>Ga0310691_10000835_pt1 | contig 52674 bp, 43 predicted proteins | sample 176DNAGHGlowgp2_FD_203887 | JGI IMG/M metagenome (GOLD analysis project Ga0310691, IMG submission 203887) | Sheep rumen microbial communities from Palmerston North, Manawatu-Wanganui, New Zealand - 1766 DNA GHGlow gp2 (v2) (version 2) | ecosystem: Host-associated > Mammals > Digestive system >... | reverse complement strand
TCGTTCAACATAAATGTAGTACCTTTGCGCTTGGGTTAAGTGTTTGTACATATTGCAATGCAAAATTACTTAATCTTTGGGAGACAGAGGTCTCCCTTTATTGCTTATTTGCATTGCTGGTCTTTTTTTCCTTGTCTCAGGTCGTAAACAACCTCGTCGCTACGCTCCGAGAACGTTTACGACCTGAGACAAGGAATACCCAATTATACAATCAAGAAATTGCACTTCTATCTTGAAAGTATAAAATGTGATAAAAGTTTAGCCTTTAGGGCCGAGTGTTTAGCGTACTGACATACGCTTCCTCAAAACTATACACAAAACGATAAATATATATATACTCAACACAAATCTCCAACCTTTCACCTTTCCCAACCTTTCGTTAAACCAAAACGTGGTTTAGGCGTCAGAGGAATATGAGACGAAATTTCCTACTTCTTATCAGTTGGCTGTCCTGCTTGACGGCCATGGCGCAACGAGCGCAAGTGAGCGGCCGCGTACTTGACTCTGAAGAGGGCGAGGCGCTGGCTTACGCTACGGTTCAAATCATGAAAGCCGACTCGACGTCGATGGTGACGGGTGGTACGACCAACGGCCGTGGTGCGTTCGTCCTCAAGAATGTGCCCGTCGGCTCGTATGTCGTCAAGATTTCGTATATCGGCTATCACAACTTCTTCCGTCCGCTCACGGTGAGGGAAGGACAGCTGGAGGCGCAGGTGGGTACGGTGCTGCTCACTCCTTCGTCGGTGATGCTGCAGGCTGCGGTGGTCGAGGGGCAGGTGCGCCAGATTGAAATGAGGGATGACACCCTGATGTTCAACGCAAATGCGTTCAAGGTGCCGGAAGGCAGTGTGTTGGAGGACTTGATCAAGAAGTTGCCGGGCGTTGAGGTGTCGGAGGATGGAACGATCAGGGTGAACGGCAAGACGGTGTCGAAGATCTTGGTGGGAGGCAAGGAGTTTTTTGGAAATGACAAGTCGATGGCGATGAAGAATTTGCCGAGCGAGATTGTTGATAAGGTGAAGACGTATGACAAGCAAAGCGACATGGCGCGCATGACCGGCATTGACGATGGTGAGGAAGAGACGGTGATGGACCTTAGTATTAAAAAGGATATGCAAAATGGCTGGTTTGGCCATATCGATGCCGGTGTGGGAACGAAGGAACGTTTTGCCGAACGTCTGAATGTAAACCGTTTCTCCCCTGGTACGCAATACAGTTTGATCGGGAACATCGGTAATGCCGGTGGACGTGGCGGTGGCGGCGGTGTGCGCACGACTGGGCAGGGCGGCCTCACCCTGGCTCTCGACCGTGGCGACTGGGAAATTGCAGGAAACGTACGTGTCAACGGTGCAAAAACCGACGCTCGTACAGCCACCTCCAGCCAGAACTTCGTCTCGACCACGGCTTCGTTTTCGAACAGCAGGAACGGTAGCATCAGCAAGAACCGCAATATTCAGGGCGATTTCCGCTTCGAATGGAAACCCGACTCGATGACAACCGTCAATTTCCGTCCTAATTTCTCGTTGGGTAGGAATCACTCTCGTTCGGATGGATTGAGTGCCACCTTCAACGACGACCCCTACGAGGAGGGGAGGGTGGGCGACCCGCTGGATCAGTTTGACCTTGTGCCGGCTACCATCAAGGTGAACCGCAACTTGACGGGTAGCCGTTCGGAGGGTGAGAACAAGGGCTTCGGCGGACGTCTGATCGCGAACCGGAGGCTGAACGGTGTGGGGCGCAACTTGTCGCTGCAACTCAACGGTTCGTACAGCAGCAGCGAGAGCCGCAGCTTCAACCTGAGTGACGTGAACTACTACCAGCAGGACCGTTCTCAGCTGACGTATCGCTATCGCACCACTCCGAACTCGAACCGTTCGCTGTCGGCTGGCATCAACTACACTGAGCCGCTGATTGCTAAAAAACTGTTCTTGCAGGGTTCGTATCGCATCAACTACAGCAGGCGCCGCAGTGAGGGAACGGCTTTCGATATGGGCGATGTGGATGCGCTGGTTGACAGCATCCGCAGTTATGGTGCTGGATTTCTTCCGTTCAACTACGAGCAGTATGCGGATGCTAACCTGAGCCGATATACGGAGAACGAGAACACGGTGCACAACATCGACTTGCAATTGCGATGGGTGACTACGTACATCAACATGAACGTGGGTGTGAGCGTCGAGCCGCAGCACCAGAAAGTGGCTTATCAGTATATGGGTCTCGACACGGTGGCGTGTCGCAACTTCGTACGTGTGTCGCCCACGCTCAATTTCCGCTATCGCTTCACTCGTCAGCATCAGATTCGCATCCGCTATCGCGGTAACACTCAGCAGCCGGAGATGACGTCGATGTTCAACATGACGGACAATTCGAACCCTCTGAACATCCGTCTGGGTAATCCTGACCTGAAGCCTTCGTTTACGAACAATGTCCAGATTGACTATAACAACTATGTCTCTACTACCCTCCAAAGCTATACGGCCAACCTGAATTTTAGCACGACGTCGAACAGCATTTCGCAACGGACGGAATACAATGCCGAGACTGGCGGACGCATCACTAAGCCTGAGAATATCAACGGCAACTGGGGTGCGCGTGGAAACTTCGGCTTCAACTCGCCGCTCTACAACGACAACCTTTTCCTTAACACATCGACCAGCGTAGGGTATAACAATAATGTGGGTTATATCTTCCAGAACAACCAGACGCTCACGAATAGGGTGCGGCAACTGACTGCTGGCGAACGACTGTCGGTCAACTACCGCAGCGACCTATTCGACGTGACGGCTTTCGGCAACCTGAACTACAACCACACGCGTTCGGAGCTCGTGCCGACGAACAACCGCGACACTTATGATTTCTCCTACGGTCTGTCCACCAACTGGAACTTTGCCGACTTGGGGTTGGGATTTTCGACCGACATCAGCATGTCGAGCCGTCGAGGTTACAGCGCAGCGTCGATGAACACCAACGAACTGATCTGGAATGCGCAGCTGTTCTATCGCTTCCTTGAAGGACGCAAAGCCACCATCTCGCTCCAGGCATTCGATCTTTTGCATCGTCGCAGCAATATCAGCCGAATGATTTCGGCGACCAGCCGGAGCGATACGGAGACGAACGCCATCAACTCCTACCTCATGCTCCACTTCATCTACCGTCTCAACCTGTTCGGCACTCGGGAGGCGCGACGTGAGTTGAAAGTGAAAAATTAAAAATTAAAAATTAAAAGTTAAAGTTTCGGATGTTAGGATATCCCACGCAGAGGCGCAGAGAGCGCAGAGTTTTATGATACAGAATAGATACATTTGCGCTATGCAGAGACGCAGCTAAAGCTGCGAGAGCGCAGAGGCCTCCGCGGCCTCGCAGCTTTAGCTGCGTCTCTGCGCAGAACTTATAATGGGTAATGAGATTCGTCTCTGCGCACTCTGCGCCTCTGCGTGATGATATATACGAAACTTATATTAAAAGTGAAAAGTGAAAAGTGAAAAGTGAAATAAGATTAAAACGTCCACTTGGCTGCAAGGGTGGGAATGACGTAGAATCGGTCGTTCCTGCCCTTGTCAGTCCATACGAAGTTGTTGGATATTTCGAGCTCGGTTCCGAGGCTCAGGTTGATGTCCTTCATGCCGCGAAGCGTGTTGAGGTTGAACCAAAATTGTGGCTCGGACATCAGTATCCAGTTGCCTCGCACTCGCTGATCGTACCATAGGTCGCAGAAGCCGCTGAAAGTGCAGAGTCCGTGGGCGAAGGTGATGCCCCACACCTCCGTCAACTGAAATCCGCTGTAGGCGTTCTGGTAGGGTTGCTGACCACGGAAGTAGTATTTGTACATGGTCTGAAGGCTGAAGGTTCGCGAATAGTCGGCGCTATGCCAGTTCCAGGCTCCTCCGAGCAGGACGGCCTGTTGGAAACGGTTGCCGTAGGTGAGGTTCTCAGGTGTGGAAACGCCTCCGTTGTACTCGATGTGGGCGGCCCATTGCTTGTTTTTTGTCAGGTTGAACTCGCGTGAGAGTTCAAGATAGGCTCCGCTCATGCCGCGGGTGTAGAAATCAAGATCGACGAAAAAGAAGGTCGATCCCCAGCGGTCGGGGTTGAACATTTCGATTGTTGCTGTTGTACTGGGACGCTCTGTCAGGTCGTCGGCATAGAGGCTGTGGCCAAGGTCGTAATGCAGCTGCACATTGATCTGTGCCCGACCCGTCGTTGCCACAAGGAAAAACAGCAGAAAGACAGTCTGAAGTTTTCTCATTGTTTTGTGGTTTTAATATGAAAAATGAAGTAAACGGCTGCGAAGTTACGAATTATATCCGATAATTTTAACTTTTAACTTTTAACTTTTAACTTTTTGTCGTAACTTTGCACATCTTTTTTCATAAAACATATAATTTTCCCCAAGCAATGGCAAGTAGAGGACACAATCACTTGGTGATTATGGCGGGTGGCGTGGGAAGTCGCTTTTGGCCGATGAGTACGCCTGAATGCCCGAAACAGTTTATTGACGTGCTGGGCACGGGTCGTACATTTATTCAGATGACGGTTGACCGTTTCCGCGGTGTGGTTGAGCCCGAGAATGTATGGGTGGTGACATCGCAGCGATATGCCGACATCGTTCGGCAGCAGTTGCCCGAAGTCCCAGCTTCGAATGTTCTGCTCGAGCCGTGCCGACGCAATACGGCTCCCTGTATTGCTTACGTGGCGTGGCGAATCAAATCAATGGACCCGAAGGCAAATCTTGTCGTGGCTCCGAGTGACCATATCGTGACGGACACAGAGGAGTTTCGCCGTGTGGTCACTGATGCGCTGGACTTCACACAGCAGGGCGATGCCATTGTCACGCTGGGTATGAAGCCGACTCGTCCCGAGACGGGGTATGGTTATATTCAGGCCGACCTCTCGTCGCCGTCGCTGCGCAATAAGTCGGTGTTCCGTGTGGATAGTTTTAAGGAGAAGCCTGACTTGAAATTGGCTCAGCAATACATTCGTCGGAAAGAGTATTTCTGGAACTCTGGAATCTTCGTTTGGAATGTCAATACCATTGTCAATTCTTTGCGTATCTATGCTCCTGAGATTTCTGAGATTTTTGAAAAACTCCTTCCCATCTACGGTACGCCGCAAGAGCAGGAACGTATCAATGTCGAGTTCCCTAAATGTAAGAACATCAGCATTGACTATGCAATTCTGGAAAAGGCAGACGAAATCTTTGTCATGCCGGCCGACTTCGGCTGGAGCGACCTGGGCACGTGGGGCTCTCTGATTACGTTGGCCAACAAGGATGCACAAGGCAATGCGGTGGTCGGTCAAAACGTGAGTCTGTACGACACGAGTGGTTGTATGGTTCACACGACTGAGGAGCGCCGTGTTGTGATTCAGGGTCTGAAAAACTGTATTGTTGCTGAAAAGGATCATACGTTGCTGATTTGTCAGTTGTCGGAAGAACAACGTATTAAGGACTGGATGGAGGCATGATACTGATAGCTGACAGTGGCTCAACAAAGACGGCGTGGTGGATGGGAGAATCTGCTGCTACCTCGTTTGCCGAAGGCAGTGTACTGACCACTCAGGGTGTGAATCCTTTCCAAATGTCTCCAGACGAGATGCAGGCGGTGTTTGAAAGTCTGCCCATCGACGGTGGTGATGTGACTCATGTTTATTTCTACGGTGCTGGTTGTACGACAGAGAAGGTGCCTGTTGTTGCTGCTGCTTTGCAGGCGTCGTTTGGCTCAACAGCGAGTGTGTTTGTCGGCAGTGACATGTTGGGGGCCGCCCATGCAGTCTGTGGCAGCAGTGAAGGCATCGTGGGCATTTTGGGTACAGGTTCCAATTCTTGCTTGTACGATGGACATCAACTCACAGCTAACGTGTCACCACTGGGCTATATCCTCGGTGATGAAGGCAGTGGCGCCTACATCGGCAAGCGTTTGGTGGGTAATTGTCTGAAACAACAATTCCCTGCCGATTTGTGCAGGCTTTTCCTTGAAGAGTCCCAGCTTACCCCTGCCGATATCATACAGCGCACTTATCGCGAACCCCTTCCCAATCGTTTTCTTGCCAGCCTGACTCCATTCTGTCATCGTCACCACGATCGGCCGGAGGTGCAGGCATTCTTGGTAGACTGTTTCTCGGAGTTTTTCCGCCGGAACATTGCCTTGTATAATCGCAGTGACTTGCTTGTGCATTTTGTCGGTTCGATTGCCTGGCAGTATGAAAACGAGTTACTGGTAGCCGCTGATCGGTGTGGCTTTGCCGTGGGGCGTATTGTGAAAGATCCGCTGGAAGGAATGGTCAATTATACATTGTTGAATGTTTAGTGTTTAGTGCTTAGCGGCTAGCTGACTCAACAGAACACTAAACTCTAAACTCTAAACTCTATACATTCTCTATCTATGCAAGTAAGAATAGAAGAATCTTGGCGTAAGCACTTGCAGGCAGAGTTTGATGCTCCCTACTTTGCTCAGCTTGTTGCATTTGTTCGTCAGGAATATGCACAGGGCAGAGTCTATCCACCTGGCCGATATATATTCAATGCTTTCGACCAGTGCCCCTTCGATTGCGTCAAAGTGGTCATCATAGGGCAAGACCCCTACCATGAACCAGGGCAGGCTCAGGGGCTCTGTTTCTCAGTGCCCGAAGGTGTGCAGATTCCTCCTTCGCTTGTTAATATATATAAGGAGATACACGACGACCTTGGGGTAGACATCCCTCAGAGTGGTGATCTCACCCGCTGGGCACGTCAGGGGGTGTTGCTACTCAATGCCACGCTGACGGTACGCGAGCACCAAGCAGGTTCGCACCAGCGTCGTGGCTGGGAACAATTTACCGATGCCGTGATTGCCACGCTAAGCCGTGAACGTACGGGCCTTGTTTTTCTGCTTTGGGGCAGCTATGCTCAGAGTAAACGTGCTCTCATTGACACACAGCGTCATCTCGTGCTCCAGTCGCCTCATCCCTCGCCCTTGTCAGCCCATCGTGGTTTCTTTGGCAATCACCATTTCAGTCAGACGAATGCATGGCTGACCGCACATGGGCAAACACCTATTCAGTGGTAATACGATGATAAAGAATCTTATATTCGACTTTGGAGGAGTCGTCCTTCCGCTTTCTCCCGAGGTGGCCATGGAACGCTTCGAGTCGTTGGGCATTCGTGATGCCCGTCAGCGTTTGGGAGCTTTTGGCCAGAAGGGTATCTTCCGACAGGTCGAAGACGGAAGTCTCGAGGCAGAGGGGTTTCAGCGGGCGCTTGGTCGGCTGGCGCAAGAGCAGGGTAAGGACTTCGGTGATGCAGAACCCTCTTTCACTTTTGAACAATGTCGCTGGGCATGGACAGGCTATGCCAAGCGTGTTGATCCCGTCCGTCTTCAGAATCTGCTTCGGCTGAAAGAACAATACACTGTCATCCTGCTCAGTAACACCAATCCGTTTATGATGGATTGGGCCGACAGTTCGGAATTCAGTGGTGATGGCCACCCCGTCAGCTATTATTTTCACCGATGCTATTACAGCTATTTAATGCACGACTATAAGCCATCACCCACTATATTCCAGACCGTTTTGCGCGAATCTGGCATTCGTGCCGATGAATCTCTCTTTCTCGACGACGGACAAGCAAATATTGAGGGTGCACAAGTCGTAGGGCTTCATACGCTGCTTGTGGAAGACAACGAAGACTGGATGCACAAACTGAATTTGAAAATTAAGACCCTCTCTAACCCTTCCTGTAAAAGGGGTGGGGTGGGTCGTTAATCTGTTGACGATGATGAAACACAAAGTGCTTTTTACTCTTTTCTTAACTTTATATACTCTCTCGCTACCAGCTCAGACGTCCGATTCATTAGTCGCCGAGATGTTGCACCGTCAGAATGTGCGCATCACCGACGGCAATCAGGTGCACCTCCTGACAAGTGGATATGCAAAATTTGACGACCTGTTCCACGAAATTCGACAGGCTCACGACTTTATTCACATGGAATATTTCAACTTTCGAAACGATTCGATTAACGACTTGTTAGTGAAGTTGTTGGCAGAGAAAGTGAAAGAAGGTGTTCAAGTGCGTGTGATGTACGATGCCTTCGGAAATTATTCCAATAATCAACCTTTTTCCCGCGCTAAGCACGACTCCATTGCCTCGCTCGGCATTCAGGTAGAGAAGTTTGACCCCCTGCGATTTCCTTGGCTCAACCACATCATTCCGCGCGACCACCGCAAAATCGTGGTGATTGACGGTCGTGTGGCCTATACGGGTGGCATGAATGTGGCCGACTACTATATTACTGGCATCGAAGGCATTGGCCCGTGGCGCGACCTACACATGCACATCGAAGGTCCTGCAGTCGATGATCTGCACGAGATTTTTGCGCGAATGTGGCAGAAACAAACAGGTGAGTATCTGTTCCGCAACTATTATTTTCACCGATACGACCCACAGGCAGGTTCAATGCGTGTGGCGATTGTCGATCGCACACCCAATGTCAGCAATCGAAGCATCCGCGACCTTTACGTTAGTATGCTTGACCAAGCCCGTGAAAACGTGCGAATTATAAACCCCTACTTCGTTCCGACACGTTGTGTTCGCCGAGCTATCAGCCGTGCCATCCGTCGTGGTGTGAATGTCGAAATCATGGTATCGGCTCGGGGCGACATTCCCCTAACACCCGAGACCTCGTTGCTCATCGCTCATCGCTACCAAAAGCGTGGAGCTCACGTCTATGTCTTCCACGAAGGTTTCCATCACACGAAAGCCATGACCGTCGATCGCTCGTTCTGCACCATCGGCAGTTCCAACCTCGACAGCCGTTCCCTACGCTGCGACTACGAGGTCAATTCCGTCGTCTTCGACCGAGGTCTTACGGCCGAATTCGACGAGATGTTCGACCGCGACCTCAACAATTCCTTCCTCATGACCGACGAATGGTGGCACCAGCAAAGTCGCTGGAAACGTTTTGTCGGATGGTTCGGAAACTTACTAACGCCAGTTTTATAATTAGATAAATCCCATGAAATCAACCCTGCGTCTCATGTTCCTCTTGCTGATGCTCACATCAGCGGGAATTAGCTTTGCAAAGAAAAAACCAACGGCTTCGATACAGCCTAAACGCGAATTTCGCGGAGCCTGGATACAATGCGTCAACGGCCAGTATCTGGGCAAGTCGATGGACGAAATCCGTGCCATGCTCAGCCATCAGCTCGACCAGCTCCACGAGGCAGGCATCAATGCCATCCTGTTTCAGGTACGAGCCGAGTGCGATGCCCTCTACCGTTCCAGTTACGAGCCCTGGAGCCGTTATCTGACCGGACGTCAGGGCCTTGCCCCCTCCGACGGCTGGGACCCCCTCGGATGGATGGTCGATGAGTGCCACCGGCGCAGCATGGAGTGCCACGCCTGGATCAATCCCTACCGCGCCAAGACCAAGGGAACCACCGAGCTCGTGCCTGGCCATGTAGCCCTGCGCCACAAGGAGCGCGTGTTCCAATACGACGGCCTCTATATCCTCAATCCAGCCCTCGAAGAGAACCGTATGTACACCTGCATGGTCGTCGAGGACATCCTGCAAAAGTACGACGTAGATGGAATCCACATCGACGACTATTTCTATCCCTATCCCGTAGCAGGTGTACCGCTGCTCGATCAGATTTACTTCGATGCTGACCCTCGTGGCTTCAACAACATCGAAGACTGGCGACGCGACAACGTCAGCTTGCTCATACGCGATCTCCACCAACTCATTCACGACGTGAAACCCTGGGTGAAGTTCGGCGTCAGTCCCTTCGGCATCTACCGCAACGATAAAAGCGGCCGAAATACACCGCGGGGCAGTGCTACCAGCGGTCTTCAGAACTACGACGACCTGTATGCGGACATCCGGCTATGGGTCGAGAAAGGATGGGTCGATTATCTTGTTCCACAGATTTACTGGAACTTCGGTACCCGCGCAGCAGACTACGGTGTACTCTGTCACTGGTGGAATGATTATTGTGGCCAGCGTCCCCTCTACATCGGACAGGACGTCGAGCGAACCGTAAAGGGAACCGACCCCAACAATCCCGCTCAGCACCAAATGCTCGCCAAGTACGACCTGCAGCGTTCACTTCCCCACGTGCAAGGTTCCTGCCAGTGGTATGCCGCTGCCGTTTGCCAGAATCCAGGTAACTACCGCACTGTGCTCCAAACCCGTTACCACCGCTATCCGGCGCTCCAACCGCTCATGCCCTTCATCGACAAGAAGGCACCACGACGTCCACGCGATGTCAAGGCAGTTCCCTACGGCGGTCAGATTCAGCTCAGTTGGACGGCACCCAAGGCCAAGCGCGAACTCGACCGAGCCATCCAGTATGTCGTCTATGATTTCAACCCTCACGAAAAGGTGCGCCTTGACAATCCTGCCAACATTCTCTGCATCACACGCTCAACGAGTGTCCAGTTGCCCGCAACGCTTCGTGGGCACACCCTTGTAGTCACAGCGCTCGACCATTTGCAGAACGAGTCGAAGGGTGCCAAAATCCGTGTGAAGTAACAGCCAAGCCAGCCAAACTTACTTATATGTATAAGTTTGGCTGGCTTGGCTGGCTTGGCTGAAAAGCAGATCTAATTTCTAACCTTTTGCACTTGTCTCATTATAATGGTGCACAGCTAATGTCACGCTAGTGCACATGTAATCGTATTGGATGTGCACATTCAGAATATTGCGTGTGCAGAGCGAACATCATCGGAGTGCACACTTAAAAACGATTCTTTACGCAATACGCAGCACATAGTATAGTTGCATGGCGGTCTTGGCGGTCTCCGTCTGTTTGTATCTAATATTTTTTACTTTTTATATACTTACTTTCGCAGATTATTCGTAACTTTGCACGGATTTTAGCGTGTTGTATCAAAACGCACGATTAATTTCATCAAAGATTCATCAACAAAACATTCATATTTCTATGGCTGAATCAACGACCAAATTCAAGGAAAACAACGGCTACGCACCCGAGGTTGCACCCGAGGAGGAGTCGAGTTTCGACATCCGAATCTTGTGGTTCCTCCTGCTCCGTTACAAGTATTGGATCATCGCATCGATCGCTGTGTGCATGGCGCTTGCGTATGTCTATCTGCGCTATCAGACGCCTATCTATAGTGTGTCGTCGAAGATTCTGATCAAGGATCAGGACCAGCGCCGATCGTATGCTTCGTCCATCAACAACACGTTCAACGAACTGGGCTTCATGAACTCGAGTAACGGTTTCGACAACGAAATTGAGGTGCTCGGCACTCGTACGCTGAACAAGAAGGTGGTGCGTGCCCTCAAGCTTTATACTACCTATATTGCAGAGGGACGTATTCGCGACCACGAGGTCTATAACCGTTATGCTCCTTATCTTGTTGACTATGAATCGGACTTGCTCGACTCGCTCAAGCATCCGATCCGCGTTGAGATGGATATGAAAGGTAAGGACCTGCAGTTGCAGATCGACTATACGGGTTTTTCTGTCACGAAGACGGTCACGTCCTTCCCTTCGGTGATTCATGCTCCTATCGGCGATATCTACATCGACAAGAATCCAGTGTTTTCGAAGCGCCCCGATGCGTATGACCTCAAGCGCACCCTCACTGCCATTGTGCTGCCCATCGATGGCGTAGCTGCCAGCTATGCTGCCCGGCTGAATGTTTCCGAAACCTCGAAACTGACGACAATTGCCCGTGTGAGCATCTCGGACAACCTGCCTGAACGTGCGGTTGACTACCTGAATATGCTGGCTCGCATCTACAACGAGGATGCCAACGAGGACAACAACGAGGAGGCTCGCCGCACGGCTGACTTCATCGACGAACGTCTGGGTATCATCAGCAAGGAACTGAACACGACGGAGGCTGAACTGGAACAGTACAAACGTACGGCGGGCATCACCAATCTGGCTGCCGACGCAGCCCAGGATGCCTCGCAGAGCATTCGCTATGAGCAGGAGATTGTCGAGGTCTCGACGCAGCTGAACCTGCTCGAATTCCTAATCGACCACGTGAACGATGCCCGCAACCATTTACAGGTTATTCCTTCGAATGTGGGTCTGACTGATCCTGGACTGACGAGCATGATCGCGAAATATAACGAGGACGTGATGGAGCGTAACCGTCTGCTGCGCACGGCGTCGGAAACCAGTCCTACGGTCAGCGTGCTCACCAGTCAGCTCGAAGGTTATCTGAGTGGTATCAAGGCTTCGCTGCAGAGCGCACGTCGTCAGCTGGCTATTCGTCGCAACGACTTGCAGGGTCAGCAGAGCAAGTATTCGAGCCGCATCAGCAGTGCTCCTGGCAAAGAACGTGCGATGGCCGACATCGACCGTCAGAAGGAGGTGAAGGCTGGTCTTTACCTGATGCTGCTGCAGAAGCGTGAGGAGAACTCTATCACGCTGGCTTCGTATGCCTATAAAGGAAAGATGATTGAGGAGCCGATTGCCAGCAGTACGCCGGTGTCGCCGAAGAAGCAGATGATTTTCCTCATTGCCTTCCTCGTTGGTCTTGTCATCCCGTTCATCTACTACTTCGTACGCCAGTTCTTCCGCTATCGTGTGGAGAGCAAGGAAGATTTGGCGAAGCTGACGCGTGTGCCACTGCTCGGTTCCATCCCCTTTGTCAAGGCTCTGACCAAAGGCGACCGTACGGTAGTGGTGCAGGAGAATCGCAACAGTATCATGGTCGAGGTGTACCGTACCCTGCGCACTAACTTGCCGTTTGTGCTCGAGAAGGACCAGAACGTGATTCTCTTCACGTCATCGACATCGGGCGAGGGTAAGACTTCTATCGCCTCGAACCTTGGTGCAAGTATCGCTTTTGTCGGCAAGAAGGTCATTGTGTTGGGTCTTGACATCCGTAAGCCGCGTCTGGCGTCGCTGTTCGACCTGTCTGATACGGAAAAGGGTATTTCGAACTACCTTTCCCGCGATCCCGAGGATGTGGAATACATCGACACGCTGATTCAGAACTCAGGCATCAGCCCGAACCTTGATATCCTGCCTGCCGGACCAATACCGCCCAATCCATCGGAACTGCTTGAGCGTGAGAATCTGAAAATGGCTATCGATTATCTGAAGAAGAAATACGACTACGTGCTGCTCGACACAGCCCCCATCGGACTTGTGTCAGATACGCTCTCTATTGCCAAGTACGTTGATTTGACGCTCTACGTCATCCGTGCCAACTATACGCTGAAAGCCGACCTCGACCTGGTGAACGAACTGGCTGACGACGGACGTTTGCCCAATGTCAACCTGATTCTGAATGCTGAGAAGGAAGGTGAAGCTGGCGGCAGCTATTACGGTCACTATGGCCGCTATGGTTATGGTCGCAAGTACGGCTACAGCCGTGGATACGGTTATGGTCGCTACGGATATGGCTACGGTCACGGTCATAGTTATGGCTATGGTTATGGCTACGGCTATGGAATGAAGGAAGGTGAAAAACTTGAAGAAGTATAATAATTATGGTCATTGCATGTGATTTCGACGGAACCATCGTCGAACATCGTTATCCAGCTATCGGTGAAGAGCGGCCCTTTGCATGCGAAGTGCTGCGCCGCCTGATTAACGACCGTCACAAGTTGATTCTCTGGACGGTGCGTGAGGGACAGCTGCTCGACGATGCTCTGGCATGGTGTAAGGAACGAGGCGTTGAGTTCTACGCCGTCAATAGTGATACATCGGCTATCTTCAACGAAGCCAAGAGTAAGAACTTCTCTTGTAAGTTGAATGCCGATGTGTTCATCGACGACAAGAACATTAACGGGCTTCCCAGTTGGACGGACATCTACGAGATTATCACTCGGGGTGTCACTTACGAACAACTGATTCGCCGCCGTGTGCGCGAAGAAATGGCAGCTCCTGCAGAACCTCCCTATCCCAAGTGGATGTTCTGGAAACACACCGACTCTCGTCGCCGACCATAAAAACTCATAAACAGATAGCGCCTCACATCGCAGGCACTATCTGTTTTTTTACTTATAATACCGATGGACACAATCACCAAACTTATGGAAATTTACAATTTTGCCGACCACAACACTGTGGTCAACCAGTTTGTCGCAGAATTACGTAATGTAAAGACACATAACGACCGTATGCGATTCAGGCAGAATCTAACACGTATCGGCCATGCCATGGCCTATGAAGTGAGTAAGACCTTGCGCTACTCCCCTAAGGATATTACTACACCTATGGGCATAGCCAAATGCAATACGGCAGACAATCCCATCGTGATAGGCACCATCTTCCGCGCAGGACTTCCTTTTCATCAAGGCTTTCTTGAAGTATTCGATCAAGCCGATAATGCTTTCGTTTCTGCCTATCGCTATTATCGAGATAAGGAGTGTAAACAAGTAGGCATACGCATCGAATATATAGCATCGCCAAACCTTGATGGCAAAACCCTCATCATAGCCGATCCCATGCTTGCTACTGGCGGAAGCATGGAACTTGGCTATCAGGCTTTCTGCACAAAGGGAACACCAGCCGAAGTCCATCTATGCAGTGTGATTGCCTCTCAGAAAGGTGTCGATTACATTTGTGACGCCTTCAAAGATGTCAACAATGTTCACCTTTGGTGTGCAGCTATCGACCCCTTACTTAATGATGGAGCCTACATTGTTCCGGGCTTGGGTGATGCCGGTGATTTGGCTTACGGTGAGAAAATCTAACTGACATTATTCCACCCTTATCACGAGGGAATTTTCTACGGTGTTTTTCTTGCATTACACTTTCTATTTGTATCTGTATTTTTGCCCATCTAATTGCTAAAATTGTTAAATTACCTTAACAAAATGCATTTTGTGTGCGGAAACATTTGCAATTATGAAAAAAAGCCGTAACTTTGCACCGTGTTTTTCATGGTATTAGATTTATTTTAAGGTTAGTAAAGATTGCTTGTCGTGAGATAAGCAATTTTTTTTTGCGCCTTTATCAGAAACATCCAACGTAAGCTTATCACCTATTTTCCCCCTCTTATTGGGCTTTCGATAACGGCTACAGGGACGTTTCGAGCGTTTTTTTTGCATTTTCTCGATTTTTTTTGAGAAATTATTTGTCAGTTCCAAAAAAAGGCGTACCTTTGCACTCGCTTTGCGAAAGCAACCAGCAAAACTGCGGCAATAGCTCAGTTGGTAGAGCACAACCTTGCCAAGGTTGGGGTCGCGAGTTCGAGTCTCGTTTGCCGCTCATCGTTCTTTTATAGGGTTAATAATTATTTGTTGTCGGAGAGGTGGCGGAATGGTAGACGCGCTACTTTGAGGGGGTAGTGGGAATTGTCCCGTGTGAGTTCGAGTCTCATCCTCTTCACAACTGGTAGAACGATGCCCAGGTGGCGGAATGGTAGACGCGCTCGTTTCAGGTGCGAGTGGTGAGAGCCGTGCAGGTTCGAGTCCTGTTCTGGGCACATAAGAATTATTATCCTGCGGCAATAGCTCAGTTGGTAGAGCACAACCTTGCCAAGGTTGGGGTCGCGAGTTCGAGTCTCGTTTGCCGCTCTATGTAAGAGACAAGTCGAAGTAAACGCTTCGGCTTGTCTTTTTTTATTTTGTTTTCATCTTTTTGGAGGTTGTTTTGTGGGAAATTCACAAGAAAGCTGTATCTTTGTAGTCAATTTGCAAAAGTACGTACATACTATTAAAATATTTATGACAGAAACAAGAAAATTAGTGAATAGCATCATCGAAGGTATTCAGGAAAAGAAGGGTCACCGTATCCGTGTGGCAGATCTTCGGAATATTGATGATACCATTTGTCAGTATTTGGTGATATGTGAAGGCAATTCGCCCACACAGGTTGCAGCCATTGAGGATTCTGTATGGGATGCCGTACAGAAGCAGACGGGCGAAAAACCCCGTTCTGTCGATGGCCTTCGCAATAGCCTTTGGGTTGCTATGGATTATACGGATGTTGTAGTGCATGTGTTTGTTCCCGATGCACGCGAATTTTACGACATTGACAACCTGTGGGACGATGCCGAGATGGAAGAAATTCCAGATGAAGTTTGATGTGTTCACTTGACTTCATTTTATATCTTTTTCTAATACTCCTTTTCTTCTTTTCAACTATACTTCAAGAAAAATGGCTGAAAACAACCAACAAAATAATACCCAACAGACAAATCGTCAGAAACCGCAACAGCGGAAGGGTGGGGATGGCCCACGTTTCAACTTTAGTTGGATATATTTTATTCTGATTGCTGGATTAGTGTATTTGGTCTTCTCGCGCGACAAAGCAACCATTGGTTCGACACCACGAACACTTACCTATACTGATTTTCAGGAATGTGTCGATAGCGGTTATGTTCAACACGTAGAAGTTGATCGCAAAGATTTGAACATAACATTCGATGTGAACACTCAAGGCGAGCGCCATATTTATGGAAAGGTATCACGCAGTGAAGCCGAAAAGCCGGCACTAAATGTCGAAATTGGTTCCGTTGAGAAACTCGAAGAATACTTGGTGCAGAAACGCCAAGAGGGTGTTTTCACTGGCAAGGTGAAGTATAAGGAAGATAGTGGTCTTCTGGTTAATTTGTTATGGCAAGTACTGCCATTCCTCCTGCTTATCTTCTTCTGGATTTTTATCATGAATCGGATGAGTGGTGGTGCTGGTGGCATGGGCGGCATCTTCAGTGTCGGAAAATCAAAAGCCAAGCTTTACGATGGTAAAGGAAAGGACAATAGTCAGAAAATCACATTCAAAGATGTTGCAGGACAAGCCAGTGCCAAACAGGAAGTACAGGAAATTGTCGATTTCTTGAAACAGCCTGAGAAGTACACCAACTTAGGTGGTAAGATTCCCAAAGGTGCCCTGCTGGTAGGCCCTCCAGGTACAGGTAAGACCCTGCTGGCTAAGGCTGTTGCAGGCGAAGCCGATGTGCCGTTTTTCACGATGTCGGGTAGCGACTTTGTGGAAATGTTTGTCGGAGTTGGTGCCAGCCGTGTTCGTGACTTGTTCCAGCAAGCTAAATCGAAGGCTCCATGTATCATATTCATTGACGAAATCGATGCGATTGGTCGTGCTCGCTCAAAGAGTGCCAGCATGAATTCGAACGACGAACGGGAGAGCACGCTCAACCAGTTGCTCACTGAGATGGACGGATTCGGTACCAACAGCGGCGTTATCATTCTGGCAGCAACCAACCGTGCCGACATTCTTGATAAAGCACTGTTGCGTGCTGGTCGTTTTGATCGCCAGATTCATGTGGATCTTCCTGATCTGAATGAGCGTAAGGCAATTTTCAACGTGCATCTGCGCCCTGTAAAGATAGACGAAACGGTTGATGTGGATATGCTGGCACGACAAACACCTGGTTTCTCGGGTGCTGACATCGCCAATGTGTGCAATGAAGCAGCGCTGATTGCAGCTCGTCGCAACAGCGAGTGGGTTGACAAGCAGTGTTTCCTCGATGCCGTCGATCGAATTATCGGAGGTTTGGAAAAGAAGACGAAAGTGATGACAGAGGCAGAGAAACGTGCCATTGCCCTTCATGAGGCAGGTCATGCCACCATTTCATGGTTCCTGCAGTATGCCAATCCCCTTGTCAAGGTAACTATAGTTCCTCGTGGTCAAGCCCTTGGCGCAGCTTGGTACATGCCTGAAGAACGTCAGATTACGACTAAGGAAGAACTGCTCGACGAGATTTGTGCTACGTTAGGTGGACGTGCTGCCGAGGAACTCTGTCTTGGTCGCATTTCTACAGGAGCGATGAACGACCTTGAGCAAGTGACCAAGCGAGCTTACGGCATGATAGCCTATGCTGGCATGGGTAAGAATTTGCCCAACCTCTGCTATTATAATAGCCAAGAGGAATACTCTTTCAGTAAGCCCTACAGTGAACATACGGCCGAACTGATTGATGAGGAGGTGAAAACGCTCATTGCCGAACAGTATGATCGTGCCAAACAGCTGTTGGCTGATCATAAGGACGGTCATGCTGAATTGGCACAGTTGCTCATCGACCGTGAAGTAATCTTTGCCGAAGACGTAGAACGCATTTTCGGACCGCGTCCATGGATTAGTCGCACGGATGAAATCTTGGCACTTAATGCTACTGCCAACGATGCTGCAGTGAGCCAGGATGCATCTGCTGAAGGTGCGGGTCAGCCTAAGTCGTCGCTCGATGAAAATGCCGAAATCATTCGCCAGAAGGCAATTGACGCTGTTGTAGCGAAGGCTAATAAAGAAAAAGAAGAACGAGAGAAAGAGAAAGACCATGAAAAGTAATCTGCTCATACGTTCACTCACAGGCATCGTCTTTGTGTTGGTGCTCGTGGGTTGCATCCTCTTCGGACCGCAAACATTCATCGTCCTATTTTCCGTCATCACAGCGATGACTACGTGGGAGTTTTGTACAATCTTGAACCGCTATGCGGGTCTTCGAATCAATCGTTTCGTCACGTCAGTCTCTGCGATTTACCTGTTTTTTGCTATCTTTGCATTCAATCTCAGCGCCGTTGATAGCAGCATCTTTGTTCCTTATCTCTTGCTGCTGCTCTACACTTTGGTGAGCGAACTCTATAAGAACCACCCCCGCGATACAGAGAACATTGCTTTCACTATGATGGCACAGCTCTACGTAGCTCTGCCATTCTCACTATTGAATATTTTAGCCTTCGTCGTGGTCCCGAAGAATGAACTGGGTATCTATCCATCACATCCTATTACCTATACATGGGTGTTCATACTGAGTATCTTCATCTTCCTATGGATGAGCGACACAGGAGCCTATTGTGTCGGTTCGCTTATGGGTAAACACCGACTATTTCCCCGTATTTCCCCCAAGAAATCATGGGAAGGTAGCATCGGAGGAGGCATCGCTGCCCTCATCGCTTCACAGGTCATTGCCTGTTTCAGTCACGACTTTCAGGCGGATAGTGAACTCATCAACCGCCTTGCATGGTCAGGACTCTCCATCGTAGTGGTAGTATTTGGCACATGGGGCGACCTGGTTGAGTCTCTGCTCAAGCGTCGTCTGGGCATCAAGGACTCAGGCAATATCCTTCCTGGCCACGGAGGTATGCTGGATCGCTTTGACTCCTCCCTTCTCGCTATCCCAGCTGCAGTGATATATGTCGTTTGCATCAATAATCACCTGACATTTTGACTATTTTGATTTATATTTTTTTGTTTGTAATTATTTTTCCGTAGATTTGCACCGAAAACGTAGTACAATCACGTACTTCGTCCGTATGTACCTACAACATTCTCACATTTAACTAAAACTACGAAACGATGACAGAAGACATCGAAAAAGTCAACACCACAGCCGAAGAGCCCGTCGTTGACGAACAAATCGAGGCGGTTCCTGAATCGGACGCCGTTGCGACTGAACAGCTTGCAGACCAGCCCACAGTGCCTGCAACAGTTGAAAACACTGAAGACCTCAACTCCACCGAGGTGGCAGTTGCTCCCACAGAGCAGACAGACGAGCCCCTCGCAACCACCGACGAAGAATCAGTTGAGGAAACAGCACCCAAGTACACCAACTATGAGACCACAACCGACATCATTGCCCGACTCAAGGCTATTGCCGAGGGCGACGATGAAGTGTCTCGTCAGGAAGTCGATGCGCTCAAGAGCAATTTCTACCGCATTCACAAACAGCAGGCAGAAGCGGCTTACAAGGCATATATCGACGGTGGGGGTGATCCCGAATCCTACACACCCGCTCTCAGTGAAGACGAACAGCAGTTCAAGGATCAGATGGAACAGGTTCGACAGCGTCGTGCAGCACAGCACGAGGCGGAGGAACGTCAGAAAGAGGAAAACTACACTCGCAAACTCGCCATCATCGACCGTATTAAGCAGATTCTTGCTACCCCTGACGATGTCAATAAATACTATAACGATTTTAAAGCTCTGCAGCAGGAATGGAACGAAATCAAGGCAGTGCCTGCTGAAAAAGCTACTGACCTGTGGAAGACATATCAGCAGAATGTCGAGCAGTTCTATGATACACTCAAACTCAACAATGAGTTCCGTGCCTACGACTTTAAGAAGAACCTCGAACTCAAGACCTCTCTCTGTGAGCGTGCGGAGCAGTTGGCAGACGAAACTGATGTAGTTCAAGCATTCCGCAAACTGCAGCAACTCCACCAGCAGTTCCGTGAGACAGGTCCCGTTGAGCGTGACCTACGCGAACAAATATGGACACGCTTCAAGGCTGCCTCCACTCTCATCAATAAACGTCATCAGGACCATTTCGAAGCTCGCAAGCAGCAGGAGCAAGAGAATCTTGACCGCAAGACAGCGCTCTGCGAACAGGTCGAAGGCTTCGACCTTGACAGCCTCCGCACCTTTGCTGATTGGAATGCCCTTTCTGAGAAAATTATTGCCCTGCAGCAAGAGTGGAAAACGATTGGCTTTGCACCACAGAAACAGAACGCTCAGATTTTCGAACGATTCCGTGCTGCCTGCGATGCCTTCTTCACCCGAAAGTCTGAGCACTTCCGCTCAGTTCGTGACAACCTCACTCAAAACCTACAACTCAAAGAGGAACTGGTTAAGAAGGCTGAGGAATTGAAAGGCAGCACTGAATGGAAGAAAACCACCGATGCTATCATTGCACTCCAAAAGCAATGGCGAGAAATCGGAGCTGTGCCCAAGAAATTCAGTGATGATGTATGGCACCGCTTCAATGCCGCTTGCGATGCTTTCTTCGAGGCGAAGAAGGCTGCTAACGGTACCGTACATGCAGAGCAGCAGGAGAATCTGCAGAAGAAGCAAGCCATTATCGATAGTCTTGCAGCCATTGATCCCGAGACCACCGAAACTGACTTCCGTCCGCAACTCCGTCAGGCACAGGAAGACTGGAACTCCATCGGCCACGTTCCCTTCAAGCAGAAAGAAACACTGTATCAGGCATTCCGCGCACAGATGGACCGCCTCTACGGCGCCCTCAGCCAGTCGGCCACACGCCGGCGCATTGAGCGTTTCCGTAGCGAAGTCAAGGACACTGATGGTCACATTCGTGAACGTCTTGTTCGTCAGTTTGACATTCTGAAGAACGAAATCAAGACCTACGAGAACAATCTCGGTTTCCTCTCACTGTCTTCTAAGTCGAAGAGTGGAAACGCACTCGTTGAGGAACTCAACCGAAAAGTTGACAAACTTCGCGCCGACCTTGAGGAAATCAGACTTAAGATAGCTGCACTCGACGAAAAAGAGGAGAAGTAAGCAATTCCTTCATGGGATAATATTCACATAATTCTCAGACGAATAATTCCCCATCACGCACTAAAGAGTGTTGATGGGGAATTATTTTATGTGTTAATGTTTGCCAGTACAAAAGTTGAATACCCCTATTATGAAAATTGCATTCAATATCCTATATGGGGGCTATCAGAAGCGTGTGAAGGAAAGTCGTAGTGTAGGAGTGGAAAGGTAGAGGTGGGAGGAGTTGAGGGTCTCGACGGTAAAGGTTTCTTTCAGTTGATTGATGCCGAAAGGTTGCAGCTTTTTGATGTCTTCAACATCCTTATCACCTGTGTACTGATAGGATTCGCGTGGTTCACTGAGTGTGAGCTTACCTCCGCTGTGGTCGAAGCGGAAGAGGATAGGTCGTGCGTCGTTTTGATATTTATCTTCGACGCTAAGTAGATTCATTTGAACGGACCAGAATATGCCTTGCTCGCTAAGATCAAGCACACCTCCTGTGGCAAGTGTATCTACTCTTGTGAGTTTCCAAAATCCATCAAGCTGACCATTGTTCGAGGTTTCAAGCTTGCATGATGCTAGGGAGAGCAGAACGCAGAGCGTACAAAGGAGGAATGATGTGTGTAGGTTTATCTTTTTCATTTGCAGAGGATGCCAGTTTTGCGGATGGTGAGTTGTGTACCGAAGTTATCGCCGACAATGGTGCCGTGGTCATAGCCAAGGGCCAGACCGATGCTCCATCCGCGAAGCAGTGGTGTAGATGCAGAGCTGAAAGCATATTGTGCCTCAGCGAAGAGGCTGAGCTGACGACGGGAAGCAGTGAAGGGGCGGGAGTAGGAACCGAATCCTTCTTGCCAAGTTCCCAAGACTCGGTAGTCAAGCTGTGGGGTAGGGCGTCCGCTGAAAGCGAGGTGGAAGGCCATGAAGCGGTTGTTCTCAATCTCGATGTGCCCATCGTCGTTATAGAGCGGAGAACGGTAGAGGGGATTGCCGATGACTTGTCCCCAGTGTTGCCACCCTGGATAGAGCATGTGGTTGTAGTAATTGTCCTGTCCGCCGATGTGGTCACTAATGGCTGGGTTGTGGTCATGGTAGATGGGGCCAGACTGATATTTGGTGTACATATACTCGAAGACGATGTCTCGGAGCCATGTACCTCGTTTGAGATTAAGTTCTGCGCCGAGTAGCATATCCTTGAGTCCGTAGAGCAAATATCGTCTTTCCTTGCGTGTGTTCCACTGTGAGCCAGTTCCATATCCGTCGTAGTCGAGGTGGAAGAGGCCGGAATGGTCTTCGAAAAAGTGGTCGATATAGACTCCGAGACGCCAGTTGCGGCGGTCATAGTTGACGCGAAGCATCCAGCTGCCGAGCTGATTGCCTTCCGCATTTTGGAAAGCTGCGTTTTTCTCATAACTGTCGCCTCCACCAGGGATGAAGGCATGCCAGAAGGCTTTGGCGCCTGTCTCATTCTTTATCTCGGTCATCACTCCTCCAATGGGGCGATAGGTGGTGCCACCGAACTGGGCAGCCATCTCAAGTCCTGCTTCGAGCGAGAGAGGGTAGTCATAGTCTTCGTTGGCAATCCGCAGGTAGCCAGCCTTGCTATGGAAGAGTGCGTGGTCGGCATAGCGTGTGAGGCGATGCGTGAAATCGTGCTGCCACGTATCGTCGGTCATCATGCCGTAGGCGATGTGTCCCTTGAGTTGGAGCCAACCACGGGTAAGAGGAACAACCCACCAGTCAGGTAATCCGATGCGCACTTGCGGAATGGGGCGTGCATTGATACCGAGGGTTTGAGAACCCGTACTAAGACGATTGTTCTTCATCTCCATCGGTCGTTCTTTCGCACCAATCGACAGTTCGCCAGCACGATATTGTATATCGGCATAGAGCTGTTGGACAATGAGCGTGCTGGTGTAGTTGCCAGCCAAAGCGAAGTCTGCTCCATAGCCCAATCGCCATTTGTAGGTCGAGTCGGTGTGTGCATCACGGAAGATGCCTGCGCGGAAGTAAACGGAATTGCGCTCGACCGACGATAGACCGTGGCGGTTGCTCGTAAGCCAGAAAGGCGCATGATCACCCGTGCTGAGAGTCGTACTCAGCTCGGTGCTGTACTTCAGAGCGTGTGCCGACCGGCTGAGCATGGTAGTGCTATCGACTGTGTACTCGAAGTCTTGAGCATGAAGTCCAAGGGCTCCCATGCTCAAGACAACGAGGCTTAACAAGGCATGACGCATATTTATGATATAGTATTTATAATGATAAAATCACTTTGCGAAGCTGACAGCACGAGTCTCACGGATGACAGTAATCTTCACCTGTCCGGGATAGGTCATCTCGTCCTGAATCTTCTTGGCGATGTCGGCACTAAGTGTTTCTGTTTCCTTATCGCTTATCTTGTCGGCTCCGACGATGACACGTAGTTCACGACCAGCTTGAATGGCGTAAGTCTTCGTGACGCCAGGATAGGCGAGAGCCAGTTGTTCAAGGTCGTGAAGACGCTTGATATAAGCTTCTACAATTTCGCGGCGAGCACCAGGACGTGCACCACTGATGGCATCGCACACTTGTACAATCGGTGCGAGCAAGGTGGTCATCTCCATCTCGTCGTGGTGGGCACCGATTGCATTGACGATGTCCGGCTTCTCCTTATACTGCTCAGCCAGTTTGGCACCATAGAGGGCATGGGGCGTTTCGGGATCTTCGTCTGGCACCTTTCCAATATCGTGGAGCAAACCGGCACGGCGTGCTTTCTTGGGGTTCAAGCCCAATTCGCTGGCCATGACAGCAGCGAGGTTGGCTGTTTCGCGCGAGTGTTGGAGCAGGTTCTGCCCGTAGGACGAGCGATATTTCATCTTGCCGACCATACGAATGAGCTCGGGGTGCAGACCATGAATGCCGAGGTCGATGGCAGTGCGTTTACCGGTTTCGATGATTTCTTCTTCAACTTGGCGTGTTACCTTAGCAACAACTTCTTCAATGCGAGCAGGGTGTATGCGTCCGTCCGCAACAAGTTGGTGGAGGGCCAAGCGGCAGATTTCGCGGCGAACAGGGTCAAATGCACTGATGACGATGGCTTCGGGAGTGTCATCTACCACAATTTCAGTTCCAGTTGCAGCTTCGAGGGCGCGGATGTTGCGACCTTCACGTCCGATAACACGACCTTTCACTTCGTCCGAGTCAATGTGGAAAACGGTGACAGAGTTTTCGATGGCTGTTTCGGTGGCAACACGCTGAATGCTCTGAATGACAATGCGTTTAGCTTCTTTGGTAGCTGTCATCTTGGCATCATCAACAATTTCATTGATGTACTGCTGAGCCTGCGACTTGGCCTCGTCTTTCAGGCTTTCGACCAGATGTTCCTTGGCTTCCTCGGCAGACAGACCGCTGATGGCTTCGAGGCGTTCACGCTCTTGTTCCGTCATCTTGTCCAAATCAGCCTTCTTCTGGTCAAGCAGGGCAGTCTGACGTTCCAAGTTTTCCTGCAGTTTGTCTGTTTCGGACTTTCGACGCTGCAACTCTTCGTGTCGTTGGTTGAGTGAGAGTTCGCGTTGCTTCATCTTATTCTCGGCCTGCTGCAGCTTTTGGTTGCGCTGAGCCACTTCCTTTTCGAGTTCCGACTTCTTGTTCAAGAACTTCTCCTTTACCTCGAGTAGTTTGTTCTTTTTGATGGTTTCTGCCTGATTTTCGGCTTCCTTCATAGCTTGGTTGTACTTCTGCTTCAGCACATAGCGGAAGATAATATATCCGCAGGCAATTCCTACAAGCAGACAAACGATTGAGGCAATTATGGTTACTTCCATATTATTTAAATTAAAAATTAAAAATTATTAAGTTGTAAGTTAAATTCATACTAATCCAATGTTGTGGCATTACACAATACACACAATGCGGACATCATGCCTTGCGAGCGAAAATGTCTGCCATCTGAAACTTATGAGCGTTTTCAATGCGCCAAATGATCAAAGTTAAGCCTTTTTTTACTTTGTCATGGCAAGAAAACACCTGACGAAGTGAACTTGGGGAATTTACTTCACGATGTCGCTGAGTTCCTTGTCCAGGTCGGCCATCATCTCCATTACAGGAGCCGTGCTGGCCGAATTGCTGGCATTGACCGCATCGACAGCGGTGTAGAGCATCACCATCGCATAGTAATACTTGTCGGAAGGCAGGGAAGGATAGCGTGTACGGAGTTTGCGCAACCGGTCCTGAATCAGGGAAGCTGCGTCACGGTACACTTTTTCCTCGTCCGTACTACTAACGGTGAGGGGAAGGTCGATACCTTCGATATTTACCTTGATATTAAACTTGCCGTCCATATTTCATCAACTTTCAACACTGAGCATGTTGATACATTTGTTCACATCGCGCACCAGCTTCGTGATTCGCATCTTGGCGTCGTGGTGTTCGTCGTCGCTGACTTGAATCATTTTTGCCAGTTTCAGATTTTTATAGTCGCTTTGGCTCTGACGGAGTTCAGCTTGCAGACGTTCGATGTCAGCCTCTTTTCGCTCCAGTTCTGTATATAAGTCGGAGTTCTCCTTCTGCATATCCTTGTAGAGCGAAATCAGTCGGCGAACTTTCGCCTCGAACTGCTTCATTTGTCTTTTCTCTGAGTCCGTCATGACCGTTTAGTTTATGATCAATATATTACTTCTTCATCTTAGCCTCAGCTTTCTTTACCTCCTCCTGAGAAGGATTAGGTTCGCGCTTGGCCAGTACAATCACGTTATAGACATATTCAGCCGTCCATTGCTCGGTAAATCCGAGCGTCTTCTGATAGCGGCGCACACTATAGACAGCCTTACGCGTAGCATCGTCCGTCCAGTCGTCTTTCGTAAAGATATCATTCACGGTCTTGTCTGTCACCGTCTTGAACATCTTCTTGAGGAAACCAGGAATGCGGAATTTCCATTTCATCAGCGTGCCAACCAGCATCATCAGTTCCTGCGAAAAGCCCTGGAACTGGTATAGATACTGTGTCACGTCCTGCTGGCGTCGGCACCCCTTCTTAATACTCAGGTCGATTTCCTTGAAGAAATTGTCGCTGATGCCGTACAGGTCCTGCAGGAGTTTTTGGCAGGCTTTCTTCTCGCCCATGCCCAAACGGTTGTTCACCGTAGCTACATGGAGCGAACGTTTGAAGGCCATCATGTCGGGCAGGGCAGCCACTTGGTTGATGCCCAATTGAGCAGCCAGAGTGCTTTGGAAGTAGACACGAATCAGCGTCATAAAGTCCTCCATTCCGCCCACCTGTTCCTTCTCTTTCTTTTTAAATATATTCGAAAATATACCCATTGTATTGTTAGACAAATATTAAAATTGCTGCAAATTTAGTAAATTTATTTCATAACTCTGCAAAAATTAACGATTTATTTTTCCTTCTTCAAGCATTTATTTGAGTTTTCGTCCGACCTAACCATCTACGTATATGCCTGTGTTTTTTCTGCACTGCGGCATGAATTTTACCATACCACAGTTCTACGTTCTTTGCACCGCGGATAAAAATCATTTTTACTGCGGTTGAAATATATTTTCACCGCGGTATGGCGAAAATGTTATGTGCAGAGCAGTTGTGTTTGGCTTACTGTCCTGCGAACTCGCTGATTACGTTTTGGTTAGCTACGGCCAGACGGGCGCAATTTTGTAGGAGGCGTCGGTTTTTGTTATTTACTTGGTTCGGATCGGACGATTTACCTATGATGGAGAGATCGTCGCGAATGCTTCGTCCCATGGCTGGTCCGATAATGGATTCAAAGAATGTGCAGGCAGCAACATAGCGCCCCATGTAGTTATCAAGATGCTGACCGTCTCGGCAAAATTCATTGTTTTGTTGAAAGGTTTTGTTGGCTGCTCGTGCGTTCTGTATGGCTGTGCCGCAGGGAATGATGAGGTCAATACCACTGTTGGCTCGCATCTTCTGGACGGATTGCACGATTTGTCGCCACATGCTTTCTTGTGTGGGATAGGTCTTGCCAATCTCCTTGTGGGTGGAGGCGTATGCCCAGGTCTGGTTGAAGGCGAAGGTAGTGCGGGGACTGGTTGTGACGAGGCGGAATGCCTGTATGATGCGGGAGAGGTAGGGTTCGTAGCTGGTGTAGTTGCCTGACTCGAGTGAGTATTGCTGGAAGACGACTACATCGTATGGCACGCGTCGCATAGCTTCGCGGATGGTGATGCTGCCGTCGAGTTTGGTGGTTCCGCGACTGTTGTACTGGTAGAAGTCGTAAACAGCTTTGTCGCTTTTGAAATATTCATAATGTTGACGCATGGAGCAACCACCTTTGTAGAGTACATAGACGTTGACGGTGTTGATGCCCATTGACGAGAGTATGTCGGGGAGCAGGGCACTGGTGTCAATTGAGAAACTGTTGCCAATGAAGAGTACGTCGAGTTTGACTGGCATGTATGGCAGCGACTGGTTGCTCAGGTAGGGCGTCTGGGCAAAAGAAACAGCTCCCCCAATTTCTACTAAAGAGGGGAGAATCAACAGGGAGAGCATGAGAAAGAGCTTGATGCGTTTCATTGTTAATAGCTATTATTGAACGTGAAGCGACCGCTTCGCTGGTCGTGAAGCGTGAAGCAATCGTTATACTAATTTATAACGATATAACGATTTGTTTTATTGTCTAAATTTTAGTGTTTAGAGTTTAGTGTTGAACGTGAAGTGACCGCTTCACGTTCAACACTAAACACTAAGCATTCAAAGCAGTTTTAAGTTTTTGAATGGCATGTGTGGCATCGTTTGTCTGGTCGAGCAGGCTGACGAATTTAGATCCGATGATGGCTCCCGATGCGTTGCGCTGAGCGGATTCAAGGGTTTGTCGGTTGCTGATGCCGAAGCCTATCATTCGAGGATTACGCAAATGCATGGCGTTGATGCGCTCGAAGTAAGCTTGCTTCTGAGCATCGAACTCCTGCTGTGCCCCTGTGGTGGCTGCAGAGGAAACCATATAGATAAATCCGTCGGTATGTTGGTCGATGAATCGGATGCGTTCGTCGCTCGTTTCGGGTGTGATGAGCATGATGATTCGCAGGTCATAACGGTCGGCGATGGGTTTGTAGTCGGCGAGATAGTCTTTGAACGGTAAGTCGGGTATGATGACGCCATCAATGCCAACCGCGTTACAACACTGGCAGAAGTGTTCAAAACCAAACTGCATGATAGGATTGAGATAGCCCATGAGCAGGAGTGGAAGGGCATCCCCAACACCTCCATCGGAGGGACTTTTGCGGATTCCTTCGAGTTGAGCGAAGAGCATCTTTAGGGTCATCCCATTTCGTAATGCCTTGGTAGCTGCATCTTGTATGACGGGACCATCGGCCATAGGGTCGGAGAACGGGATGCCGATTTCGATCATGTCAATACCGTTTTTAGATAGTGCGCGGATGGTGTCGGCGGTGGCGTCAAGTGTTGGATGGCCAGCGCAGAAATAGATGGAGAGGATGTTCTCTCGCTTTTGGTTGAAGAGTTGGTTGATACGATTCATTGTTGTGGATTTTGTGTTAATTCTTTAATGAATGTTTTGATGGCAGTGACGTCCTTGAGGGCAGGTGTGGTTTCGAAGCGTGAATTGATATCTACACCAGCGAATTTTGGCAGGTGGAGTTGGCGCACTCGTACAGCATCGTCAGGGCCGATGCCACCCGTTATCAGGAATGGGGTAGGGAGTTGGTAGGCCTCAAGTAGTTGCCAGTCGAACTGTTGTCCGCTTCCTCCGTAGTATCCTGCGGGGAGTCGTTTTTTTGTTTCGAAAAGGAAGTAGGCGACATCGCCGACATAAGTTTCAGCCTTTTGAAGGTCCTGCTCGCATGCCAGCGGTATCATTTTGATGATCTGCACATCAGGGGAGAGTCTATTATGCAACTGCCGAACGAAGGCTGGCGATTCGTTGCCATGTAGCTGAACAAGATGAAGCCCGAAATCCTGTACTTTCTGCAGGATGGTTGATTGGGCGTCATCGACAAACACACCGACTCGTTTGCAGCGTTTTGGCAAGTAGGTAGGGATGGACGGAACGTAGCGCGGCGAACGTGGATGGAAAATGAATCCCATCCAGTCGGTGCCTGCCTGTTCGACGGCACGAATGTTGTCTGCATTGCGCATACCGCATACTTTTACAATCATATTTCGTGAATGAATTGTGCTAATGCTTCACCTGGATTTGATGCTTTCATGAATGTTTCACCGATGAGGAACCCCCGGAACCCTACGCTGCGCAGTTCCCTGACTGTGGATGGATGGCTGATACCGCTTTCGGCTACTAAAACCTTGTCGGAGGGAAGGAGTGAGGCGAGTCGGAAACTATTGGCTACGTCGGTTTGGAAGGTGCCGAGGTTGCGGTTGTTTACGCCTACCATGTCGATGCAATCAAGGCCGGCATAGTCGAGTTCGGCTTTGTTGTGGATTTCGAGCAGTGTTTCCAGTTCCAACTCATGGGCTGTTCGAGCCAAACTACGGCATTCGCTCAGTGTGAGGTCGGCTGCAATGAGTAGCACTGCGTCGGCATCTACGAGGCGCGCTTCGAGCAGTTGGTATTCGTCGATGATAAAGTCCTTACGCAGAATCGATGTGTTGATCACCGACGGGCGCGCTATGTGAATAAAACTGAGTCGTCCGCCAAAATATTCTTCATCGGTCAGAATGGAGAGTGCCGCTGCACCATTTTGGGCATACGATGCAGAAATGATATCGGCACGCCCTTCGGCCTTGATCCAACCTTTGGAGGGTGAACGACGCTTGAACTCCGCAATGATACCTGTGGCTGAATGGGACAAAGATTGTGACATGGAGCGTTGTTGACGGGGTTGCTGCATTATTTTGTCCACCTCGCCAAGGAGTACAGAATAGGGAACGGCTTGTTTTTGTCGTTCTATTTCAACCCGTTTATGGGCCACAATTTCCTGTAGAATGTCTTTCATGAGTTGATTTCTACGAATTTCTTGAAAGCCTGAAGGGCACGTCCGCTGTCGAGCGATTCGCGTGCCATGTCGATAGATTCCTCCATGCTCACATTGCGGTTCAAAACATTGATGCCACAGGCTGCGTTGGCCAAAATGACATTCTTTTGTGCTTCGGTGCTCGTACCCTCCAATACGCTGTCGAAGATGTGCATCGCCTCCTCGGCTGTGTTGCCTCCGTATATGTCTTCGGGGTTGACGTAGTTAAGTCCCATATCCTTTGGGGTGAATACCTTTTCGAAGTCGTTAGTGACGAGCTTGAAACCGCTGGTAAGTGAGATTTCGTCATAGCCGTCGTAGCTGGTGACAACACCGAAACGGTCGCCGATGCGCTGGTGAATATTGGTGTAGAGGCGCAACTGACTCTGGTTGGCGGTGCCGTGAAGTGAATAGTGGGGATGGCAAGGATTGACCAACGGCCCGAGCAGGTTGAAGCACGTGGGTACTTGTATAGCTTTGCGTGTAGGACCGACAAACTTCATGCCATAAGCAAAGAGCGGGGCATGGAAGTAGCAGATGCCTGCCTCGTGGAGAGAACGGAGCAGACGATCGCGGTCGTCGCTGAACTTTACGCCATGAAGTTGTAAGACGTTGCTGGCTCCGCTTACGGAGGTACTGGCACCATTGCCATGTTTTGTCACTTTATAACCAGCTCCTGCAATGACGAAGGCCGAACAGGTGGAGATGTTGAACGTGTTCTTTCCGTCGCCACCGGTACCAACAATGTCGAGAGTCTCTTCACCTTCGAGATCGATGTATTTACCAGTTTCGAGTAGTCCGTCGCGAAGGCCGAGCAGTTCGTCAACAGTGACTCCGCGCATCTGAATGCCCATGAGGAGGGCTGCTATCTGCTGTTCTGTGTACTTCTGCCCTACGATGTTGAGCATGATTTCGTGAGTGTCCTCGCGTTGGAGGCTTTTCCCCTCGACCAGGGATTCAAGATAGTGTTTCATGTTTGTGTTATGTTATGTAATGTTTTGTGATTAGTGAGTCAGCCAGTTCTTCATCATCCTTTTTCCATCTGGAGTCAGTACACTCTCGGGATGGAACTGGATGCCACGAATGTCGAAGGTGCGATGGCGAAGGGACATGATGTAGCCTTCTTCGCTCTCACTCGTGATTTCAAGACACGAGGGGAGGGTAGTGCGTTCTACCACCCAAGAGTGATAACGTCCTACCTCACAGTTGTCTTGCAAACCGTCGAAGATATAATCTTCGGTTGTCAGATAAAGCGGTGTTGCCACGCCGTGGAACACGCTGCTGAGGTTGGTGAGTTGAGCACCGAATGCCTCGCCGATGGCTTGATGACCGAGGCAAACACCCAGAATGGGTTTTATACTAGCATACGTTCTGATGACATCCAGCAGCAAACCTGCTTCGCTTGGAATGCCTGGACCTGGAGATAGAATGATTTTATCGAACGGTTGAAGGTCATCGAGTTGAAACTGGTCGTTGCGAACGACTGCTACTTCCGCTCCCAACTCTCTTACCAGATGTGCCAAGTTGTAGGTAAAACTATCGTAATTGTCGATAATGACGATTTTCCTGTTCATAATGTTGCTGCCATTTCGATGGCGCGCCGCAGCGCACCCAGTTTATTATTCACTTCTTGTAATTCGTATTCTTCGTTGCTCTTGGCTACGATGCCACCACCTGCTTGGAACCACAGTTCGCTGTTGCGACTGACGAAGGTGCGGATGGTGATTGCTTGTTTGAGCGAACCGTCGAAGCCTATGAAACCGATACACCCGCCATAAGCACCACGGTTGTGCGGCTCGTATTCCGAAATGAGTTGCATGGCACGCACTTTCGGTGCTCCACTCAGCGTACCGGCAGGGAAGGTGTCGATAAACGCCTTTACGGGGTCGGCATCTGTATTGAGGTCACCGCTCACACGGCTCACGAGATGGATGACATGGCTATAGTATTGCATATCTTTATAGAAATCGACCTGCACATTATGGCAGTTGCGGCTCAAGTCGTTGCGTGCCAAATCGACCAGCATGACGTGTTCGGCATTTTCTTTGGGATCGTTTTGTAGGTAAATAGCATTCTGTCGATCTTCCTCAGGATTGCCCGTACGGCGTGTCGTTCCTGCTATAGGATCTATGTAGGCGTGCCGTCCGTCGATGCGGCAGTGGGTTTCAGGCGACGAACCGAAGATGCGGAAACCGCCAAAGTCGAAGTAGAAGAGATAGGGCGACGGATTGATGCTTCGCAATGCCCTGTAGAGCAGGAAATCATCGCCTTCGTATCGCTGGATAAAGCGTCGTGAGAGGACTATCTGGAACACGTCGCCGCGCAAGCAATGCTGGATGCCCCGACGAATGTTCGCCTTGTGTTCGTCGTCGGTCAGCGTTGAGCTGCAAGGACCAACCGGATGAAAATCATATTTTCCCGCTTTGCGGTTCAAGACATCACTCTCCAGTTGATCAAGGTCATCTTCTTCGCCGTCGGCCAATAGTTCGATGAGTGTCAGTTCGTTGCGGAAGTGGTCGAATACCAGTACGACTTTATATAAGATGTACATCAGGTCGGGAGCATCATTCTTTTCTTGCGTCTCGTCTTTCACATCAATGTTTTCAAAGTAGCGTACGGCATTGAACGAAGTATAGCCATACAGACCGCAGAATTCGGAACCTTCCCCTTCGACAATGAAAGCATGAAGAAACTCGTTGATGGCACAATCTGTAGTATAGTTGGGACTAACGTTGTGCTCGCTGCTGCTACCATCAGGAAAACGACATGCAGCTACGCCATGCCCAATGCTAACGCTGCCGATAGGGTGTAGGGCAATGAACGAACGAGAATTATCTCCGCTATGATAATCACTACTCTCAAGCAGGGCTGACTGTGGATAGTCGTCGCGCAGTTTGAGATAGGCGCCGACCGGTGTGGTGAGGTCACAAAGAATGCGGCGCGTCTTGGTGTGGTACTTAAATTGTGTTGTCATGTTGTGTTGTGTGTTGTGGCTTTAATAATCAATTATTATTATTCAATTTTCAATTGGTTCAGGTAGGTACCCATATCCTTGTCACCACGTCCGCTGACGGTTAGTACAACGACATCGTCGGGCTTGAACTTTAGTTTAGGTAAGGCACCGAGGATGTGGGCTGATTCCAGGGCTGGGATGATACCTTCAAGTCGGGTCAATTCAAATGCCGCTTGCAGGGCTTCGTCGTCGTTTACCGCCAGCACTTGAGCGCGATGGGTCTCATATAGATTGCAGTGCATAGGCCCTGTACCTGGATAGTCCAATCCTGCAGAAATGGAATAAGGCTCAACGATTTGTCCGTCGTCGGTCTGCATGAGCTTGATACGCGAACCATGTAGAATGCCAGTCGTACCAATTTGCAGCGAAGCAGCAGTCTTGCCAGTTTCGGTGCCTAATCCTCCTGCCTCGGCCAGTACAATTTTCACTCGCTCGTCGTCGAGATAGTGATAGATGGTGCCAGCCGCATTCGAACCTCCACCCACGCAAGCCATCAGGTAGTCAGGGTAGTCACGTCCGACTTTCTCCAATAACTGCTGCTTGATTTCGGCCGAGATGACGCTTTGCAATCGAGCCACCATGTCGGGGTAGGGGTGTGGCCCCACTGTGCTACCTATTATATAAAATGTGTCAGCGGGATGGCAACACCAGTCACGAATGGCTTCGTTGGTTGCGTCTTTCAGTGTTTTGTTACCTGATTGGACAGGCACTACAGTGGCCCCGAGCATGCGCATCCGTTCCACGTTGGGCCGCTGCCGTTCCACATCGGTTGCACCCATATAGACGGTGCATGGCATGTTCATCAAGGCACATGCCGTTGCAGTAGCCACACCGTGCTGTCCGGCCCCCGTCTCGGCAATGATACGTGTCTTTCCCATCTGCTTTGCGATAAGGATCTGACCGAGTGAGTTGTTAATCTTGTGAGCACCTGTGTGGTTCAAATCCTCTCGCTTCAGGTAGAGTCGGCAACCATAGTGCTGACTCATTCGGTGCGCATCGTAGAGTGGGGAAGGGCGCCCCACATAGTCGCGAAGAAGCGTGTGAAATTCCTCCTGGAATTCCTTGCTCTCGATGATGGGCAAGTATGCCTGCTTCAGGTCCTCTACGGTCTTGTAGAGGATTTCGGGGATGTAGGCTCCGCCAAAATTGCCGTAAAATCCGTCGGCATCTGCTTGATAATTCATAAGCTTTGAGTGTTGAATGTTTAGTGTTTTGTGTTGTGGCTGTGGGCTAAAACAGAGGAAAGCCTGCCGTAAGTACGACAGGCTTTCCGTTGATTCTTTCCTTTTATATTAATTGAGGTATAGTCAAAACTTTCGGACAGCACCATTCGGCTTACGACTTTATGGGTCTTAAGCTTTGCCATCGCCAAGTTTTTGTGCTATACAATTCCATATCTAACTGAATTTGCTTGCAAAGTAACAACATTTCTATTGTTTGTGCAAACAAATTGATAGATTTCTTTCAAAAAAAATGCTCATCTGCCAGAATCTGTCTAACAAATGAGCAAAATAAAACAATTATGAGCCTAAAAATATTAGACTCAGCCTGTAGAAGTTAGTAAGTGCGGAACAAAATCCAAGCGTCAGCATACTTCGCACGAAGTGTGTTGCGAGAGCTGACGGCCGACGCTTTGTCGTCGAATGACGTAGCGATTACACGATACATACCTGTCTCAGGGTTCTGGGCAACCTGTGCACTGTAACCAGCATTGACCAACTCATTGCGACGATTGTTGGCGTTGTCGGGATTCTTGAACGAACCACAAACGACATTGTAAGCCTTCAGCGTTCCACCGTTCAGAACCGTCAGACGTTCAGTGGTCACCTTCGTGTTGTCATCCTCAACTACGGGAGTCGACTGAGTAGTGGTGACGGGAGTCACAACGGGCGTAATGCTCACAGGTTCAGTTTCCGTCTGCTGCGCCAGTTCGGCAGCCTTGGCACGTTCGTAGGCCTTTTTGTAGTTACTTTCTTTCGACTTGCAGCCGGTCATGACGAGAGCTGCGACGAGGGTCAAACCCAGAATCAGATTTTTCTTCATAATGAATGTGGTTAAATGAATTGATTTTCGAATTTCACTGCGAATTTACGGCTTTACAACATCTTATCCAAACGAACAACCATAAAAAATTGTTAAACTGTGAAGTTTTTAGACAAAATGTTGCTTTTTAATAAAAATAATGTGTAATTTTGGGGCACAAAAACAAATAGGATTGTGTGAAATAACTTTTGTCTAACCCCAAAATTACATCAACATGAACAACAAATCAGGAATTGCAGTGGCCGCACTGCTCGGTGGTGTTCTCATCGGAGGCACTCTCGGACTTCTCTTTGCTCCCGACACGGGTGAGCGTCAGAGACGTAAAATCAAGGTGGCACTCGAACGCCACGGTGTCAAACTGGCTAAAGAAGAATTCAATAAGCTGGTAGAAGAATTAAAAAACATCGGTCGTAAGGATGATGTGATCGACGATGACGATCCTGTCAACGACTACGATGTTGAATAATTCACCGTACTTATTCGCTGAAAGTTGAGCGGGTAGGGGATTTCTCCTTCCCCTCAACTTTTCTTAACTCCGATTCCTTAATTCTACGAAATATGCAGAGCAGACAAAACGTACAACAAGCTGTTGATGAAGGAAAGCAACTATGGTCGTTAGTTCAGAAGTACGCTAAATTGGAATTGGTCGAACGGCTCACTTCCATCTACACCGCACTAATCTTAGGGGGTGTTCTCTTCGTCATATGTTCCATTGCGCTCTATTGCTTCTGCATGTATCTTGTCCATGTTTTAGAAGCACAAACCGAGAATCTGGCGCTCAGCTTTGCTATCGTCGGTTTTGCGTTGTTGCTTATCGGTTTTCTTGTCTTCTGTTTCCGAAATACACTCATTATCCGTCCCATTATCAAGTCATTGATTAAAGACAGCTTTGCAGACGAAATGCAAGAAGTTATTCCCGAAACTCAAGATAATACAGATAATTCTCAGCAGGAAACTGCTCATTCTTAATTTTTAATTCTTTTTTGAGGTGAATTACCAGGAAATCAGCAATATAGAAGATGTTAAGCGTGCTAAACGCGAAATTTTAGACAACATCAATCTTTCGACTCAGCGCTTTCGGGGAGATGTAAAGCAGGCAGTATATCCACAAGATAAGTCGCTCATGCGTTCACCCATTGGTGCTGTTCGTTATGCTTCCTATGGTATTACCGCTTATAAATCATATCAAGCCTTCGTTCAGTTGTTGAAGATTTTGGTCGGAAAACATAAGAACATTCAATAGTTGATGACTTTCTGCTTACTTTTGTTAATCATTTGTTTGATAGGTTTTTGTCATCAGTGACTTACATACATTGTGGTATGCAGACTATTGCTCCGCAGTGTATGTCTTTTTTTACTCCTTCCTTTAAATTTATAGTGCACATCCAATATTTTAGCAGTGCACACCCGTTATACACCGCTGTGCACTGCCAATTTTTTCATTGTGCACTGCTAATTCTTTCAGAGTGCACCGAAAATTTCTTCTGTGTACCGCATTATTTTTTAGTGGTATATTTTATTTTAATCGCGGTTATGTTTAATTGTTAAATTAAGCAAAGCTTAGAAGGAATTTATATACTGATTATTTATAGTTATTAGAGACTCACCTTTCGTGATAAACGCAGCGAAAAATGAAGATTGGCTAAGTAATAATTGGTAGAAAACTAAAATTGAAGTAATTTTGCACGAAAATAGGAATATTGGATGACATACCCTAATAATTTTGAAGAGAAAGTCGGATTCAATAAAATTCGTGAATTACTGTCTGAATCGTGTCTGTGTAGCCTTGGCATTGAACGTGTGACTCAAATGCACTTCGACGATCGGCTTGGTGTGATTCAGCGTCAGCTATCAGAAACTGACGAGATGCTGCGGATTTTGCCTTTAGGTGACTTTCCTGATTCTCACTTCTATGATGTTCGCCTGGCGTTGAAGCGTATCCGTATCGAGAATACTTTTCTTGAAACTGAGGAATTGCTTCAGCTTTGCCGTTCTCTGCATGTGATTGAACAGATTCACAGCTACTTGTTGAGGACGGAGAACGATGTCTATCTCTATCCGCGAATGGCAAAAAGGGCTGAGAACGTTGAAATTTTTCCTTCTATTATATTGAAAATAAGGAGGATTGTGGATGATTTGGGCAATATCCTCGACAGCGCGTCACCAGAATTGGCTCGCATCCGACGTGAGAAACGACAAGCCACACAGCGTATTTCCGGATTGCTGACGCATATTCTAAAAAGTGCTCAGACTGAGGGACTTGTCGAGAAAAATGTGACCCCCACCCTGCGCGATGGTCGCTTGGTCATCCCCGTTGCTCCTGCTATGAAACGAAAGATTGGCGGTATTGTTCACGACGAATCGGATTCTGGCCGTACGGTATACATCGAACCGACCGAGGTGGTCGAGGCCAATAATCACATCAGGGAACTGGAGAACGAGGAACGGAAGGAGATGATACGTATTTTGCGCGACATTTCCTCTGAAATTCGTCCTTATGCTGATTCGATGTTGGGGAGCTATGAGTTTCTGGCTGATATCGACTTCATCCGTGCCAAGGCCTTGCTGAGCCGACGCATCGGCGCAGTAAAACCTCGACTGAAAGAGGCTCAGGTGCTGGATTGGAGCCAGGCGGTACATCCGCTGCTCCGTCTTTCGTTCGAGCACAAAGGACTGCGGGTGGTTCCCTTGGACATCGAGCTGAAATCCCCCACCCAACGTCTGCTTCTCATTTCCGGCCCTAACGCCGGCGGCAAGTCGGTGTGTCTCAAGACGGTTGGTCTGCTGCAATACATGCTTCAGTGTGGCATGCTCGTGCCGGTTTCCGAAAGTAGCGTTTTCGGAATCTTCAAGCATATCTTTATCGACATCGGTGATGAGCAAAGCATCGAAGACGATCTCTCGACTTATTCCTCGCATTTGCTCAACATGAAACACATGCTGCGTCACAGCGACGCTAAGACCTTGCTGCTCATCGACGAGTTTGGTGGTGGCACCGAACCGCAGATTGGTGGTGCCATCGCCGAAGCGTTGCTCAAGCGCTTTAACTACAAGCATGCCTTTGGCGTCATCACTACGCACTATCAAAACCTGAAGCATCTGGCGCAGGAGACAGACGGTATTATCAACGGTGCGATGCTCTACGACCGGCAAGAGATGCGTCCCCTCTTTCAGCTGCGCATCGGCAACCCTGGCAGTTCATTCGCCGTCGAGATTGCCCGCAAGATAGGCATTCCTGAAGACGTTATTGCTGATGCCTCGGAAATTGTTGGCCGTGACTATATCAACGCCGACAAGTATCTGCAAGACATCGTCCGCGACAAACGTTATTGGGAGAACAAACGCCAGACGATTCATCAGCACGAAAAGCGGATGGAACAGACGATCGAACGCTACGAGGCTGACATTCAGCGCCTGCAGAAAGAGAAGCAGGAGATTCTTTCCAAGGCCAAAGAGCAGGCACAGAGCTTGCTCAGCGAGTCGAATGCGCGTATCGAGCAGACCATCCGAGAGATTAAGGAGGCTCAGGCTGAGAAGGAACGCACCAAGTTGGTTCGTCAGGACTTCGACGATTTCAAACAGGAGGTGCGATCGCTCGATACCGAAGCGATGGAGGAGCGTATGCGTCGGCAAATGGAGAAAATCAAAGCCCGTCAGCAGCGGCGTAAGGATAAAAAGAAGGAACAAGCCAACTCCTCCCCCACTCCATCCGCTCTGCCTACGCAGGAATTTGTCCCCACAGAGGGCTGCTATGTACGCATGAAAGGTCAGACAGTCATCGGTCAGATTCAGAAAATCAATGGCAACGAGGCGCTGGTAGTGTTTGGCAATATCCAGACAAACGTGAAGCTTAAAAAACTCGAGCCTTCTGCTGCTCCGCCTAAGGAGAAACGTGCCGACACCTTCGTCAGCCGTCAGACGCAGGACAACATCCGAGAAACGTCGCTCAACTTCAAGTCTGAAATCGATGTGCGAGGCATGCGAGCCGACGAGGCTCTACAGGCGGTCACCTACTTTGTCGATGACGCACTCGTGGCATCGGTGCAGCGCATCAGCATCCTTCACGGTACGGGCAACGGCATTCTCCGCACACTGATCCGACAGTATCTCGCTACCTTACCAGCAGTAGCTGACTTCCACGACGAACATCCTCAGTTCGGCGGTGCCGGCATTACGGTGGTCGAGTTGCTATGAGCCCATCCATGCAATTTTTTGACCCTTTGTGCGTTATTCAATAGAAGCTTCCCCCAACCCTTCCAAAAAATGGGAATTCCAAACTAAAGACTGAACTTATGAGTAAAAGTAACAATACATCAGCAGAACCGAAGTTCCCCTTCCTGGGAGAAGTTAGGGGAGGTCGTAGGGGGAAGGTCTGTAGAGTTGGCTTATTCTTTATTCTTCTCATATTCATTTTGTTTCTACCCGTCGCCCAGCTACGTGCACAGGACGACAATCGGCCTACAGCTGATGCACTCACCCCACATCGTGTCTATATCCACGGTACGGTAATCGACGATGAGAAGAATCCCATTGAACTGGCCAACGTAAAGGTAGAAGGCTCCCTCGTCGGAACTTTCTGTGACCTAAAGGGACGCTACAGTCTATCCTGCGAATCATCTGACAGTCTGGTCGTTGTCTTCTCTATGTTAGGATACCAGACTCGTAAGCGTGTCCTGCAAAACCCAGCCGACACCGTGCTTCTCAACGTCATGCTCCCCAACAACGGTATCGAACTGGGCGGAGTGGATGTCGTCGAAATTCGTCGACAGACCAACACCATGACCGACGTCTCGACCAAAGACCTCAAGCACATCGGCAATGCCTCGGGAGGCGGAGTCGAACAACTCATCACCACACAGGCAGGTGTCAGCAGCCGCAACGAACTTAGCGCGCAATACAACGTGCGTGGCGGTTCGTTCGACGAAAACTCCGTCTATCTCAACGGCATCGAAGTCTATCGACCCCTCCTCATCCGTGCCGGACAGCAGGAAGGCTTGAGTATCATCAATCCCGACCTCGTCGAGCGAATCAGTTTCTCAGCCGGAGGATTCGAAGCCAAATATGGCGAGAAGATGTCGTCCGTGCTCGACATCCAGTATAAGAAAGTGAAGGGATTCGAAGGCAGTGTGTCGGCCAGCATGCTCGGAGTCAACGGCTACATAGGATTCGGCAACGAAAAATTCTCTATGATTCACGGCATTCGCTATAAAACCACCTCCTACCTGCTCGGCACGATGGACGAAAAAGGTGAGTATAAACCCCGTGACTTCGACTACCAGACCTACATCTCCTGGAGTCCCAACAAGCGATGGACCCTCGACCTCATCGGAAACATCGCCATGAACGACTACAACTTCGTGCCCAAGAACCGCACCACCACCTTCGGCACATCCGAAGACGTGCGCGAATACCAAGTCTATTTCGACGGACAAGAAAAAGACAAGTTCCACACCTTCTTCGGCTCAGCCACCCTGACCCACCACTTCAACCCCTATAACGAACTCTCGCTCCAACTCTCCGCCTTCAAGACACAAGAACGCGAAACCTTCGACATCAGCGGCGAATACTGGCTCAGCGCCCAAGGCAACCGCAGCATCGGCAAATACCTCCAGCACGCCCGAAACCGTCTTAATGCCAGTGTGTTCAGTGCGGGCATCGTCGGCCGCAGCCGATTCAAGAGCCACGACCTGCGCTATGGTCTCCTGCTGAAGCGCGAATCCATCACCGATCGTATGCGCGAATGGGAAGTACACGACTCCGCCGGCTACTCACTCCCCCACTCCGACACCCGTCTCGACCTCATCTACAACCTCGTTTCGCGACAGGACATCTCCTCCACACGCTTCGAGCTCTATGCACAAGACACCTGGCGCAAGGAATTTTCCGAAGGCGAAATGATTCTTAACTACGGCGTCCGACTCGCCCACTGGTCCTGGAACGGCGAGTGGCTCTTCTCGCCCCGAGCCACCATCGCCTTCGTACCAGCTAAGAACGACAACCTCCTTTTTCGATTCTCTACGGGACTCTACTACCAAGCCCCCTTCTACAAAGAAATCAAGGATACCGTCACCGTCGCTGGAAATACCACGGTCATGCTCAACAAGAACATCCGTTCGCAACGCTCCATCCATTTCGTGCTGGGCGGCGAATACAAGTTCCGTATGGCCGGACGTCCCTTCAAGGCCACTGCCGAAGTCTATTACAAAGCTCTCAGCGACCTCATCCCCTACAATGTCGATAACGTCCGCGTAGTCTATTACGGTCAGAATATGTCAAGCGGCTATGCAGCCGGAATCGACCTCAAGCTCTACGGCGAATTCGTACCAGGCACCGACTCCTGGGTCAGCGTCGGACTGATGAAGACCGAAGAAACCATCAATGGCGTCCGTGTGCCACGTCCCACCGACCAGCTGCTCAATGCCTCCATCTTCCTCTCCGACTACTTCCCTGGCACCACACGCTGGAAGGGATTCCTGCGCGGGCACTACGCCAGCGGACTCCCCTTCTCGCCACCCCACGTCGGCCGTGAAAGTACCTATTTTCGCATGCCCGCCTACCGTCGTCTCGACCTCGGCCTCTCCTACCGACTGCTGAACAACGAAGACCACCACATCGCCAGCGGCATCGGCCGCCGACTGCGCAACGTCTGGCTTGGCCTCGACGTTTTCAATATCCTCGACATCGACAACGTCAACTCCTACCTGTGGATCACCGAAGTCACCAACCACCAATACGCAGTCCCCAACTACCTCACCGGACGCCAAATCAATGCCCGACTCCTCATCGAGTTTTGATGGTTTACATTTAGCAGAATAAAATATTGAATAAACATCGTCGCACCGTTATGCAAATAGCATAATCGGTGCGACGATGTTTAATTTTCATTTAAAAAAAATGCAGCAAGTGTGGACTTGCTGCATTGAGGACAAGTGTGGTGTATGGTTTATCTTCACTCAACAATGACGGGCTTGTATTTGGGGACGAGCGACTTCATGATGACCCATCCGACGAGGTAGGCGACGGCGCAGATGCAGAAGATGATAAAGTAGCCGGCGGGCTTGCCGTCGAAGCCGGCAAAGGTGAAGGCTGAGCCTTGTTCTTCTGCGTAGGTAAAGAGGCGACCGGCACCCTTCTGAAGAATGTAGGAACCGATGCCACCTGCCATGCCGCCGATTCCGGTGATGGTTGCGATAGCCGACTTGGGGAACATGTCTCCGATGGTGGAGAAGATGTTGGCCGACCACGATTGGTGGGCTGCACCGGCGATGCCGATGATGATGATTGGGAACCAGGGTGAGAGTCCGCCCAGGGGCTGGGCGATGAGCACGAGCAGCGGGAAGAAGGCGAAGATGAGCATGGCCTTCATGCGACCAGCGTAGGGATTCATGCCGCGGTTGATGAACACGGTGGGGAGTTTTCCGCCCAGGATGCTGAGCATGGTGATGAGGTAGAGCACGAAGATAAGCACCATGCCTTCGGTGTCGGTGGGGTTGATGTCGAACTGCGACTTGAGGTAGGCAGGCGTCCAGAAGAGGAAGAACCACCACACGCCGTCGGTCATGAACTTGCCGACGATGAACGACCAGGTCTGCTTGAAGGTGAAGCAGCGCAGGAAGCTGATTTGAGGACCTTCGTCGTTGGCTTCCTTGGGGTCGCCGTCGGTGTCGGCGTCTTGCTTGATGTAGGTGAGTTCGACGCCGTTGACGCGTTTGCTCTTTTCAGGCTTGTCGTAGAGGAAGAGCCAGAAGGCCATCCATACGTAACCGAGTGCTCCGATGACGATGAAGGCCATCTCCCAGCCGAAGAGCTTGGCGAGCACAGGGATGGTGAAGGGTGCGATGAGGGCACCGACACTGGCTCCGCTGTTGAAGATGGCGGTGGCGAAGGCACGGTCTTTCTTCGGGAAGTATTCGGCTGTCACCTTGATGGCGGCAGGGAAGTTTCCTGCTTCGCCGAGGGCGAGGATGCATCGTGCGCCGAGGAAGAGCCAAACGCTGGTGGCAGAGATGGCGAGTGCTGCATCGGCTCCGCCAGAGGCTTTGAAGTCACGGATGAGCTGGAGTGCTCCGGTGAAGGAGCCTGTCCACTCGCCCACTTCGAGGCCTGCGGTCAGTATGCCGCAGAATGCGTGAAGAACGGCACCTGTGCTCCAGATGAAGATGGACCACAGGTAGCCTTTCTTCGTGCCCATCCAGTCGATAAACTTACCGGCGAAGAGCATGCAGATGGCGTAGAAGATGGAGAAGACGGCGGTGATGTCGCCGTAGTTTTCATCGCTCCATCCGAATTCTTCTTGAATTCCTCCTGTGCCTGGGTAGGTGAGTGAGAGCACCTGGCGGTCAAGGTAGTTGACGGTTGTCGCAAAGAACAACATCGCACAAATCACCCAGCGGTAATTTGTCATTTTGTTTGTCTGTAGTGAACTCATGGTTATAATTAAGAATTAAAAATCAAAAATTAAAAAGTTCAACGCTTCACGTTCAACGATACACCCATCCCAGCACATTGGCAGCCGGCTATGGGTGGGTTCTCCTTCAGCAACTCCAGCTGGAGCGACTGTATGGAGGGGAAGTGTTGGAAGAGAGCTTTGCAGATGCGTCCGGCTACGTGTTCGACGAGCTGCGAGGGGGTCTGCATTTCTTGTTTCACCACTTCGTAGATGTCGGCGTAGTTGATGGTTCCGGCTATGCGGTCGGAGTGCATGGCGCTGGTGAAATCTGTGTCAATCACGAGGTTGAGAAGATAGGCTGTGCCTACCACGTGCTCTTGAGGCAGGGCTCCGTGGTAGGCATAGAGGCGAACGTCCTTCAGGATGATTTTGGTCTGCATGGGACTATCCGCAGCGGCTTGCTCCGCAATGTTTACAAATCAGACATCCCTCCTGATAGACGAGGGTTTCCTGACCGCATTGGGGACATTTCTGTCCCTTGGCTTCGGTGCCGTCCTGCACATACTTCTTCAGTGCTCGCTCCACGCCGTTCTTCCACGTGTTGATGCTCTCGCTCTCGAGTTGGAGGGACGACACGAGTTTCAGCACGTTGGTCAGCGGCATACGGTAGCGCAGGACACCGGAGATGAGCTTGGCGTAGTTCCAGTACTCCTTGTTGAACTTCTCGCTGAGTCCTTCGATGGTGGTCTTGTAACCACGGCGGTTCACAAACTGGAAGTCGTAGCGCTTCAGACCGTTTTCGTCGATATTCTTGATGATATGGCCCTTCGAAACAGTCTTCGGCAATGCGAGTCCGTCTTCGTCGTCGAGTACACCGGTGAAGATCTCGTAGGGATAACCGTCGAGCAGTCCGACAAAAGCCACCCACTTCTCTTTGTTGTTCTGGAAACGGACGACGTCGCATTCGAGGCTTTTGGGACGCACCTCGGTCACTTCGGGCGGGTCGCAGTGGCAAGGCTCCTTCTTCTTGTCGTCCTTCTTGGTCGAGATGAGCACGCCGGCACGTGAACCATCACGATAAACGGTGCAGCCCTTGCAGCCACACTTCCAGGCTTCCATATAGAGTTCGCCGACGAGTTCTTCACTCACGTTGTTCGGCAGGTTGATGGTCACCGAAATGCTGTGGTCCACCCACTTCTGAATGTCTCCCTGCATCTTCACTTTCTCGTGCCAGTCAACGTCGTTGGCCGTAGCTTTGTAATAGGGCGACTTGCGCACCAGTTCGTCGATTTCGTCCTGCGAGTAGCGTTTCTCGGTGTCGATGCCGTTCACCTGCATCCAGGTGAGGAACTTGGGATGATAGACAATGTACTCTTCGAACGAGTCGCCTGTTTCATCGACAAAATCGACGTGTACGTTCGGTTCGTTGGGATTGACCTTGCGGCGACGCTTATAGACAGGCATAAATACGGGCTCGATGCCGCTGGTAGTCTGCGTCATCAGACTCGTCGTACCAGTCGGAGCAATCGTCAGACAGGCGATGTTGCGGCGTCCCGACTTGGCCATACGTTCGTAGAGTGCAGGGTCAACGCTCTTGATGCGGTTGACGAAGGGATTGTTTTTCTCACGTTCCGCATCATAGATGGCGAAGGCACCACGTTCTTCAGCCATTTGCACGGACGAGCGGTAGGCCTCGACGGCCACGTTCTTCTGCACCTCGGTGGCGAAGTAAGTAGCCTCGGGCGTGCCATAGGTCAGCCCCATAGCGGCAATCATATCGCCCTCGGCAGTGATGCCTACACCCGTACGACGTCCACGGCCGCTCTTGTCGTAGATTTTCTGCCACAGATGACGTTCGGCACCCTTCACCTCGTCGCTCTGCGGGTCCGACTCGATCTTCTGCATGATCAACTCAATCTTCTCGAGTTCGAGGTCAATGATGTCGTCCATGATGCGCTGGGCAAGACCTACGTGTTCACGGAAGAGCTTATAGTTGAATGTCGCCTTCGATGTGAACGGATTCTCGACATAGCTGTAGAGGTTGATGGCCAGCAGACGGCAAGAGTCGTAGGGACACAAAGGAATCTCACCACAGGGGTTGGTCGAGATGGTTTTATAACCGAGGTCGGCATAGCAGTCGGGTACGGATTCACGGATGATGGTGTCCCAGAACAGTACGCCTGGTTCGGCACTCTTCCATGCGTTATGCACAATCTTTTTCCACAGCTGCGAGGCATCGATGTCTTTGTGCACCATCGGCGTGTCACTGTCGATGGGGAATTTCTGCTCATACTTACGTCCTTCGCTGGCTGCTCGCATGAACTCGTCGTCGATGCGTACCGAGACATTTGCGCCAGTCACCTTGCCTTCGGTCATCTTGGCGTCGATGAAAGCCTCGGAGTCTGGGTGTTTGATGCTCACCGAGAGCATCAAGGCGCCGCGACGTCCATCCTGAGCTACTTCGCGTGTTGAATTGCTGTAGCGCTCCATGAAGGGCACGAGGCCTGTCGAGGTGAGAGCAGAATTCTTCACCGGCGACCCTTTGGGACGGATGTGCGAAAGGTCGTGCCCCACCCCACCGCGGCGCTTCATCAGTTGCACCTGCTCTTCGTCGATGCGGATAATGGCACCGTAGGAATCGGCATTTCCGTCGAGCCCAACGACAAAGCAATTGCTGAGCGAAGCCACCTGATAGTGGTTGCCGATACCCGTCATGGGACTACCGGCAGGCACGATATAGCGGAAGTGATCGAGCAAGTCGAACACCTGCTGTGCCGACATAGGATTGGGATACTTCTGCTCGATACGTGCAATTTCGTTCGCGATACGCCAGTGCATATCCTCGGGCGATTTCTCATAGATGTTGCCGAAGGAGTCCTTCATGGCATACTTCGTCACCCACACGCGGGCCGCCAGTTCATCGCCGCCAAAATATTCGAGCGACGCTGCGTAAGCCTGTTCGTAGGTGTATGTCTGTTTTTGTTCCATTGTGTGATAGATATGATGTGATTAATTAGGTCTCTTTCTTCTAAAAATGTCCGAAGCCTATTCGGGCGCAAAACCTTTGCAAAAATACCACACTTTTTTCTATATTCAAAATTATTCAATAAAAAGTTGTAGATAAATTCAAAAGTTTTCCCATTTGTAAGAGTAAGACACAGACAATCAACATGATAGAAACGTAGCCAAAACAAAAAGTTGACAAAAAAGAAAATAAACCCACAAATATTCAGCAAGATAATTGCACTGTATTGGAAACATTGCTAAAGAGATATAAGCAAAGACAAAACGAATGAGAGAGACACGGGAGTATCCGAGTGTCTCTCTCAGAACTTTGGATGGATGAGACTGGAAGTGAAGTGGAGTCAGGCCACTCACAAAGTGTATAAGCCCTCGATATGTGGATAAAAATTCGAAATATTTGTGAGACATCCGAAAGTTTCGTAAATTTGCAAAGTATTTACGGCCGGATATGGAATGGAGGACACGGTAGTGAACTCGCAGTTTCCTGACTGTGCACGCGCAATTTCACGGCTGTGCACACCCAAACATCTTCGCAGTGCACACCTAAGCCACTCCGCAGTGCACAGAAAAATTAACAGCAGTGCACAGAAATTTTCACCGCGGTGCAATGAGGGTTTAGAACGCCGTTAAAACTTTTTTTGAACGCCGTTTGAAGAAATTATGTCCGCCGTCTAACGAAGAAGTTATTTCCCTTCGTAATAAACAATTCAACATCAACAAGATAATGGAAATAAAAGACAGAAGAACAATTCGCCGCTACAAGGCGGAGGATGTGCCCCAGACACTGATTGACCGTCTGCTCGGCGAGGCTGCCCGTGCTGCAACAATGGGCAATATGCAGCTATACAGCGTGGTTGTCACACGCGATGAGGAGCTGAAGCGCGGGCTCGCCCCACTCCACTTCAATCAACCGATGGTGATGGCAGCACCCGTTGTGCTGACATTCTGCGCCGACTTCCACCGCTTCACCCAGTGGTGCCAGCAGCGCGATGCCGACGCTGGCTACGACAATTTCCTCTCGTTCATCAATGCAGCCAGCGACACGCTCCTCTTCACGGAGAACTTCACGACGCTGGCGGAGGCCGAAGGCTTGGGCACTTGCTATCTCGGCACGACGGTCTATCAGCCTCAGGGCATCATCGACCTGCTGAAATTGCCTAAACTCGTCTTCCCCATCGCTACGATTACTGTCGGATGGCCCGACGAAATGCCGGAACAGACCGACCGCCTGCCGCTTGAGAGTTTTGTCCATCACGACACTTACCACGACTATTCAGCCGAGGCGATTGACCGCTTCTATACTCTGAAGGAGTCGTTGCCCGAAAATCAGCATTTCGTCGAAGTGAACCAGAAGCAGAACCTTGCCCAGGTGTTCACCGACTGTCGCTACACTCGCCGCGACAACGAAGCGTTGTCCGAAGGGATGATGAATGCACTTAAAAAACAGGGATTCTTGAAATAAAAACCTACAATCAATGAAAAAGATTCTGTCAACTTTGGTGCTGACACTGGCTATGACCGTCTGCACTACACCCCTCTCGGCACAGGAGGAGAATGGATTTAAGAAAATGAATGTGCTCACAGACTTCGACGCCAACGGCTTCACGTGGTTCGCCTCGCCTTTGCTTCTGGCAGCCGGCAATGCCGAGCAGAGCAATGCCATGACCATCGGATGGGGTGCCATTGGTGCACTGTGGGGGATGCAACGTCCCAGCGTCACGGTGTATGTGGCGGAGAAACGGTACACCAAGAAGTTCATGGACGAGTCGGACTACTTCACCGTCATGGCATTCTACGACAACGACCAGGTTCTGGAGTACATGGGCTCGAAGTCGGGACGCAACGGTGACAAGGCAAAGGCTCTGGGACTCCATACGGCCTACACGGCCAATGGAACACCCTATTACACTGAGGCTGATCTCGTGTTGGAGTGCCGCACGATGTATGCTGCACCGTTCGATCCGAAGGGTTTCCGCAGCGATGTCCCCAAACGTATGTACGGCAATTTCCCCGCTGGCATCCATTCGATGTATATCGGCGAGGTGGTTGGAGCGTGGAAAAAGTAATATGGATTTATAGAAACAGAAAAAGGCTGAAAGAATGACTTTCGGCCTTTTTTGTGTATAGTTGGATTTCATCCTTCGTTTTCTCGCCATGGCAAAGTTCAAACAAGTTTGACTTTGCTCATTTGGCTTAACGAAAACGTTCAAAGATTATATACATGCCTATTGACTGGTTGGACTTATACGTGAAGGTTGAGTTCCTTGACGATGTTCGCAATTTCGCCCATCGTCGTGATGCGAGCAGGAACGAGGGGCAGGCGCAGTTCGTTGTCGATAAGTCCCATAGAGTTGAGCATAGCCTTCACACCGGCAGGGTTTCCATCGACGAAGAGCAACTTGAAGAGTTCGGTAAACTGGTGGTGGATGTGACGTGCTGCGTCGTAGTCGCCATTGAGAGCCAGACGTACCATGCGGCTGAACTCCTTCGGGAGGGCGTTGCCTATGACACTGATGACACCAACGGCACCGAGTGTGATGAGAGGAAATGTGATACCGTCGTCGCCAGAGATGACATCGAAGTTTTCTGGTTTGTTCTTAATGATGTCGTCGATTTGCGTGAAATTACCGCTCGCCTCCTTGATGGCGACGATGTTGTCGCAGTCGCGAGCCAAACGCAGTGTGGTTTCGGCGGTCATATTCACCCCGACACGTCCAGGGACATTGTAGAGAACGACGGGCAGTTGAGTGGCTCCTGCTATGGCACGAAAGTGTTGGTAAAGGCCTTCCTGCGAAGGTTTGTTGTAGTAAGGGCAGACGCTGAGAATACCGTCGATGCCGGTGAAATCATCGTGCTGGAGACTGTGGACAATAGCAGCAGTGTTGTTGCCGCCACATCCGAGCAGTATCGGAATACGCCCCTGCACCTTTTCGAGCACAATTTCTCGAATGCGCTGTTTTTCCTGTTCCGTAAGACATGGTGCCTCACTCGTCGTCCCTAAAACACAAAGAAAATCAACTCCGCCTGCCAACTGATAGTCAAGCAATCGTCGAAGCGCTGTATAATCGACCTCGCCCGTCGGCTTGAAAGGGGTGACTAGTGCCACTCCAAGACCTTTAAACCTATTGTGTGCCATCTTGTGTGTGCAAATGTTTGTGCAAAGGTACGACAAAAAAGTGAAAAGTGAAAAGTGAAAAGTGAAAAATGCACGAAAGTATTTGTTTTTCATCTTTTTACCTTAAAAAATTTTTCTATTTAGCTGAATTTTACTAACTTTGCACCTCGAATGCGTAGGACAAAGGCTTCACACCTATATTATAATACGCGCGTAAGGACTACTATGCATCATTTAGAATAATCAGATTGTAAAACAAAAATAAACTATTAGTATGACTAAAGCAGACATTGTCAACGAAATTGCCAAGACAACTGGCATTGACAAGCAGAGCATTCTCACCACAGTGGAAGCATTCATGGAGACCGTGAAGAATTCGCTCGCCAACGAGCAGGATGTTTTCCTCCGTGGTTTTGGTAGCTTCATTGTGAAAAAGCGGGCTCAGAAGACAGCTCGCAACATCAGCAAGAACACAACTCTCATTATTCCAGAGCACAATATTCCGGCTTTCAAACCAGCAAAGTCGTTTTCCGAGATGCTGAAGTAAAGTGCGGGAATTAGATCAGACGTTTTCCCCATCCCTGTAGGATGGATGCAGGCAATATCCTACCTACCAGCAGAACAGAAACGCTTCTGACTCACGATTAGAACAAAACATTTTTATTAACAACCTCTAAATTTTTAGGACTATGCCAAACGGTAAGAAAAAGAAAAGACACAAGATTTCTACTCACAAGCGTAAGAAGAGACTGAGAAAGAATCGTCACAAGAGCAAGTAAGAGTGGAAATTAACAGTTAAAAGTTAAAAGTGAAGATACCTGAATGGAAACCATTGGGTAATTTGCTTTTAACTTTTAACTATTAACAATTAACTCACGAAGAAATGACCAGCGAACTTATCATCGACGCCCAACCCAAACAGGTGACGATTGCGCTGATGGAAGACCAACGGCTCGTTGAATTCCAACGCGAAGATCAAGACTCCAAGTTTGCAGTGGGCAACATCTATGCGGCAAGGGTAAAGAAAATCATGCCAGCCCTCAACGCATGTTTCGTTGAAGTCGGTCATGAACGCGAAGCATTTCTCCACTACCAAGACTTAGGCGAACAGTTCCTCTCCATCGAGAAATATGTCAAGCAAGTGGTCAGCGACCGCAAAAAATTGGCACCGATGGACAAGGCGAAGCGACAGCAAGACCTGCCAAAGGAGGGCGAAATCCAATCCGTATTGGAACTCGGTCAGGAGGTGATGGTGCAAATCACCAAAGAACCCATCTCGACCAAAGGCCCGCGACTGACAGGCGAAATCAGCTTCCCAGGACGCTACCTTGTACTCATTCCCTTTGACGACAAGGTGAGCGTGTCATCCAAGATCAAGTCGGCAGAGGAACGCGCCCGACTCAAACAGCTCATCCAGAGTATCAAGCCACGCAACTTCGGCGTCATCGTACGCACAGTGGCTGAAGGCAAACGAGTAGCCGAACTCGACCGCGAACTCACCATCCTGCTCGACAACTGGAAAGACAGCCTGACTCGCATGCAGCAGGCAACGGAACTCCCCACTCTTGTTCACGAAGAAACCGGACGCACCGTCTCGCTGTTGCGCGACCTCTTCAATCCCTCCTATGAGAGTATTCACGTCAACGATCCAGCAGTCTATCAAGAAGTCAAGAAGTACGTAGCCCTCATCGCGCCAGAACGTGAGAACATCGTCAAGCTCTACAAAGGCAACGTACCCATCTTCGACAACTTCAACGTCACCAAACAGATTAAAAGCGGATTCGGCAAGACAGTCAGTTTCAAGAAAGGAGCTTACCTCATCATCGAACACACAGAAGCACTCCACGTTGTCGATGTCAACAGCGGCAACCGCAACCGAGGAGTCGAAGGCCAGGAGGCCAATGCGTTCGAAGTGAACATGGGAGCGGCAGAAGAACTGGCTCGGCAACTTCGCCTGCGAGACATCGGAGGTATCATCGTCGTCGATTTCATCGACATGGATACAGCCGAACATCGCCAGAAACTCTATGAGCACATGACCGAACTGATGAAGCCCGATCGTGCCAAGCACAACATCCTGCCTCTCTCGAAGTTCGGACTCATGCAGATTACACGCCAGCGTGTTCGTCCCGCCATGGACGTTCATGTCGAAGAAAAATGCCCCACCTGTATGGGCAAAGGAACGATTAAGTCCTCGTTCCTCTTTACCGACACGCTGGAAGGAAAGATTGACTACGTCACCAACAAACTTGGAGTGAAGAAATTGCGGCTCTACGTACATCCCTATGTGGCAGCGTACATCTTCAGTGGTTTCATCTCAATCTATCGCCGTTGGCAGATGAAATACGGATTCGGACTCCGTGTCATCCCCAGCCAGCAGCTTGGATTCCTTGAATATCAGTTCGTTGACAAGCAAGGCAACGAAATTCCCATGGCCGAGGAGATTGAAACTAAATAAGCGCTTACGTTCAGCCAAATGGACGGCAGGGAATCCCCTACCCGACTTCAAAACCAATTCCTTAAACACATAACCATCGCGGCGGACAACCTCCATACGAGAGATGTCCGCCGCGATGTTCATTATACAATTCTTTAAATGGCCCTATCGGAAGTTGTTTTTATACCATGAATAGCATGAATTACATAAATAATAGTTTGCGAAGTGGTGAGGGCAACCATAAATGTTGAAGCCTTACAGCTTTATTGCCTGCCTGATAGGAATAGATGCGAAGCATCCACCATTTATGGTTGCCACCATTCATGGTTGAAGACATGAATTCAAAACAGCCATAAAGGGACTTTAATTCATTTTATTCATGCTATTTATGGTATAGAGTTTTGAAATATACGGAATCACAACTCGCGAAACTTGAATTCTGAGTCCACTTTAAAAAGTGGTGATTTTATACGAACATTGATATTCGGTATTGTCATTGGCAGACATTCCGAGTGAAACATAGCTAACAACTGGTATTCGGATTTTATTTGTAATAAACAACTCCA
>Ga0310691_10000833_pt1 | contig 52724 bp, 72 predicted proteins | sample 176DNAGHGlowgp2_FD_203887 | JGI IMG/M metagenome (GOLD analysis project Ga0310691, IMG submission 203887) | Sheep rumen microbial communities from Palmerston North, Manawatu-Wanganui, New Zealand - 1766 DNA GHGlow gp2 (v2) (version 2) | ecosystem: Host-associated > Mammals > Digestive system >... | reverse complement strand
GATAACATCTTAATTGTAGTTGTTTTTCCAGCTCCATTTACTCCTAAAAGTGCAAATAGTTCTCCTTGTTTAATATTTAAATCTATTTCATTTACTACAATTTTATCTTTAAATTTTTTAGTTAATTTCTTTGTTTCAATAGAATACATACTATTTATTATCTGGCATTATTTTATCCATAGTATCTTCTAATACTTCAGATTTAACAATAGCCATTCCTTTCTTTTTATCACATAAAACTACAACTGTATCTCCAGGTTTAATATCAAACATATCTCTTGCTTCTTTAGGAATTACTATTTGTCCTTTTTCTCCAACTTTAGCAATACCTACAAACTTATCTTTCATATATGCCTCCTTCAAGTATAACTAGTTATACTTTTCATACTTAATTATACACTTATTATTCTTAAAAGTAAACACATTATGAGATTGTAATATATTTATTTTACAATCCAAAAAAAATGTTCCATATTGATAAAAAAACTTATCTAAAACTTATCTAGAAGCCTTTTTTTAAGTGTTTTTTAGGAAAAGAAAAACTCGCGTTTTCCCTTATTTTATCTGGGTTTGCGAGTTATTTACCATGACATTGTTTATATTTTTTACCACTGCCACATGATTATGCACTTTTAGTATATATAGTACATATAGTATTATCGTTATTATTGTTATTTCAAATAAAAAGTGGTTTGGTAATATTTGGTATATATGTTATTTATAGTATTATTGTTACTATGAATATTTCATAGTTTACAAACAATTTGCAAACATTGTTTGTAGAAAAATATATTATCTATTTTTTATTTTTCTTTGAAGTTTTTTTACAAATGCTACGGGTTTGCTATAAATAATATCATCTAAATCATCTTCTAATCTTTGTTGTTCCTCTTCACGAGTAAGGCCAGCTTCAATAATGTTTCCATATCTAATCATTACTTTTTCGCCTTTTCTTACTTTTACAAAGCTTGAAAATTCACCATATCCTACCATTACATCAACATATTCATCAGATTTTTTCTTTTTATGTTTTTTTCTATATTCCGATAATAATCTTTGTTGTTCATCAAAATCTAGTTTATCAAATTCTTCATATGGTATTCCTAATTTTCTTTCAATTGTTTTTGAAATATTATCTAAAGTTTCTTGTTTTAAGTACATTTTTTCACCTCTTTTTTGATATTTGCAAACAAATTGCAAACATTTTGCCATTTTTTACGATTTTTTGGAATTTTCAAATCCTCGCAATCCCTTTATTTATGCGAATTTGCGAGCTTATTTACCACAACATTGCTTATATTTTTTACCACTGCCACATGGTAATAATTTAAACAAACCAAGTAATTTTTTCCTTTTAAAGTGGCTTTTTTTATTTTAAATGTTGAGTTTTTTATCAAATAATTGTAAGCATTTTTTCACAGAACGTATCTAAAAACGTATCTAAAAAAATAGATTTGTTTTAACCTATATTGGTAAAAAATTTCTGAACTCCTTAATACCTTTATATACTTTTGACCATTTGTTATTTTGTTCTAAAAATTCTATTCCTTTCATAGTTACTGCATCAATAGATCTTTGAATATGAAAACTTCCATCAATAAAAAATGATACTTTTTTAGGATTTAAATAGTTTTCGTTTTTCATCAAATTTATAATTTCTAAAAATTGTTCTTCTGTTATATCATAATCTGATGCTGTTGGAATTGAATCTCCTTCTAATATTTCTTTTAAAATACTATATATAATTTTCTTTATTTTATTTGAATTCATATTTTCTCCTTTCAAAAATGATTATGCCCAACCAAAAAGCATTGCTACTCTAAATTGTTTTTCTTATTGCTGTCAGGTTTAGAAACTGGAGTTTCTATCCCATTTATATTCTTTACAACATAATCTTGATGATAAGAAGAATTTGGATTTTTTATCCTGCTTACAAATGTTTTTCTATCCATTATTTCATGATTGCCAACATTTTGAAATAAGATATTTCTTCCTGTATCATTTTCCTTTATACATTTTACTCTAGCCATTAAGAATTCCTCCTTCCTGTAAAGTGGAATACTAAATAACTATTAAACATTGTACACCAGATAAAAATGTGATATACTTGTATTGTAATATAGTCATTTAATATTCATTGCTATATTATTTGCTTTGTGCTTTTGGTCGGGCACAGTCTATTGCTATCTTCTAAAGATAGCTTTTTTTGCTAATAAATTACCCTTTTGGAGTTTATTAGCCAATTAAAATATATCATGACTTTTGATATCTGTCAAAAATGCGAAAAAAGCATTCGTTTTTAGAATGCTTTTTTGTTAATTGTGTATTTTTCTCTTTGCCAAGATTATTTTGACTTTCTAGCCTTGATAAGTCGATAATCATCTTTATCAACATTGCTTGAAGTTATTTCTTGAAAGCCAACCCTTTTTAATACTTCTATTTCATGTTCTACTGTAAGTGGTGTATCTATATGTTTATGGTTTTCAATATTATGTTCTAATTCATATAACTGTCCATCTTCTATTTCTTGTGATAACGCTACTTTGTCACAATTTATGAACTGACCATTTTCTTTTAAACAATCATATATTTTTTTATATAGTTTTATTTTTTCTTCCGTTTTGAAATGATGAAGAGCTGATGTAGATATAACTGCATCATAATTATCTCCAAATTCTACTTCAAAGAAATCTCCACATATAGTAGTTACATGATCTGCAAAACTTCTTTTCTTTAATTCTTCAAGCATATTTTCGGTAATATCTATGACTGTTACTTCAGCACTTGGAAATAATTCAAATACATGAATTAATTCTAGTCCTGTACCTGCACCCAAGTCTAATATTTTTTTAGTTTCTTTATCTAGACTATCTGCTAATGTTTTTTTAGTTTCCATATATGTACTATGTACATCATCATAAGAATCTATCTTTTCATTAAAGAATGTTCTTTGTTTTTGATTTCTTTCATATAAATTCATAATTATATCCCCTTTAAATTTATTTCTATATTATTTCTAATTAAATCTTTAATTTCTTTATCTGTTAATTTAATACTATTTACACATAGTTGTGTCGCTATACCATGAGTATAAAATCTTACTTCACGATATATTTTTTTTGCATCTTCTAAAGATATTTTATATTGCTTTACCATCGCATTGATTGTTTCAAAGTTTCTATCAGTATTTAGTACTTCTTCTACTGTTCTAGAACCAGCAAGATCAGCCATAAATAATGAGAAGAATACATTTGGTTCCTTTTTTGCATAAAAAGCATATGCATAACTTATTGTATATAAATAATCTTTTATATCTATATATTTACGAATAAAAGATGAGTAATCTTTCCTTAAATAGAATTTAAGATCTTCTTTATACATTTCAAAGTTTTCATAGTTTTTAAATATTGGCTGTGTTGAACATCCTATATATTTAGAAAGTTCTCTAACTGTTAGATTAGAGTAACCTTTTTCCTTTATAAATTCCACACTTTTTTCCAATATATCTTCTTTAGAAAATTTAATAGTTCTCGCCATAAACATCACCTCACAAATGCATAAAATAACATTTGTTATTTAATAATATACACTACTCAATAAAATTTGTCAATATAAAAAATAACATTTGTTATTTTATTTTTAATGATTTAATATGTTTTTTAAGAAAAAAAACGTATCTAAAACGTATCTAAAGTGCTTTTTTTGATAAAAATTACTCAAAATGTGGAACAAAAAAATCTCGTAATCCCTTTATTTATAAAGGAAAACGAGATTATTTACCATGACATTGTTTATATTTGCGTCCTGAGCCACATGGCTTGTATTTTGGGATTTTTGGGAGTTTTTGGGAGCATTTTGTGGCTCTTTAGGGCTATTGAATGCTCTTGGTAGCTTCCGACAGCACCCGGGAATTTACTTTCAGGGTATCTAAAAAGGTATCTAAAATACTTTTTTAAACGTTTTTCGCAATTTTTTAGTAAGTTCTTCAAATTACATTTTTTTGGCATTGTTTTTTTCATACTTTGAAGAAAATGCTTTCAAATATTTTTCAGTAAATGGTTTTAAATCACAATTTTTATCTACTAGAGAAGCTTCTTCATCCCCATACCAAGAAACTATATCATTAAGTCCCCACATAGTAAATGTTTCAATACCATATTTTGGTACTACTTCTATAAAATTATTAAATATAGAATTTTGTATTTCTTTATTGCTATGATTACTTACGTCAAATTCAGTTATTTGAATTTCTAATCCTAAATTGGTATAAAATGAATATAAGTCTTCCATATATTCTCTAGATTCATCTTCAGAACCCCAGTAATGTGATTGCATTCCAAATCCATCTATTAAATGAATACCATTTTGTCTTTCATACTCTTTAATGTGATTAATTGCAGCAACAAACATTTTTTGTTTTTCTTTATTTCCTTCATTGCAATCATTATAAAATAATTTAACATCTTCTCCAAAGATTTCTCTAGCCATTTTAAATATTTCTATATAATAATGTTTCCCTAATGTTTTATACCAATAATCCATTCTGATACCCTCATCATCATATTCATATATTGGTAATCCTTCTTCTTTATATATTCTTATTTCATCTGGATCTGCTGCCATTTCATTAATAACATCTACACAATAAGCATTTGGATATCTATCCTTTAAACATTGCATATATGTTTTTATAAAATCTAATGTTAATCTTTTTCTATCTTCTTCATTTCTATTTTCTAAATAATCAATTAATTGTTTAGGAATATGTCTATACCACACTATGGTGTGTATTCTTAAATCTAAACCATTTTCTTGTGCAAATTGATATATTTTATCAGCATAAGAAAAATTAAATAGATTTTTATTAACTTCATCATTAATAAAAGCTGGTTCAGATTTGTTAAAATAGCATTCCATTTTCATCTCATTTTCACATGTAACACTATCTAAATAGTTTTCAATAAATTCAACTATTTTAGTCATTTTATCATAATCTATTTTGTAAAAATAAGAATCTTCTTTTTCTCTTTCATTTTTAAGATATTCATTTCTATTTGTTTCAAAAGCTTCCGGAGTACTATTTTTATAAATATTAATTAAGTCAACCATCAAATATCTAATTGAACTTCCAAATTTTTTCATACTATCAACTCCTACATCAATTATACCATATTTACTTTCTTTTAAAAACACCTGTGAAAAGGTATCTAAAAGGTATCTAAAGTGAATTTTTGAGAATTTTTCGCAATTTTTTAGCAAAGAAAAAACTCGCGTTTTCCCTTTATTTATGCGAATTTGCGAGCTTATTTACCACAACATTGCTTATATTTTTTACCACTGCCACATGAACTGAACATTCCTATATTTATGTTATTTATTGTATTTATAGTACTATTTGTATTTATTGTATTCCGGTATCAGGTATCATCTGTATTTATTATATTTATAGTATTATCTGTACTTATAGTATTTATCTACTGTGGACTATTTGTGGACATTGACCACATCCGTTCACTAGTATAAGTATATCATATTTTTCTATTTTATAAAATGTGCAAATTTATTTAATTATATAAATATTGCAACAATTGCAATTATTAATGCTAACACAGATATTGCAAATGCAATTGTATTATAATTAATTGTATTAAGATTGTTTATATACTCAATATTTTCACTATAAACATCTCCTATATTTTTTATTAATAATTCATCTATTAATGATATTTTTTTATTTGAAAAGCCATTAATTGATTTAGATCTTTTATTATTTATATTATAAAATCTTTTTTCATCTAATCTTCTTTTTTTATTTAGCAACCATTTATAGTTCCAAATATTAACAAAAATTTTTTTTGAATTTAAATACTTACCAATTTTATATTCTAACTCTTGTTTTTCAATATTATAAAAAAATCTATAATATAATGGCATTTTTAATTCAGACATCAATACTACCACGTTAATTGGATTAAATCTCTTTTTAAAAATAACCTCATTAATTTCAATACCCTCAAATTCTTCTATGGTATTTAAAATCAAGTAATGATCTTTATCTACAATAAATGACTCCTCTAAAAATGGTTTCTCTATATATTTCATTATTTTTTTAGTTTTATTCTTTATTAAATAAGTAAACTTTATAGGTAGTAAATATTTTTTTGAATAATTTGATGTTGAAACTTTACTTATTTTTTGTTGAAGTATAGTCCTAAAATATTTAAATTCAGTTTGTATATTTTGAGAATCATCATTTAAAAAATTTTCAATATTAAAGTAAAAAATTGAATATTTTATTTTTCGCAATTTTTTATAATTTTCTAAAATATAATCATGTATTATAGAAAAACTATCTATACATTTTTTTAAATGAATTTCGTATTCTATGATTGCTTCCTCATTGTTGATTTGAGACCAAGTCATATCGATATATGATATTAAACTGTCATTTAAAAATTTTATTTTTGCAAATATTCCATGACCAGTATGGTCAAATTCTGGTCTTATATAATTGATATCTTTAATAAATTTTTTCTTATAACTAATCTCGACACTATAATTTTTATTTCTTTTTAATTGATAAATTTTTTTTACAAGTTTATTGACATCATTATTGTTAACAACATCATAAATACTAACAGAATATAAATCCATATTTGAATCTAAGTCAAATATTTCCATTAGACTTTTGTTATAATAACAATGTTGCAAATTTAAAACTTTTTCCTTATAGTCTTTAAACCATTTTATTTTTTTATATTTATAATATAACTTAAACATTTGAAACACCTCAAAGCACACACTAATTTCAAATTATTTTACTATAATTAAGAAATATTTACAATTAAATATGCGTATTTTTTTCAAATATTACGGTTACCTTTTTCTTATCTTCAGTTGTACTAGAAATATAATACTTTTCAGTAGTTTCTATTCTATTATGTCCTAATACTTCACCAATATCTTTTATCTCACAGCCATTTCTTAAACTAATAGTAGCAAAACTGCCTCTTAAGTCATAAAACCTACATTTTATTCCTAATTCATGATGAATTATTTTAAAAGGATATTTAACAATATCAGTTCCAGAATATGTTCCATCTTTCCGAGTAAAAAACATTTCTACTCTATTATTTTTAGCATTACTTTCTACAATTTTATATTCAACTAACTTACTATATTTATTTTTTACTTCTTCTAAAATATATTTTTTGTAATTTTTACCACATTGTTTCTTATAATTATCTTGAGTATTTTTATAGTCTAATAAAGTTTTATATAAAGTATCACATATATAAACCTCTCTTTGACTTCCAACTGTCTTAGTTGTACCTAAATACCATCTACCTTTTTCTTCTTTATCTTTTGCATATACTGTTTAATTTATTTTAATAATTCTATTATCTAAATCTATATCATTCCAAGTTAGAGCAAATACTTCACCTGTTCTCATACCTGTATAACAAGCAGTAAGAAAAGCAGTTATAAAAACTTTATTATTTTTAAATCTATTTAAAATAAGCTCTATCTCCTCATTAGTATAAATATGTCCTACATTGTTTTTTTTAATTCAAATGGCAATACTCTTGGTATTTGTAAATCTGCTGCTGGATTATATTTAATAAATCCAAAATAATAAGTAGCATCTCTTAATGAACTTTTAATTACTTTTTGATAATTTCTTAATGCTTCTTTTGTAGTTGAAGTTTGATATAGTCTTAACAATGCTTGATTAAGACTAAATGAAGTAATTGCAGATAATTTATAATTACCTAACTCTTTTTTAATATTACCAAAAGATTCTTTATATCTTTTTGCTGTGGAATACTTATAATTTATTTCAAAGTATTCCCTCATCCAGTAATCTAAATATTCAGAATATAACATATTACATTCTTTTGTACTTTCTCCACTAATAAATTCTTCATATGCTCTTTGTCCTGCTATATATGCATCTTTTTTTGTTTTAAAACCAGATTTTGATATTTGTTTTCTTTTACCATTTACCTTCCCTGCTTCAAATCTATATTCATATAAATTATTTCTTTTACGTATATTTATCATTTCTATCTTCCTTTCAAAAAAAAGAATGCAATAATTGCATTCCTTATTAATTATCTATGTTTATGTGGTTCTTCTATTTCTTGATACATGGCTTGTTGCTTTTCTAATTCTCTTTTTGCTCTTTCTAATTCAGCTTTTAAAGCAAGATCTTTTGCTGATGTATCAATTGGTTGATTCATTATTCTATCTCTTTCTTCCATTTGTCTTCTTGTTTTTTCAGCATCGGCTTCAAAAGCTAAATCTCTTGCTGATGTATCTATAGGTGTAATTAAATCATCTGTCTTATTATAAATAATATCTTTATTTTCCATACCTGTCCTCCTAAATATATTATAATACTTTTTTCATTTGTCCGCAACTATTTTTTGTCCACATCCTTATTTTACTTAGTATTTCTCAGTTTCATGTGGACAAGTTATAAAACTCGAACCAACTTAATATTTTTGTAATTTTAAGTTTTCCCTTATTTTATGCGGGTTTGCGAGATTATTTTCCGTGGCATTGTTTGTATTTCTTTCCCGAACCACATGGACATGGATCATTTCTGCCTATTTTAGTTACTTTCTTAGGTGTTTTTTTCTTAACTTTATTAGAATCATTTACTGCTTGTCCTTTAGCAACTTGTTTTCTTTCTACATTTTGTCTTATTTCTGCTTTAAGTAAAAATAATGTTGTTTCTTTAGAAATAGTATTTAGTAAATTATCAAATAATTCAAATCCCTCTTGAGTATAAGCACGAAGTGGATCTTCCTGAGCATATCCCCTTAAATGAATACCTTCTCTTAAATTTGCTAATGTATTTATATGTTCCATCCAGTGTGTATCAATTACTCTAAGAGCAATTGCTTTTTCAAATTCATTGGCAATTTCTTCAGGTATTTCTTTTAATTTATCTTCATATTCAGCTACAACTACATCATATAAGTATGCTATAACTTCTTCAGTACTTCTATTTTGAAGAACACTTAATTCTTGTCTATTTTTAAGTAAATGTTCATTAGAATATTCTAATATTTCTGATAAATCTAAATCAGTTAAATATCCTTCTGGTGCTATATGAGATAAAACTAATTCTTCAATACTTTCTTTGATTGTAGATAAAACTCTAGAATGAATACTATCCATATCTAAAATTTCATTTCTTCTTTCATATATTATTTCTCTTTGTTGATTAATAACATCATCATATTGAAGTAAAGTTTTTCTTATATCAAAGTTATTACCTTCAACTCTTTTTTGAGCAGATTCAATAGAATTAGATAACATTTTATTTCTAATTGAAACATCTCCATCAAATCCAAGTCTTTGTAACATCATTTTAGCTCTATCAGTACCAAATCTAACCATTAAATCATCTTCAAATGATACACAGAATTGAGAGAACCCTGGATCACCTTGACGTCCAGAACGTCCTCTTAACTGATTATCAATTCTTCGAGATTCATGTCTCTCAGTACCAATTACACATAATCCGCCTAGTTCTTTAACACCTTCACCTAGTTTAATATCTGTACCACGTCCAGCCATATTAGTTGCTATAGTAACAGCACCTTTAACACCAGCATTGGCAATAATTTCTGCTTCACGTGCATTATTTTTAGCATTTAATACTTCATGTGGTATATGTAGTTTTTTAAGCATTCCACTTATTAATTCACTGGTTTCAACAGCTATTGTACCAACTAATACTGGTTGACCCTTTTCGTGTCTTTCCTTTATTTCATTAACGATAGCTTTATATTTTCCTTCTTTTGTAGCAAATATTAAATCAGCATAATCTTCTCTTGCAACTGGTTTATTTGTTGGAACTCTTAAAACATACATATTGTATATTTCTCTAAATTCCTCTTCTTCAGTTTTAGCAGTACCTGTCATACCTGCTAATTTTTCATACATTCTAAATAAATTTTGGAATGTTATTGTTGCTAAAGTTTTAGTTTCTTCTTGAATTTCAACTCCTTCTTTAGCCTCAATTGCTTGATGAAGCCCATCTGAATAAGTTCTTCCTTGCATTAAACGTCCAGTAAATGGATCAACAATTACAACCTTACCATCTTGAACAACATAATCATCATCTCTTTTCATTCCATAATTTGCTTTTAAAGCTTGATTAATGAAATGAACTAAATTTGTATTATTTATATCATATAGATTATCTAATCCAAATGATTTTTCAGCTTTAGCTATACCTTTTTCATCTAGTGATACACTCTTAGTTTTTTCATCATAAATGTATCCTTCATTCTCTTTTAATCCTTTAACAAATTTATCTGTTTGCATATATAGATTAGCAGACTTCATAGATCCACCAGAAATAATAAGTGGAGTTCTTGCCTCATCTATTAATACTGAGTCAACCTCATCTACTATTGCAAAATGTAAAGGTCTTTGAACCCTATCAATTGCTCTTACAACCATATTATCCCTTAAATAATCAAATCCAACTTCGTTATTAGTCGAATACATAATATCACAATTATATGCATCTTGTTTTTCTTTAGGACTTAATTCTCTATAGTTTACTCCTACAGTAAGTCCTAAAAACCTATAAATATTACCCATCCATTCAGCATCACGAGATGCAAGATATTCATTAACTGTAATTATATGAACACCTTTACCAGTTAAAGCATTTAAATATGCAGGCATAGTAGATGTTAAAGTTTTACCTTCACCAGTTTTCATTTCTGCTATATTTCCATAATGAATAGCAAATCCACCAATAACTTGAACATAATATGGTTTTTCACCTATAACACGAAATGCTGCTTCACGAGCAGTTGCAAAAGCTTCAATCTTTATATCTTCAAGAGTTTCACCATTTTCAAGTCTTTGTCTAAATTCATTAGTTTTATTTTTTAATTCTTCATCACTTAATTCTGAATACTCACTATCTAGTTCTAATACTTTTGAAGCAAGTCCCTTAAACTTTTCAATTTCTTTATATTCATGATCAAAAATCTTTTTTATAAAATTCATAATATCATCCTCTCAATAACATTTTACCATAAAAAAACAAGTAATTAAAGAAAAATATCAAGTTTTACTTGATATTACTACATTTCTATAATTCCATAGTTGCCATCTTTTCTCTTATAAATGATAGCATATGAATTAGTATCCATATCTTTAAATGCAAAGAAATCATGACCTAATAACTCCATTTGCAATAAAGCCTCTTCTTCACTCATAGGCTTTGCATCTATTTTTTTTCTTTTTATTATCGAACTATCTTCATCTATTTCTTCAATATAATCTAAATTAAATTCAATTATTTTTTCATTCTTTTTTCTATTATGAAGTCTAGTTTTATTCTTTCTAATTTGTCTTTCTAATTTTTCAACAACTAAATCAATAGCTGCATATAAATCCTTATTAGAATCCTCTGCACGTAAAATTATTTTTTTAATCGGAATAGTAACTTCTACAACTTGTTCATTACCTCTTAGTTTAATAAGTACGTTAGCAGTAATTTCATTGCTATTTTCTAAATACTTATCTAATTTTCCAAGTCTCTTTTCAACATACCCCTTAATAGCCTCTGTTACTTCTAACTTATTTCCACGAATATTATATTTCATGATATCACCTTCCTAGTTTCATTATAGCACACAAATAATTAAAATTACAATAAAAAAACTGCCATCTTATACAAGTGCAGTTTTAATTTCTACTACATTCTTTGCTTGAAGACCCTTATCTGTTCTAACAAGTTCAAACTCAACATATTGACCTTCAACTAAAGTTTTATATCCATGTGACAAGATAGATGAGTAATGAACAAATATATCTTCACCATCTTGGTACTCTATAAAACCAAACCCTTTCTCATTATTAAACCACTTTACTTTTCCTTTCATCATATTAAAATCTCCCTTCTAGTAAAACAGTTACAATACTAATATAACTCAGGTACCCCCAACTTTCAACAAAATGAAAACCCAAAATTTCGACAATATTTTTAGTATTGTGCCCTCCTGTGGTACCTTTCTATCATACCAAAAATAAAGGCACTTTCAACGAATTATGCACGAAACGTATTTTTTCGTGCACGAACTGCTAACACTAGTCAAAAAATTCACCATTAAATATTACTAAAGTAAATACCTTTTCATTTAATTCTAAATTCAATATTTTATTGATTTTAAATGGTATCATTTTTCTTGGATGAGGGATGATTTATGAAAAGTTTATTCTTAGACAATAGTTTATCATTAATTAAACGTTACTACCCAGACTATGATGAATTAAAAATGGCAGAACTAAAATACGGACTTGAAGGTTTATATTTATCAGTAACAAAACTCATATTCATATTTATAGTATCAATAATACTTGGAATATTCAAAGAAACATTATTATTACTTATTTTCTTTAACATACTAAGATTCTCAGGTTTTGGATTACATGCATCAAAAAGTTATATATGTTTAATTGTATCATCCACTATGTTTATAGGAGGTCCATTACTTGCTCAAGTATTAAATTTAAGTATTCTTGCAAAAACAATAATTGGAATAATTTCAATAATACTAATCTTTATACATGCACCAGCAGATACAAAAAAAAGACCACTATTAAACAAAAAAAAAAGAAATATATATAAGTTTATAACTACTATAAACTGCATCATATTAGTTATCATATCTTTGATTATAAAAGATACAATAATATCTAATTTAATCGTTTTAGGTATATTATATGAAGTTATAATGATATCTCCTGTTACATATAAGATTTTCAAACTACCATATAATAACTATAAAACATACAAATATTGATATTAAACACATTTGTGTTTGATATATAAAAGAATAAAAAGGAAGGAGTGAGATTTATGAATTTTGTAGCTAGCTTAGTAAATTTTATTGCTAACCTTAGTAAGAATGGAGCATCTACTGCTTGTGCATTATGGGTAATGGATGAACCAGAAATGCCTAAACATATGATAGAAAAATAACAAAAATAACGCATAATAAGCGTTATTTTTTTATAGTTAAATTTTGTATAAAATACATTCCTCTAATTTCTCTACTTTGTTCAATATGTGAAGACTTATCTATTATATCTTTAACAACTGATAATCCATAACCTCTACCCGTTCCCTTTGTACTATATTTAGCCTTATCCATTTTATCTAAATTAATTGTACCCGTATAAGTATTAGATATAGAAAATAACAAATTACCATCTTCATGCATCATATCAATAACAACATATTTTTGTTTAGCTTCCTTCGCTGCATCCTTAGCGTTATCTAAATATACACCTAATATATGACTAATTTCACTTTCAAATTTCTTATACAGTTCCCAATTACCTTTTTTCTTTAACTCATCAGAAACATATACAGTTACATCTATTTTTTCATCTTTCATTTTAGTAATTTTATAGTGTATAAAACCTTTTAATCCACCTGGTAAAAATCTTAGTTCTTTTAATAACTTTTCATCTTCAGTATTTTTTTGATTATCTAATAAATTATCAATATATGAAATAATTTCATTATCTGGATCTTTAGCTTCTACCATTCCTCTAATATAAGATAATTGATTATTATGTTCATGTTGATTCTTATTTTTTTGCTCAGTCATATTTTCATATGCTTTAACATAAGTAAGCAATTGATCATAATCAAAAACAAGTTTATTTTTATCTGTCATTTCTTTGAATACTACAATAACTAATGAAATAATAAAAATACATACAGTTAAATTTAATAGATAATCAGTAAGTTGTAATGAAGAGGTAATATTTTTTGTTAAATAAAAATATATAGATACAGTTGATAAAGCTATTATCACAATAGTGTTTAATATATTTTTCTCTGAATACCAATTTATACAGTTTTTTATTATTTTTTTTACACTTTTAAATTTAAAAACAACTAAAGCAATAATTGCAATTACAACGTTCGTTATTATAATGCATATAGGATTATTTGCGGTTAGTTCTGGATTTAATTTTAAAACTCCAATATAAATAATTGAATAAAATATTTCTGACAAACCAAATATAATATGCACAAAAAAATTAGCAACTATAGTTTTTGACGATTTTTGTTTAAAAATCAATAATAAACACAAAAAAGACATCATGAATGAAAAAATAATTCTTGTACTTTTTAATCCATAAGTAATTTCATAAGAATTTAAAAAAGAATAAATAAACATTATACTCATATCAAAAACAGTTATCTTTGTTTTTTTATTTAATACTAATTGTGAAAAAATATAACAAACTCCAAATATTGAAACAAAACTTCCTATAAACCAACTAATCCACAACAACATAATCCTTTAGTCCTTTCTTCTTATCTCTTGATACCATTAAACACCTATCATCAGTATCAAAAACTACTGCAGGTATCTTCCAATCAATATATTTAATTCTTTCAGTATTTATAGTACAACTTCTATGACACATATAAAACCTATCATCTAATTTATTCAGCATTTCATTTAAAGTGATATTAACACTAAATTCAGAAAACGTAGTTTTAATAACACACTTTCTATCAACAGTATCTTTATACACATAAAGTATATCGTCCATAAATATTCTAAATAATGTATTATTTGAATTAAATGTAAGAATTTTTTTATTATCTATTTTATTTAATGCCTTTTGAATAACTAATTTTAAACTATTTTCAAAATCACTAAACTTACAAATAAAATCAAGTAACATTATTTGTGCTTTTAAAGCTTCATATCCAAGTTCAGCATGTGAAGTTACCATAATAATTAAACTATTCCAATCTCTTGCTCTAATTATTTTAGCAACATCTATTCCTGATTTACCTCGAGGAATTTCTATATCTAAGATATATATTTTAGTACTATTATCTTGAATTAGTAATTGAAAATTCTCATCATATGTAGTAAAAGAATCAATTCTATAATTTGTATCATTTCCCATCATAACTTTATTTATTACATTTGAATACTTCTTAATATAGCCTTTATTGTCATCATATAAAACAAATCTAATCATAAAATCATCCCTCTATTTATTAGCAATTTGTTAAACCTTTGAAATATTACCATATTTTACCAGCCTTTGCAACCATGTAATTCTTAAAATTTTAAAAAAACAGGAATTATTTTCCTGTCTTATTTTCATACCATGTTTTTATTTTTTGTTTTACTTCAGATACATCCTTTTTAGTATCATCCATTACTTCATGATATTCTTCTTTTACTCTATTATATTTATCTACATATTCACTGTATTTTTCTTCTCCAACTTTAGAAACAATTTTTTCTTTTCCTTTATTTTTTAAAGAATTAACTTTATCTACTATAACATCATATGCATGACCTGTTTTTTCAGTAATTACTTCTTTATAATTTGGAAATTTAGTCATAATTAACTCATCCATATCAATAAAACTATCTATAATTATTTGTTTAGTTTCATCTTTTAATTCGTCAAAAGTAACACCTTTAATTTCAGTACCATAAAATATAAAATCAGTAAGCACTATAACTGAATCAATAGTTTTATCTTTAACTGTTTCAAAATTTTCTTTATTAATATATTTTTTAACATTATCTTTTATACTTTCAAAATAACTAACTACCATTTCATCATTTTTTTCAATTGTAGTTTCTGGTTTTATTTCTCGAGTCACTGTAGTAGTTTGTGACTCAGTATTTTTTTCAGTTACTGTTGTAGTTTCTTTTGTTATTGTTGTAGTTTCTGACTTAGTAGTTTCTTTAGTTATTGTAGTAGTTTCTGGTTTTATTTCTTCAGTTGTAATTACCCCAGTTGTAACAATCTCACTTTGTGCTGTAGTCAAACGTGTTACTGGGTTAGTATCTTTTTTACTATTATTACCACATCCACTTAGTAATACTACACTTGAGCTTAATAAAGCTAAACATTTTTTTAAATCAATATATTTCATATTATCCCCTCATTTGGTAAGTATTTTACTGCTAATATAGTAAAATGTCAAATTATTTTAAATATACATGTTGTTAAAAAGCATAAACAAATACCTATTAAAGTTGGCATCAAAAATGAAAATATCATCCACTTATAACTACCTGTTTCTTTTCTTATAGTAAGACATGTAGTAGAACATGGAAAATGAAAAATAGTAAAAATAAGTACACATATTGCTGTATTTAATGTCCATCCATTATTTACAAGTATTTCTTTCAATACCCCTAAATCACTTATATCCATTAAATGCCCTGTTTTCATATAACACATTATCATTATTGGTATAACAATTTCATTTGCTGGAAATCCCAGTAAAAATGATAATAATATAACTCCGTCTAAACCTATACTTCTACCAAATGGATCAAGAAAATCAGAAACTATTTTAAGTAAACTAGACCCATCAATACTTATAGTTGATAAAAACCAAATAACTAAACCAGCTGGTGCTGCTACTACTACTGCACGTAATAATATCTTAATAGTCTTATCAAAAATAGATCTAACAATTACTTTTAATACTTGCGGTTTCCTATAAGGAGGAAGTTCTAAAACAAATGATGAAGGCTCACCTTTTAATAAAGTACGTGATAAAATATAAGATACTATATAAGTCATAAAAATACCAAGTAATATCATAATAACAAGCATTAAAACCTTAAAAAAAGAATTTGAAACAATAGAAAACATTGTTATAATAGAAATTAAAATTGGAAATCTTCCATTACATGGCATAAAACTATTAGTTAAAATTGCAATCAATCTTTCTCTTTTTGAATCAATTATTCGCGCACCCGTAACACCTAAAGCATTACAACCAAACCCCATACACATAGTAAGACCTTGCTTACCACAAGCATTACATTTTTTAAAATACTTATCTAAATTAAACGCTATCCTAGGCAAGTAACCAAGATCCTCTAACAATGTAAATAATGGGAAAAATATTGCCATTGGTGGTAACATAACTGCAACTACCCATGCTAGAACCTTATATACACCATCAATAAATATATCTATTATTATTTTATTAACATGTAAAAAATTAAATAACCACTTTAACTTATCACCTAGCCAAAATAATAAATCAAATAAAACTTGTGAAGGATATGATGCTCCTACTAATGTTATCCAAAAAACAACCCCAAGTAATAACATCATTATAGGAATACCCGTAACCTTACTAGTAAGTATTCTATCTATCCTTACATTTTTTTCATGATAATTTTTATTATTAATTCTTACAACAGTATTAGTTATCTTTTCACTCACTTTAAATATATTTGTAATAAAATAATCTTTTATTTCCCTTTTTGTAATATCATTTTCTAATAAAATATGATGACTTTTAATAATTAAGTCATTTACTCTTTCATCAATTAAATTAAAACCTAAATATTCATTTATAGAATTAATAAGAGACTCTTCATTTTCAATTAATCTAAGTGATAACCATCTAGAATTCAAATTTTTTAAATCATATTTTTTTAACTCAGATTCAATTTCACAAATAATATCTTCCAAAATATCGTATTTAACTTTATAAGATTTTCTTTTTTTATTAATACATTTTTTAACACTTTCTTGTATTAACTCTATACCCTTACCACTTCTTGCAGATGTACCTACTACATCAACATTTAAAATATGTGATAACTTTTTTAAATCAATATCAACATTATTTTTTTTAGCTTCATCAAGTAAATTTACGACCACTACTACATTCTCAGTTATCTCAAGTATTTGTAAAACTAAATTTAAATTTCTTTCTAAACACATCGCATCACATACAACAACATTAACATCATTATCATTAAATATGATAATATCACGCGCAACCTCTTCTTCCTTTGAATGTGAAATAAGAGAATAAGTTCCGGGTAAATCAATAAGTTTATATTCATCATTTTTATACCTATATTTACCAACTGCACTACTAACAGTTTTACCTGTCCAATTACCAGTATGTTGCTTAAGTCCAGTTAAGGCATTAAATACTGTACTTTTACCTACGTTTGGATTTCCGGATAATGTAATAGTATATTTCATTCAATCACCTTCGCACTAATAAATTTCAAATCATCTTTTCTAATTGCAATAAGTGCGCCTCTAATAAAAAAAGCTAACATATTAGAATTTTTTAAAACACATTTTAACTTTGTATTTGGAACAAGACCCATATCAAAAAATCTTCTTCTAATATCTTTATCTGTATTTATTTTATCTACAATTGCAATTTCATTAACATTTAAATTATCAAGCGTAACCATATAATCACCTAATCATTTTATTATATGCAGGTAAGTAAAAATTGCAAAAAAAACTTAATAGAATAATCTATTAAGTTAATCATTATATGATAGTAAATTTTTAATATCAGACTCACTTAAAGAAGATAAATTTTCACTGCCAGTATTACCTTCAATTAAATTATCACTTAGAATTTTTTTCTTTTCTTGAAGTTCTACTATCTTTTCTTCAATAGTTCCTTTTGTAACAAGTTTAATAACATGAACAGTTTTTGTTTGACCAATTCTATGGGCCCTATCTGTTGCTTGATTTTCAACTTGCGGATTCCACCATATATCTAAGTGAATTACAACATCTGCACCAACTAAATTAAGTCCAGTTCCTCCAGCTTTTAAAGTAATTAAGAAACAATTAGTATTATCTTTATTAAATGATTCAACCATAGCCATTCTATCACTTGATTTAACACTACCATCTATCATATAAGAACTAATACTATTATCGTTAAATAATTTTTTAACTCTTTCAAGTACCCTTTTAAAACTACTAAAAATAAGTATTTTATGACCATTTAAAACATATTCATTTACAATTCTTAATAATTCTTCAATTTTAATAGACTCACCATCATAGTTTTCATACATAACATTTGGATCAATACATATTTGACGTAATTTAGTTAATAATTGTAATATTTTAACACGAGATTTAACAAATCCCTCTGTCTTAATTATCTCATCCATTTCTTTCTTAGTGTTATTTAAAACATTTAAATAAAGCATCTTTTGTTTATCAGGTAAATCAATATAAATATTATTTTCTATTTTATCAGGTAATGATTTAGCAACATCTACCTTTTTTCTCCTTAATATAAATGGAGATATTTGATAATTTAATTTTTTTAAAACATCTAACCCTTCTTCATCTACATCCTTTATATTATATCTTTCTCTAAACTTAAGTACACTATTTAAATATCCTGGCATAATAAAATCAAATATACTCCAAAGTTCAGTAACATTATTTTCAACAGGCGTACCGGTTAAAGCAATCTTACATTTTGATTTAATCTTTTTAACTTCTTTAGTCATTCCAGCCTGATAGTTTTTAATCATCTGAGCTTCATCTATAACACATAATTCAAAGTTCATAGATTCATATTCATCATTATCATTTCTAATTAAACCATATGTAGTTATAAATACATTATATAAATCTCTATTATCAAATATTTCTTTTCTCTTTTGTTTATTATCAGCAACTACTACATATTTAATTTCATTACCAAACTTTTCAAATTCATGTTCCCAGTTATATATTAATGAAGTAGGCGCTACTATTAAGATTCTAGAATTCTTATTTTCTTTTAAAATATCTTTTATAAACATTATTGTTTGAATACTTTTACCAAGTCCCATTTCATCTGCAAGAATTCCACCAAAATCACACTTATAAATCGTTTTTAACCATTTAACGCCTTCTTTTTGATATTCTCTAAGAATCTTATCATCTTCATTATTTAAATCTAATTTAACACTCTTATACTTATTAAAATTTTCTATAAAATCATCAAATAAACTATTTGTTTTTATATTTTTATATTTTTCTTTTCTTAAACTATCAATATAAAGCGCTCTATATTTAGGTATCTCAATATTAGAAGCACTATAATCTAATTCTAAATCAGTCATTAAATTATTTAATTCCAATAAAGAATTATCATTTAAATTAATTACATTATTATTTTTTAACTTATAATATTTTTTTCTAGATTTAAGTGCACTAAATATACTGGATAACTCACTAGAATCAATACCATCTATATCAAAACTATATGAAAGAATTCCATCTTGTCCAATACTAAAATTACTATTTGTATTTACCTTTTTAAGTATTTTTGTATTATCTATTTTTTTACTAGTAAACACTTCATACTTATTAGATAAATCAGGTAAAATATTCTCTATAAAATCATATATTAAATCTTCATCATCAATTAATAATTTTCCATCTTTAATATAAAAACCATATTGAAATAATTCAGTAATTACATCGTGTTCTAATTCATTATCTCTTAATATATTAGAATCAGAAAAATAATCAATAACATTTCCTTTATAATCAAATTTAACATTACAAATTAAATTACTATATGAAATATCAAAATATAATTTTACAATTGGTTTAACTGGTAAACTAATTTCAGTAATATCTTCATCAATTACTAAATTATTTTTTATTCTATTAAATAATCCATTATTAAATTCATTTACATCTTCACTTTTAAAAGTCAATGTTTTTAATTTATTTTTTAAAAGTAATAATAAATAATTTGACTCATCATTATTTAGAAAACATAATATATCATTATAAATAACATACTTATATTCTTCATCAATTATATTATAACTATCAAAATTTAAAAGTTCTAATTTAAAATCACCATCTATTTTTTTTAAACTATAATTTGTAGGTATACCATCTTTAATTGCATTAACTAAAAAAGAATTAACTTTAAAAGGTTTACCATTCATCATACTAACCATTGTTTTAAACTCACGGTTAGAAAGAATAAAAGGACTAGTAGTATAATAATTATTACTATACTTTTGATAACCTGAAATATAATCTAATAATTTTTTATCTATTTCATCGATATAATACTTATCACTACTATAAACTAGATTTTTACCAAAAGAATACTCTTCATTATTTAAAAAAGCACTATAAAAATTATTAAACTTTGTCTCACTAGATAATAAGTATTTTTTATTATTTCCAACATATATTTTAAATGTGATATATCTATCTATTTTAAATTCATAATCAAAATTTAATTTTTCTTTAATTGATAAGGAATTATCTGTTTCATTATAGTTTTTTAAAATAGCCTTAGATATTTGGTATTCATCTACATAAACACTTTCAAATATATTTTCCATATCATCTATTAGTACTGCAGCAATATGTTTACATGTATGATTATCATGGTATTGTTTACATTCACAAGAATAATCATATATTTTATATCCATTATTAGTAATAGTTACTTTATACCAAACAATAGTTGACTCTGACTTTACTTTGTAAGTATGCGTAAATTTACAATCATTTACACATGTATCTATATGTTTAATACTATTACTATTATAACTTCTACCTTTATAAAATGAATCGTAACCAAGTGATTCAATTATATTTCTAATACCATACATTCTATCACCACCAAAACATAGATATAATAACATTTTTTTTAAATTAATTCAACTTATAAAATAAGCCATTTCTTGTACTTTTAATATACAAAAATTAAAAATTTTTATAAGTAATTAATTATATCTGATACATATATTTTGCAAATACATCCTTTTTTTCGATTTGACATAAATTTTAATAAAATATATAATATTTTTACTAAAAAGGAGGAAATATGCTTAAACTTAAAAATATAAATAAAAGTTTTAAAACAGGAAGTTTTACTCAACATGCACTTAAAAATATATCAATAGAATTTAGAGAAAATGAATTTGTTGCAATACTAGGACCAAGTGGAAGTGGTAAAACAACACTATTAAATATCATAGGAGGACTAGATAAATACGATAGTGGCGATTTAATAATAAATAATAAATCAACTAAAAAATTCAAAAATAAAGACTTTGATGCATATAGAAATAACTGCATTGGTTTTATTTTTCAAAGTTATAATCTAATAAGCCATATAAGCATACTTGAAAACGTTGAAATGGGTTTAACTCTATCAGGAATAAGTAAAAAAAGAAGAAGAAAAAAAGCTAAAGACTTATTAAAAAAAGTAGGATTAATAGAACATTTACATAAAAAACCAAATCAACTATCAGGTGGACAGATGCAAAGAGTTGCTATTGCTAGAGCTCTAGCAAATAATCCAAGCGTAATACTTGCAGATGAACCAACTGGAGCACTTGATTCTAAAACAAGCGTTCAAATAATGGAACTAATAAAAGAAATTGCAAAAAATAAATTAGTAATCATGGTTACACATAATCCTGAACTTGCTAAAAATTATGCAACGAGAATTATTGAATTTAAAGATGGAGAACTTATAAGTGATTCAAATCCAATAGAAGAAAAAGAAGATAATAAAGATCTAACAATTAGAAAAACAAAAATGAATTTCTTAACAGCTCTTAATCTATCATTCAATAATATTAAAACTAAAAAAGGTAGAACATTTATAACAGCATTTGCATCATCTATTGGAATAATAGGTATCGCACTAATACTATCATTATCAAATGGGTTCCAAATACAAATTGATAAGTTTGAAAAAGATACACTATCACAAATGCCTGTTGCAATATCACCTGAGATTACAATAATAGATGAAGAAACAAGAAATGAATTAATAAATAATCATAAAGATAGTAACACCATAGAAAAAAATAAAATCACAGCACTTAAAAATATTGAATCACTAACCCATAAAAACAAAATTAATGAAGAATATGTAGAATATATTAAAAACATTAATAGTGATTATATAGGTGGAATAAACTTTATTAGAACCACTAAATTTAATCTATTATATAAAACTAACAACGTAAAATTAATCAATAAAAATATATTATTTCCTTTACCTGAATCATTAGATGGTAAAACTGATACTATAATTAATGATAACTTTGATGTAATATATGGTAAAATGTCTGAAAACTATAACGAAGTTATGTTACTTATAGATAGTAAAAATAGACTTGATGAAACAATATTAAAAGCACTTGATTATGATTTAAATGAAAAAATAAACTTTGAAGATATAGTTAATAAAGAATTCAAAATTGTATTAAATGATTCAATATATGAAAATTATAATGGTATATTTATACCAAATACAAATTATGAAAGCCTATATGATAACGAAAATAATATCACACTAAAAATAACAGGTATTTTACGTGGTAAAAAAGATAATGCCTTTGCAGAATTAAGTGGTACTGGTCTATGTTATAAAGAAGCACTAATGAATTATATTATGGATAAAAATAACGAATCAGAAGTAGTAAAAAAACAAATAGAAAAAGACTATAATATATTAACTGGTCAACCATTTACTGAAGAATTAACAAAAGATAATATATTATCAATATTAGGCGCTAAAACTAACCCATACATGATTCAGATATATCCTAAAAGTTTTGAAAACAAAGATAAATTAATAAAATATTTAGATGACTATAATAAAAATAAAAAACAAGACGATAAAGTATTATATACTGACTACGCTAAAACTATAACATCACTTTCAGGTAATATAATGAGTGCAATAACAGTAGTTTTAATCGCATTTTCAACAATATCACTTATTGTTTCATCAATAATGATAGGTATTATTATTTATATAAGTGTATTAGAACGTACTAAAGAAATAGGTATACTAAGAGCACTAGGAGCTAGAAAAAAAGATATTACACGTGTATTTAATGCAGAAACATTTATAATAGGATTAACATCAGGAATAATTGGTATAATGTGTGCTAAATTACTATCAATACCAGCAAATATCATTCTTAAAAATATATCTGGACTAGATAACGTAGCAAAATTAAATCCTATACATGCATTAATACTAATTATAATTAGTATTACACTTACAATGATTGGTGGATTTATACCAGCTAAAATAGCTGCTAAAAAAGATCCTGTTCAAGCATTAAGAACAGAATAAAACTTCTCATAAAGAGAAGTTCTTTTTATTTTGTTAATTTTACTTTAACTTCTTTTGATTTGCCATCACGATAGTATTTAACAGTAATTTCATCACCTATACTATACTTATATAAAACAAATCTAAAATGAGCCATATCTGATATTTTATTATCATCAATTTTATAAATAACATCGCCCTTTTCTAAACCTGCAGAACTTGCAGCAGAATTATCAACAACACGTGCTACAACTATACCTTCTTTTATATTCTTATCAACACTTAATCTATTATAAAATAATGAATAAGTATTAGAAACATCTATTGCTTCTATTCCAAATAATGGTCTTTCAATCTCTTCTCCCTTTTCAAGTCTATCTACTTCAGACATTGCAAGTTCAATACGTATTGCAAATCCCATTCCCTCTATTTTTTCATCAGCTAATTTTGAAGATGTAATACCAATTACTTCTCCATTTATATTTAAAAGTGGTCCACCACTGTTTCCAGGATTAATAGCAGCATCAGTTTGTAACACTTCCATAACATAATTTCCAGAAAATAATTCAACTTCTACTGTTCTATCTTTACCAGATAAAATTCCTTTTGTTACACTTCCCTTATAATTTGAACCTAAAGGAGAACCAATTGTAAATAAAGTATCTCCTAGTTCTAATTTAGTACTGTCTCCTATTTCTACAATTTGTTTTACATTTTCTGCATCAACTGATAAAACAGCAACATCAGATACTTCGTCACTTCCAAGTAACTTAGCTTCATATTCTTGACCATCATTATCGATAATTTTAATTGAAGTGGCACCATTTATAACATGATGATTCGTAATTAAATATCCATTTTTTTTATCTTTTTTGTAATAAAATCCTGTACCTGTACCAACACCTCTATTTGTAGTTGATTCAACTACTACTACTGCATTATATGCTTTATCAATAGATTGTTTTATAGTATTATTTTCAGTAATATTTACATTACTTATAGTTTTAGATACAGTTTTATCATGAAGTGGATAATAATATAAAACTACTAAAGTTAAAGAAACACCTATAAAAAGTGTCATAACAATTGTTATAATATATAATAATTTATTTTTCATTTTTACCTCCTATAAATCTATAATATCTCTCCAGTTATCTGGAAAACCTATTTTATTTAAAATTGAATTAATACTAACAGTATTTACCTTGCCATCTAGCATATCTATTTCATAACCTATTTCATATAAAAAATCATTAAATTCATCTTTTTTAAGCATTTTTTTCATAATTATAATTATAGAATATAAATCATTCTTACCATATTCATACTCATCATTAATCTTATCAATATTTAATTTATGATGATAAATTGTATCAGGTATACCCCTTTGCGTACGGTGATCATACAAGATGTCCTCGTGAGCACATAAATTTCTATAATTAGCAAGTAAACTTAAATATATAGATAAAGATTCTGAATCGATATTATAAAGTTCAGATATAGAATCTTTATCTTCTACTTTTAATATTGAATATAGTTCAGATATAATTCCAAAAGATAATACTTTAACTAAAATCCACATTGGAATATAACCATAATTACTTATATAGTGTAATGTAGCACTATGTTGTCTTCCATTTAATCTTATTTGCCTTTTCATCTTCTCTAAAATATCATGAACCTGCCTAATCTTCATAGAATCATGTGTATAATTAGTTGGGTTTAAATAATCTTTTTCTTTAAATCCATATTTTTTAGATAGTTGATAACTGATAATTGATTTAATATTATTTTCAACAACTAAAATATGTTTAAAAAATATATTTCTTATTCTCCTATCAAATATAAATATTGCATATAATTCTTCAAATGTTGTTCCTTCAATAAATTTTTCTTTATTCTCTCTCATAAAAAGATGTCTATAACCACTGATAAAAAAATAATTCTCCCTAAGTAGTATTTCCTTAGCCTTGTCAACATCATTAATAACTAACCCCTTAGAACGTAATATATCAATTTGTTCATCCAATGTTTTAAAGATTTTATTCTTCATATTATCACCTTAACATACTAATTATATCACACAACAAAAAAATTAAATATAAATTTTTAAAAAAATATAAGTATTACTACTTATATTTATTCTACAACTACAGCATATTTAAATGCATTGTAAACACTTTCAAACTTATCTTTTGCAATTGTTTTCTTACCACTCCATGGATCATTTATTATATAATCTCCTGTTATTTTGTTATATCCAATAACAAGTACTACATGTAAATTTGAAGGAACTTCACCACTCCATGATTTAATACTATCAAAATTATATGTACCATATACAACTACTGGTAATCCACTATCAACATATTTTTTTATTTCATTAGTATCAATACCTGAAACATTTTTTGTATTAGCAAATTTAGATCCAAATGCTGCTAGTGCATCAGGAGCAATCCAGTGAACTACATTTAAAGGTGCTACATCAAAAATAGAATTTACAAAACCTTGATGAGGATCAGTCTCATGTTTTGGCATAATACTTGCAAATGTAGCTAAATCATAGTTTAATGCTATACCTTTATACTTTAAAGCCATAAGTAGGGATGCTGCTTCACAACCATTATATACTTTATTTGCTGTTTGGCTAATATATGGAATAGAGCTTATTTCAAAATTTGCTTGTTGAACTGCTAAATTATATGCTTCTGCTTGTTTTTTTTGTAATTCTCTAGAATTAATATAATTTTCAACAGTATCTAAATATTGTTTATTTTTTTCTAACTCATCAGTTTGAGGTAGAACACTTGCTTTTTCTTTAACCAATTCAAATTCTTGCAATGTTACATTTTCCCTAACATTTGTTAAACTATCATCAGTAAACAAATTTCTTATTGAACTTCTTACATCACTTAAATCAGTGTATTCTTTTAAAAGTAAATTATACTTAACAGATAAAATACCTTTTTCTTTTGCACTCAATGTTGCCATTAATGTTTGCATCTCACTAATTTTTTTTGAAGAAATTGATGATAATATATTTTCACCATCAAAACATTCATATAATTTTGTCTTAATAGCATCAAACTTATATAAATCTTGAATTAATGATGAATAATAAGATCTAACATTATCATTTTTAATTTTTAAAATTCCACTTTGTGCCTTATTAATATCTTTAATTGTTATATTTTCTTTAGGAGTTTCTAAACTAGAATCAGAATATAAACTCTGAACAAATGCAATTGAATTCTCTGTTTCTTTTTCTACTAATGCACTTGTTTTAACATTTTGATAGAATGCTAGTACTAAAGCAACCAAAACGCAAGTAGATATATAACTAATTGCCTTAGCAACTAAACTACTTGATATTTTCTTTTTACTGGAATAATCATAGTAACTACCTAATGAATTATCATTTAAATCAATTATTTGAATTTCATTAATCATACTACCACCCTATCTCCCTACAATTATCCTACCAAATATTTTTTTTATGCACAATAATTTTTCTTTTCCTACGTGTAAAGAACTGTAAATTATTTTTCATTAAAATATCGTATTAATCCTTGCATAATAACGTTAGATAACTTATTTTGATAAAATTTTTGTTTTAAAAGATATCTATCATTAGCATTAGATAAAAAACCTAATTCAAGTAAAACACCTGGTCTATTTATTCTTTTTTGAAGATATAAATCAGTAGATTCCTTATATTTTCTCTTTGTATTTAAGTTTTCTTTAAATACTTGTTGCATAATCTTTGCTATTTTTTTATTTTCAGGATTAATATCATCATAAAAAACTTGAGCTCCACTCCATGTACCAGTTGATTCAGCATTTAAATGGATTGATAAAAATATATCACAAAGAGATTTATTAATAATATTACTTCTTCTAGATAAATCACTTCTTTTTCTATTAATTGTATTTGGAACAGATAAATCATAATCACCTTCACGAGTTAAATATACACTAGCGCCATTTTTCTCTAGTATTTTTTTTAAATTATTACTTATTTCTAAATTTATATTTTTTTCCATTATTGATTTATACATAGCTCCCGGATCTTTTCCACCATGTCCTGGATCCAAATATATTACTTTATTCTTTAAAGGTAATGTATTTAATTTTGCATCTACTCTATCAAGTCCAAATAAAAGAATTAAAAATAAACATAACAATAAAACTTTATATTTATACATAAATTCACCTAGTTAATTATATGAAAAAAAATCTATCTTACGATAAACTTTTTTTATCTTTCATTGTGCAATCCAATTAAATCATTAATAATATACTGGTTTACTCCTAAATACCACATAATTTAAATTCATAATATCATTCTCCTTTCATTCATGCATGAAAAAAGATACTTTATTCAAGTACCTTTAAACTTTTATATTATTAATAACTTAACGCTATGTATATTATATACTTACATAATATATGTATTTCTCTGCAAAATAATTAATTATTCAAACTATTCCATTTATACTTTGTATATCTTCCACCAGAGATTTTAACAATTTTATCTTCTTTAAGTAATTTATTTAAAGTTCTTTCAATTGTAGTTTCACTTAAATCAGGACATTTATTTATTATAAATGCTTTATCTATTGGAACAATATTATCTTTAAATATATCTATAATTCTATCATGGGCAGTTATTTTTTTATTTTCTACAATGTTTATTCTAGAATCGAATTCTTTATAAGCATTTAATATTATTCCTAAATAATATTCTACAAAATAAGAATAATCATTTTCGTTATCATGCCATTTTAGTGAACTTTTTTCTAATGTTTCATAATAACTTGCTTTTGTTTCTTCTATTATTTTTTCTATACTTATATATTTACCTACCAAGTAATTAGCTTTATATAATAGTAATAAAGTTAATAATCTACTCATTCTACCATTACCATCATTAAATGGATGTATTGATACAAAATCTAATATAAATATAGGAATTAATACTAATAAATCACAAGATTCATTATTAACTAATTCATTATAACTTTTACATAATTCTTCAATAGCTATAGGAGTTTCTACAGCATTTAATGGAGTAAATCTTATTCTCCTTTCGCCTTTTTCATTTTCTTCCTCAATATAATTTTGTGAATTTTTAAACTTCCCACCATAACTATATCCAGAATATTTATATAAATCTCTATGTAATTGTAAAATTGTATATTGATTAATATCTATATACTCATAATTCTCATGAATTAATGATAATACATCTCTATAACCGGCAATTTCTTCTTCGTTTCTATTTTTAGGTTCTAATTTTTTATTAACTATCTCATTTATTCGCTTTTCAGTTGTATAAATTCCTTCAATTTTATTTGATGAAGTTGTACTTTGAATTTTAGCAACTTTTAATAAAGTATCTAGAGTATCTTTTTTAGTATTTAATAAATATGATTGTTTTCCTTTATACTCATGAATTTTGCTTATTAAGTTAATAATATTATTATTAGATATAGTGCTATTGTATTCTTCAAATAAATTAAATTTTCTCAAATTGCATCACTCTCCTTTCATTTGCACCATTATAACACGAAATGATGCAATTGCCAATATATTTGATGCAAATAAATGTACATTATTATTTATATGTAATATTTATAATATTACACAATAAAACTTTATATTTATACATAAATTCACCTAGTTAATTATATAAAAAAAAATCTATCTTACGATAAATTTTCTTCCCATCTTCCATATATACCACAAGGTAAAATTAAGTCATTTTTAATTATTGGTAAACCAACTTCACCAGCACTTACCATACCATTTGGATACTTAGTCAAAATTGTAGTTTTTAAAATATTTTCTAAAACAGTACTTGATATACCAGTTGTATATGAATTAATCAAGAAAAATAATGGTTTATCAGATAAAACTTTCATACATAACTCTATCAAATTATAAATATTATGTTCAAACTTCCAAACTTCACCATTTGGACCTCTTCCGTATGATGGAGGATCCATTATAATTGCATCATACTTATTTCCTCTTCTTATCTCTCTTTCAACAAATTTAACACAATCATCTACAATAAATCTAATAAAACAATTATCTAAATTTGATAAATGCATATTTTCTTTTGCCCAAGATACCATGCCTTTAGATGCATCTACATGAACAACATCAGCACCAGCACTAGCAACTGCCATTGTAGCCCCACCTGTATATGCAAATAAATTTAAAACCTTTATTTTCCTTCCACTATTTTTTATTTTATCAATCATAAAATCCCAATTAGTTGCTTGTTCAGGAAATAAACCTGTATGTTTAAAATTAGTAGGACTTACTTTAAACTTTAAATTTTTATAATTTACTGTCCAATATTCAGGTAGCTTCTTATTAAATTCCCAATATCCTCCACCTTTATCACTTCTATGATAAAATCCATCTGGTTTTTTCCATAAAGAATCTTTATTATCTATAGTCCAAATAGCTTGAGGATCTGGTCTTCTTAATGTAATACCTGCCCATTGTTCTAATTTTTCACCATTACCAGCATCTAATAATTTATAATCAACCCAATCATTACTTAATCGCATATAAATCAACCTCGAAAATATTATAACACATATTATCTAGAATATATATTATTTTATTTATACAACTTACTATACTTCTTTTATACAAGTAATACTTCTATTGGCATTATAATAAATACTCCAATTACCACCATAATTTGTATTTAAATATACACTTAATCTATTCTTATAATCCTCTATATTTTCAATTGAAGAGGATTGAGTATATTTAAAATCTAATACTTCATAATAACTAACATAACTTTTAAGTTCATCCAGTGTTGGAATTCCACCTAGATTATTAGGAATATTTAATCTTGCATTATTACATTTTAGAGTTTCAATAGAAGAATCAAATTCATTTTTAATCTTTTCTAATAAATTCATATAACCACCTATGTATATTATACCATAATAATTCTTTATTGGTTCACCTAGCCTGTCCTACTAACCTAAGATATATATTGGGTTTGTAGCCCACGGCCTCTAAAAAGTGATTTTTTTGACATTTAAGCATCAAAAAAAGCCCGAAAAATCGGACTTTTTGAAACATATTGAATAGGTATCTCCTATCTTTTTGAAAATTGTGGTGCACGACGTGCTGCTTTTAAACCTGGTTTCTTACGTTCTTTACTTCTTGGATCACGAGTAACGAATCCAGCTCTTTTTAAAATCTTACGATAACTATCTTCATTTGCTTCATTTGGCTTATCATATTCTAGTAATGCTCTAGTTATTCCTAATCTAGTAGCACCTGTTTGACCAGAATATCCTCCACCGTTTACTTTAACTTCAATATCAAAAGTTTCTTCATTATTTGTTGCAACAAGTGGTTGCTTTAAATCCATTACATTAGTTTTATCTGGGAAAAATTCATTAACATCAACACCATTAATTGTGATATTACCTTTTCCTGCATACATTTTAACTTGTGCCACTGATGATTTTCTTCTACCAGTACCAATATATACTTTTTTATCTTTTGCCATAAAACCCTCCACTAATTCAATTTCATTTCTACTGGTTTTTGTGCCATATGTGGATGTTCACTACCAGCATAAACAAATAACTTTCTATACATTTGACGTCCAAGTCTACCTTTTGGAAGCATTCCTTTAACAGCTCTTTCAATCATTTCTTCAGGATATTTTTCTTTCATAACTCTAGCAGTTCTTTCTCTTAACCCACCAGTATATCCACTATGATTGTAATAAATCTTATCATCTAATTTATTACCTGTTAAATTTACTTTTGAAGCATTTACTACAATTACAAAGTCACCACAATCAATATGAGGTGTATAAGTAGTTTTGTGTTTACCACGTAAGATATGTGCTACTTTAGTAGCTACACGACCAAGATTTTGTCCTTCAGCATCGATAACGTACCAATTACGAACAATTTCCTCTTTTTTTTGCATATATGTATTTTTCATATACTCTTCCCTTTCTTTTTATTATAGTAAGTGGTCCCAACACTTACTAGTCATGGGATATAAAATGTACCATTTAAAATTTTACTAAAAATACCATAAAAAGTCAATAAATTTTTACATATAAAATACATCTTTTAAATATAATCCCTCAGGATTAGCAGTTTTCCCAGCTTCTTTTCGATCTTCTTTAGAAATTATAGCTATAATATCCTCACTTTTTCTTTTACCTTCACCTATTTCAATTAATGTACCAACTAAATTTCTAACCATATATCTTAAAAAACCAGTTCCAACAAAACATAATGTAACTTTATTAACATTCTTAACATCTCTTATTAAATTAGTTTGTGAAATAGTTCTAACATAATCATCTTTTTCTTCATCAGTTTTAGTAAATGATTTAAAATTATGAGTACCTTCTAAATACTTCATAGCCCTCTCCATTTCAACCAAATCTAATTTTTTATTGTACTGATATACATAATCTTTTTCAAGTGGATCATATTCACCCATATTTATTTTATATATGTATTCTTTAGCTCTAACATTAAATCTAGCATGAAATTTAGAATCAACTCGCTCTACTCTTTTTACATAAATATCATCTGGAATTAAACTATTAATAGCCTTTTGTAACTTATATGGTTCTATATCAATATCCATATCAAAATGAGCTTTTTGATTTAATGCATGAACACCTGCATCTGTTCTACCTGATGCACTAACACTAACTTCTTTATTATCATTTATTTTTGTTAATGCACTTTCTAATTCACCTTGAATAGTTCTTTTATCCTTTTGTTTTTGATAACCACTATACTTAGATCCATCATATGAAAATGTTATAAAAAATCTCTCCATATTAAAACTCCCATCTATAAATACTATACTATAATATAAATTATTTTACAAATCGGTATATATCTTTTATCAAATCATTAATATCATCTCTATACCCTAGTTTGATATTTTTTCTTTTAAACACTATATTAGAAAATTCTATTTCCTTTGGTTCATCTATTCCATACTCTTTTATCCCTTTAAATACCTCAAATTTACTACCTTCTAATACAACTTTGCCTTCATATAAAACATATACATAATCCACTATTTTATGTAAAAAATCAGTATCATTTGTTGAAATAATAATTGTTTTTTTATATCTATTTTTTAATTTTCTAATTAAATTAACAAAATTTACCACTTCTTTTTGATTAAAACCAACAACTGGTTCATCAAATAATAATATCTTAGGATTTGATACAAGAACACAACATAATCCTAATTTTCTCTTTTCAACACTACTTAATGTATTAGGATTTCTATCTAACAAACTAATATTTAAATCAACCAATTTCAAAGAATCTTTAATTTTTTTATCAAAGTTGTTACTTTTTACTCTACATTTTATTTCATCATAAACTGTATCATTATAAAACATTTCATCAACATTTTGTCTAAAATAACCTATATTACCAAAATCTATAATATCTCCTTTTTCATATAATAAACCATTACTTATTAATTCAAATAAAATTGTCTTACCTTTACCAGCTATTCCATAAATATTAGATGGTTCAAATTTCATATTTATATTTCTTAATACATCTTTATAATAAATACCCTTTATTTCCATAAATCATCTACTAACTTTCTAAAATCATAATAAGTTTTATTAACTAAACCATAATACTTTATTTTATTTGATAACCTACATACATATGGAATATCTATATTCAATTCTTTTTCATGACTTAAAACATCTTTTAAAGAAGAATTAAACAATACCTTACCTTCATCTAAAACTATTAAATAATCACTATATAATAAATCCTCTGTATTATTAGTAAAATAAACAACAGTTAATTTTTTTTCACTAATCATCTTCTTTAAATATCTAAATATTCTTTTTTTTATATAATTATCAACCATACTTAAACTATCATCTATTACTATTATCTTAGGATTTTTAATAATAATCTTTAAAAAACCAACAATTTGTTTTTCACCAAAACTTAATTCATCAATTCTTTTATTAATAATATTATCAATATTTATTATTTTTTTTAAACTGGCTAATCTTCTTTCTATTTTCTCATATTCTATTTGATAAGTAATTTCTTCTAATACTGTATCACATAAAAATATATCATCTATTACCCCTATAATATTATTCAAATCTTTCTTACTTCTTTTACATAATTCTAAATTAGATATAGTTATTTCACCAATAAAATCTAACTTATTATTTAATATTTTTGTTAGCGTAGACTTTCCTTTTTTACCAACAATTGTAGTGAATGAAAATTCTTTAATATTTAAATTAACATTATTAAAAATAACATTATCATCATATTTATAATACAAATTATTAATTTCAATAATATCCATAACATCACCACACTAATAACAATTATTATAATAGATTTATAAATATAATTCAATAAAAAAAATAAGCAATTGCTTATTAATTTGTTTTACAATCATTATCAAATGATACATCATATTTATATCCTTTGGATGTCATAGTCACAACTACACAAGTATTATCATCATCAAATACTTCTTTTGTCCTAGGGTCTTTTAAATCTTCATCAACAAGTCCTGCATCTTTTAACATTCCAAGTGTGACAACAATTGAATCATTTTCTTTTCCCGGTAGTAAAGATAAATTATCAACACCCCATACCTTAGCTGCATCCTTAATACTAGATAATTGTGCCTCGTATAAATCTTTTTTTGATTTATTTAAAGTATTAGTTACAACTGGAATAGTAATTAATCCTATTAAACCTAAAATACCAATTACAGCAAGTAATTCTACTAAAGTAAAACCTTTTTTCATAAGTCACTCCCCTTCTTCTTTTGAATACCATAAGTTATTTTTAATAACATTCTAGTACTTATAAATCTTGTCATAAAGCAAAAAAATCTAATTGAAAATCCAGGTATAATAATCATTTTCTTCTTAAACATTTTATCTACCGCATATTTAGCAACATCAAAAGCATTTAAAGATTTAACAGTAAATCTAACTCCAGCTACATCATTAAATCCTGTATCAACTGGTCCTGGACATAATGCACCAACATAAACATTACTCTTTACTACCCGTAATTCTTCGTTAATTGCCTCTGTAAGCCTCAAAACATAATTTTTAGATGCATAATAGCTAGACATTAAAGGACCTGCCATAAACCCTGCAGAAGACGCTACATTAAGTATGTATCCAGAATTTCTATTTTTAAAATCTTTTAAAAATAATTTTGTTAAAGTATGTACAGACTTAATATTTAAATCAATTAAATCAAGTTCTTTATCTAAATCGGTTTCAGTAAATTCACCAAATATACCAAAGCCAGCATTATTAATAAGTATATCTATATTTTCTTTTTTTACCTTATTGTATAATTTCATACAATTAAATGTTGAAGATAAATCTAAATTAATTATTTCAACATTTGTATTTAGTTCCTTACTAAATTCCTCTAATAATTTTTTTCTTCTAGCAACAAGTATTAAATCATAACCCATATTACTTAAAATACGAGCTATTTCCTTACCTATTCCAGATGATGCTCCAGTTACTAATGCTTTCATATTATTCACCAAGATAATTGTACCTTAATTTAAATTATTTTACAACTAAAAAAAGATGCTTATTTTGCATCTTTCTCAACTAATTCTAAAACTACCATTAACGCATCGTCTCCTCTACGTTCATTTAATTTTAAAATTCTAGTATATCCACCATTTCTATTTTGATAGCGTACCGCTAAATCATCAAATACTTTTTTAACAACTTTATCATCATTATGTAAGAAAGCAATAGCTTTTCTTCTTGAAACTAAAGAACCATTCTTACCATAAGTAATCATTTTATCAACAAACTTACGAACTTCTTTAGCTCTTGTTTCAGTTGTAGTAATTTTTTCATTGTTAATTAAATCTATAGTTAGATTAGCTAACATACTTTTACGATGTTTATTAGTACGTCCTAACTTTCTATAAGCCATAAATATCCTCCTAACTATTAATCATCATCACGGAATTTAAGACCCATATCTTTAATTTTATCAATAACTTCTTTTAAAGATTTCTTTCCTAAATTACGTATTTTCATCATTTCTAATTCAGATTTTTCAGTTAAATCTCCTAATGTAGAAATTCCAGCTCTCTTTAAGCAGTTATATGCTCTTACAGAGAAATCTAAATCATCAATGGAAGTTTCTAATTTCTTTATTTTACTATCTTCTTGTTTAGCATTCATTATTCCAGTTTTATCAGCAATATCACTTAAATTAGTAATTATATTTAAATGTTCAATTAGAATTTTTGCTCCTAAAGCCATTGCTTCTTCTGGTTTAATAGAACCTTTAGTATAAACATTCATTATTAATTTATCAAAACTTGCATCTTGACCAACACGAGCATCAGTTACTTCATAACTAATTCTTTCAATTGGAGAAAATGATGCATCCATTGGAATATAACCTAACTTAGTGTTTTCAATATATTTCTTATTTTCATTTGCAAGAACATATCCACGTCCACTAGCAACAATCATTTCCATTTCTAGTTTTCCGCCTTTAGAAATTGTTGCAATTACTTGATCTTTATTTACAATTTCAACATTTTCATTTGTTTCAATTGATTCTGCAGTAACTACACCTTCATTACTAGCTGATAAATACATAACAGTTGGTTCTTCTGAATTACTTTTTATAACAATATTTTTTAAATTAAGAATTATAGAAGTTACATCTTCAACTACACCCTCAATAGTTTGGAATTCATGCATTACACCATCTATTTTTACAGCTACAATTGCAGCACCTGGCATAGATGATAACATAACACGTCTAAGAGCATTTCCTAGAGTTGTTCCAAAACCTCTTTCAAGTGGTTCTAATTCAAATTTTCCATAATTATTATTTTCTATATAATCAGTTATTTTATATATTGGTTTTTCAAAGTTTAACATAATTAACACTCCTTTTCTTTTATCCACGAGGACGTTTTGGTGGGCGGCATCCATTATGTGGAATTGGTGTTACATCTGATATTGAAGTAATTTCTAGCCCAGCAGTTTGTAATGAACGGATTGCAGTTTCTCTACCAGAACCAAGTCCTTTTACAAACACTTCTACTTTTCTCATTCCCATATCATATGCTGCTTTACCTGCAGCCTCTGCTGACATACCTGCAGCAAATGGAGTAGATTTCTTACTACCTTTGAATCCTAATGTTCCAGCTGAAGCCCAACTTATAGCATTACCTTCTTTATCACTTAAAGTAACTATAGTGTTATTGAAAGTTGAATGAATATAAGCTCTTCCTTCAGGAACGTTCTTCTTAACTTTACGTTTTCTTGGTTTATAAGCCATAAAGCTTCCCTCCTTTTAGTTAAAACTATTTTTTCTTATTAGCAACTACTTTACCTTTACCCTTACGAGTTCTAGCATTTCTATTAGTTCTTTGACCTCTTACAGGTAACCCTTTTTTATGACGAGTTCCTTGGTAAGAATTAATTTCCATCTTTGTTTTAATATTCATGTTAACTTCACGACGTAAATCACCTTCAATAGTGTATTTATCGATTTGTTCACGAATACGAGTTAATTCATCATTTGATAAATCTCCTGCTTTTTTATTAATATCTACTTTTGCGTCTTTTAAAATTGTATTTGAAAGACTTCTACCAATACCATAAATATAAGTTAATGATATTTCTATTCTCTTATTATTTGGTATATCTACACCTTTAATACGTGCCATAAAACACCTCCTATATTAACCTTGTCTTTGTTTATGTTTAGGATTTGTACAAATAACTTGTACTTTTCCCTTACGTCTTATAATTTTGCAGTTAGGACACTGCTTTTTAACTGATGGTTTTACTTTCATAAATCTCTCCTCCTATTTTCTATAGGTTATGCGCCCACGTGTTAAATCATATGGAGATAATTCCATAGTTACTGTATCACCTGGTAAGATGCGAATGAAATTCATTCGGATTTTACCAGAAACTTGGGCAATAACAACATGTTTATTTGGAAGTTCTACTTTAAAACCTCCCTTTGGTAAAGCTTCAATTACCTTACCTTCTACTTCTATCATTTCTTCTTTTGCCATAATTTCACCTCTTTGTTAAAATCATATATCCATCTTTAGTAACAACAACTGTATGTTCAAAATGCGCAGAAGGCATTTCATCAGCAGTTACAATTGTCCAATCATCATCAAGTTGAAATATATCTGCAGTACCATAATTTAACATTGGTTCAACAGCTATACACATACCTTCTTTAAGAACAATACCTGTTCCTTTTTTTCCATAATTTGGAACATCTGGATCTTCATGAACCTTAGTTCCAATACCATGTCCAACTAGTTCTTTTACAACACCAAGTTTATGCTTAGTTGCATAATCATAAACTGCAGCACCAATATCACCTATACGGTTTCCAGGCTTAACTTGTTTTAAACCTTCAAATAATGCTTTTTCAGTATGTTCAAGTAAATACTTAACTCTATCATCTACTTCACCTACAGGATAACTCCAAGCAGAATCACCATGGTATCCCTTGTAGCAAGCACCAATATCAAGTTTTACTATATCACCATTTTTTAATTTTCTGTTACCTGGTATACCATGAACAACTTCATCATTAACTGATATACATATTGTTCCAGGAAAACCATATAAATTTTCAAATGATGGTGTAGCACCACTTTTTATTATAAATTCGCGAGCTAAATCATTTAACTTTTTAGTAGTAATTCCAGGTTTAATAAACTTTTCTAAATAATGATGTGTATTACCTACTATTTCTCCAGCTTTTTTCATATATTCTATTTCTCGATCAGTTTTAATTGTTATCATAATCAATCACCTCTATAATTTTTCTTGAAATATCTTCAATACTCATACTAGCATCAATTTTATGTAACAAACCTTTTTCTTGATAGAAATCAATAAGTGGAGAAGTTTCATTTAAATATACATCATATCTATTTTTAAATGTTTCTTCATTATCATCCTGTCTTCTAACTAAGTCGGTATTACAAATATCACATTTATTTGGTATTTTTGGTTTAGATAATGAATCTAAAGTATTATATACTTTTCCACATTCTGGGCAAGAAATTCTTCCAACAATTCTGTTTCTTGATAGTTCATAGTTTATATCTAATAAAAATACATAACCTAATTTCTTATTTAATTTTTTTAGAATATCATCAAGTTCTTTTGCTTGATTAATATTCCTAGGAAATCCATCAAGTATATATCCATTATCACAATCAGATTTTTTTAGTTCATTATAAACAAGATTTATTACAAAATCATCATCAACTAATCCACCTGATTGTGCTTGTTTGATATACTCATTTGACCCATTATTTCTACTGGCTCTAATCAAATCACCAGTAGAAATATGAGGAATATTATATTTACTACTCAATATATTTGATTGAGTTCCCTTACCAGCAGCTGGTGGGGCAATAAAAATAATACCATTCATAATTATCTTCTACCTCTATAATTACGAGTTAATAATCTACTTTCTAATTGCTTAGTTGTTTCAAGTGCTACACCTACAACAATTAAAAGTCCTGTTCCTCCAATTCTTACATTAGAAGATAAATTTGTTATTGCTCCAAATATAATTGGAAGTCCAGCAATAACACTTAAGAAAACTGCTCCTGCAACAGTAATGCGTTTTAAAACCTTAGTAACATATGTAACAGTTTCTTCTCCTGGTCTAACACCTGGAATAAATCCACCATTCTTCTGAAGATTTTCAGCAAGTTCCTTTGGTTTTAATTGCAAGAATGTATAAAAATATGTAAATGCAAATATAAATAATATATATAATATAAATCCTGTTACAGTTTGCATTGTAAGCCATTCATTAACAAATAAACTAAATTGTTCATTTTTAATTACTCCTGCAATTAAACTTGGTACAGATAGTAGTGCTGATGCAAAAATTACTGGCATTACTCCCGCTGAGTTTAATTTAAATGGAATATAGCTTTGTTTTCCAAGTACACTATTTGATTTATTAGCATATTGAATAGGTATTCTTCGTTCAGCATTTTCCTCATAAACAACACCTACTATAATTGCTAAATAAACAATTACAAATAATATAAATTTAATTAATCCAAGTACTGTAGCTTGAGTTGTTCCAAATGTTACAAAACCATTCCATGCTTCCATAAACATTGAAGGCATACTAGCTATAATACCTGCCATGATTATTAAAGAAATTCCATTTCCAATTCCTTTTTGAGTTATTTGATCTCCAAGCCATAATAATAATGCAGTACCAGCTGTTAATATAAGTGCAAAACGCATATATTCAAGCGGTGTTCCATTATTAATAAATGCAAACGAGAACATATAACCTTGGATAAATGCAAGTGCAATACCCAAATATCTCGTATACTTATTTAACTTCATACGTCCTGTATGACCTTGTTTACCAAGTTCTGAAAAATAAGGAACAATATCCATTTGCAATAATTGAATTATAATTGAAGCAGTAATGTATGGCATAACGCCAAGTGAAAAAATTGAAAATTTTTCCATTGCTCCTCCACCCATATAATTAAGCAAATCTAAAAATCCTAATTTATCAGTTCCAAGTCTGCTTTGATCAATACCTGGAACTATTATTGCAGTACCTAGTTTAAAGATAAACAAAACAAATAAAGTGAAATATATTTTTTTTCTTAAATCCTTATTCTTGGGATTAAATATTTGCTTCAAATTTGCAAACAATTAAATCACCTCTGCTTTTCCACCTAATGTTTCTATTTGTTCTTTTGCTACTTTAGAAAATTTACTAGCTTTTACAGTAAGTTTTTTTTCTAGAGTTCCATTTCCTAGTACTTTAATTCCATCTAATTGTTTTTTTACAATTCCCATTTCATGAAGTAATTCTGGTGTAACAACAGCACCATCTTCAAATTTATTTAAATCACTTAAATTAATTACAGCATATACAGTTTTAAATGGAGCATTTGAAAAACCTCTTTTTGGTAAACGTCTGAATAAAGGTAATTGTCCACCTTCAAATCCAGGTCTAACTCCTCCACCACTACGAGCGTTTTGTCCTTTATGTCCTTTACCACTAGTTTTTCCAAGTCCACTACCAGGTCCACGTCCAACTATTTTACGAGTTTTAATTGCACCTTCAGGTTGTACCATTGTATGTAGTTTCATTATCTAATCTCCTCTACTTTTTTACCACGTAATTTAGCTACTTGTTCAATAGTTCTTTGTGATTTTAAAGCTTCTAATGTAGCATATGCCATGTTAATTTTTGTATTTGATCCAAGTGATTTTGATAAAATATCTTTAACTCCAGCAAGTTCTAACACTGCTCTAACAGGACCACCAGCTTTAACACCAGTACCTTCAGATGCAGGTTTTAACATAACCTTACTAGCACTTCTTACTCCAATTGCTTCATGTGGAATTGTTCTATTATCTACAATTGATACCTCTACAATGTTTTTTGTAGCAGCTTGAACAGCTTTTTTAATAGCATCTGGTACTTCATTTGCTTTACCAGTACCAAGGCCTACTTTACCTTTTCTATCTCCTACAGCAACAGTTGCAGAGAAACGGAAATGACGACCACCTTTAGTTACTTTTGTAACTCTTCCAATATTAATAATTTCTTCTTCATATTGTTTTGGGCGTGGTTCTCTTTTTCTTTTTTCCATTATTTACCCTCCTCTTAGAATTCTAATCCATTTTCGCGTGCTGCATCAGCTAATGCTTTTACACGACCATGATAAAGGTAACCACCTCTATCAAAAACTACTTTATTAATTTTTGCTTTTTTTGCTCTTTTTGCAAGTAATTCTCCTACTTTAACAGCTGCTTCTACATTTGATCCATTTTCTAATTTTAATTCTTTATCAATTGTTGAAGCACTAACTAAAGTAACACGTGCATCATCATCAATGATTTGAGCAAAAATATTTTTATTTGATCTAAACACATTAAGTCTTGGTATTTCTTTAGTACCAACAACTTTTTCTCTTACACGAGTGTGTCTAGCTTGACGTAAGTCATTACGAGCTACTTTTTTAATCATTAGTATTTCTCCTTTACTATATAATTCCTAGAAAATTAAGCTGCTTTCTTTCCTTCTTTACGACGAACATGTTCATCTTTATATCTAATACCTTTTCCTTTATAAGGTTCAGGTTGTCTGATTTTTCTAACATTTGCAGCAAATTCTCCAACTTTAATTTTATCAATACCTTTAATATTTAATTCAGTATTGCTTGGTGCTTCAACTGTAATACCTTCTGGTATAGATACTTCAACTGGATGAGAATAACCAGCATTAACAACAATTGTTTTACCTTTAACATTAAAACGATAACCTACACCAATTGCTTCAAGTTTCTTTTCAAAACCTTCAGTTACACCAATAATCATATTTTTAATATTAGCGTTTGCAGTTCCATGAAAGTTTTTAACACTATCATCAGATCTTTCAACACTTAATTCACTACCATCAACTTTTACAGTAATATTTGGATTTATTTCAGTAGAAAGTTCGCCTTTAGGACCTTTTACTGTTACAATATTTCCTTCAGTACTTACTGTAACTCCGGCTGGTAATGTTAATGTTCTATTACCAATACGACTCATAATATCCTCCTTTACTTTCTACCAAATATATGCCATTACTTCTCCACCAAGAGAATTTTTTCTAGCATCTTTATCTGTCATAATTCCTTTTGAAGTAGAAATGATTGCTATACCTAAACCATTTAATACTCTAGGAACTTCATCAGCCTTAGCATAAACACGTAATCCAGGTTTAGAAATTCTTTTAAGACCAGTAATTACACGTTCTTTTTTCTCACCATATTTTAAATTTAAAACTATAATATCTTGAACAGGATTCTTAGTAACTTTATAATCAGCTATAAATCCTTCATTTTTTAATATTTTAGCAATTTCTAATTTTATTTTTGAAGCGGGTACTTCAACTTCCTTGTATCGCATTTGATTAGCATTACGAATTCTTGTAAGCATATCTGCAATTGGATCATTAGCAAATCCCATATATATCCTCCCTTCAATACCAGATTTTACCAGCTTGATTTTTTTACACCTGGTATTTGTCCTTTATAAGCTAGTTCTCTAAAACAAATACGGCAAATTCCATATTTTTTTAGAACTGAATGTGGTCTTCCACATCTTTGACAACGAGTATATTCACGCACTTTAAATTTTTGTGGTCTACTCGCTTTAACTTTCATGCTTGTTTTAGCCATAATATCCTCCTTATTTTAGAGTTATTTCTTAAAAGGCATACCAAAACCTTTTAAGAGATCAAGTGCTTCATCGTTAGTATTTGCAGTTGTTACAAAAACAATATCCATACCACGCACTTTAACAACATTATCATATTCTATTTCTGAGAAAATTAATTGTTCAGTAAGACCTAATGTATAATTACCTCTACCATCAAATGATTTAGTAGAAATACCTCTAAAGTCACGTACACGTGGTAATGTAATACTAATTAATTTATCTAAGAAGTTATACATATTTTCTCCACGTAATGTAACCTTACATCCTATAGCTTGACCTTGACGTAATTTAAATCCAGCAATAGCTTTTTTTGCAGTAGTTGCTACTGGTTTTTGTCCTGTAATAATTTCAAGATCATTCATAGCTGCTTCTAACATTTTAGAGTTACCTGCAGCATCACCTACACCAATATTAACAACTATTTTTTCTAATTTAGGTACTTCCATAACACTTTTATAATTATATTTTTCTCTTAAACTAGGTACGATTTCTTTATTATATCTTTCTTTTAGGCGGTTCATAATTGTCCTCCTTCCAATTAATCAAGAGCTTCATTAGATTTTTTACTTACTCTAACTTTAACGCCCTTTTTATTTACTGTATGTCCAATTCTGGTTCTTTTTTTAGTTTTAGGATCTATAATCATAACATTTGATGCATGTATTGGAGCTTCCATTTCAATAATTGATCCTTCATTTTGACCATTAGGTTTAATATGTTTTTTAACAACATTTACTCCTTCTACAATAACTTTATTATCTTTTTTTAATGTTTTAGTTATTTTTCCTTCTTTACCTTTATCTTTACCAGCAATTATGACTACTTTATCTCCAGTTTTTAAGTTCATGATTACCCTCCATAACTATAACACTTCTTTAGCAAGTGATACAATTTTCATAAAATCTTTGTCACGTAATTCACGTGCTACTGGTCCAAATACACGAGTTCCAACTGGGCTCTTATCATCTTTAATAATAACACAAGCGTTATCATCAAATTTAATATAAGATCCATCTTCTCTGTGTATACCAGATTTACTTCTAACAATAACAGCTTTTACAACTTTTTTTCTTGCAACTGTACCATTAGGAGTAGCTTTTTTTACAGTCCCAACGACTATATCTCCAATGTTTCCTGTTTTAACGTGGCTTCCACCTAATACTCTAATAACCATAAGTTCACGAGCACCAGAGTTATCAGCAACTTTTAACACTGTTTGTTGTTGAACCATATATTAATTCTCCTTCCCGAGCTACAATTATAAAATAATTGCTTTTTCTACTATTTCAACTAAACGATAACGTTTTGTTTTTGAGATAGGGCGTGTTTCAACTATACGAACCTTATCTCCTACACTAGCTTCATTTTTTGAATCATGAGCAGTGAATTTTTTTGAATATTTTACTCTTTTTCCATATAGTGGATCTTTTTTGTAAGTTTCAACAAGTACTGTTATAGTCTTATCACATTTATTACTTACAACTTTTCCTACTAATTCACGAGTTCTCTTTTCTTCCATTTACTAATCCTCCTTAAGTTCACGTTCACGTAAAATTGTTTTCATGCGCGCTACTTCTTTTCTTAAAGTTTTAATTCTAGAAGGACTTTCTAAACTACCAGTAGCTTGACTAAAACGTAAATTAAATAATTCTTCTTTATCAGCTTCAATTCTTTTGATAATTTCTTCAGTAGATAATTCTCTTATTTCATTATTTTTCATTAGTCTCACCACTTTCTTTCTTTACAAATTTACATTTGATTGGAAGTTTATGCATAGCAAGTCTTAATGCCTCACGTGCTGTTGCTTCATCAACTTCAGCTATCTCAAACATAATTTTTCCTTTTTTTACAACTGCAACCCATACTTCTGGCTCACCTTTACCTTTACCCATACGAGTTTCCAAAGGTATTTTAGTTAGTGATAAATGTGGGAATATATTAATCCATACTTTACCACCACGTTTCATATAACGAGTCATAGCAACACGAGCTGCTTCAATTTGTTGTTGAGTAATCCAAGCTCCTTCTTCGGCCATTAAACCATACTCACCAAAATGTAATTCTTTATTACCTCTTGTTACACCATCATAACGTAATCTGTGAGGTCTTCTATATTTAGTTCTTTTTGGTATGACTGCCATTTACATTACCTCCCTTATTTTTCTTTTCAGGAAGGATTTCTCCTTTATAAATCCATACTTTTACACCGATTTTACCATAAGTAGTATCAGCTTCTTTATGAGCATAATCAATATCAGCTCTTAAAGTATGAAGTGGAATATTTCCTTCAGTATATCCTTCAGTTCTTGCCATATCAGCTCCACCTAAACGTCCAGATACTGCTGTTTTAATTCCTTTTGCTCCTGCTTTCATTGTGTTTCTAATAGCTCTTTTTTGAGCAATTCTAAATGAAACACGATTTTCAATTTGATGTGCAATATTCTCAGCTACTAGTGCTGCATCTACATCAGGGTTTTTAATTTCCATAATAGATATTTGAATATCTTCACCAACTAATTTAGATAAATCTTTCTTTAATTTTTCAATTTCATCTCCGCCGTGACCAATTACAACACCAGGTTTAGCTGTGTTGATAATTACTTCAGTCTTTTTGGCAGTTCTTTCAATAAGAATATTTGAAACTGCTGCGTCTTTTAACTTTGAAGTTAAGAACTTACGAATTTTAATATCATTGTTTAAAAACTTAGCAAAATCTTTGTTACCTGCGTACCATTTAGATTCCCAAGTTTTATTAATTCCAATTCTAAGTCCGACTGGACTAACCTTTTGACCCATCAGTTTACCTCCTTCGCTTAATTTTTTTCACTTACCACAACTGTGATATGACTTGTTCTTTTTTTAATTGGATCTACGTTTCCACGTGAACCAAATTTCATTCTTTTCATTACTTGACCTTCATTAATATAAGCTTCACTTACATATAATTTATTTTTATCTAAGCTTAAATTATTTTCTGCATTTACTACAGCTGAAGTAAGTACTTTTCTAATAATTCTAGCAGATTCTTTATTTGTATTTTTTAAAATGTTGTCTGCTTCAACTACGCTTTTTCCACGTATTAAATCTATAACTAAACGGGATTTGCGAGGTGCAATTCTAACGCCTTTTGCGATTGCTCTTGCTTCCATTTTAGTCCTCCTTCCTGATAATTAACTCTTATTTACCTTTTTCATCGCCATGTCCACCAAACTTACGTGTTGGAACAAATTCACCTAATTTATGTCCTACCATATCTTCTGTTACATATACAGGAACAAATTCCTTACCACTATGAACAGCAAATGTTAGACCAATAAATTCAGGAAAAATGGTTGAACGGCGAGACCATGTTTTAATAACTTCTTTTTTTTCAGATTCATTTGCCTTTTGTACTTTTTTCATCAATGATTCTTCAACATAAGGCCCTTTTTTTAAACTTCTTGCCATCTATAAAACCATCCTTTCTTTTATTTTTTACGACGACGAACAATTAACTTATCTGAAGCTTTTTTATTCTTACGTGTTTTATATCCAAGAGCTGGTTTACCCCAAGGAGTAACAGGCCCTTTTCTACCGATTGGAGCACGTCCTTCTCCACCACCATGAGGGTGATCGTTAGGGTTCATAACAGATCCTCTTACAGTAGGTCTAATACCCATATGTCTTTTACGACCTGCTTTACCTAAACTAACTAGTTCATGATCAGCATTTCCAACTTCTCCAATTGTTGCTCTACATGTACTAAGTACTTTACGAACTTCTCCACTTGATAATCTTAATAGTGTATATTTACCTTCAGTTCCAAGTATTTGAACAGAAGATCCAGCACTACGTGCCATTTGTCCACCTTTACCAGCTTTAAGTTCAACATTATGTACTAAAGTTCCTTCTGGAATTTTAGCAAGTGGTAAACTGTTACCAACCTTGATATCAGCATTTTCTCCACTTTCAATTTTATCTCCAACTTTTAATCCTTTTGGAGCAAGGATATATCTTTTTTCACCATCAGTATAACTGATTAAAGCAATGTTAGCTGTTCTGTTTGGATCGTATTCAATAGAAGTAACAGTTCCGATAACACCATCTTTATCTCTTCTAAAATCGATAATACGATATTTTCTTTTAGCACCACCACCGCGATGTCTTACTGTAATTCTTCCTTGATTATTACGACCACCATTTTTCTTTAGTGTAACAACCAATGATTTTTCAGGTGTAGTAGAAGTAATTTCATCATTAATTAATGTACTCTTACCACGTTGACCATTTGTCATTGGTTTATATGTTTTTATCGCCATATAAATCCTCCTTTAGATTAGTTAAGTTCAATAGAACTTCCTTCTCTTAACTTAACAATTGCTTTTTTTACTTTGTTAGTCTTACCAGTGTAACGACCAACTCTTTTTTTCTTAGGTTTAACATTAACTGTATTAACGCTTTCAACCTCAACATTAAATATTTTTTCAACAGCTTGTTTAATTTGTGTCTTATTAGCTTTTGTATCAACACTAAATGTAATAGTGTTTTTATTTTGAGCTAAATCAGAACTCTTTTCAGTAATAATTGGTGCTTTAATAACATCTCTATAATTACTCATTAAATAAGCACCTCCTCTAATGTTTTAACTGCAGCTTCAGTAATAATCATTGTATCAGCAGCTATTACATCATAAGTATTAATTTCATCAACGCCAAGTAAAATAACATTTTTTAAATTACGAGTTGCTAAAATTAAGTTTTCAGTTAATTCTTCAACAACTATTAAAATATTTTTCTTAGCTCCTAATGTATTTAACATACTTACCATATCTTTAGTTTTAACTGATTCAACATTGAAACTTTCAGTTATAATTAATTCTTTATTAATTTGTTTATAAGAAAGAGCAGATTTTAAAGCAAGTCTTCTTTCTTTTCTATTCATTTTTTTGTCATAGCTTCTTGGATGTGGTCCAAATACTATTCCACCATGATACCATTGTGCAGCACGAATACTACCTTGACGAGCACGTCCTGTACCTTTTTGTCTCCATGGTTTTCTTCCTCCACCTGATACTTCACTACGAGTTTTTGTATCATGTGTACCTTGTCTTAATGAATTACGAGTTAATGTAATTGCATCATATAAAACAGCATCATTTGGTTCAATTCCAAATACTTCTTTGTTTAAAGTAATATCTTTTACTTTTTCACCTTTAGTATTTAATACAGATAATTTAGCCATCTATATTCCTCCTACTTTTCAACTTCAGAAGCTGTTTCAACTTCTTCAGTTACTTCCATAGTCTCAGGTTTAACTTCATAAGATATTAATTCTTCACTCTCATTAATTTTACCTGGTTTTTTAACTGCTGTTTTAATAACAACCAATGACTTTTTAGCCCCTGGTACATTACCTTTAACTAAGATAACATTATTTTCAACATCTACTGCAACAATTTCAAGATTTTGAATAGTAACAGTAAGCATTCCCATATGACCTGGTAATTTTTTACCTTTAAATACACGCATTGGTCTCATTGTACCCATTGAACCTGGTCTTCTATGATAATGTGAACCATGTCCCATAGGTCCTCTACTTTGTCCGTGTCTTTTAATAACACCTTGGAACCCTTTACCTTTAGTAGTTCCTGTAACATCAACAACTTCTCCTGCAGAGAAAATATCAACTTTAACCTCTTGACCTAAAGAGTAGTCATTGATATCTACACCTTTAATTTCTCTAAAGAAGCGCTTAGGTGTAGTCTGTGCTTTATTGGTATGCCCAATAGAAGCTTTAGTCGCTAACTTTTCTCTCTTTGTATCAAATCCAAGTTGAATAGCTTCATAACCATCATTTTCTTTAGTCTTAATTTGTGTTACCACATTTGGTTCTACTTCAATAACAGTTACTGGAACTAATTTACCTGATTTTGTAAATACTTGAGTCATTCCAATTTTACGACCTAAGATTCCTTTCATAATTTCCCTCCTAATTTAATTTGATTTGAATATCAACACCACTTGGAATATCTAAATGAGTTAATGCCTCAATAGTTTCCTTGCTTGGATTAATGATATCAATAAGTCTTTTGTGTGTTCTTTTTTCAAATTGTTCACGAGAATCTTTATATTTGTGAACAGCTCTAAGAATTGTAATCTTTTCGATTTCAGTTGGTAGTGGAATTGGTCCACTAATTTCTTCTTTATTTCTCTTTGCTGTTTCAACAATTTTCGCACAAGCTTTATCTAAACTTTTATGTTCAAATGCTTTTAATTTGATACGAACTCTTGTCTTTGACATATTTTTATCCTCCCTTCGCCTATATCCAGTATAGACTTGCTCCGTGTAAAAAACCTGATTTCATTTTAAATTGTTTAACAACTTAACCTGGCGTATCAGCAACCTCACACATCTATGCATGCCACACATTCAAAATTATACATAAAAATCATATGAAAATCAAGTGTTTTTTATGATTTTTTAAGATTTTTTTTAAAACTTTACAAGAAAAAAAGGACATCTTTGTCCTTTTACATTTTTAATTAGCTTTTACTTGTAATGCTTTTAAATAATCAAGTATTTCATCCATTATAGTTTCATCACTAGTTGTTCCATAACTCATACCAACAGTAAGCATTGGAAGAACATCATTAGCTTCAACATTACCCGCAAATAATTTTTTCATGTTATCCATAACTTGTGATTTTTTTATAGTAATATCACCTAAGAAATAAGAATTAGAATCACTTAATACAGATTCATTTATTGCTTGCATACAACTATTCATAAGCTGTTCATTATTTGGATTTAATTCTTCAGTTGGATTAGTTATTTTATCAATATACTTTTGATATTTACTAACTGTTTCTTCTACAGGTGTTTCTTTAGCTTTATCTATTTTTGGTTCTTCAATAGTTGTCTCTCCAAGTTTTGGTTCTTCAACTTTAATTTCATTAAAACTATCAAATGAAAAATCAGTTTCAGGTTCCTCTTTAGTTTCTTTTTCAACAACTGGTTTTTCAATCTCAATTTTTGGAGTTACTATTTCTTTTACAGGAGTATTAAATTCATCAGAACTTACAAGTTTCATATATACATCTAGTCTTTCATTTTTATCTGTATATCCTAATTTTTCTAACAATCCAAATGCATCATTAGGTGTTATTTTCATAAAATATTCATCATCAGAAAGCGCTGTTTTAATTTGATCTAAAACCTCAATATCAGAATTTAATTCTTGTATTTTTTTTCTTAAATTTTCTTGTTCTTCTAAAATACTTTGTTTTTTTTCTCTAACAACCCCTCTTATATTCTCTATCATTTTACTTTCCCCTTTTCTACTTCAATTTTATACTCATCTAGTCCATCAAAATAATTATCTATTTGTTCATCACTATAATTTGATGAATTATTACTAACTGGATAGTATTTCTTACTATTAAATAATTTTATACTTAATCCCTTTAATCGTAGTAATATACTTTCTGTATTTTCATGAACATCTTTACTATATTTATCAACACTTTTATTATCATTTAAATTTACATTATTTAAATCATTAATAGTTTTTTTTGCAAATAATGAAAACAAATACTGTGAAAAATTACCTTTTGAAATATCATATGAATCTATCGCATCCCATAGTATTTTATAACCATCTTTTATCATCATATTTACTGGTTCATTTTTAAATTGATCATACTTACTTCTACTAATTAAATAATTACGAACAAGCATTCTAGTACCATTAAATATATCACCTTTTATATCCATTTGTTCAGAAAAACTACCATCTTTTAATTTTGAATACATTTTTTCTATTTGTGATTGACTTAATAATCTAAATAATCTAACTGATGCATCAAATTCACATATATCAGAGATTTTATCAGGGCTAAACTCAAACTTTTCACAATTCAAATTTTCTCTATTTGAATCAAGTGATACACCATCATTAATGCTTTTTTCAATAAAGTCTTGAAAACTCATTAAATTATTCAAAAATCAACCACCTCTTTCCTATGCACCCTATATTAAAAGTATAACACATAAAGAATAAAAAAAAAAGAATTTTTTAAAAATTCTTTATTTAACAAAAGGTAAAATAGCCATAAAACGTGCTTTCTTTATTTCATTTGCAATATGAGCTTGATGTTTTTTACAAGCACCTGTATTTCTTCTTGATAAAATTTTCTTTCTATCGCTACTTACATATTTATTCATAATCATTTCATCTTTATAGTCTACTGATTTACCAGCACACATTTGACAAATTTTTTTCTTTCTTCTAAAATTTTCAGCCATTTATATTCCTCCTTAATCTAGGAAATTATCATCTATTGAAACATTATCACCAAAATCGGCAAATGGATCACTTTCAACACTTACACCTGTATCTTGATAATCATATGGACTATCTTGAGTGGCAGTTTGTTGTCTTTGTCCTTTACTCTCTAAAAATTCAACATTATCGGCAACAACATCAACACTTGTACGTTTATTACCGTCTTTATCAGTATAATTTCCACTTTGAAGTCTACCTTCAACTCCAACTAAACTTCCTTTATCTAAATATTGACAAACATTTTCTGCTGATCTTCTCCATGCTATAACATTAAAAAAATCAGTTTCTCTTTCACCATTAGCGTTATTAAATGTTCTATTTACAGCAATTGAAAATCTTGTATATGGAACATTTGAACCTGTATGTCTTAATTCAGGTTTTGCAGTTATTCTTCCAGTCAACGTTACTTTATTCATATTTTACCTCACATCTTATTTTTCAATTTTTGTTATTAAGTGACGAATAATATCACTACTTATAAGCGCTAATCTATTAAATTCATCAGTAGCTTTTGAATCTTCAGCCTCAACTGTAATTACATAATAATATCCACTTTTGAATTTTTTAATTTCATAAGCTAGAGTTCTTTGACCCATATCTTGTGTACCAGTCACTTTAGCACCATTATCAGTTAAAACCTTAGTAAAGTTTGAAATAACTTTTTTAATTTCATCCTCACCTAATGTTGGTTTAACGATAAACATAATTTCATAGTTTTTCATTTCTAACACCTCCTTATGGTCTATTGGCTTCCTAAAGAAGCAAGGAGTAATTTAATACTCGCAAAATATTATAACAAACATTTAAAAAAAAGTAAATAATTTTTTAATCATCACTTTTTCCAAAAAATTTAAGTAAATAAACAAATAAATTAATAAAGTCTAAATATAGTTGTAATGCACCTACAATTGCATAATTATCATTATTTCCTTCATAAAATTTCATTATATATACATCATATGCTGTCATACCTATAAATACCACAACACGGGAATTTATCACTTTTAAAATCTAAAAATCTATAAATCCATTGAAAAATGGTTATTTTTTTGTCAAATTTTTTATTTTTACCTTGCGTACATTATCGTATATTT
>Ga0310691_10000831_pt1 | contig 52821 bp, 57 predicted proteins | sample 176DNAGHGlowgp2_FD_203887 | JGI IMG/M metagenome (GOLD analysis project Ga0310691, IMG submission 203887) | Sheep rumen microbial communities from Palmerston North, Manawatu-Wanganui, New Zealand - 1766 DNA GHGlow gp2 (v2) (version 2) | ecosystem: Host-associated > Mammals > Digestive system >... | reverse complement strand
AGTAATTAATGATAAACTATCTAATGTAATGAATAAATTATGATATAATTGATAATAGGTGAAGAATATGACAAGGGGAGAAGAGATACTAGAATCATTAGGTTTAAAAGAAGCTAGTTCTAAAGTATCTTCTTTAGATAAGAATAATTCTAATTATAAAAAAGAATATGAAAAAATAATTAATGAATATTCTAATAAAGTAATTAATTCTATCAAAGAAGAAGATATAGAAATAAGAGTAGCTATTTTAGACGTGTTATTTAATAATAGTCCTAGTTTCACTTGTCTAATACTATCTAGAAAGGTAGAAAGTTTACTTAGAGCTCAATTAATATTAGAACTACTTAAAGGAGTTAAACCATCAGATATTAAAGATAACTTACTTATGGTTAAAACTAAGATTGATAAAGATTTAATAATGATGAATAGTAGTCCTAGTTCTATACATTACAATGAAGAGATATTAGAAATATTAAATAAATATCTATCTAATAAAAATGGTGATGATATAGATGATATGGTATTTGATGATACTATTACATTTGCAGATAAACTAGATGAAGTAGCAAATATAATGTTTAGAAATAATTATTATCCTGATAGAAAAACTATTATATATAGTTTATTTAGTATTAATTATATGGATGATGAAATATTAACTAAGATATATAATGAAATAATTATTCATATGGATGATATTGATTATGATCTATTATTCGATAAAGATATAGAGTATTTATTTAGAATAAAAGGTATATTTAAGAAATGTACTAATAAATTATTTAATATGTTAACTAGTAATTTAGATGATATAGATGATTTAGATGACTTCTTTTATGAGATTATTAATACTAATAAAGATGATAGAGAAGGACTTTTATGGTTTTTCGATGAAATAAGTAAAAGAGCACCTATATTTAAAGATTATTACAAATAAAAGAGAAGGTTTAACCTTCTTTTTATTTGTTTTTAGTATATAGTGTTAATAGTTTAACAGCAACGTTATCTAACTGTTCATTTGATACTTCAAGTTCTTTAGATATAGGTCTATTATTACCTAATCCTTTTGCTTTTCTATCGAAGATATCAGTTACTTCTTCTATTTTAGCATCTCTAGTTTCTTTATCTTTTAGATAAGGAGCTACTTTCATTAAGAATTCATAAGGACGAAGTTTATGTGAGTATTCTGCTCTTACTGTCCCTTCTAAATATTTATGTGTAGTTTCAAATTTAGCTTCTCCAAAAGATATTGTTCCGTATCCAAATTCTCCTTCTGATTGAGTAAAGAATTCATAAGGAGCATATTTACCAAATGTTGCTACTGTATAGTAATATATTGGTCCAAATTCAGTATCTAATTCATAATATACTTTTTCTGCCATGTTTTCACCTCTCATTAACTTAATATTGTATTATTATTTTTTAATTATGTAAACACTTAAATATATGTTAGAATATTTATAGAATAGAGGTAAAAATATGAAGTTAGAAGAATACTTTGTATCTGATGAATTTTATAATGCTATAAGTCCTTTAGAAGAGGTCTTAGGAACTAATGACGATAATACTAATATCAAATATATAGAGTTCTTAATATCTATAGGTATTAGATATTCTATGGTTATGTCTGATGGAGAAGAATTTACTACAGAAGGATTATCAAACTTCTTAAATAAGATGGCTACTATGATGAGCATAAGAAGGCCTAGTTATTTAGAACTTAATTCTCATAATGATGATGTAACAGATATTTTCTTAGATACTGTATGTGATGATCTTGGCATACCAGAAGAAGCAAGAGAAAATGAAGAAGTTAGAGAAAAACTCAACGAGTTATTAATTCGTAAATTATATGGACCAAGCTATATATTCCATGGATATAATGGTGTTACAGAAGAAAGTATTCGTGAGCATGGATTAGATCCAGAATATTCAACTCCTAATCAGGAAGAGATAGATCGTATTAATAAAATATTTGTTAAATACGGATTAAGTGCAATCTTTGGATGGCAATCTTTAAATTGTAAGGGAAAGGTTTCATATAGCGAAATTCCAGATGCTTCTTATTATTATGCTACAGGATCTCCTGAATGGTTTAGTCATTTCTGTGGTGAGACTTTAGAGTATCATCCAAGTATGTATAAGAAACATGGATTTATTAGAAATGATAAGGAAATGGCAAGAGAGGACTTGTTAAAGTTAATGGAAAGTAATGGGTTCCAGGAAGAAGAAATAGATGAAGTAATTAGTTTCTTTGAAAAGAACTGGCAAAGACTTGCTAATAGGGAGCCTGGACTATTAATTAAAAGAGTAGAAGATAGAGATATAGATGGTTTTAAAGCTAGAATGAGAGGAAATGATTACTTTAGAGATACAAGACATCTATATGGATTATTAATTGGATACGGAGAAAGTGATCTTCAAACTGAAGAGGCTATAGATACATCTGATGCTAGATTTATTAGACTTCCTAAATATACTACGGTAATGAAAAAAGTAGCACATATGAATATTGGTGATGAATATTCAAGTGGAACTTCTTATTCAGGTGGAAGAGAAAGATAGTTATGAAAGTATTATTTTTAGATATAGATGGTGTATTAAATGATGTTAATACTACTTTTAGAAATTATTTGGATAACAAACTTAATATAGATGAAGGTAAAGTAGGATTATTAAAAGAGATTATAGATGCAACTGGTGCTAAGATAGTTCTTAGTTCTACATGGAGAGCATATGGAATAATGAAAGATGGAGTATATATTCCTAAGACTCCTGAGATGATCGAATTAGTAGATCTATTTAAATCATATGGACTTGAAATATATGATATAACACCATCATTTATTATTGAGAACAAAGGATTAGAGATAAAGACATGGCTTAGAAGATATGATGATATAGAAAGCTTTGTCATATTGGACGACGAAGATAATACATTAAAAGAATTTGTAGGTAATGAACTTGTTAAGACACAATTTAACAATAGTGATGTTATATTGGAACCAGATTATGGTACCGGATTGTGTCGAAAGCATGTTAAAATAGTAATAGATAAACTAAATGGTAAGGTAAAGAAGAGAGGAGAAATTAAATGAAAAAGATTTACTTATTATTATTTGTAGTAGGAGTATTATTCCTAGTAACTGGATGTGATAACAAACCACAAAAACTAGATATGACTAAACAATCACCAGTAACTTTTAAGAGACTTACTTATAACCTAATTAATGGTTATAGAAAAGCTGATGATGTTCCAAGTGAAGATGGTTCTAATTATGAAATGGATTTCTATTATATGGAATCTAAAGATGAGTACTGTGCTCTAGATGTTTCTACATCTGTAGACTATCAATTAGATGGTCATGATCTAGAATATTATGCGAAACAGCAACTAATTAAATATCAAATAGAAAAAGATGATAGTAGATTAAAAACAGGAAAAGAAGTTATAAATGGAGTAACATGGCTATTAGCATTATATGAAGGACAAGAGGGTACAACTGAATACTCAATGGTAGCATTATATAATGGTGAGTTCTATATACTTCACTATGCAGATATGGGTAAGACTAGAGCATGTGCTAATATTATTAAGAACACTAAATCATCATTCAGATTTAGTTGATAAAAAGACAAAAATATGGTATAATGTATACATCTTGAGAGGGAGTAGTTCCACATATATGTGAATTAATTCGTCAGGACAGATTAATAATCTCGGATTAATTATAAAGAACAAGACTTTTATAGAAATATAAGAGTCTTTTTATTATGTAAGACTCTAATTAATGGAGGTTATTATGAAAAACAGAAAAATGTATATTATACCTATTGTTGGGGTAATCCTATTAATATTTATTTTCTCATCATTTACTACTATTAGAACTGGTGAAGTTGGAGTTAGAGTTAGATTTGGTAAAGTAGTAGATAAAAGTACTAACGAAGGAGTTAACTTTAAGATTCCTGTTATCGAAAGAATTGAAAGAATGAATGTAAAAGTTCAAAAAGTAGAAGTTGGTACTGAAAGCTCTAGTAAAGACTTACAACAAGTTAATATGAAAGTTGCTGTTAACTATAGAATAGATTACGATAGAGCAGTAGATCTATATAAGAATGTAGGAACTAATTATGTAAATGTAATTTTAAGTCCTGCTATAGAGGAAAGTATTAAAGCGGTAACTTCTAAATATACTGCAGAGGAACTTATTACTAATAGATCTGAAGTTAGTGAAAAATGCATGGAAGAATTATCAAAGAAAGTTTCTAAATATGGTATTTTAGTAAGTGACTTTAATATAACTGATTTTGGATTCTCTAGAGAGTTCGATAAAGCTATTGAAGAAAAACAAATAGCAGAACAAAAAGTACTTACTGCAAAACAAGAACTTGAAAGAGAAAAGATTGAAGCTGAAAAGAAAATAGTAGCAGCTGAAGCTGAGAAAAAAGCTAATGAACTAAAACAAAGAACTTTAACAGAAAATATTATTAAAGAGAAATTTATAGAGAAATGGGATGGACAATTACCAAAAGTAACTGGTAGTGGAACAATAATAGATATGAAAGAATTTATCAAATAAAGAAAGAGCGTAATGCTCTTTTTTTATTGATAATAATTGTATTTCATAGTATTATATAACTGATTTTTGGGGTGGATATTATGGAAGAGAAAAAGAAGAAGAAAACTACTAGCAAAAAGAAAACTACTACTAAGAAGAAAAAGACAAGTACTAAAAAAGTATCTAATGTTAAATCAAGTAGTAAGAGAACTACTAGTACTAAATCTAGAACTGGTACTAAGAAGACTACCAATACTAAATTAACTACTGATTTAACTAGTGTAGTAGAACAAATTAAAAAGATTGATAATAATAAGAAACAAGAAGTATCTTTTGATAATGCTCTTATTATTGGAATGTTACTAGTACTATCTATCTTTATTGGATTCATGTCATTTATGAATCATAATTCTAATACTATTGAGATCAATAATATTAAAAAAGAAGCATCAAATATTATTGATAAGATAAATAAAGAAGAGATAGTAGAGAAGAGTATAGAAGTTAAGACTGATAATAAAAAATTGTTAAGTAGTATTAATAAATATTTAAAAGATATCTATACTAATACTAATAAGATTAATTCTATAGAAAAAGATATTAAAGATATATTAGTAAATAAAGATATAGATAAATTAAAAAATTATAAAGAAGATATAAATACTAGTAGTGATAACTTAGATAGTATTAATAAAGATAATTATAAAAATGATTTAGATGAAAAGAGTATTAAAGTATTTGATGAAATACTTAATAAAGATATAGATAAGAAAATATATAATAATAAGATTAAATCTATTAACAATGATTTAAATTATGCAGAGAGTATTATTAACTTCTTAAATAAGAATAAATCTGGTTATGAATTAAAAGATAATAAATTAATATTTAAGAATAAGAATACCTATAATGAATATATTAAATTAGATAGAGATGTATCTATTAATAAGATATCTTATGAAATATTTAAAGATACTGAAGCACCTGTAATAACTGCTAGTGATATAACATTTAATGTAGGTAATAAGATAGATTTAAATAGTAAACTAAAATGTGTAGACAGAATAGAAGGTACAGTTAAATGTAATATATTTGGAACATATAATAGTAGTAAAGTAGGTACTTATAAGTTAACTATTAAAGCAAAAGATTCTAGTGGTAATACTTCTAGTAAAGTAATTACTATTAATGTTAAAGGAAATAGTAATACTTCTAGTAGTAAGAGTAGTACTAGTTCTAGTGCTCCTAAAAGTAATGGTAAACCATATTATATAGAAGTTATTAGAAATAAGAATGTAGTAGTTGTATATGGATTAGATAGTAATAATAGATATACTAAGATAGTTAAAGTATTTACTGTTAGCGTAGGTAAGAATGGTAATACTCCAACTGGTACATTTAAAACTACTAAAGGGTATAGATGGGGAGCTTTATTTGGAGGAGTATATGGACAGTATTCTACTAGAATAACTGGACATATATTATTCCATTCGGTTCCATATTATAAGAAGAATGCTTCTACCTTAGAGTGGGAAGAATATAATAAACTTGGTACTGCTGCTAGTGCAGGATGTGTACGTATGAGAGTTATAGATGTCAAATGGATATTTGATCACTGTCCAGCAGGAACAACAGTTAAGATATACGATGGAAGCTTACCTAAAGGTGTATCTAAACCAGTATATGCAAAAATACCTAGTAATAGTCCTAACAAGGGATGGGATCCAACAGATCCAGATAAAAACAATCCATGGAAGAAATAAAAAATCCACAACTAATAATGTTGTGGATTTTCCATTTCTAGTCTATATACGTGACCTCTATTTCTATTTGCTTGACCTCTAAGCATTAACTCTGCATTTCTAAGTTCTTTGTCTTGTCTATCTACTTCTAGTTCTACTTTATCAAGTTCAGTCATTATCGTATTATAATCAGGATGATTTTTAAGAGTACTATCAATCTCTTTTTTTATTTCAGATATAGTTCTTCTTGAATCAGTTATATACTTTCTAGCATCTCTTGCATCTCTAATACCTCTATTGATCTCTTGACTATAATCTATAGGTTCATAATAAGTTTCTCTTCTAAGTTCAGTTTCAGGAAGAAGCATATCTCTTATTGCTGCTAATCCTGCTGCAGTCATAAGTGCACCTCTTGCTGGACCAGTACCAGGAATTAACATAGATGCTGCAGATAGTTCCATAAGTACTCTCGTATCTTGTCTAAACTCTCTTATATTAACTGTATAGAATCTAGCCATCTCTTCGAATCTGCGTCCAACATCTTGGTTTATTCTTCTAACATAGTTTCTAGTTCTTCCTATAATAGCGTCATACTTCTCAGTTAATTGTAACTGATCCATAACTTTCTTAAAGTTCTTATCGTATTCTTCGTCACTGATTTCAATCTCATCTTTCTTATCCATAGCTCTTTCTTTTTGTTCATCAAGAACTCTTTCAAATTCAGTGATCTTATCAAGCGTCTTAACATAGATAGTCTTAAAGTCATCTACATCGACTTTACCATCACCAGTAACATCTAGTTGCATATTAACAACATAGTCTTTACCATCCATTTTGTTAAGTATTTCTTTTTTGATGGCTTCTAGTTGCGCTATTAATTCTTTTATCTTTATAATAGTTCTTTCTATATCTTCTTTATCCTCTGCAGTATCTATATATGACTCTAATATCATATGAAAATACTGTAATGATTTTAGTTCTGATTCAATCTCTGATAGTTTAGCTTCTAATTCATCGATAATAATATCGTGTTTAGTTTTTTCTAGTAAATCTAATTCTTCTTGCTTAAGAGGGTTAATTGCTACTGGTTTAGCTTCTTGTACATATACTTTAGTATCTGGTTTAGTAATAACTACATTAGCACCAATACCAACAGTTTGACCTTTAGTAGGTTCTTTAGCACCAATTCTTTCTTGTTCTTCCTGAAATCTCTTTTCTTTATTTTCTTTAATTCTCTTATTAAGTTCTTCTCTTATCTTTTGCTTTTCTATTTCTTCTTTAGTCTTAGGAATAGGAGAAGGCTCTATATAAGCTTGTTCTATATTTTTTCCTTTATCTCTTGTAGGAACAATAGTAGGTATTACTGTAGGATTAGGAATAGGAGGTTTAACTCCTGGAGCAAGTGTAGGATTAGGTTTAGTAATAGGTACTGGTTTACCATCTACATACTTAACTTCTTTCTTATCCTTATCTTTTTCTTGTTCCTTATCATCTTTCTTCTTAGGTGCTAAAGCAGGTAGTCCCATAAATATTAATTCTGGATCTATTTCGATTGGTTCGTCTTCAACTTCATGAACATGTTTACCAAGTTTAGCTTGAAGTTCTTTAACCATCTCATCAGTTACTTCGAATGAGAACTCATCTAGTTTAGTAAGAGCTATCTTATGAATTTCATCATTCTTAAGTACAAATAGAATAAATCCATTCATAGATATACCTGGTTTTTTAAATTCTATATCTTGAACATCATCATAAGTAAAATCAACTCTTTTAGAATGACCTTCTATAATAGTACCAAAAGCATTTTTATAGACAATACTTATATTATTACCATCTAGTACTAGTACTGCATTCTTTCCATCTACTGTTCTATAATTTTCATTCATAGATATAACCACCTTTTCTAATTAAGTATATCATTATATTATGTTTTATTGTTAAAAATCTTATTTTAAATTATAATATAGATAAGAGGTGACAGAATAATGGGAATAAATATGAGATTACATGATGAACCATTTAATCTTATCAAAAATGGTGAAAAAACTGTCGAGATGAGATTATATGATGAAAAGCGAAAAAAGATTAAAGTAGGGGATACAGTTACCTTTACTAATAGACTTACAAATGAGAAGTTAAATGTTGAAATAACTGATATTTGTGTCTATAATAATTTTGAAGAGCTTTATAAGCATCATGGTAAAAAATCACTTGGGTACAAGAAGGATGATGTTGCTAGTCCTGCTGATATGAATGTTTATTATCCACAAGAAGAGATTTACAAGTATGGTGTTGTCGCTCTAGAATTTAAATTAATTTAAAGGGAGGATCATTTTATGGAAGGCTTTTTAGCAGCTTTACTAGCATTCTTAGTAGCTTCTGTTATAGCATTAGTTATTATAGCAGCTTACTATGTTTTCATGTCTTTTGTTTTCAAAAAGTTATTTGAAAAAGCAGGAAGAAATGGAAATATGGGATGGGTTCCATTCTACAGATGGTGGATACTATTCGATATGGCTGGTTTAAACTGGTACTGGTTTGTGCTTATGTTTGCAGGAGCATTAATTGCAGGTATTGCATCAGCATTACCATTTGTTGGATCATTATTATCTGCATTTATTGTACAAGCAGCAAGCTTCTCAAGTTTAGTTTTATACATAAACTTAAACAAGAAGTTCAATACTGAGAAGTTATTTATTATACTTCTAGTATTAATTCCAATTGTTGGATTACCAGTACTTGCATTCAGTAAGAAGTATGAATTCAATGCTAGTGCTAAGGTTGAACCAGATGGTATCTTCGGAGACTTTGGATTTATTAAACATGATGAACCAAAGAAAGAAGAACCTAAGGAAGAACATAAAAAAGAGACAAAGAAACCTAAAAAAGAAGAAGAATAATTCTTCTTTTTTATATGGTATAATTTAAGTAGGTGAATACTATGATAGATATTCTTAGAACTATAATGGATAATTATTTAGTGTTTATAATCATCTTTATAGCACTAATAATGTTTATATTTGGTAATAGATTAAGAGGAGTGCTAGGTGAATTAAAATCTAGTAATGTCTTAAATAAGCTTCCTAGTGAATATAAGAAATATAATGATATTATGCTCTATAGTGATAATAAAACTCATCAAATAGATAATGTAGTAATAAGTAAATATGGAATATTTGTAATAGAGATGAAGAATTACCAAGGTAAAGTAGTAGGTAATGAATTTGGTGATAACTGGACACAGTATATAGGAAGTAAGAAGAATAAGTTCTATAATCCTATAAAACAGAACTATGGACATATGAGATGTTTAAGTGACATATTAAACTTAAATATGAATTATTTTATTCCTGTAATAGTATTCTCTAATGAAACAGAGATAGATTGTGATACTGATTATGTAATTAATTTAAAAGATTTAGTTGAATATATATTAAAACATAAAAGAGTTATGAACATAGATGTGGATAGAATATCTGAAATATTAGAAGATAATAATATAACTGATAGAAATACAAGAAATAGTCATGTTAAAGAATTAAAAAAGAATGTATCTAAAGATGAAGAGTTAGCTAATAAGAAAATATGTCCTAAATGTGGACATAAGATGATAGTTAAAGATGATAAATATTTAAAATGTACTAGTTGTAAGTACACAAAAGATTTATAATGATGATAGAGGTGAATAAAATGACAGTAGTAGAAAGTTATATGTTTCCAAGGTTTGTCTATGATTTATTAAATGGAGACAGCTATAGTATAGGATTACATGGGGTATCTTATGATAGACTAGAAGATGTTTCTAAACATAGTAAAGAAGAAGTTGATGAAGTTTTAGCACGTATAAGAGAAAATGGATTAAGAATATATAGTTCTAGATCTATTAATGGAACAGTAAGTTTTGCAGGAAGAATAGATGATAAAGACGATTTACCTAATGTATCTAATCATTTAAGAGGATATCGTTATGGAGATAGTAATAGATATGTTTTAGTAGCAATTCCAACTGTAATTAGAAATGCAAAAGGTGATTCAATCTACATAGGTAAGAATAACCTTTCTTCATCATTTAGTGAATATTTTTCAACTACTGGTAATGAAGTAACATCTATTATGGATGAAGTAATCCCATTTACTAATTCAAAAGGAGAAGTTTCAATACCTAGTGAGTACATATTAGGTAGTTATAAATTACTTCCAGATGGTAAGATTGAATTTACTGCTAATGATAAACACGTTTCTAAAAATAATGGAATAGTCAGCGATGAAGAATTTGATAGAATTAATGAAACAATTGAAGTAAGTACTTTTAGTGCAAAAGATGTTAAAGAACTATTAGAAAAAAAAGAATTATCTGAAGAAGATGAAATTAAACTCGAAATAATGATAAATAGATTTACTAATTATATACAACTACTTAATAGAAGCTATTTAGTTCCACTTACAGAGACAATGAAGCAATTACTTAATGAAAAAAGAATAAAAAAAGCTACAAGAGAAGATGTAGATTTAATTAATGAAAAACCAGAACAAATTGATTATTCAGCTTTATATGAAGGTAAAACAGGAGAAGATTTATTCTATGAACAGCTAAGAGTAATTAAAAGTATGGAAGTAGAAGTATTTTTTGATAACGGTGCTATAAATATTCATAGTGATAGAGATGGAGAAGCTGAAGAATATTATCGATTATTAAATGATAGAGACTTTGTCTATGGATTATTGACACATTTAAATAAATGGGAACTAGTAGAATTTGAAATAATAATGGGATATCTTACTAATGATGATATATTAAATGATGATTTAGTATCAATGAAACTTATGAAAAATGATAGAAGAGCATTTGAGACATATGAAAAAAGAGGACTTCTTTCAAGAGACCTTCTTATGAAAGCAGCTACATCATCATGCTTCACTAGTGATAGTTTATATTTTTTACCAGAAGAATATGCTGACGACTTAGAATTAATATTAGCTTTTGTAGATAATGCTAATGAAAATAATTTTGGATTTCATCATGGTTTTGGTGAATCTAATTTTACATTTTTTAACTTAGGTGAAAATGTAAGAAGTAATCCAGTATTATATGAAAGATTAAATGAAAAAATAACTGAACTTAATGAAACAAAAGGAACAAATATACCATATTTTGATGTTGATAAAGAAGTAGAATTAGTTAAAGGACATCATAGATAATGAATAACGATATATATGATTATTTAAATTATTATAAGGATTATACTTTTAAAGATATTAAGTTCAATATTATAGATGCACTTTTATATAGTATTATTGCATACGTGCCAATAGATAGTATGAGAGAAGGAATATCTCTTAGAGTATTAAATAACTATATGGAAAATATTAAAGTAAATGGTACTATGGTAACTACTGCTAAAAAGATTATAGAGATAATGTCTAATAGTAAAAGATACGAGCATGTTAAATTATATAATCTTGTTAAGAAGTATGATGAGAATATTGAATTTGGTGCATTAACATTTAGAGATTACGATTATACTTTTATAGGGTTTCAAGGATCTATAGGAACTATATCGGGATGGAAAGAGAATCTATATTTAACTATTAATTATCCATCTTTAACTCAAGATGAAGCAGTTAAATATTTGAGACAGACATATAAATTAAAAGATAGAAATATATATATTGGAGGACACTCTAAAGGTGGTAATCTTGCTTTAGCAAGCTTTATGTTATCTCCAAGTTTTATAACTAGAAAAGTAGTTAAAGTATTTAACTTCGATGGACCAGGTTTTAGAGTAGAAGAAGTAAACAGTGATAGATATAAAGAACTTAAAGATAGAATGATTAATATACTTCCTGACGGAAGTATGATTGGTGTTATACTTAATCATGGTAAATATAATTTTATTAAATCAAAAGGTGTATCTATAGAAAAACATTTTCCAAATAACTGGGAAATATTTGGTGAGTTCTTTGTAGAAGCAGAAGAAAATAAAAGTAGTAAAGCTCTTCATGATAGAATTAAAATAGGTTTATCTAAATTAAATGATGAAGAAAAGAAAATATGCTTAGATACTATATTTGAAGTAATAAAAAATAAGAAAGTTAAAAGTGTTAAAGATTTTACTAGTCTTAATATAGATGATATTAAAGTAATAGTATCTAGTATGAAGAATTTACCAAGTGATAAGAAGAAGATACTTCTAGATACTTTTAAAGCATTTATTAAAAATAGATAGGAGGATGTATGAAAAAGAAATTATTAATAGTATTAACATTATTTTTATCTTTATTTATGCTAACTGCATGTGAAGAAGGTAATCCATTATCTGGATTAGTAGAAGATAAAACTTTAGAAGGAACATATAAGTCTACTAAGTTTATTAGTTCATATGGCTTTACTAAAGATGATACAACTATGACTCTTGTTATAAAAGATGATAAGACAGCAGTTATGACTATAGATGGAGATAAGCCTCAAGAATATCATTTTACATATGATGATAAGAAGATGACTATGGAAGAGTATAAAGAAGTAGTATACGATTATACTAAAAAAGATAAAGACTTGTCCCTTAAATATAATGGTGATGAATGGAAATTAAAGAAAGAGTAATTAGAAGTGATTTAAAAAAATCTACACGAAATAAAAAGTGTAGATTTTTTTAAATCACTTCTTAAAGCTCTTTTTGTTTTTAGTGATAATCCCATATTTATACATATTTATTTAATATTTGTTTAAGGCTCATATATTATTATTAATATGTCGAAAGGAGAAGTGATAAATGAATAAATAATAATATCACAACAAAGATTGAAAGGAGAAAATAATGAAAGAGAAAATAATAACGTTTGGTATAGGATTCCTAGTTGGAATAGTATTATCCACAGGAATATTTTGTACTTACTCATTAGTAAGTAATATAAATGATAATAGTAGTAAACCTACACACAGTATAAGAGAAAATGTAGAATCTAGTGGAAGAAAAAGTAAAAAAGAAAAGAGCACAACAGAAGATTCTAGTCAAAAGACTACTACGACTAGTAGTGAAGAAATAGAGTAGGAGGTAGATAAATAATAAGATAAATATAATCCCCAGATACCTTTCTAAAAATAATTAATATCACAAATAAAAAGAGCCTATGCTCTTTTTATTATGTTATAATTCTATTGGAGGTTAATATGAAGACAGAGAAAAATATATTAATAGCATTTACTTTAAATATTACATTTTCTATATTTGAATTCTTTGGTGGATTATTTACTAACTCAGTAGCAATATTATCTGATGCAATTCACGATATGGGAGATGCATTTTCTATAGGAGTTTCTTACATACTTGAAAGAAAGAGTAAGAAGAAAGTTGATAAAGAACATACTTATGGATATGTTAGATATTCTGTTCTTGGTGGAGTAATAACTACGACGATACTTCTTGTAGGATCTATACTAGTAATAATAAGTGCAGTTAAGAGAATACTTGTTCCAGTAGATATTAATTATAGTGGAATGATAGTATTTGCTATAGTAGGTGTAATACTTAACTTCTTAGCAGCTTATGTAACTAGAGAAGGAGATTCTATTAATCAAAAAGCAGTTAATTTACATATGCTTGAAGATGTACTAGGATGGGTAGTAGTTCTAGTAGGAGCTATCGTAATGAACTTTACAGATATTAAGATATTAGATCCACTTATGAGTATTGTAGTGGCATTCTTCATACTAGTTAATTCATTAAAGAATTTAAGAGTAGTAGTAGATCTATTCTTAGCTAAGACACCTCATGATATAGATATAGATAAATTAAAAAAACATCTACTTAAGATAGAAGGAGTAGATGATATACATCATATACATGTATGGAGTATGGATGGATACAGTAACTATGCAACTATGCATATAGTTAGTAAATCTAAAGATATTAAAAATATTAAGAAATTAATTAGAGAAGAATTAGAAGAACATAATATATGTCATGCTATTCTTGAAACTGAAGATGAAGCTTGTGATGATATAGAGTGCAATGTAGAACCACACTTAGAAGAGCATCATCACCATCATCATCATTAAACAAAAAAAACACGCCGATAAGACGTGCTTTTCTTTTATATATTGGGACCATGATTTAACGTGTTTACGAAAAATTGGCACAAATCTATGAACCCTGATTGGCTCAATTACTTGAATAAAATATAACATATTATTTAGAAAAAGAAAAGGTGGAGCCAAACTTCTTGAAGAGAAGGGAGGCGAGAAAATGAAAAAGAAAGATATGTTAATATCTTCCCTAATCATAATTATCTTCCTTTTACTATTTTTACTATTTATAGTATTAATATAAAAGATATCCACCTAACTCAGCAATGATTTAGGTGGAACTATATTATATGGCAACACTCAACAAAGCGAAATATCAAGTGTTCCTTTATTATTATATGCAAGATTTCTCGCTACATACATAATAACATAAAAAGGAACTATTTTCAAGTTCCTTTTGTATTTAAACTGGGGCGGAATATGGGGATCGAACCCATGCGTACCGGAGCCACAATCCGGCGTGTTAACCACTTCACCAACTCCGCCATAAGTACACTTGTCATTTAAGACTACTTTATTCTAGCAATAAATAATGGAAATTTCAAGTATTTTTTTATTATTTAGTATGAAATCTAGTTAATTAATTATATAATGTTTGTAGGAGGTTTTATTATGATACTTGAAGAATTTGATGAAACTAAAAACTCTACGTTTGACCCTGATGAAGTGTCAAATGTTATACCTGGCTTTCCTAAAATAGCAGTTACTTGCTTTTCAAGTAAACTATTTGAAGAGTTATTAAATGCTTATAAACATGAAGAATTAGGAAGAGTTAAAAATGCCAATGGCGATAATATTATTTATAAATTAAATTATAAAGGAACTGATATAGCATTCTTTATGTCTAGAGTAGGTGCTCCTGGATGCATTGCAGATATGGAAGAGATAATTGTAATGGGAGCAGAGAAGTTCGTTGTATTTGGTACATGTGGTGTACTTGATTCAAGAATTAATGATTTAGCTATTATTATTCCTACATCATCTATAAGAGATGAAGGAACTAGCTATCATTATGCACCTGCTAGCAATGAAATAGAAGTTAATACTAATAAAGATAACTTAAAATTATTTAAAGACATTCTTAAGAAACATAATTATAGCTATGTAGAAGGTAAGAACTGGACTACTGATGCTATATATAGAGAGACTAGAAATAAAGTAATGAAGAGAAAAGAAGATGGATGTATATCAGTAGATATGGAATGCTCATCTATTAAAGCATTAATGGACTTTAGAGAAAAAGAAGTATTTCAATTCTTTTATGCAGCAGATAACTTAGATTCACAAGTATGGGATAAGAGAAGTCTTGGATGTGAATCAAGAGTACCAGAGAAAGCTCTTATCGGAGTACTTGCTTTCGAAATGGCTGTAGAAATGAGTAATAGATATGATAAAGATTAAATGGTATAAGAAATTAGAAGAAATGCTATTTGGTAGAGAAAACATAAGACTTGTTAGAGAAAAGTTTGATCCAGCTAAAATCTTTTTGGATATGAAAGAAGATGAAACTGAAAGAAAAGTAGAAGGTGTAGGGACATTTTGTTACATTAAAGATGGCGATATACCTTATCTATTATTTGTTCCAGAAGAAGTATTTAATATAGATAGATTAGTAGTAGAAGCTAATAACTGTGAATCAGATGATAAAGAAAGAATAATTGGACAAGCAGTAGGACCTATTAGAAGATTTAGTAATATACTTAATCACCCAGTACCAGTACTAGTTCCTTTAATTCCTAGTGAAATGGGTAAACCTTATTATCAACAATTATCTCCTGATATGTTTTACGAAAAAGAGATTAATAACATACCAGATAAGGTTAACAATGTTATAGATAAAGCACTAGATAAGATTAAAGAGATAAGTGGAGTAGAACTAGATAATAAAGTATTTATGAATGGATATTCCTCTTCTGGAGTATTTGCTCAAAGATTTGCATTATTTCATCCAGAAAGAATAGATACACTATGTGTAGGAGGATGTGGAGGAAGCATTCCAGTACCTGATAATAATATAGAATACCCACTTGGTATTAAAGGAATGGATATTGATATAGAAGCTTATAAACAAATAAAATTTAAATATTATATAGGTGAATATGAAACCGTTAATATGGCTACTAAAGATACTAAGAATAATGGCTATAACGATAGAAAAGATATAATTAATGGAGTAGTTAAAACAGTAGATAGACCTATGCATGATATGTCTTATTTTCCTAGAAGTGTACCAGTATATACTGGATATGCTTATAGAGAAAAATATGGTACTGATTTATTTGATAGATTTAGTACTATTACAGAACTATATAGAAAGTCAGAATATGACTTTACTGGTACAGTAGTAAGAGGTAGAGCTCATAAAAATGTAACAGTAGATGGTAAAGAATATAGAGGAATTAATGAATCTTTTGATGATGTTATTGAAGCAACTTATTATAAGAGCGTACTTCCTCTTAGAAATAAAGAATTAGGATACAGTAGATGAAAAGGAGTAAAAAATGAAAAAGAAAAAATTTTGTACAAACTGTAGTAATGAAATTAGTGAAGATGCAGTAGTATGCCCTTCATGTGGAGTAAAAGTAGGAGCTCCAGTTTATAATGTCAAAGTAGTTAAAGGAACATCGAATGATTTAGCTATAGTAGGATTTGTTCTTGCATTAGTTGGTATATTTATGTGTTTCTTTTCACTAGCAGGATTAATAGTATCAATTATTGCTTATAAGAACTGTAATGATTATGTTAATCCAAATAAAGGATTTGCTATAGCAGGACTTATTATATCTATAATAGTTTTATTATTAGGAGTAATAAGTGCTTTAGCAGGAATAATATTACCAATAATAGTAGCAATTTTCGCTGCAATTTTTGGACTTGCTATGTAATTTGTCAAATTGAAAAAAAATATTTATTATTTTAAAAAACTATGATAAAGTATAATTATAATAAAAGAAAAAGAAAGAGAGAAGAGGTGTCATAATATGGCAAAATTTTGCGCAAGCTGTGGTGCAGAAGTAAGCGATGGATATGCTTTCTGTGAAAAATGTGGTGCTCCAGTAGATGGAACTCCAGTAGAACAACCAGTATACAATGCAGCTGCTCCAGCTAAACAATCAAATGGAATGGCTATCGGAGGATTCGTTTGTTCATTAATCGGATTCTTACTATGCTGTGGAGGAATCGTTTCAATCGTTGGATTAGTTCTATCTATTATCGGATTAAACAAATCTAAACAATTAAACGGAGCAGGTAAAGGACTTGCAATTGCAGGTATTATCCTTGGAGCATTAGGTGTTGTTATGGGTATCGTAGTTGGAATTCTTTACGGTGTTGGAGCATTAGCAGTTAACTCAACTAACACATATTATTATTATTAAGATGTAAAGAAAGATAGCATTAGCTATCTTTTTTAATTGTTTTATAGATTATCAGTGCCTAATTTGTTATACTTAACCTAGAAAGATAGAGGTTTAATATGTCAAAATTTTGTGCAAGTTGTGGAGAAGAATTAAAAGAGGGTGTATCTTTTTGTGAAAACTGTGGAGCACTTATCGAAGAGAAAACTAAGACAGTAGTAGCAGAAGAACAAAGAAATAATAATAATCTAGTAGATAAACATGCTAATAAATTAGCAGTAATTGGGTTTGTAATGTCTATTATAAATCTTCCTGTTACATTCTTTACTTGCTGTGGTGCTCCAATAGTAGGAATACCAGCAATTATATTATGTATAATTGGTTTAGTTAAAGCTAAAAATTATAATGGCGATGGAAAGGGTCTTGCCATAGCAGGTATAGCAATAAATGCTGTATTAATATTAATATTCATAGTATTCGTTGCATTTATCGAAGCAATAAGACCAGCATTTGGATAAAATTAGATAGTTTTTACTATCTTTTTTATTTTGCTTTAATGTATAATCTTATTGGGTGTTGAATAATGAGAGAATATACAAAAGTTATTATTAGTAAAAGAGCTTCTATTAGAGAAGAAAGTAACCATCCTTGGATATTCGATAACGAGATAGAATCTATCGAAGGAGAATATAAAAATGGTGATTTAGTAGATGTTCTTAATTATAAAAAGAAATATATAGGTACTGGATATATCAATGATAATTCTAAGATAAGAGTAAGAATAATATCTAGAAATACTAATGATAAATTCGATGAAGCATTTTTTGAAAGAAGAGTAAGATATGCTATTGATTATAGAAAAGATATTCTAGGTGATCTTACATGTACTAGACTTATATTTGGAGAAGGAGATTATTTCTCTGGACTAACAATAGATAAATATAACAATATTCTTGTTAGTGAAGTTAATAGTTTAGCTATGGAACAAAATAAAAGTATAATCTATAGATTAATTATTAAAGTTTTAAATGAATATGGTTATGAAGTAGATGGTATATATGAAAGATGCGATTCAGAGTTAAGAATTAAAGAAGGACTTGATAAACACTGTGGATTTTATGGTAAAGCTCCTAATTATAATTCCACAGTTATTGTGGAAAATGATATAAAGTACTATATAGATTTTGAAAATGGTCAGAAGACAGGTTTCTTCTTAGATCAAAGATTTAATAGACTTGCTATTAGAAAGATAGCTAAAGATAGAAATGTACTAGATGTATGTACTTGTACTGGTTCTTTTGGACTTAATGCAAGCATGGGTGGAGCTAAGAAAGTAGTAAGCGTAGATATATCAGAATCAAGCTTAGAAGTAGCTAAAAGAAATGCTAAAGAAAATAATTTAAATAATATAGAATATGTTTGCAGTGATGCATTTGATTATCTAGATAGTATTAATAAGGGAGAATTTGATTTTATAATACTTGATCCTCCAGCATTTACTAAATCTAGAGATAGTATTAATAATGCTAAAAAAGGATATTTAGAATTAAATTATAAAGCTATGAAAAAACTTAATAGAGGAGATTATCTAGCTACTGCATCTTGTTCTCACTTTATGAGTGAAGAAATGTTTTTAGATATGCTTAAGGAAGCTTCTAAAATGGCAGGAGTAGATATTAGAATAGTAGAGTCTAGAAAGCAATCAATGGACCATCCAATACTACTTAATGTACCTGAAACATACTATTTAAAATTCTTTATATTACAGATTTTATAAGAGAGATTTCTCTCTTTTTTTAGTTTATTTGCAATTATTGAAAAATAATTATACAATTATAGTAGAAGGAGGTCTAGAATGAAGAAGTATATTCTCGAATGCATCGGTACAGCAGTGCTAGTATTATTCGGATGTGGTACAGCAGTAGTTACTGGAGTAGATGTAGTTGCAACAAGTTTAGCTTTCGGTCTATCTATAGTTGCAATGGCATATGTAATTGGTCCAATAACTGGATGCCACATTAATCCTGCAGTATCTCTTGCTATGCTAATTACTAAAAAACTAAAACCTAAAGATTTCTTAGGTTATGTAGTTGGACAGTTCGTTGGTGGATTAGCTGGAGCAGGAATATTATATCTAATACTACAACGTACTTCGTTTGGTGTTAGTGCTTTAGGAACAAATGGATTCCTAACTTTATCCGGATGTAATATTTCACTACTAGGTGCAATTCTTGTAGAGGTTATACTAACATTTGTATTCATTTATGTAATACTTGGTGTTACTAATGATGAGTCTAAAGGTAATGTTGCAGGCCTAGTAATTGGACTTACATTAGCATTTGTACACTTAATTGGTATTAAATTAACAGGAACAAGTGTTAACCCTGCAAGAAGTTTAGGACCAGCAATACTTGCTGGAGGAGAAGCGCTAAAACAAGTCTGGGTGTTTGTTGCAGCACCACTTCTTGGATCAGTACTCGCTTCGCTAGTATATCAGTTCTTAAACGTTGAAAGAACAAGAAGAACTGGTACAAAAAAGAAATAAAAATTTCTTTTTGACAAAGCATAAATATATGCTTTGTTTTTTTATGCTCAAATTGACTTTTAGGCTTATTTTTGCTACAATATGAAGCCATCTAAAGGGGGCTATTATGAAATACGATATAGTAAATGGAATTGATCATTATATAAAAAGTGTAGATATAATACCATTAACTGAAGCACACAAAGTAGCTTTGAATGAAATTAATGAAAGCGGTTTTATTGAGTTAAGCGGATTGCATATAAGTGATATCAAATATACTGAAAATGCAAAATATGTTTACGTCTCTTTTTACACAACTAGAGATGCAGATCCTAGTTCCTTCATAGAGGAAAATGAGATTACTTTTTATGCAAAATCATCAAGTCCTAATTTATACATTAAGTATGATATAACTGATAAACCTGTTATTAAACAACTAATATTTGATAAAGGTAATGATTCAATAACAATTGTACGTGATAAAGATTCTGAAGAATATTTAATAAACATATATATAGATGCAATGCATTGTACTTTTGAAGATGGAGTCCCTAGAAATGGTGGTTCTCCTGATATAGTTTGTAAATTAAAAAAAGGACATAATACTGATGAATATAGCGATTGTTATTATGTTACTGATCCAAGTAAAAGAATAACTGACGATGATAAACCAGTAAGAATCGGTACTGGTGATAACGTTGAATATGAATTACCTCCACAAGATTTATATTCTGAACTTAGATCATTTAGAGCTATCGGTGAACTAGTATGTGATTTATATCATGAGAAGTATTTGTTCGAAGGAAAGAAAAGGGTCCTATCTAGAGTTAAAACAGGACAAGTAAAATTAGAGGGGTAATAATATGAAATATGATGTAGCTAATGAAATAGATGAATTATTAAAGATAAATAATGTAACAATGCATGATAAAGTAAAACAGTTCATTGAAGAATTAAATGAATCCGGATTAAATGAAGTGAATGGATTTACTACATTAAATTATTCACATAATTTTGATGATAGAAAGAATATTAAAATTCATTGTCAAAATTTATATGGAAGTTTTTACATAGCAATGAATCCTAATGTATTTGTTTTTAATGTTAAAAACTTGTATATATTCTATGATGCGAATGCTGATGAAAGTCTTACAAATTTTTCTTTTAATGTTGAAAGTGATTATGTAGAATTCAAAGTCGATAAAGAAACTCAAAAAAGATTTTTACGACTATACATTATGGGAGGAAAAGTAGACATTAATAGAGGACATCCTTCATCTGGAAGTCCTGACTTTGTATGTGAAATAGAGAAAAAACATAATACTGATGAATATAGTGACTGTTATTATGTTACTGATCCTAGTCATAGAATAACAGATGATGATAAACCTATTAGATTTGGTATAGGTGATAATGTTGAAGAAGAATTAAGACCACAAGATATGCAATCTGAAGTAAGAGCACTTAGAGCAATAGGCGAAAGAGTGTGTGATTTATATCACGAAAAATATCTGTGGGATTCAAAAACAAAAGTCCTATCAAAAGGTAAAATGGGACAAGTAAAATTAGAGGGGTAATAATATGAAATATGATTTAGTAAGTGAAATTAATAAGTTTTTTAGTAAAATTGGTAGAGATAAACTTGATGAAAACTCTGTAGATGCTATTAATGAAATAATTGAAGCGGGATTTCCTGAAACTAATGGTCTTAGATTAGATAGAGATAATTCACCAAAAACTAAGAAAGATTTTGGAGTAACAGATCTTGCTTTAACTAGTTATGATGGTGAATTAAGACCATGCAATCTAACTATTAAGATTGATGATATAGAGAATTCATATTTATATTTTAGTAATCCTGATAGAGGATATTATTCAGTATATGATCTAGATAATAATGAAAATTTAGATTATATGGTATTTAGATATGGGGAAGATACTATCGTATACAGATATGATCATGATGAAGAAACAGGCATTATGAGTTTATATACTGATTTACCTAAAGATATAGAAAGAAAAGATGGAATACCTGTTGGTCTTGTTCCTGATTTTGAAATAAAAATCGATGAGGAATATCCTAAATATATTTTTAAAGATGAAGAAGACATATTAATTCCAGGTGGATATAATGAAACATATTTTACTTCTTTAGAAAATCTTGAAGAAGATGATGATAATGCATTAGCAATTAGAGATTGCGATACTGACTCTCAAACAAGAGCATATAGAGCAATAGGAGAACTAGTATCAGAGAAATATCATGAAAATTATCTTTTCAACGATAAACAAAAAGTACTAAAAAAGGAGAAAAGTGGTAAAATTAAGTTGGAAGGATAAAAAAGAATATGGAAATTAATTTTGAAAAGAAAAATGATGAAGTAGTATATACTTTCGATAAGATTCCTACAAGTATGGAAGATTTAGCTGATGTAGATCAGTATTTAGATGAACCATCTTTTGCACCTGCAATGTTTTTGATGATAATGTGTAATTATGAAAAAAATAGTGAATTATGCATGGAGATGCTTGATGTAGTAAATGGTCCAAAAGAGGTTAGTGGCTTAGATAAAAGCTTTTATAAAGATAGATTTATGGATGGAAAGTATTATAAACCATTCTCTTATATAGATGGAGCAACTCCAGAAAATAACTACACACCTAAGACTCCATACGTAATACATGTATATAATGATCCTAATGGACCAGTTGAAGAGAATTATAAGAGTTTTTTACTTCAAAGTTCTGGATCAGATTCAAAGAGAAAAGCATTTGTTAGATTAAAACCATCAGTAGGACTTTGGTATCTTACTGAAGAGATGCTTTTATCTGATATTAAGACACCAGTAAAAGATGATGCATGGGCATAAAAAATAGTTTAATAAAACTATTTTTTTTGTTATAATTAGAGAGTAGAAAAGAGGTAGAATATGGATAATAAAAAATTAGAAATAATGAAAGAAAAACCAGGTTTTATAGCTGCTCTTGACCAAAGTGGTGGTTCTAGTGCTAAGACATTAAGACTATATGGTATTAATGAGGATCAATATAATGGTGAAGATGAAATGTTTGATCTAATTCATGCTATGAGAGCAAGAGTTATGAAATCAAAAGCTTTCACAAGTAGCAAAATTATTGGAGTAATTTTATTCGAACAAACTATGGATAGAGAAATAGATGGTAAACCAACTAGTGAATATCTATGGGATAAAGGAATAGTATCATTTCTAAAAGTTGACAAAGGATTAGCTGAAGAAGTTAATGGTTGTCAAATGATGAAAGATATTCCTAACTTAGATGAAACTCTAGATAGAGCAGTAGCTAAAGGAATATTTGGAACTAAGATGAGAAGTGTTATTAAACATGCTGATGCTGATGCAATTAGAAATGTTGTTCATCAACAATTTGAAATAGCTAAACGTATTTGGGCACATGGATTAGTTCCTATTATCGAACCAGAAGTAGATATAAATGCTCCTGATAAGATTCAATGTGAAGAATTATTACATGCTGAAGTAGTAAGAGAGTTAGACCTTCTTGAACCAGATGTTAAAGTAATGTTCAAGTTTACTATTCCTTATTTTGCAAACTTCTATCAAGACTTAATGGATAATGAACATGTAGTAAGAATAGTTGCATTATCTGGTGGATACACTAATAAAGATGCTTGTGAAAAACTAGCAATGAATAATGGAATGATTGCATCATTCTCAAGAGCACTTCTTGAAGGATTAAATGTAAATGATAGCGAAGAAGAATTCGATAATAAACTAGAAGCATCTATAGATCAAATCTATCAAGCAAGTATTAAATAAAATGCCTATATGGCATTTTTTATTTGTGTAAAAATATAATGTCTAATCATATGTAAAATTGCTCTAAGTATAGTGAAAATAATATGTAAATTTACTATAATATACTTGAGGTGATTACTATGAGTATAAAAAAGAAAATAGCTCTTTTGTTATTTTTACTTTGTTTTATATGCTTTTCTTTGCTTACTTTTAGAATCATCAAAGTTAATGCTGAAGTACAAAAACAACAATATAAAGTTGAAACAGCTACTTATTTAGACAAGTATGATATATCTAATGTAGATTTCTCTAAATTAAATGATGAACTTAATAGAATAGAAGCTGAAGTATTAACTAAAGAGATAACTATAAATGTAAATGGTTATAATAAAAAAGTTACTCTTAAAGATATAGGTATAGAAGTAGATAAAAAATCTATTAAAGAAGAAATATTTAGATACGAGAATCATCAAGATTATATGGACAAGTTTGCTAAGACCTCTTCTAATAAATATGAAAATAAACAATATAGTTTAAAATATATAATCAATGAAGAGAAAACTTTAGAGTTCTTAAAAGATTTAAAGACTAGAGAAGATAAAGAACCACAAAAAGGTAAACTAGTTATGAATAAGAAGACTAGAGAACTTACTTATGAAGGTGAAGTAGTTGGGTATACTCTAGATGTTGATAAGTCTTTAGAAGCAGTTAAGAATAGTATTGTTGAAGGCAATTACAGTGATAGTATAAATATAATGGGTACTAATAAGAGTACTACTGATAAATATAAATTAATTAATACTAAGATATCTTCAGTAACAACTGAATTTGATAATAAAGTATCGAGAGCAATCAACTTAGATGTAGCAGCTAAAAGTATAGATGGTGTTATTGTTAAACCAGGAGAGGTATTCTCCTACTTTAAATATGCTGGACCATTTAATAGATCAGATTATGTTTACTATAATGGTGTTAAAGGTAATGGAGTATGCCAAGTAGCTACTACTTTATATGATGCAGAGTTAATGGCAGGATTAAAGACTATTAGTAGATCTAGCCATCCTGATATGCCTAAGTATGTTCCAGGAGGACTTGATACTGCAGTATCTCAAAGTAAGAATGGATATGTAGCAGACTTCAGATTTAAGAATACTTATTCTTATCCATTATATATATCTGCATTTATTAAGAAAGATAAACTAACTGTAGAGATTTGGTCTAACGAAAAAGCAACTAAAGGTGTTACATATAAATTAAGATCAGTTAAGAAAGCATATGCTTCTTATGATGCTTATAGAGATAGTTATAAAGATGGTAAGAAGATAAAGACTGAATATCTAGGGCATTCTTGGTATTATACAGAAGTTAAATAAGCAAGTTTACTTGCTTTTTTTATGCTTGTTTAATATAATAAAAATCGTTTTTAGGGGTGTTATTATGAGTAATCTAAGTAACTTTTTATTTAAATATATTAATGGCAGTCTAAGTGCTGAAGAAGTAAAAATAGTAGAAAAGAACGATGCTTTTATGAAAGCAGCAGTTAAAGCTAGTAAAGATCCAAAGATATTTGAAAGATGTTCTGATAGACTTAAAAGTGATGGAGACTTTATAGTAGAATGTGTACAACTATTTTGGGATAAACCTGAAGTAGTAGATGACTTAGTAACTGACTTCTGTGCTAATTACGGAGAAGACTTTAAACATGCTATGGAACTAAATATACTTGCATCAGAATTATACGAAGAAACTCAAGATATTAGACTTAAGTTTTTCCATAATGAATGTGATTTATTTTATAAGAAAGCAATGGATGATTTATTGGCAGAGAAAATGAGAATGCCTGCAGATAAAAGTGATGAAGCAGGGCTTGGATTTATCATAGTAGAATTATCATTTGATCACTCTGAAATACTTAAGAGATTCTTTGCTAAAAGAATGATAAAAGATTTATTTATAGATCATCCTATGTATTCTTTTGAAGAGTTATTACACTATGAAAATGATAGTAAAGAAGATTTATTAAAAAGAGGAGTTAGACCATTCTTATTAGAATTTATTGGAGTAGAAGATGACTCTTTAAGAAATTATGTTAGAGAGCATAGTGAATATTTAGAACCATATGAAGATTTAGCAAATAAATATATAGAGAACTGGGATGTATATACTGAACTACTTAATAGAACTAAAATAGAAGATGCACAAAATCATATGGAAACATTCTTAATAGATAATAATCTTCCTCTTAACTATATGATTATGTTTAGAGGAATAGTAGACCTATCAGTTAATAAAGATAAGATACTTAAATATATGGAAGATGAACCATATAAAAAGATAGATATGAATAGTTTAGACTTTAATGAATTTAGAGTAGTTAAACATATGAAAGATTATTTAGATGATGCTTTTACTCACGATGTAGAATATGATGATATGGTTTTCTTAGAAGATGATAAACAAGAAGAAAAAGTAATAAAAGTAGATTTTAAGAAGAGAATAAGAAAAGATAATCAGTAAGATTATCTTTTAATATGTTATAATATTATTAGGAGGATTTATGAAGATATATAAGTGTAGAAAATGTGGACAAGTTTTAATTAGTGTCAATGAAAAATGTGATGGAGTAGGATGCTGTGGTATGGATGCAGTACTTCTTAAAGCAGGAGAGGTTGATGCAGCAGTTGAAAAACATGTTCCAGTATATAGTTTAGAAAATAATGTTTTAAATGTACAAGTTGGAGAAGTTATTCATCCAATGGAAGAAGATCATTTCATAGAGTTTATTTTATATGAGTATGAAGGAGGATTTGATGTAGCAAAACTAACTCCAGGTATGGAACCTAAAGCTAGTTTTAATTACAAAGGAAAAGGTGCTTTATACGAGTATTGTAATAAGCATGGACTATGGAAAAAAGATGTCGAATAATTGTATAGAGGCATCAGTTTCTATAAGCTCATTTTGACTTTTTGAGCAAAATATGTTATAATGTATAACGTGATGGCGCATTATTCTAGTCAACACATTATTACGAAGATGAGGGTAAAATATCATTAAAGAGCACATATAAGCGTCTGGTGTTTGCTTAATATGCCCAATGTTGGGTGAATGCTGAACGTCATGAATTTATGGGCGATCGTAACGGCATACGGCAACCGTACCATTAATTCGATATCAACTAACCTATTTCCGGCTAAAGCTTGGAATAGAGTAGCTTGGCTTGAGTGGTTATGGGGGATAGAGACAACTCTTAAGAGGGTGTACATTTTCTTAAGTGAATCGCTACTTGAAACCATAATTGCAAAAGAGCATTAGTAATAAAGCGTGTTGTTTGAGGAAATCTTCTAGAATGTTTATTATCATAGGATTGCAGTGCGTACTAAGTGGTAATCAAGTCGTAGATTAGGTGACTAACTAACCGTTCTTTTAAAAGGGAACTGCAAATTGGTAACGATTTGTAAGAATGGGGGAAATCCAACTTGACCTAAGACGCAGAGTTAACTATCATAATGCCATTATTTTTTTTTACTTAAAAAAGGGGAGTTTATGAAGACTAAAAAAGATACAAAAAAGAAATTAATCGATTTGAAATGGATTATTATAATATCTTTAATAGCATTCATTCTATCAATGCTTTTCTCATTTGTTGGAGAGACTATAATACCTAATGCACATGTTGCTATAAGTATAGTAATATTAATGTTGTTTATATTATTAGGTATAGTATTCGATATAGTGGGAGTTGCCGTTACAGTAGCCGACATAAGTACTTTTAACAGTATGGCTTCCAAGAGAGTAAAGGGTAGTGAACTTGCTGTTAAATTTATTAAAAATGCCAATAAAGTTTCAAGTTTTTGTTGTGACGTTATTGGAGACGTTTGTGGTGTAGTAAGTGGATCTACAGGATTATCTATTGCACTTCAAATACATAACCATTCACATATAGATTTATTAATACTTGTAATTATTATTACAGCTATAGTATCCACACTAACTATTGGAGGAAAAGCTATAGGTAAAAGTATTGCAATTGATAGATGCAATTCTATATTGCATGGATTTGTCAGAATAATATCAATAGTTTACAAAGGATAATTTTATTATCCTTTTTTTATGCTATAATGTAGCTGGAAGGTGTCTATAATGAGTAGTAAAAAAACTAAAAAGATAAATAATAAAACTATTAATAAGAAGAAAAAAAAGAAAAGAATACATACTATAGATATATTAATTCTCGTTCTTCTAATTATTTTAGTTATTTTACTTATACAAGTTCCATTTGGATTAAAGAAAGATAAAGAACCTGTAAAGAAGTTAGATCCTAATTATGTAGGAATAACTATGAATGATATAAATACTCTAGAGAATAATATTAAAAATGATTTAGTTTATGAAAAAGAAATCTCAATGATAATGGTTGGAGATGCTTTAATACATCAATCTATATATCAAGATGCCTACAAGAATGGTAAATATGATTTTAGAAAGATGCTTTCTAAAGTTAAACCAATAATTAGTAAATATGATTTAGCATATTATAATCAAGAAACTATATTAGGAGGAAGTGCTCTTGGAGTATCTACTTATCCTAGATTTAATTCACCATACGAAGTAGGAGATGCATTTAGAGATGCTGGATTCAATATAGTAAGCTTAGCTAATAATCATACTTTAGATAGAGGGAAACAAGCAATAATTAATTCTACTAATTATTGGAAGAAATATCCAAAAGTATTAGTAGCAGGCAGTTATGGTAGTCAAAGTGATAGAGATAAAGTTCAAATATTTGAAAAGAATGGTATTACTTATACTATGCTAAGTTATACTACTGATACTAACGGGCTTAGAATACCTAATGGGGAAAACTATTTATTAAACGTATATAATGCAAATACTGTTAAAAAAGATATAGAAAAAGTAAGAAATAAAGTAGACTTACTTATAGTAGCTTTGCACTGGGGACAGGAATACACTAATACTCCAGTACAAGAGCAAAGAGATATAGCTAAATATCTAGCTAGTCTTGGAGTAGATATTATAGTAGGATGTCATCCACATGTAATTGAACCAATGACATTTATAGATAATACACTAGTTATTTATTCTTTAGGTAACTTTATATCTAGTCAGAATACAGTCAATCAAAGAACAGGGTTAATGGCTAGTGTCAAGATTAAGAAAACATATAAAGAAGGTAAGACATATATCACTTTGGAAGAACCTACAGCAAGACTTGTATATACATATTATAAGAATACAGTTCCTAGAGTAAATTATATGATTTATCCTTATGAACAACTAAATAATAATATACTTAATAATTACAAGACACATTACAATACATATATTAACATCGCTACAGGTGGTAATAAAAAAATTGAAAAATACCCTTTAAATTCTTGAAATATCTAACCATAAATGATAGAATTAACAAAGTAGGTGATTGGAATGAAGAAAGAATATATTAAATTATTTAGTATTATGATAGGAATCTCTTTGTTAATTTCTAGTGGGATTTATGTAATAGCAAACAATTTCAAAAATGAAAGACAAAAAGAAATCGATGATGAAAAAGTAATTATCGATGAGATTGGAGATCTATATAAACAATTTAATGAAAAAGAAAATGATTTCAATACTAAACGTGAAGAGTATATCAAAGTTGTAGATAGTGGATCAGCTTATTTTGCTAGTATGCCAACTAACTATAATAAGATGATAGATAAAGCAAAAGAATATGAAGATCTTTTAGTAGAACTAGATGATTTTGATACATTCTTATATGCTAGTTGTAAAGATCATACTTATAGTAAGAATTCAACTAACAAGAATTGCCTAACTTATCTAAAAAATATGGAAAAGACTATAAATACTTTTATTGAAGATATCAGATATCTTAATCATAAGATAGATGCATATAATGAATGGATAATAACTGAGAATAAGAGTGTTATAGTTTATAAGAAATATAAAGCACTAAATAATTATAAATCTGAAAAGTTTACTGATTATGTAGACTTAGATGGTGATCAAGTAAAACAAGGTGCTAATGCAGATTAGGGGGGGATAAGATGTTACCAAAGAAGAAATTAGGAAGAAAATTTTTAATACTTGGATTATTATTTTTTCCAGTATTAATTAGTTTTTATATAGTATCATTAAATAGTAATAAATTAATACCAGAAGCATTATCATTAGTATTACTAATCTTAGCATCATTCTCATTTGTAATGTTAATAACTGGAATTATATTCTATTTCACAGGAAAAGATAAATTAAAAAAGAAGTTTAAGAAACCACTAGTAGCAGTACTAGCAATATTCTTTACAGTATATACAGTTGGAGGTTTAGGATTTGTTTATAAATTATACTTTGCAACTGATAGTATTAAAGAATGGCTTATTACTACTGCAATGACTACAATGTCACATCAATATTTAGCAACTTGGTTCTATGACGATTATGATGTAAATATGGTTCTTGCAAATAACAACGTTATTGAAGTTGAGGAAGACACTAATACAGATTTAATTAACTTCTCTAAACTTGATTTCAACAAGAAGACATATGCAAATAAATATGAACAACAAATACTTACTAAAGATCCTAATAACGATAGTTATAAGATTATAGATATTAAAGAGAAAAACTTTAAAGGTAAAATGGCAGTAATATATAATCCTGCTAAAGTTAAAGTAGGAGTATCTAAAGGACTTGGAACTAATATAAAGAGTTCTTATGGACAATTCATTACTCAAATAGCTAAGAACTATAATGCTGTTATAGCAGTTAATGGAAGTGGATTCTTAGATCCAGACTGGAATAGTACTGGAGGAGTTCCATATGGAATTACTATCAGTAATGGTAAAGTAGTTGCCAACAATGTTAAAGGTAGAGTTGGTGGAGGAATAGTAGGATTTACTAAAGATAATAAATTAGTACTAACACGTGCTACTTCACAACAAGCTCTTAAGATGGGAATTCGTGACTGTGTTGAACATGGACCATTCCTAATCGTAAATGGTAAGAGTTCTTATATCAATGGTAATGGTGGTTGGGGACAAGCTCCAAGAACTGTTATCGGACAAAGAGCAGATGGTATCGTTTTACTTCTAGTAATAGATGGAAGACAAGCTGGTTCAGTAGGAGCAGACATGGGAGACTTAACAAGAGTTATGCTTAACTATGGTGCTATAAATGCTGCAAATATGGATGGTGGAACATCAAGTGCTATGGAATTAAATGGACAAATAATAACACATCCAAGAAATGGTAACTTTGCTGAAAAGACTAGACCAGTACCAAATGCATGGATAGTATTAAAATAAAAGAATCGAAAGATTCTTTTTTATTTACATTTTTGTTTGTGTAAACATTTGTCTATATTGTTGATAATTTACATTACCTATCTTATTATTAAGATAGGAAGGTGATAGAAAAGATGATTTATCCATCAATTGATAAACTTCTTAATATAGTAGATTCTAAGTACAAACTAGTACACATTGCTTCTAGAAGAAGTAAAGAAATAGACGCTACTGGTCATTTACAAATGCCTAGAAATAAATATGTATCAACAAAGAGTATTGGGATGGCTTTAGAGGAGATAGCTGAAGGATTTATTACTATACAAAAAAACGAAGAAGAATAATCTTCTTTTTTTGTGTTATAATTTTTATAGGTGATTACCATGAAGATAATTAAGTTTACAAAAAAGAAAGATGGTATGTATAGTCTTTTACTAGAAGATAATAATGTCATATTAGTACATGAAGATTTAATACTTAAATATGATTTACTTCTTAAAAAAGATATTGATGATAAATTAAGAGATACTATCGAAAAAGAAAATCTTAACTATACAGCTAAGACTGTAGCGCTCAAATATATAACGGTAAGATTTAGAAGTGAAAAAGAATTAAGAGAATATCTATCTAAGAAAGATGTAGATAAAGACATTATTGATTTAACTATAAAGTCTCTTAAAGATGAAGGATATATAAATGATGAGAGATTTGCAGAGATGTATATAAACGATAAGATTAACTTATCTATGGATGGACCTGATAAAGTAAGAAGAGGTCTATCTGATCTTGGAGTTAGAGATAGTATTATTAATAACAAAATGGAGAAGTATACTAAAGAGATAGAAATAGAAAGAATTAATAAGATTATCGATAAACAGATAAAGATTAATCATACTAAGAGTAATTATTTACTTAAGAATAAAATACTTAATTATTTATCAAATAATGGTTATAGTAAGAGTTTATCTATCGAATGTTTTGAAGGAAAAAGTTTAGGTAGTGATAAAGATCTTGCTAAAAAAGAATATGAAAAGTTATATAAGAAACTAAGTACTAAATATAGTGGTAGTGAATTAGAGTTTAAAATAAAGCAAAAGATGTATCAAAAAGGCTTTGGAAGTTTTGAATAATGTTGTATAATATGTATGCGAACCAAATGAAGAGGTGATTTTATGACTAATAAAGAATTAGCAGAATTGATGTATCCTAATGTTAAATTAACTATTGAGGATTTAGAAAAAAAGTATCCAGAGAGAAATTTAAAAGAAGGGGCTATAGTAAGTAGATATGCTCCAAGTCCAACTGGATTTGTTCATATGGGAAATATGCTTTCTTGTTTCATAGAGAGTTTCTTACCTAAGAAGACTGGTGGAGTATTCTATTTAAGAATTGAAGATACTGATCAAAAAAGAGAAGTAGAAGGTGGAATTAATAATATAGTTAATTCTATTAAAGCACTAGGAATAGAATACAATGAAGGTGTTATATCTCCAACTGAACAAAAAGGTGATTATGGACCATATATTCAAAGTATGAGAAAGGATATATACGATGTATTTGCTAAACATATGATAGAAAATGATTTAGCATATCCTTGCTTCTGTACTGGAGAAGAGTTAGATGAAGTAAGAGAGTTCCAAAGAAATAATAAACTTAGAATTGGATATTATGGGGACTTTGCTAAATGTAGAAATCTTTCTAATGAAGAAAGAGCAGAGAAGATTAAAGCTGGAGTACCTTATACTATAAGATTAAAATCTAGAGGAGATTTCAATAAGAAATTTAAGTTTAAAGACTTAGTTAAAGGTGAAGTAGTATTCCCTGAGAACGATATAGATATAATCTTAATTAAGAGTGATGGAATTCCTGTATATCACTTTGCACATTTAGTAGATGATCATTTAATGCATACTACTCATGTACTAAGAGGAGAAGACTGGTTATCTAGTATTCCTGTACATGTAGAATTATTCAATATGTTTGGATTTAAACAACCTAAATATGCACATTTAGGACTTGTTATGATAGTAGATGAAAATGGAACTAAGAGAAAGATTAGTAAGAGAAAAGATGTAGACTTCACTGCAATGAATTATGCTAAAGAAGGATTCCCTGCTAAAGCTATGCAAGAGTATTTAATTACAATTGCAAATACTAGCTTCGAAGCATGGAGACAAGCTAATCCTAGAAGTCCATTAACTGATTTTGATTTTTCATTCTCAAAAGTAGGATCAAGTCCACTTTTCGATTACAACAAACTAGTTAACTTATCTCGTTCATATATGTCTTATTTAAGTAAAGATGAATTATATGAAGAAGCTACTACTTGGGCTAAAGAATTCGATAAAGAATTATATGATATATTAACTGAAAATAAAGAATATACACTTAACGTATTAAATATCGAAAGAGAAAAGAAGAAACCAAGAAAGGATTATGCTAAATATAGCGATATAAGATCTTTATCTTGGTATATGTTCCCTAAACTATTCGATAGTGAAAAGAAAGAATACGATTATCAAGTAATTAATAAGAAGGAAGATGTTAAAGAAATAGTTAAAGAGTACTTCGATAATTACTATGATGAAAATGATGATCATGATGCTTGGTTTGAAAGATTAAAAGAATTATCTGATAAACTAGGATATGCTTCTAACTTAAAAGATTATAAAGAAAATCCAGATAACTATAAAGGAAGTATTACTGATGTTGCTACCGTTATAAGAGTTGCAATAACTACTAAGAGTCAAACTCCTGACTTATATGAAATACTTCACGTACTTGGAAAAGAAGAAGTTAAGAAGAGAGTAGAATTAATAACAAAATAAAAGAGAGTCAATATTGACTCTCTTTTTTACTTATAATTTAATACGTAATTGTTATATTGTTTTTGAAGATCACTATCTTTAATACTGATATTGCTCTTTTCTCTTAATTCGATTAGAGCTTTATATCTAATATTTGCATCTGCTTCAATTTTTTCATTTGCTAGTTTTTCAACTATTTTATCTTTTACTTTGCTTAATTCTTCTTTCTTCTTTTGATCAGTTAATTTAATAATGTGATATCCATATTTAGTTTCAACTGGTTCTTTAGTGTACTCACCAACTTTTAATTTCTTAGCTGCTTTGAAGAAGTTTTCTTCGTTATCTCCATCGTTGAAGTATCCAATGTCACCACCATTGTTCTTACTTGAATCTTTAGAATATTCTTTAGCAAGAGCTGCAAAGTCTTCACCTTTATCTAACTTTTCAATTACTTCTTTAGCTTTGTTATAAGCTTCTGTCTTAGCTGTTTCTTTAACTTCGTCAGTTGCATTTTCTCCAGCATCTACAGTAATAAGAATATGACTTACTTTCATATCTCCAACTACATTAGATTCATAATATTTTTCAATTTCACTATTTGATACTTTACCTTTAGCGTAATCTTCTACAGCTTTATTTCTCTTGTATCCAAGTGAGAATACTGGATCAAGTGCAGCATCACTAGTTACACCATATTGTTCTAATAAGAATTGTGAATAAGAACTGTATTGTTGTGAATAATAATAGTTGTAAAGCATTTGTGTTTGCTCTTTCATTTGAGTGATATAAGTAGTTTCTTCGTCACTAGATGCATATTTCTTTTCAAGTATTTCTGTATCTATTAAATCTAATAATATATTAAGTGCATATCTATCTTTCATTTTGTTGTATAGAGTATCTACACTGATAGCACCTTCCTTAAGATCTACTACTGCTTCTTCACCATTCTTTAATGTTACTTTTCCACATCCAGTAACTAGAAGTAAAACTAGTAGTACACTTACTATTAATTTTTTCATATTTTCTCCTTTCAAACGTACATAACTATAATATCAAATAAAAGCTAAATAGACAATTATTTTCTTGATAATTATAGCGCTTTGAGTTATAATATAGGGCAATTAAGAGGGGATACGTATGAAACTTGATAACAGATTAATAGATGTTGCTATAAAAGATATAAAAAGAGAAAGAATGCTTCAAGGAAGAATATTAGAGAGCTTATCTAAAGGAGATTATTCACAAGCTAAGTATTTAACTGATGCATATAAAGAAGTAGCAAATAATACAGATAGTATTGCTTTCCAAATAGTTAATGCTTCTAAAGAGTGCACTATGAATCAATTAGTAGATCATATTAAAGACTATTTAAAAGATAAATCAAATTCTAAAGAAGATATAGATTTAGGACTATGTTTATCTATGTTAATTGGTAGAGAAGTAGTAGCAGTAGCATCTCATGGTATGTTTAATGAAACTATGTCATACAATGAAGAAATATATATGACTGTTCATTCTATGTTAGTAGATAAATATTTAGAAGCAAGTAAAGAAACTACTAAGAATAGACTTCTTAGCAGTATCTGTTTAAATATATTTAGAAGTGATAGCTTAAGAGCAATGTTTAGAGGTAATACTGCTCTTAGTGAAAGATATAATCCTGATTTATATTTTGGAAAAGATGCACATGATTTAATAGGTAGATCTATTTATACAAAACAGTTAATGCAATCATGCAGTATTCTAGCAAGTAATACTATGGCTTCATCTATGTTAGTTGCAGCAAGATTATTTGCAGGTGCTGACATAAACGATGAACTTAAAATGGTTCTATCTATAGATGAATCAGAGATAGTCGATATAGCAGCAGTATATGCATGTGCTAGAGCAAGAGATATTTCGATACAGTTACCTAACTTAGATCTTGACGAAGTAACTTTAGAAAAAGTAAAAAAAGCTGCTGAACTTGGAGAGAAATATGCTTCAAAGCAAGGAAAAATAAAGAAAAAATAAAAGACACTTAAGTGTCTTTTTTATTCTGCCATTTGATTAAATACATCTTCTGTATTTACTAATTGTTTTTCATTAGATAAGTATTTAACATCATCATGTGGATATCTAGGTATTATATGTAAGTGATAATGCTTAACATCTTGTCCTAATCCATTATTCTGTATTAGAGTAAATCCTTCACAGTCTAACTTATCTTTCATTATTCCAGTTATTTTCTTTGCTACTTCATATATCTTAGTTACCATTTCGTTATCTAACTCAAACATATTTTCATAATGCTTTTTAGGAACTAATAATACATGTCCATTAGTTATTGGATTGATATCTAGAAATGCTCTAAATAAATCATCTTCATAAATAGTATAACTAGGTATCTCTTTTTTATTTATTTTACAAAATATACAATCGTCTTTCATATTAATCTCCTCTATAGAAATTATACTATAGATTTTTGTAATTATTCTATAATAATGAGTGTTTTTGTGATATAATTTTAATGTTATGAGGTGATTACATGCTTAAAATAGATAAGCTTAATGTAGTAGTAGAAGATAAGAAAATTCTTAATGATTTTTCTTTGGATATAAAACCAGGTGAAGTACATGCGATAATGGGACCTAATGGTACTGGTAAGAGTACTTTATCTAAAGTAATTATGGGTAATAAACATTATACTGTAGATAGTGGGTCTATTACATTTGAAGGAAAAGATATTTCTAGTATGACAACAGATGAAAGAGCAAGACTTGGAATATTTCTTTCTATGCAAAGCCCTATAAGCATCGATGGAGTACAAAATACTGAATTTATTAAGACTGCTATTAATGCAAGAAGAGAAAATCCAGTAGGACTATACGAATTCATTAAAAGCATTACTGGTAAAGCAAAAGAACTTGAGATAAGTGATGAGATGCTTCATAGAAATCTTAATGTAGGTGCTAGTGGTGGAGAAAGAAAGAAAAATGAAATACTTCAAATGTGCATGCTAGAACCTAAGTTCATAATACTTGATGAGCTTGATTCAGGACTAGATATAGATAGTCTTAAGATATGTACTAAAGCTATTAACGATTATCTAGCTGAACATAAAGATACATCAGTACTTATAATTACACATTATCCAAGAATACTTGAATATGTTAAACCAGATTATGTTCATATGATGGTAAATGGAACAATTGTTAAGACTGGGGACTACAACCTAGCATTTGAAATAGAGAAAAGCGGTTACGAAAAGGCTCTAAATGAGAACAATAATGAATAATGTAACTATAACAAATGATTATGATTTGGATGAAGTTGTAGTCGATTCTGATACGATCATTGTTATAGAACTAGAAGAAGTAGAAAGAAACTTAACTATTAATGTTATGCCAGGTAACTGTTTAAGAGTATTCGATTGTGGAGATAGAACACATAATAATATCACTTACAATATAGGAGATAATACTAATGTAGTAGTTAATAAACTATCTAAAGATTCTTGTGACGTAGTTAAGTATAATGTGTTAGGAAAAGATGCTACAGTAGATGTGCATAACAGTATAATTAACTATGGTAAAAATAGTTATACAGTTACACTTAATCACAAAGATGAAAATAGTACTAGTAAAGTAGTTAATCATGCTATTAATACAGGTGATAACGAATTTAAATTTATAGTAGATGGTATTATTACAAAAGATGCTATCGATACTAAATTAAGACAAGATAATAAGATTATTAACTTAACTGATGGAAAGAGTTATATACTTCCTAATCTAATAGTTGATAATTCAGAGATAGAAGCAGAACATGCTGCCTTTATAGGACCTTTCGATGAAGATAGAATATTCTATTTAGAGTCTAGAGGAATACCAAGAAAAGAAGCAGAAAACTTACTTATTAAATCCTTCTTACTTAACAGTATGGATTTAGAAGAGAAAGAGAAAGATATATTTATTGCTAAGATAGAAAGCATTTAGGAGGTGTTATTTTGAATAGAGAAGATTTTGAAATCTTTAATAGTGGTGTTATTTATTTAGATAATGCTGCTACTACTATGAAACCTAAATGTGTAGTAGATGCTGTAGTAGATTATTACACTAAATATACAGCTAATGCTCATAGAGGAGATTATGATAATAGTCTTAGAGTAGATAAAGAATATGAAGGTACAAGAGAAAAAGTAGCTAATTTTATAAATGTTAGACCTGAAGAGATAGTATTTACAAGTGGATCTACTGATGCTCTAAATATGATTATCTATGGATTTATGGAAGGCTATTTAAAAAGTAGTGATGAAGTTATTCTTAATAAAGGAGAACATGCATCTAACTTACTTCCTTGGATAGTACTTAGTAAAAGAGTAGGATTCTCTATCAAGTATGCAGATCTTGATAGTGAAAATAATCTAACAGTAGAAAATATAATTAAAAAGATTACACCTAATACTAAAGTAATATCTCTTGCTCATATTTCTAATACTATTGGAGATATTAGAGATATAGAAACTATAGGTAATATATGTAAAGAAAAGAATATATTATTTGTAGTAGATGCTACTCAAAGTATTGGACATATAAAACTAGATTTACAAAAATTAAATATAGACTTCTTGGGATTTAGTGCTCACAAGATGCTAGGACCTACTGGAGTAGGAGTTCTATATGGTAAATATAGTTTACTAGAGAAACTAGTTCCACGCGAATATGGTGGAGGTATGAATGCTGACTTTAATAGTAGTGGTGAATATTCACTTAAAGATATTCCTACTAGATTTGAAGCAGGTACTCAAAATATAGCAGGTGTTATAGGACTAGGCGCTGCAATAGATTACCTAGAAAAAGTAGGACTAGATAACATTCATAAATATGAAATGGAACTTAGAAATTATCTAGTAGAAAAATTAGAGAAAATAGATAATATTAAGATATATAATAGAAATGTAAATAGTGGTTTAGTACTATTTAATGTAGGAGACTACTTCAGTCAAGATGTTGCTATATACTTAAATCAGTTTAAGATTTGTGTAAGAGCAGGTAATCACTGTGCTAAGATGTTACACGAAGTAATATGTGATAGAGCAACTTGTAGAATTAGTTTATATTTCTATAATACAAAAGAAGAAATAGATAAAGTTTGCGAAGTATTACAAGATCAAGATAGGATACTTGATACTGTAGTTTAAAAAGAATAAGGGAGTGTTAATATGGATAGTAAGATGAAGAGAGATTTGATACTAGATAATTATCAGAATCCACAAAACAGAGGAATACCGCAAGATAAAGGATACAAAGTAGTCAATAGTAAGAACGATTCATGTGTAGACAATATCGATGTAGCAGCTCGTATAGCCGATGGTAAAGTAGACGATGTAAAGTTTGATGGAGAAGCATGCGCTATATGTACTTCTTGTGCTAGTGTAATGACTAAAGAGTTACATGGTAAAAACATAGAAGAAGCAGAAAGAGTAATAGATAACTTCGATAGAATGATCAACGAATTACCATATGATGAAGACTTGCTTGGTGAATTAAATATATATAACGAGGTATATAAACAACCTTCTAGAAAGAAGTGTGCACTTCTTCCTATAAGAGCTATAAAGAAGATAATTGAGGAAGAAAAATAATTAGAAAGGATTAATTATGGAGATTAAAGGACTAAATGAAGACAACATAAGAAAAATATCTGAAATAAAAAATGAAGATCCATGGGTATTAGACTTTAGACTTAAGAGTTATAAATCATTTTTAGAACAGGAAATGCCTAATTTTGGTCCTAAATTTGATCTTGATTTTAATAAAGTAATTTATTATAAAACTCTAGATGAAAAAGAGAAATTAAATAGTAGTTGGAGTTGTATTAATCCTAAAGTTAAAAAAGAATTTGAATCACTAGGAGTTATAGATAGTGAACAATATCTAGATGGTATAGGAGTTCAATATGAAAGTGAAGTAATATACCATAATATGATAGAAGAGTTAGTAGATAAGAAAGTAATATTTACTTCTATAGAGATGGCTATGAAACAGTATCCAGATCTAGTTAAGAAATATTTCGATAAGATAGTTAAAGCTACAGATAACAAACTAGCTGCACTAAATGGATCAGTATTTTCAGGAGGAAGTTTTATCTACATACCTCCTAATACTACACTTGATAGACCTCTTCAAAGTTATTTTAGAATCAATTCTAAGAGTATGGGACAATTTGAAAGAAGCCTTATCATAGTAGATGATAATAGTCATTTACATTATGTAGAAGGATGTACTGCTCCTACATATAGTGATTCTAGTTTACATGCAGCCATAGTAGAAATCTATGTAGGAAAGAACAGTAGTTGTAGATATTCTACTATACAGAACTGGGCTCCTAACGTACTTAACTTAGTTACTAAAAGAGCACTAGTTGAAGAAAATGGTGTTATGGAATGGATAGATGGTAACATAGGTAGTGCTGTTACTATGAAATATCCAGCATGTATATTAAAAGGAGATAATTCTAGTGGTACTTGTATTACTATAAGTGTTGCTACTCATGAACAACAACAAGATAGTGGAGCAAGAATGATTCACTTAGGTAAGAATACAACAAGTACTATTATTTCTAAGTCTATAGCAAGACTAGGAGGAAATGCTAGTTATAGAGGAAAAGTAGAAATCAAAGAAGGAGCAACTAATAGTAAATCTATAGTTAAATGTGATTCTTTGATACTTGATAAAGATTCTAAGAGTGATGCATATCCAACTAATAGTTGTAAGAATACATCTTCATCACTTGAACATGAGGCAACTGTATCTAGAATAAGCGAAGATAATCTATTCTATTTGATGAGTAGAGGAATACCTGAAGAGAAAGCTACTGAATTAATAATACTTGGATTCATTGAAAGATTTAGAGAAGAACTTCCAATGGAATATGCAGTAGAATTAAATCAATTACTTAAAAGAAATTTATAAGGAGGGTATTATGAAAAAAGAAAAGATTACAAAGAAAGAATTAGTTAATATTAAAGCTAATGCTAAGAAAGCTAATATTAAGGGAGTAAAAATTAAAACTAATTAATTTTTTTAAAAACTTGATATTAAATATATTCTTGATAAGAGATTAATAGTATTAAATGATTTCTTATTAAGAATATATTTTTTTATGTATAAATAACTCTTAGAATATCTCTAAATACTCATTTGCAGCCTTTAAATATAAGTGTTAAATTACCTTTCGAAAGGAGGGATTTATATACTTAATCAGGTTGTTTTGGTTGGAAGACTTGTTAAAACTCCAGAGGTAATAGAGAAAGAGAATAACAAGAAAGTATCTTATATTACAGTGGCGGTTCCTAGAAGTTTTAAAGATGTTAATGGGGAATATCAGACAGACTTCATAAATGTAGTATTATTTGATTTAGTAGCAAAGAATACTAGTGAATACTGTAAGAAAGGATCGATAGTAGGAATCAAAGGAAGACTTCAAAGTAATGTAGTAGAAAGTGAAGATAAAGATACTAAATACTACATGGATGTAATAGCAGAAAAAGTAACATTCTTATCTTCAAAAAGTGAAGATGACAAAGAAGAATAACATAATAACCATCACTAAATAAAAGCAGTGCCTAATGCACTGTTTTAGTTTACATAGAATACTTGATTTTATAATTGATAATTATTTATAATTGAAGTAGGTGATATTATGAGAGAATTATATAGATTATTAGTAGCAAAGAAAGATTGGGATCCTAAAGAGATAAGTGCTGTATCTAATACTATTTTAAATGCAGTTCATTCAGATATATTATATATAGATGATTCACACTTCTTAAGAGCAACTGATGTAGAAGATGTAGATAAAGTAAATATAGAACTATGGGAAGATATTAAAGATGAAGATGGAAATATCAGTGTTAGAAAAGTAGATTGTACTAAAGAAGAGATGTTAGAAGTACTTCATAGTAAATATCAAAAAGAAGGTAAAATAACTACAAGTAGTAGAAGAATGTAAGTATGTAAATACTTATATTTTTTTTTATTTATATGTTTAATTTTACTTCTTTATGTTATAATTTATATAGAATAGGGAGGCTAGTATGAATATATTAGATATCATTGAGAAAAAACGTAATAATGAAGAACTATCATATGAAGAACTTGATTATGCATTTAACTCTTTCTTAAAAGAAGAAGAAGTTAAAGATTATCAAATGAGTGCTTTACTTATGGCTATTTGTATCAATGGAATGAGTGATAGGGAAGTATTCGATTTAACTGATATTTTTATTAAGAGCGGAGAAAAGCTAGATTTAAGTGTTGTTGATGGAGTTAAAGTAGATAAGCATTCTACTGGTGGTGTTGGAGATAAGACTACTCTAATAGTGGCTCCAATAGTAGCAGCTTTAGGAATTAAAGTTCCTAAGATGAGTGGTAGAGGTTTAGGATATACTGGAGGAACAATTGATAAACTTGAAAGTATTCCTGGATTTAATGTTAATCTTACTCTAGAAGAATTCATGAAAGAACTTAATGATGTTGGTATGGTTATATGTAGCCAAACTGATAAATTAACTCCACTTGATAAAGCAGTATATGCATTAAGAGATGTAACTGGTACAGTATCATCTATTCCTCTTATAGCAACTAGTATCATGAGTAAAAAGATAGCTAGTGGTGCTGATAAGATATTAATTGATATTAAAGTAGGTAGTGGAGCACTTATTAAAAATGAAAACGATGCTAAAGCATTAAAAGATTTAATGATTAGAATCGGTAATAAATATGATAAAGAAGTAAGATGTATCATAAGTGATATGAATGTACCTTTAGGATATGCTGTAGGTAATGCTCTAGAAGTAGGAGAAGCAGCAGAAATACTAGAAGGTAATATAAAGAATAATCTATATGATTTATGTATAGATATAGCAAGTAATATGGTAAGTATGGGTAATGGAATGAGCATTATAGATGCTAGAGCAGAAGTACTTAGAGTATTACAATCAGGAGAAGCTTATAATAAATTCATAGAGTTCATCGAATATCAACATGGTGTTCTTGAAGATATGGAAATAAGTGATGAAACAATACCAATAGTAGCTGAAAAAAGTGGTACTATTACTAAGATAGATGCATATAAGATAAGTGAAGTATCTTGCAAACTTGGTGCAGGTAAACTTAAAATTGAAGATGAAATAGATCATTCAGTAGGAGTACTTCTTAATAAACAAGTTGGAGATAAAGTAGAAATAGGAGATACTATATGTACTTTATATGTTCATGGTGTTAAAGAAATATTCGATATAGCAGATGCATTTACTATCGAAGAAGAAGAAAAAGAAGAAAAATAAGAGAGTGTAAACTCTCTTTTTTATTTTATAGACAAATAATATAGTTTTTTTTATACTAATATTAGAGTAGGGAAGTGAATTTATGTTAAAAAAATTAACAACAGCTTATACGATTGTATTTGTCGTTATAGCAGCAATAGCTATAGGATTCGCAGTATTTGGCGATAAATCTTTAAGCTTAAATAGTCTTTCATCTTATTCGAAGTATTATATTACTAGTCCAAATCTAATTACTTCGATTACAAATTTTGCTAATGAATTTGTTACATTTAATATAGCAGGCTTTATTTCTATAATTATTTCATCAAGTATGTTACATAAAGATGAAGACAATATGCTAGCTAAAGTAGGAATATTCTTTGCACTTGTTACAGTAGGATTATTCATTATTTACTACATTTTTAGTTTATGTAAGTCTTTTATGCCAGATGTTATAATAAGTATATCTAGTTTTATACTAGTATTATCAGTTGTATCTTATATATTCCTTATTCCACTATTGTTAACGATGAATATAGAAGCTGATAATAATATTTCTGGTTTGTTAAAGAAAATAAATATATTTGTTGTAGGATTCAATTTAATAACAGGAATAGTTTTTATTTTATCAGCTCTTTTAGCTTCATCTATGGGAGACCTTAGAAGTGCTTCAAATGTAGCTCCATTAGCATTAGGAAGCTTAAGATTTTTCATAATATCTATGGTAGCTGAATATATTATAATTGCTCTAGGTTATATAATGAATTATTCATTGTCTGGTGGAGATATAAAAGAAACTGAAGAATTAGAGATGGAAAACGATGCTATGCTTGCTGAACTTAAAAGACAAGCTGAATTACAAGCACAAATGAGACAGCAAAGTTATAATACAGGAGCACAACAACCACAACCAGTACAGCAACCAGTACAGCAGCCTGTACAACCAATTGTTCAACAACCAGTACAGCCAGTTGTTCAACAATCAGTACCAGTAGCGCCAGCACCACAACCAGCTCCTGCAGTAGTAGAAAACAGCTTAGAAAACTTGATGCAATCAAGTCCACAAGCTAATGTTCAACCAAATAATCAATAAAAAAAGATGCTTTATGCATCTTTTATTTGTCTAGGAATCTAACGAAGTATTCTTCATAAGTCATTGGATTTTCTTGGATATATTTAGCTATATCTTTTCCTACATATCTATAGTGCCATGGTTCATCTTTATATCCTGTAATCCATTCATTTTCTTTAGTATATCTAAGTATGAAACCATACTTGTAAGCATTATTTTTCATCCAAGTAAATTCTTTAGTACTTCCAAATGAAGTATAAATATTATTAATATTATCTACGTCTACAGCAAGACCAGTCTGATGTTCAGAATGTCCTGCTCTTGCTGAATAAGTATCAGCTTTTTTAACGCCATCATTATTAGCATATCTACTATATAAATCTTTTTGATAACTATAACTTCTATAAGTTGATACAGCTCTTATATTGTATCCTTCTTTTTTAGCAGCTTGAGCAAGATCATTAAATGCAAGTGCTGCATCTTTAACCATCTTTCTAGATCCACTAGAGTAAGAACTACTAATCTCAGTTAATCCTTTAGGTTCATAATTACTATCTAATTTATAATACTTATTAGTTATGACTGTATTAGTTCCAACATAAGGACTATTTTTAACGTTAGTATAAAAATCTTTATCTAGACCAATATTGACATATACGATTACTTTTTCTAAATCCATATCTGGATTTTTTTCTTTATATGCTAAATATCTATCTATATTTTCATTCTTAAAAAAATCTATTTTAGTATTTATATTATCTAATTTATCAAGTTTTTCTTGATTAGGATCAGTAACTTTAACAGGTTCTTTTTCTTCAGGCTTTTTTTCATCTTCTTTTTCTTCTTCCTTCTTTATAGCATTTATAGTTTCTGCTTCTTTTTCCTCGTTTCTCTTATTAGAAGTAGTTACTACAAAAAGTATAAATAGGGCATCTATTATTATAAAGAGAATTGCTATTGTAAATATTCCAACTGGAGTGAGCTTAAATTTCTTTTTCTTTTTCTTTGGTGGTTCATCATCATCTTCTCTTGGAATTCTAACAGTAGCTAATCTTGGTTCTTCTATTTGTTCAATTTGTTGTGGAATTTTTCTTGTTTGAAATACTATATCAATATCATCGACAGTCTCTTCTTTAATTTCTATTGGTTTTTCAAGCGTTACTGGTAACTTTTCTATTTCTTTTTTAGAAACGTTTTTTCTTGTTGTAGTAGTTTTCTTCTTAGCTGTTGTAGATTTCTTAGTTGTTGTACTCTTTTTAGCAGTACTAGTAGTTTTCTTTTTAGTACTTGTAGTAGACTTTTTTACTTGTTTAGTTTTTTTCTCTTCGTTTTCCATTTTCCTCACCTAGTATAATTATAGCATGTTTTTACTGTTTAGTTGTCACTTTTTTAACGCTATTTTATTTCTTTATAATTGCCATTATGATATGATTATTGTGATAGTAGGTGATATTATGAAATGTCCTATGTGTACTGCAGAAATAGATGAAAATGATATTAAATGCAGTTATTGTGGTTCAGTTTTAAAAGAAGAAACTAATATTGAACCTAAAGAAGAGACTATTTTAGAAGAAGAAAAAGAAACTGAAGAGAGTAAAGTAGAAGAAGTTACTCCTAAAGAAGAAGAAAAAGAAGAAAAATTTATTTTCTGTTCTAATTGTGGTAACAAGCTTGCTATTGATACTAAGTTTTGTAATAAATGTGGAAAGAAATTAAAAGAAGAGGAAGGATTATTTCCTAAATCTGAAGAAGAGAAAAGAGCTGAAGCATTTAGTAAAGTTAAAGTATCTAGTGGTGTTAGCAATGTAGATAATATTAAAGCTTATAACAAGTATAATAGTAATTATAACCATGCTCCTAAGAAGAGCAGTGGTACTGCACTTTTAATTGGTGTACTACTTGTTATGATAATAGCAAGTGTAGGTGGATTGTTAATACTTGCTGGAGGAACATCACTTCTTAACTTCAATAAAGGTAAGAGAACAATCATGATATATATGGTTGGATCAGATCTAGAAAGTAAGTATGGTGCAGCATCTATGGACATATCAGAGATGTTAAATGCTAATTACGATATGGATAATGTAGATGTACTTATATTTACTGGAGGAGCTAAAGCATGGCAAACATCAGATATATCTAATTTAGATAATGGTATATATCATGTAGGCCCTGAAGGATTAGAGAAACTTACTTCATATGAAAAGACTAATATGGGTGATGCTAATACTCTTACTAAGTTCTTAAATTATGCATATGATAATTATAGTGCTGAAAAGTATGGTTTAATATTCTGGGATCATGGTGGAGGACCTATCTATGGATATGGTCTAGATGAATTTAGTAGAACTGATATGCTTACTATAAAAGAGATAGATAGTTCTATTGCTAATTCAAGATTTGGTTATGATAAGTTAGACTTCATTGGATTCGATGCTTGCTTAATGAGTAGTATCGAAGTAGCTAACAGTGTATCAAATCATGCTGATTATTTAATATCTAGTGAAGAGACAGAACCAGGATTTGGTTGGGATTATGATTTCTTAAATAGAATTAATACTACATCTAATGGTAAGAATATTGGTATTGCAATAGCAGATACATATGAAGAATTTTATAGAGATATAAAAGTTAATGGTATTACAATATCAGTAATGGATCTATCTAAAGTTAAGAATGTAGAAACTGAAATGAATAATTTATTTAAATCTCTTAATGGAAATTTAGGTAGTGATTTTTATACTATATCTAGAACAAGAAGTAATACTAAAGACTTTGGTAGAAGTGCATCTGGATCATATGACTTAATAGATTTATATGATTTTGCAGATAAATTACCAGATAAATATAGTAGTGAAAAAACAAGATTAAAGAATGCTATATCTAGTTTAATAGTATATGAAAAGAGTGACATTAAGGGAGCTAACGGAGTATCTACTTATTTCCCTTATTCTAATAGAAAGAAAATATCTAAATCAATAAGTGTATATAATACATTTGGATTTGCTAATAATTATTTAGCATTTGTTAGTAATTTTGCAAGTAAACTTACTGGTGAAAAGATAGATACATATAACTTTAAAGATGTTCAACCAGTAGCTAAAAACGATGGTTTAATAGAAGTAGAAGTACCACAACAAGTAATAGATAGTTATAGTAAAGTCACTTATAGAATTTTTGAAAAGACTAAAGATGGTAACTATGTACCAAGATATCAAGGAACTGACTATGAAATAGATGGTAATAAGATTTCTACTACTATTACTAAGAAAGGTATTACTGCTACTGATAAAGAAGGTAATAGTATCTACCTAATGGCTTTTGAAGCTGAAAGAGGAAAAACATCTGAAGATGGAAAGACAACATATATTAAATATTTAATACCTGGTACTATCGAAGAGATAACTGATGAAGGTATTAAGATAAGAACAGTATTTGTTCACTTCGTAGTTAGTGATGAAAATCCTAATGGTAAAATTGAAGGTGTTACTGAAACTGAACCAGATGTAGATCTAGCATCTAAAACAATAATAGATATCGATAAAGTTAGTAAAGTATTATTCTTAGGAACTGCTGAATATAAGATATTCGATAAGAAAGGTAATTACTTATCTAACTGGGAATCAGTAACTACAAGTAAAATGGAAATGATAGAGGAATCTTTAGAGGATGTCAAAATTGAATTCGGAGATTTAAATCCTAATAAAGATTACTACTGTATTTTTGAAATTCAAGATAGCCAAGGAAATAGCTATTCAACTAAATTAGTTAAAGTTAAGAAATAGAAGTTAATACTTCTATTTTCTTTTATTTATTAAGGAAAATGTATTATAATATAATAGTGATATTGTAATATGAAAAGTAAGATGAGTTATAAAATTTCAATAAGTGTAATTACAGCTTTAATAATAATATTAGTAGCTATTTTTGCATGGCCTAAAAATGTAGAGAAAGTATCACAAAGTAATCCTAAAGATGATAGTAAAACTCAAATAAGAATAAATGTTAAGAGAATAAATATTAGAGAGATGGCAGATGTTAATTCTACTGATATTGGAGATGTTTATTTCGATGAAATATATACTGTTTTAGATAGTATAACAACAGATGATTATTACTGGTATAAGATTAAGACAAATACTGGTATAGAAGGATATATAGCATCTTCTAAAGAAACTGAATATGTAGTATTTATAAGTGGATATATAGATAGAACTCCTCCAGTAATAGAAAGTAAAAAAATATTATTGTTCCCAAATGGAAAAGAAGACTATAGTGGAGTATCTTGTACTGATGAATATTCAGAATGTAGTTTATCATTTAAGAAGAAAGATAATATATATGTAGATATAATAGCAGTTGATAAAGCAGGTAATAAATCAGTAAAGACTGTTAATTATTATAATACTTATAAAAGTTATTCTAAGTTCTCTGAAAGTAATAAGAACTTATCAATTACATATACTAAATCATTAACTAAGAATAAACTTGTATTAACAGTAGAGTATACTCTTCATAGACAAATACCTAAAGATAGTAAGAGTATAAGTTATTCAACTATAGTTAATCTATTCGATAAAGATATGAATGATATTAATGACATAGATGAATCTTATAATAGTATTCCATTAAGTTCTAAATGTATTAATGATGAAAGAATGCTATTAAAAGAGAAATATCTTGATACTAATTTAAGTGTCACAGATAAAATATGTTTTAATTATACTATTCCTGATTCTTCTAAAGTTAAATACTTTGAGATAGGATTACAAGGAGTAGAAAACTATGAAAAGAAAGATAACTATCTAGCTAATTATTCTTCTAGATTGTATGAATTAAGGTGATCTTATGAAGTTTGATTTTGTAATTGATGATTTTGAAGGACCACTAGATCTTTTACTTCACTTAGTAAAAGAACATAAGATGGATCTACTTAATATTAAAGTTGAAGTAATAATAGATGAATATTTAGAGTTTATACATCAAATGGAAGAGATGAATCTTAATATAGCAAGTAGTTATCTAGTTATGGCTAGTGAATTATTAGAAATTAAGAGTAAGTTATTAATTCCTAGAAATGAAGAAGAGTTAGGTGAAGATGAAGTATCTAGTGAAGAAGCTTTAATAAATAGACTTATCGAATATCAAAAGTATAAAGATTTAACTGGTGACTTTAAGAAGTTAGAAGAAGAAAGAAAAGAATTATTTACTGCTCTTCCTAAGAATTTAAGAGATTATAGTGACGATATAGGAACTATTCCTAATAGTGATATAGGTTTAGATGACCTAGTAGATGCATTTAGAAAGTTTTTAGAAAGAAAAGAGTTAGAGAAACCACTAAATACTAAAGTTACTAGAAGAGAAATATCAGTTGAAGAGAGAACTAAAGAAGTAAAGAAAATATTAAAGACTAGAAGAAAAGTAAAGTTCTTTGAACTATTTGAAGTTATGACTAAAGAATATGTAGTAGTTACTTTCTTAACTATACTTGAGATGTGTAGAAGAAATGAAATAAAACTTACGCAGGATGATGCATTCGGTGAGATTATGTGCGAGGTGAACGATGGATAATAAAGTTGGAGTACTTGAAGGTTTATTATTTGTAGTAGGTGATGACGGACTTACTTTCGAACAAATTAGTGATGCTTTAGATGTAGATTTAGATAGTGCTAAAAGTTTAGTATTAGAACTAAAGCACGAATATGAAAGTGAAAGACATGGTATTCAAATAGCAATGCTAGGAGATAAGATTAAGCTAACTACAAAGAAAGAACATAAAGATTATTATATTAAGTTAATAGAAAACAAAGAAACTAACAATCTATCACAACAAGCATTGGAAACACTTGCAATTATTGCATACAACGAACCAATAACAGTTCAAGAAATAGATAATTTAAGAGGAGTTAACTCAAGAGAAATGGTAAGAAGATTACTTGCAAAAGGTTTTATTAAAGAAGCAGGTAAGAGCGAACTTCCAGGAAAACCAATGTCTTATTCGACTACTAGTGACTTTTTAGATTATTTTGGATTAGCAAGTAAAGAAGATTTACCTAAGTTCAATATCGAAGAAGAGGGTAGTATCGATGAAACTGATTTATATGATTCTAAATATACAGAAGTGAGTGATATAAATGAATAAAATAGTAATAATTGGGGGAGGTTTCTCTGGACTAGTAAGTGCAATAACTGCTAAGAAAGATGATAATGAAGTAACAATACTTGAGAAGAGAAACATAGTAGGTAAAAAGATATTAGTAACAGGTAATGGTAGATGTAATTACTATAATGAAGTACAAGATAATAAGTATTATCATTCTAGTAATGAAGAATTTGTAGAGAATATTAAAGATGAAACTCATAAAGTAATAGAGTTCTACAATAATCTTGGAATAGTGCCTTATATTAAAGATGGATATTACTATCCGTATTCTAAAGAAGCTAGTACTATTAGAAATGCCCTAGAAAATAGATGTAAAGAATTAAATATTAAGATAATAACTGATTATAGAGTAGATAATATTGTTAAGAATAATAATGAGTTTATTATCAATAATGATATTAGATGTAATAAAGTAATAATAGCTACTGGAAGTTTAGCCTACTATAAAGATGATGAACAATCTATCGGATACGATATAGCTAAAAGCCTTGGTCATCATATAGTAAAACTTCTTCCTAGTTTAGTACAACTTAAAGGAGAAGGAAACTATTTTAAAGAATGGGCTGGAGTAAGAAGTGAAGCTATAGTAAGTCTTTATGTAGATAACTATTTAGTTAGTAAAGAAAAAGGTGAAGTAATGCTTACTGATTACGGACTAAGTGGTATATGCATATTTAATTTAAGTGGACATGCATCTAGAAGTTTAGATCTAGGTATGGATGTAAGAGTAGATATCAATTTCTTACCATGGCTTACAGAGAATATATATAAGTATCTAAATAATAGAGATAAATCTATAGAGATCGTTCTTGAAGGAATGCTTAATTCTAAATTAGTTAATTTAATACTTAATAAAACTAATATAGATAAGAATAAATCTTTTAAAGAATTAAAAGATGAAGATAAAGATATGCTTGTAGATTATCTATTAAACTTTAAAGTAAAGATTACTGGAGTAAATGGATTTGATAAAGCACAAGTATGTTCTGGAGGAGTAGATACTAAAGAAGTAGATAAGAATACTTATGAATCTAAATTAGTAAAAGGATTATACTTTGCTGGAGAAATACTTGATGTAGATGGTATATGTGGAGGATATAATATAACATTTGCTACTTTATCTGGAATTAAAGCAGGAATAGGGGCATCTAATGATTAAAGTAAGACAAGTAAAAGTAAATGTTATAGATAAGAGTATAGATACTATAAAGAATAGTCTACTTAAGAAACTAAATATTAAAGAAAAAGATTTAATAAATTTTTATATTAGAAGAGAAAGTATAGATGCTAGAGATAAAGAAAATATTTATTATAGTTATGAAATAGATTGTAACATTAATGATGAAGATAAGTACTTAAAGAAAAATAAGAACAGTGATGTGGAAAAGACTATTTATGAAGAATATAATTTCCACATAGTTGGGGATAAAATATTAGATAAAAGACCAGTAATAATAGGTAGTGGCCCATGTGGTTTATTTGCTGCATACATGTTATCTATTAATGGATTTAAACCTATCGTATTAGAACGTGGAGAAAAAATAGAAGATAGAGTAAATACAGTTAATAAGTTTTGGAAAGATAACAAATTAAATGTTAATTCTAACGTATCTTTTGGAGAAGGTGGAGCAGGTACTTTCTCTGATGGTAAATTAAATACTTTAGTTAAAGATAAGAATCACAGAATTAGAAAAGTATTCGAAGTATTTGTAGAAAATGGAGCACCAGAAGAAATACTTTATTCAAGTAAACCTCATATAGGTACAGATGTACTAAGAGAAGTAATAATAAATATGAGAAATAAAATGATAGATATGGGTGCTACATTTAAATATAATTCTCTAGTTACTGATATCAATATAGAGAATAGTAGAATTAAAAGTGTAGTAATAAATAATAAAGAAACTATAGATACCGATGTACTTGTAGTTGCTATAGGTCACTCTGCTAGAGATACTTTTAAATTATTAAATGATAAAGGTTTAAATATGGAATCTAAACCATTTGCAGTAGGAGTTAGAGTACTTCATAGCCAGGATATGATCAATAATAGTCAGTATGGTAAATATGCTAAATACTTACCTAATGCTAGTTATAAACTAA
>Ga0310691_10000830_pt1 | contig 52831 bp, 43 predicted proteins | sample 176DNAGHGlowgp2_FD_203887 | JGI IMG/M metagenome (GOLD analysis project Ga0310691, IMG submission 203887) | Sheep rumen microbial communities from Palmerston North, Manawatu-Wanganui, New Zealand - 1766 DNA GHGlow gp2 (v2) (version 2) | ecosystem: Host-associated > Mammals > Digestive system >... | reverse complement strand
CTTCACAGAACTGCTCGAAGAACAGGTTGATGATGTCGCCCTTGGTGTGACGGTCCTCAAACTCCACGTGATGCTCCTTGGCAAGTGCTTTTGCCTCGTCATCGGACTTCACGGCGTCAAAATCCACACCTGCGTACTTCTTGATCGCATCGTTCATGGTCAGTCTCTCGAAAGGCTTACCGAAGTCGATCTCGATGTCGCCGTACTTGATGAGGGTGGTGCCGCAGACCTTCTCGGCGAGGTAACGGAACATGGACTCTGTAAGTTCCATCATGCCCTCATAATCGGTATAGGCCTGATAGAGCTCCATCAGGGTGAACTCCGGGTTGTGACGGGTGTCGACGCCTTCGTTTCTGAATACACGGCCGATCTCGTACACGCGCTCGAGGCCGCCGACGATGAGTCTCTTGAGGTAAAGCTCGAGAGAGATACGGAGCTTAACGTCCTCATCGAGGGCGTTGTAGTGGGTCTCGAAGGGACGGGCAGCGGCGCCGCCGGCGTTACTTACGAGCATCGGGGTCTCGACTTCCATGAAGTCGCGTCCGTCTAGGAAGTTTCGGATCTCCTTGATGATCTTCGATCTCTTGATGAAGGTCTCCCGTACCTCAGGATTGACGATGAGGTCGAGGTAGCGCTGACGGTAACGCATGTCGGTGTTGGTCAGGCCGTGGTGCTTCTCGGGGAGGATCTGCAGGGACTTGGTGAGGAGCTTGAGCTCTTCGGCATGGATGGAGATCTCGCCGGTACGGGTCCGGAAGAGGTAGCCCTTCACGCCGATGATATCGCCGATGTCCATCTTCTTGAAGTCCTGGTAATCGTCTACGCCGAGGGAATCTCTGGTGACGTAGATCTGGATGTCGCCCTGAAGATCGCGGACCGTGGCGAAGGAGGCCTTACCCATGACGCGCTTGAGCATCATACGGCCGGCGACGGAAACTTCGATCTTTCTGGATTCGTGGAGTTCCTTCAGCTTCTCGGCGGATTCCTCTTCGGAGAGGCCTTCGGGCAGGGAAGAGGTAAGTTCGCTGTCGAGAGCTTCGAACTTGGCTTTCGCATCTTGTGAATGCACGGTCACGTCATACTTCGTGATCTTGAAGGGGTCTTTACCGGCGCTCTGCAGCTCGGCAAGCTTGTCTCTTCTGATCTTCAGAAGTTGATTTAAGTCCTGGGTCTGGACCTGCTGGTTCTGCTGGGCCTGGTTGTTGTTCTCGTCAGCCATATTCGCTTCCTCTTTTCTTTCTATGCGCGAGAAATCGCACGGAAAGGTGCGATTTCTGCTCTTGTTGTTTCGGGTTTTACGGGACCGGGGCCGTTAGGGCCGGGTCCCTGGATCTTCAAGGAATCGGGATCAGTCACCGATCTTGGTGATCTTGTATTTGAAGGAACCGGCCACTGTGGTGATCTCGACGACCTGGCCCTTCTTCTTGCCCATGATGGCCTTGCCGACCGGGGAGTCCTGGGAGATACGGTTAGAGAAGATGTCTGCGTCCTTCGCGTTTACGAGTTCGTACTGGATCTCTTCCTTCGTCTCTTCGTCACGGAGTGTGACCTTCGAACCGAGGGAGATCTTGGTCTTGCTGAGCTCGGATGTGTCGATGACTTCGGCATTCTTCAGGATCTCTTCGATCTCCATGATTCTTGCTTCGTTCTTCGCCTGTGCGTCCTTCGCTTCATCGTACTCGGAGTTCTCCGAGAGGTCGCCCTGTGCGCGTGCTTCTTCGAGCTGCTTCGAGACCTGCGCCTTAATGACGGTCTTTCTCTCTTCGAGCTCATCCTTCAGACGATTCATACCTTCGACGGTAAATTGGATCTTCTTCTGTTCTTCTGCCATGGTTCTTTTCTCCTTTTAATATATTCTTTTACTTTATATTTCGTTGTTATGTCCGGATGCCGGTGAGGATGCCTGCCAGAGGAGCGGGCGGGGCCTTCAGAGTCAGCGTGCGGAATCGTTGTTCTTCGTGATGACGTCGTGTGCGCCGCCCTCGACGATGGAGGTGGAAGAGACGACGACGAGTCTTGCCTTCTCCTGCAGTTCCGGGATCGAGGAGGATCCGCAGGCACACATGGTGGCCTTCATCTTCGCAAGGGAAGAGTCGAGGTTGTCCTTGAGCTTACCTGCGTACGGTACGTAGGAGTCTACGCCTTCTTCGAATGCCATCTTTCCGCCGGCGCCGCCGTCATCGTAGCGCTGCCAGTTACGGGCACGGTTAGATCCTTCGCCCCAGTACTCTTTCACATAGGTGCCGTTGACCATGAGTTTTCTCGTCGGGCTCTCGTCGAATCTGGCGAAGTAGCGGCCCAGCATGATGAAATCGGCGCCCATAGCGAGGGCCAGGGTCATGTGGTAGTCGTGTACGATACCGCCGTCCGAGCAAAGCGGGATATATACGCCCGTCTTTTCGAAATACTCGTCACGGGCTTTCGCCACGGCGAGAACCGCGGAGGCCTGGCCGCAACCGATACCTTTCTGTTCACGGGTGATGCAGATGGAACCGCCGCCGATACCGATCTTGATGAAGTCGGCGCCTGCTTCGGCGAGGTAACGGAAGCCTTCTTCGTCGACCACGTTACCGGCACCGACGATGACGTCCGGGTAGTTGCTCTTGATCCAGGACAGGGCACGGGACTGCCATACGGAGAATCCGTCGGAGGAGTCCAGGCAGAGGGCGTCGGCTCCGGCCTCGATGAGGGCGGGGACACGCTCTTCGTAGTCTCGGGTGTTGATGCCGGCGCCGACGATGAGACGCTTGTCGTCATCTAAGAGCTCCAGCGGGTTTGCCTTATGGAATTCGTAGTCTTTTCGAAATACGAGACCGACGAGGCAGTCGTTCTCGTCTACGATCGGGAGCTGGTTCAGCTTATGGTCCCAGATGATGTCGTTGGCTTCCTTCAGTGTGGTGCCCTCTCTGGCGACGATGAGCTTCTCGAAAGGTGTCATGAATTCGGATACCTTCGTCTTCGGGTCCATACGTGTGACCCGGTAGTCACGGGAGGTAACGATACCGAGGAGCTTGCCGTTCGGCTTGCCGTCTTCGGTTACCGGGAAAGTACCGTGGTTGGTCTTCTCGCGGAGCTCGACGACCTCTTCCATGGTGTTGTCCGGGGTGAGGTTGCTGTCAGAGACAACAATTCCGGCCTTGTACTTCTTTACTTTCCTGATCATCTCACACTGGGATTCGACTGTTTGAGACTGGAATACGAAAGACATACCGCCGGAACGTGCCAGGGCTATTGCCATACCGTCATCGGAGACGGCCTGCATGACTGCAGATACCAAAGGGATGTTGATCTTGAGCCTGGATTCCTCCTTACCCTTCTTATACTTCGCAATTGGTGCGGAAAGGTCGACCTGATCAGGTGTGTTCTTCTCCGTCGTGAGGTTCGGGACCAGTAAATACTCACTGAATGTACGTGATTCCTGCTCAAAAATCTTCGCCATAAATTGAAATCCTCCCTTTGTATATATGATTACTCTAGAAAATATTTCATTAAATCATATCATACTTAGGAAGGATTTGGATAGCTTTTTATACTAACTATTTCCACATTTTTCGACTCGCCCGCGCGAAAGTCCTCGTGCAAGTGGTGAAAGGGGCTTACTTCTTGGCGGAGCCGGATGAAATGTTGATCTTCAGAAGTCCGAGGGCAACGGAGATACCGATGAGGATCAGGGCCGTGATGGCTGCCTCGACCAGAAGGAATGTGCCGTTATAGACGATGGAATAGATCCAGGGGTTCTGGTCGCCTGCGTATTCAGCGTAGAACACGACGCCGGAGAGGACGTGGCTTATAAGACGGAGAATGAAGGCGAGGAAGACGCCTGCTCCGATTCTCCAGAACGGGATCATCTTCAGACGGCGGAGTGGGTTCGCGGTTTTTAGTCTCATCTCGGCGGACGGGGCGAAGAATCCGGCGACGCCGAGTACGGTGAACGCAATGGTGTAGTCAAGGAGCACCTGGACCGGGTGCATGAAATATCCGCCGATGAGCTGCAGAAGGCTGTAACAGAAGGTGGCGACGAAACCCTTCTTCGCGCCGAAGCAGAGGCAGAAGAACAGAAGCGGGAGCATGGATGCGGGGGTCACGGCGCCGCCCTGCGGCATCTCGAAGAGCTTGATCTGCGAGAGTACGAAGCTGAGTGCGATGCATACGCCGCCTGTGGCGATCGCCAGGATCATCTCGCGGCGCTGGTTCTTATCCGCGGTCTTCTTCAGCTCGAGTTCCTGCTCGGCTTTGGCCTGATCTTCTTCGGCCTGGGATAATAAATCTTTTCTGGACATAAAAATACTCCTCCTTAATAGCCGGTCCCCGGAAATAATAAAAGAAGAAGTTTCCTGCTTCGTTATGTTCCCTCCGCCGGCATTATCCGGTTCAGGTAAAAGGGTCGATGTGTCTTCATCCTCTCAGCCGGCTCCGCAGTGCTGCTGCCAGCTCCCCATCTGTCTGAATCGCCGCTATTCTAGCATGATTTCCGGGAAGGTTCAAGTGTCGTCTTCGTCGTAGGCGGGGCGACGGCCGATGAGCTTCTGCCATTCGTTGTCGGAGATGGAGTCGCGGAAGCGGTCGATCTCGGCGGAGTATTTCTCCGGGGCGGCGTTGTAGCCCATGACGTGGGCGGCACCCTCAATGAGGCAGATGCGCTTCGGGGCGCGGATGCGGTTATAGATGTTGTCGCTCATGTAGGAGGGGACGAGGTGGTCGTCGGTGCCGTGGAACAGGAGGACAGGGACGGTGATGCGCGAGGCGATGGAGACGGGCGAGGCCTTCTCGATCGGGAAACCGAAGCGCTTGAGGACGACGCGGCGGACGAGCATCAGGAACGGGCGGAGTTTCATCTTGTATTTCCGCTGTGTGAGGTAGGCGATCTGTGTGTCCAGCGCGTCAAAAGAACTGTCGGCGATGACGCCTGCGAGTGTTCGGGGGGCGATGCCTGAGCCGGCGGTCATGAGGGCGGTGGCGGCGCCCATGGATCTTCCGTGGAGGATGATCGACAGGTCGGGTCCGAGGCGGGTCTCGAGGTACTGCATCCACATGGCGATGTCCTGGCTGTCGAAAAGCCCGTAGCCGACGAAGTTTCCTTCGCTCATGCCGTGGGCGCGCAGGTGCGGGATGAGGATGTGGCAGTCTCTTTTCTCGAGGTGGAGCTGGGCGTAGGCCGCCATGACGGAGGGGGCGTCGTTAAATCCGTGAAGGAGGATCACGACGTCTCTCGTGTTTTTCTTATTGGCGGGGATGTAGTAGGCGTAGAGCTTGATGCCATCGAATGCGGTCATCTGCCAGTCGAGGATGTTCATGCGGTTGCTGTAGAACCAGTTCTGTCCGCGGCCGAAGATGGTGCTCTGGTCGATGGACAGGGGGGATTTGTCGAATGGCGGGCGGGGCTGGGGCCGGGCGAAGAAGCGGTAGGCGACGCGCACGGCGTAGGAGTAGATGAGCAGGGCGGTGATGCCCAGCAGAAGGAGCAACAGTGCGACGATGATCAGGGCCAGTATGATTCCTGTAGGCATGGTTGCTCCTCCTTTACTTTTTTTGCTTTGGCGCGCCTTGAGGGGGCGGAGCCAGTGACTCCGGAGGCTTCCGCCTGGGGCACAGTGCAGTGAGTGCTTCCGGGGCGCGCCTATTTCTACCTATACTAATTGTACGGCGGGATTTTAACCATCGTGTTACAGACGTGTTAGGATTGCGTGCAAGTGAAGGGGGCTCGTGGCCGTCTGGGACATGTCTGCCGGACCGTCAGGGAGCCAGTGCTTCTTCAGAGGAAGAGGTGCGGGGGGGGGACCGGTACTCCTTCAACAGGAGAGGTACTCGGCGCCGGTGTCGGTAAGGAGGACGTCGTCCTCGATCCGGAAGCCGAAGCCCCATTCGGGAATGTAGATGCCGGGCTCGACGGCGAAGACCATGCCGGGGACGAAGGGCATCTCGCGCTCGCAGACGTCGTGGACATCGAGACCCATGTGGTGGAGCGTGTTATGCCAGTAGTAGCGTTTACAGGCTTCGAGGGCGTCGGGCTCGGAAGCGGAGATGACACCGAGATCGCGAAGGCCTGCGGCGGCAGTCTTCCGGGTCGCTTCGTTGACCGAGGCGATGGTGGCGCCGGGGCGGATCGCGTCGAGGGACGTCTTCTTACATTCGTGGATCAGCTCCCACAGGGCCTGCTGCCGTCCGTCGCGCTTGCCGTTCACGGCGAAGGCGCGGGAGATGTCGGAGCAGTAGCCGCCGGCGCGGGCGCCGCAGTCGATCTGGAGCATATCACCATCATGAAGGAGCGACAGCGGCGTGGGGTAGTGAAGGCAGAGTGTGTTTCTGCCGCCGGCCGCGATCGTACTGAAAGACTGGAAAAGCGAGCCACGCTTGACCATCTCGCACTCGAGGATGGCCATCGCCTCGCACTCGCGCATGCCCGGGTGGAGGGACTCTTCGAGAACGGCGAGCGATTCGTTCGTCACGTTGATCGCGAGGCGGATCGCTTCTATCTCAGAAGGGCTCTTCACCATGCGTAACAATGTTACAGAGCCTGAAATATCAGTGGTTGCGTCGAATCTGTCCGTCTTGGCCAGTGCCTGCTCGAGGCGGACACGCTCGGGGGAGGGATCGGTCTCGTCCCATGCGATCTTCGTCGAGCCCTGGAGGATCTCGTCGATGTCGCCCTTGAGGTCGTCGAGGAGACGCACGTCGGAAATGCCGGAGATCTCGGTGGCTTCCTCGAAGGAGAGGCGTTTCCCGGTCCATTTCTCTTTCTCGGGCTCGCGCGGATGGATATAAAGACGCGCCAGAAGCGGCGACTTCCCGTCTTTCTTACTCAGGATCAGGACGGAGTCCTCCTGCTCAATGCCGCAGAAGTAGAAGAAACTGCGGTTCGGCAGGAACGGGTACGCCTCGTCGTGGGAGGCGGTGGGAGCATGCCCGGCGAAAAGAATCACCGCCGTGTTCTCTTCAACCTTAGGAGAAAGAGCGTCGCGACGGTGTATATATTCGTTCTTGTCTATGCGGTAGGCACTTACATCTGTAAACATCAGGCGTCACCGGATCGTACATTGTACTCGTCGAAAAGGATCGTGTTGTTGATGTAGCCGAGGGTCGCGCCGGGGGACTGACGGATCAGGCCCGGGTTACCGATGACGATGGAGTTATCCGGTACGTCGAAGTTGACGTAGGCGCCCGGGGCGATCAGGACGTTGTTTCCGATCTTGATCTTACCGACGATGACGGCATTCGCGCCGATCCAGACATAGTTGCCGATGGTCGGGGAGCCGCGGCGGGAGCCACGGAACTGGGTGCCGATGACGACGCCGGTACTGACGTTCACGTTATTTCCGATGACGGACTTCGGATGGATGATGATGCGCCCGAAATGCGCGATATAGAAGCCTTTGTCGATCTTCGTCTCGTATGGGATCTGGAAGTGGTACTTCCTGGAGTGACGGTCAAGGGCGTGGTTACAGAAGTACAGGCAGACCTTGTGGAAATAGTACCGCAGATCGCGGATCTTCGTCTGTGTCTTCTGGTAATGGTAGCTGCAGTGACGCATGATGCTGATGTAGTGGAACTCCGGGCTGGTCATCATCTCCTCGATATATGTCAAGAAAACGTTCTTGTGACGCTTCGAGTTGCCCGTATAACGGAAAAGATCACTATAAATAATGTCTTTCAAATCATCTGTCATCGTTTCTGGTTCGCTCCATCTAATCCATCTGAAAATATGTTACCTCTTTTTGAGCTATTCATCAATAAAGAAAACGGCTCGGACACAAAAAATATACAAATCAGGTGAAAGACTACAGCGAAGGGCATTTGACAGTGCTTTTGACGAAGAAAACTTTGAAAATCAAGGTTTTCGATGAGCTCGTGGCCGATACGCCGGCAAAAGCACTTGTCCTACTTGACGGAAATGCTTGGGACTTTTATAATCGAATAGCATTTCGCAAGAGCGGGAGGGGGGTCTTCCGAAGATCTTTCCGGCGGCGGGCGGATGCGGCATATGTGGAGACGTATCGAAGTGGTCATAACGGGGCGCACTCGAAATGCGTTAGCCGGGGTAACCGGCTCGAGGGTTCGAATCCCTCCGTCTCCGCCAAACATCAGATCCTGAAAGCCTGAAACTACGGGCTTTCGGGATTTTTCTTTTCCGTAGCACCCTTAAAAGTACCCATTTTGACCACAGTTCTGACCACATTTATTTCTTTTGACCTTGATTTGCCAGTGCTTGGTTACGGCATACTTTCGCACAAACAAATATCAACATGCATATGCTGATAAACTGAGAAACGGAAAGAGGACCTACAAATCCTCTTTCCGGATCACCACGGAAAAACTCTGCAACAAAACGAAACAGCGAATAGATCCCGGCGTATTTGTACATGGCGTTTTTCTTCCCCCATAGACAGATTGCTAAGGCAAAATCAAACAACGCCTCAATCAGTTGGATAGGAATGAGAGGAACTCCATTTGGTGCGATTTCTGACATAGAATAACTCAGACCAGCCACTTCTGAGATTTGCCCATAACAACATCCTGTCAAAAAACAGCCGACCCGCCCAAAACCGGCAAATATGATTACTGCCGGAACGAGTACAGAATAGAATTCAGAGATTTCTTTTCCAAAATATTTCGCGGCGAAAACAGCTGCGATCCACCCTCCGATGAATCCGCCCCAGAATACAAACCCGCCACGCAAGAGCTCGTTAACAGAAAAACCGTTCACGTAAAGATTTACGAGAGTAGAAAGAAGCATAGATCCGACAACAACCCCCAGCAGGGAGAAAACATAGATGTAAACAGCATCGTCAAAGCTTTTCTTCTCCCACCGACAGGCAACAAATAATGTAGCGATTGAGATTACGATCCCAATCGCTACCATAGATGCGTATGAAGAAATCTGACGTCCGAATACTTCAAAAAACGGATACATGCGATTACCAGCGATTACCAGATGCGTGGAATGAAACTGTTGCTCTTACCCACCATGTCACTCAGTTTTTCTACTGTCTCGTGCCATGTCAAACCCATGCAAGCCAAAGTACAGCCTACACATGCCAATATAGAAACCACAGCAAGCGCATCTATTATAAGGAACGATAAAGAAACTCCAAAAGCGGCGCCGCGCAAGCCACCGTTATATCCCTGTTTCTTGGAAACTGACGATAGAACCAGCCCGATTATCGAAAGAATAAACGCCAAAACAGGACCAAGAATGACTACAATTGCAAGGGCATCTTTTACCTCATCGTTCCCAAATCTGCTAAAAGTAAACGGTAAAACAAGCGAGAAGAAAGTAAATGCTGCAGCAACCATTGATACAACGAATGCAGCAATACCAACACCTTTGCCGGGCGTCGGGCCATTTGGCTGAGGATTAGGTTGAAATTGATTATAGTTATCCATAAGCATATCCTCCCTCAATTTATGAGCAAAAACACAGTATCAAAAGCATAATACAGCAGTTCGTTCAGACGTAGATGTCTGTCCGCGTATTTATGTTAGTCATCGAAAACGCGGGTATGACGCAAAGACTACAGAACAGGGCGTTTTTGAATATTGAGAATCGGGATAGCCGATGAGAAATTGAAATCACAAAAAGAGAAGAACAAAAACTTCAAACGAGAAAAGGAGGAAGACATTATGGGAACTTGTGTTACAATCGTTGCAGTACTCATTGCTGCCGCCGTCTGCTGCTACATCTTTTAATTCATTATCCGGATCCTATTTGAGGAGCCGGGAATAAGAAATCTTTATTTCACGATGAGAGATCTGGGTGGGGAACCCAATGTCATTAAGTTAAGACAGCCTCTTCAAAGATCTCCATACCTTAAGTGGTATGGGGGTCTTTTAGTACCCTTATTAGGATTTTTCAGAAGTTGAAGAAATGGACTGACTGAGTAATAATAGCCGATTTTCGCTTCTGAAAGTGTCTATTTTGGTTGTTTTCTCCGCCAGATTTCATGAAGGAGCGCTTGACAAAGCGCTCTTTTTCATGTCTACTATTCTACAGACCGTGAAACAGCGTGTCCGGGGTGTACCACCATCGGTGCAGACTCTGGACGTGCTGTATTTTTTTGTGGAAAATACCGGTCACTCTAGAAAAAAGGAAGTGATCCAGTTGGTAACCATTAACGGAGAACAGAAAGACTGCGCAGGAATGACCGTACTTTCCCTTCTTTCCTCCATGAATCTCGATCCGAAACGATCCGCTGTCATGATCCGGGGCGAGATCGTACCGAAAGCGGAGTATGACCGGCCCCTGTCCGACGGCGATGATGTCGATATCGTCGGATTTGTCGGAGGCGGCTGATATGTGTGGACCGAAGGAAAAGAAGATCAGCGAAGCAGAGCTGGAGGAGGCACTGGACAGTAGAAGTGACAAGCCGATCTACCGGATTCTGAAGGAGGCCAGAATCGGTATCGCCGGCCTGGGCGGACTGGGATCGAATATCGCTTCCGCGCTGGTACGAAACGGTGTCGGACATCTCGTGATCGCGGACTTTGATGTGGTGGAGCTCTCAAATATCAACCGTCAGGTATATACCCTTTCCCATGTCGGTATGGAGAAGGCACCTGCCCTGAGAAGAATCCTCTCCGAAATCAACCCGTTCTGCGAGATAGAAGATCACGTCACCCGGGTCACCGAAGAAAACGTACAAGTGCTTTTCGCGCGGTGCGATATCGTGATCGAGGCCTTCGATGTACCGGAGCAGAAGGCGATGCTGGTCAATGCGGTCCTTGAGAAGATACCATCCGCCATCGTTATCTCCGGGTCCGGCATGGCAGGATACGGTAACGCCAATGCGATCCGGACCAGGATCGTGAACCGTCGTCTGACGATCTGCGGAGACGGCACGACCGATGTCACGGACGGTGTGGGCCTTACTGCCTCCCGGGTGATCATCTGCGCCGGGCACATGGCGTCCCGGGCCATCGAACTGATACTGAATAAAGAAAGAATAATAAAGGAGTAAATAACTATGAGTGACAAATTAATAATCGGCGGACATGAATTTACGTCCCGTTTTATTCTGGGGTCCGGGAAATATGACCCGGAACTGATCCGTGCTGCGGTAGAGCATGCCGGTGCGCAGATCATCACGCTGGCACTGCGCCGCGTCAACAGCTTCAGTGGTAATATCCTGGAGCATATTCCGGAAGGCGTCACGCTCCTTCCGAATACTTCCGGCGCGAGAAATGCCGAAGAGGCCGTGAAGATCGCCCGGTTGGCAAGAGAAGCGGGCTGCGGTGAATTCATCAAGATCGAGGTCATCCACGATTCTAAATATCTTCTGCCGGATAACTACGAGACCGCCAAAGCCTGCGAGATGCTGGCAAAAGACGGCTTCATCCCGATGCCGTACATGTATCCGGATCTCAATGCTGCGAGAGATATGGTCAATGCAGGTGCTGCCGCTATCATGCCGCTGGCCGCGCCGATCGGCTCGAATCAGGGCCTGGCCACGAAGGCCTTCATCCGCATACTGATCGAGGAGATCGATCTGCCGATCATCGTGGATGCCGGTATCGGAAAGCCATCTCAGGCCTGCGAGGCCATGGAGATGGGAGCGGCTGCCATCATGGCCAATACCGCGATCGCTACAGCCGGTAATATCGTCGAGATGGCGGAGGCCTTCCGTCATGCGATCATCGCCGGAAGGACCGCTTATCTGGCCGGAACGGGGAGAGTCCTCGACCGCGCATCCGCATCTTCTCCGCTGACGGGATTCCTTCAGGACTAAGGGAGGGATCGAAGATGGATCATCAGGAAGAAATCGAAAAGAATGAACAGATCGGTATCTCCGACGTCGAAGAAGACCTGCCGAGATCTGATCACATGGCCTACCTTCCGGATATGGAGAAACTGCCGGACTCGGATATCGAAGAGCGTGTTATCCGCGCGATGGAAGAATATGACTATACACGTTATACGGCAGCGGACGTAAAGAGGGCTCTTGCGAAAGAATACCTGACGCCGGAAGATTTCGGGGCGCTGCTCTCTCCTGCGGCGGAACCCTTCCTCGAGCAGATGGCCCTCCGCGCCACGGAAGAGACACAGAAGCACTTCGGAAATTCCGTCCTGCTCTTCACTCCTCTTTATATCTCGAATTACTGTGAGAACTATTGCATCTACTGCGGGTTTAACTGCAGGAACAGGATCCGCCGTGCCCGTCTCGACGAAGCGGGCATCCGTCGCGAGATGGAAGCGATTGCGAAGACCGGCATGGAGGAGGTCCTGATCCTGACCGGGGAGAGCCGGAAGATGAGCGATGTGGAGTATATCGGAAGAGCCTGCTCCATCGCCCATGAATACTTCAAGAATGTCGGTGTCGAGGTCTATCCGATGAACACGGACGAATATGCGTATATCCATACGTGCGGCGCGGACTATGTAACGGTGTTTCAGGAAACCTATGACAGTGACCGTTACGAACAGCTTCATCTGGCGGGGCATAAGCGTGTCTTTCCCTACCGCCTGAATGCACAGGAGAGAGCGGTACGCGGCGGGATGAGAGGCGTCGCATTTGCTGCACTGCTGGGCCTTTCAGACTTCCGGAAGGATGCTTTTGCCGTCGGAAACCACGCCTACCTGATCCAGCGCAAATATCCGCATGCGGAGATCTCGTTCAGCTGCCCGAGACTGCGTCCGATCATCAATAACGATAAGATCAACCCGAAAGACGTTCATGAGAAACAGCTTCTTCAGGTCATGTGCGCCTACCGTATCTTCATGCCGTATGCGGGAATCACGATCTCAACCAGAGAGCGCGCAGGCTTCCGTGACCATGTCATCGGCATGTGTGCCACCAAGATCTCAGCAGGTGTCAGCACCGGCATCGGAAGCCACGTGGAAGGTGACGAAGGAGAGGGAGATTCCCAGTTCGAGATCAGTGACGGAAGAACACTGGCCGAAGTGATCGATGCGATCAAGGAGCGCGGCCTGCAGCCGGTACTGAACGACTATGTGTTTATTTGAAGGGAGAAACATCATCGCGGTGACAGCGCGTGAACTCTGTCCGCGCCCGCTGTGGGAGCAGATCCCCAGGATCAGGGAAGCGGGCATCACGCGTGTGATCCTTCGCGAGAAGGACTTGTCTTCCGGGGAATACCTCGCTCTGGCGGAAAAGGTGCTCCGGGCGTGCGAAGCGTGCGGCGTCGGTCTGACGGTCCATTCTTTTCCGGAAGTGGCGGAAACACTGGGAGTAAAGAGCCTGCATATGCCGCTTGATCTTCTGGAGAAGGACTTGTGCCGGTGCTTCTCCGATCTGGGGACATCGGTCCATAGTATCGGACAGCTGCGGAAAGCAGAGTCCTTCGGTGTCACTTATGTCACGGCAGGACACATCTTCGCGACAGACTGCAAGAAGGACCTCGCTCCGAGAGGTCCCGGGTTTCTGTCAGATATCTGCGGGAAGACAGATCTTCCCGTTTATGCCATCGGCGGGATCACTCCGGAAAATCTTCCGGAAGTGCTATCCTGTGGTGCCAGGGGGGCGTGCATTATGTCCTCCGCGATGCGGCTGTAAATGCGCAGATCGTCGACGGCGAGAACGTGAGTGCCGAGTAGAGGTGCACAACCTAAACTTAATAGAAAAGGGTATCTCAGACTGGATCTGAGGTACCCTTTTTCTTATTCACAATGATTACCGGGAACGAATAGTAGTATAATAAAAGTATCACATAATCAAATGATCATCATGAAGAATCATCATGAAGGAAACGAGGTGCGTACAATGAAAACCAAAATCCCCGGTAAGTTGATCCTGACACTTTTGACTTTGGTGATGGTGGTCGTACTGTCACTTGCGCTGGCGGTTGCACTGCCGAGTGCGGGCGTTCAGGCAGCGGATGACGAGAACGTTACCGTTACTTTTAGTGCCGGTCTTTATGAAGGCTTGAGCTATGTCAAGCCGCCGGAGCCGCAAACTTTCGCTGCCGGCGGGAAAGCGGTCGAGCCTGGCGAGGATGACCTTCGGATCGGAGTTGTGGCGCGTTACTCTGATGCGTATTATCTGGATGGGTGGTATACGGATAAGGCCTGTACGGAACTCTTCGACTTTGACACCCCCGTTACGGAGGATATCACCCTCTATGCCGGGTATACGACGATTCCCGGAAAGAATTGTGAGGAGTGGTTTGACGGAGTCTTATTTAGTTTCTACACGACCCCCGAAATGTATGAGCGCAACAACAATGAGGATCTCAAAGCCTATTATCCGCATTATGGGGGATATTGCGAATGGAATAATATTACCATCAAAGACTTCAGCATGATTGAAGGGCTGGATTACGATCCGGAGAATCATGTGCTGACCTTTAATAATTACAACGGCCCGGCGATCTCCATCGATAATAAATCCCGCCAATATGACGAATACGAAAATTTTGAAGATATGGAAATCAGATTTCTGGGAACGAACAACATTTATCTCACACATAATATAGGAGGGTTGCATTTTCATAGAACGAATGTCACTTTTACAGGAGACGGGACGGTCAATCTGGACTACACCGGATTTTATTATATGGAAAGAGAAGGCAATCCTACATTAAGTGTGAACAGACTCTATTTTACGTGGCTGAGCACACAAGTTGTATGGGACGGACCGACACTCAACATTATGGGAATGACGGGAGAAGGAATCAATCAAATGGAGCACTCTACGGGTGGCCAAGGTTATAAAGACTTCCACTTTAAGATGCTAAATGGCGAGATCAATGTCGATATCATTCCGGTTTCCCGATTTGAAACAGAAGATACATCTACTGGTCGTGATCTGGATCCCATCGTATGTATCGGAAATAGCTTCGATCTGATAGGAGGAAGTTTTCACGTACATTACAGGAAGGCAAGAGAGGACGATACATTCGCGGACGCATACAAGTTCCGATACAATAACGAAATGCAGGATATCAGCGATGTGAAATATGTGACCGGAACCTGGCCTGTACTGGGGGGACCTTACGGTAGTGAAACTAAAGTTGCCTTAATGGACCGAGAAGTCTATATCAGTCCGGATTTCAATTTCCAGATCGAGGTGGATGAGGATCTGCAGGAACTGGGATTTAACGCCATTCCTTTTATCGTAGAGGACTTTGACTTTAGATTCCTGTTGCCGGATCCGCCGACGGGAGTAACCCCTCCGTATAACATTACTGATTGGTCACGTTCGGTGGACTCATCCACCACGGATTTCAGCGACATAGACGGCCTCAGCTATAATTTCGACAATTATACGGACCTTCCTAATTCCCACACCCTCGTAATGAACAACTACAGCGGCCCGGGTCTTCGGATCCGCTCCATGCTTTACCCGGGCACGGCGTTAAACATCGAGGTGCAAGGCAACAACACCATCTATTGCAACGGGCTGAGCGGTCTCTGGCTGGACGACGTGAATGTTACCTTCACAGGCGATGGCACATTGCGCTTCGTTGGTATGGAACCGGAGCAGGATGCGATCCTTAACTATACTGGTTCGGACGAAACGTACGTGAGTGTCCCTCAACGCGGTTGCAGTGCCATTATATTTTGTAATAATTCCAATGGATATGGATTTAACCCTCAGGCACCTGCCAGTGTCACAGTGGACGGTCCGAATATCATCGTCGATGGATATTATCGCTACGGTGCTTTCTTGGATCTGAAAGACGTGACCGTTAAGAGCGGTAGTGTTGAGATGACCTCGCCCCATGCGTCAATGAGAAGTTCGGTGGCTAGTGATACTATTGAACGCAGCAAGTTCTCTTACCAAAGCATGTTCTGGCTTGGAGATACATGGCAAGATGAGCCGTGTTCACTGCATCTGAACGGTGGCACGACCATCATTAACTTCGATCCATCCCCCAAGAGTGTGCCGGGCTCCTATGCTTATTTGGACTTTGGTATTCGGCTGTTGTTTGTATCAGGCGATGTCAATGTTGAGGATGGTGCATTAACTCTTGTGGGCGAGGATGAGATCCTGCGCCAAACGCTATATATCGGAAACACTATGGCACTAAAAGATCTCGTGCCGTTCACACAACATGTGAGGAAGGTGCAGACTTTAGAGGTGGAACATGGTCACGCACTCGTGCGTGTAGAAGGCGGGCAGGTCATCGTGACCGCAGAGCCGGAAGAGGCGTATAAACTGAAATCTATCTCCTGTAGGGTGGGGAGTGGAACGCCGTTCAGCCTGCTGGATGCGGACGGGGATGGAAAGATTGAATTCCCGCTTCCGGAAGGAACGGATGATGTGAATATCACACCGGAGTTCTGGCCGGCAGATGAAATTGGCGTAACATTCGCCGGATACAGTGTCTCCCTCGAAGGTAATATTGGCGTGAACTTCTATATGTCTCTTACAGATGAGGTGCTTGCCCACAAGGATACGGCTTACATGAAGTTCACCATCCCGAACGGTACGACCAGTACTGAAAAGATCGTTTATGTAAAGGATGCTACTATCGAAGAGGTCAGAGGAAAGACATACTACGTATTCAAGTGCGGTGTCTCGGCCAAGGACATGAACTCCGAGATAAAGGCGCAGATCATCGACGGCGAGAGCGTGGGGGCCGAGTATACGTATACGGTAGTGGACTATGCGAACTATATCATCGATCATGCTGACTACGATCCGGATTTCGCGAGAGCTCTTCCTCTGGTAAAAGCACTGTTGAACTATGGTGCCCGTGCGCAGTCCTACTTCGGTATCGAGGCGGAGCCTGCCAATGCACATCTGGATGAGGCGGATCAGAGCCTCGGAGATGTCGAGATCCCAGCTCCTAGAGAGTATACGGATGCTCTCCCTGAAGGCGTCGTATTCGAGGGTGCCACCTTGTCCCTGAAGACCGAGACGACACTGTCTCTGTACTTCAGCAGCGAGACCGTACCGGTATTCTCAAGCGATACGCTGACGGTCGAGTATGCGAAGGTTGGAGATTATCACGTGGCACGTATCCGTGGCATCAGCGCGAAGAACCTCGACAAACTGCTGACGATCAATGTCACCTGCGGTGGCAATACCGGAAGCATAAGCTACAGCGCACTTCACTACTGCTACAATGTCCAGCAGGGTGAGTATGACGATAAGCTGAAAGAAGTGGTAGAAGCACTGTACCTCTTCCATGAGGCGGCCGTGGCGTACAGCCAGAACTGATGCCTTCGCCGCCAACCTACCAAACTTCGATTTTCAGGGGTTAGGTAGGTCAGAATATCGCAGAACCGGCTCAAAAAGCAGACTAAATCTCGATTTTGAAGCATTTGGTCTGCTTTTTTCTGCTTCAGAGCACGCCCCGATCCCGCCCAATCTCATACAAAACCATGAATACATATGCAAAAGCACTGATCCCAGGCCGTTTCTGATTCCAAAGCGATGGGAACAGTGCTTTTCGAGAAGAATAAAGTGATATAGTACCCACTGCCGCCCAGTGCTTCTCGAGAAGAATCACTTCTGTTTCAGCACACGGCCGAACCAGTGCTTCTCCCTCTGTGGAGTGGTGAAGCACATTAAACTCCGCATTTATTCGATTTAATGTGTCGGCGGGACAGGGAAACACATTATACTCCGGTTTTGCGCAATATAATGTGTTGCCACTGGGGTAACCACTGGAGCAAAACACATTAAACTGCAGTTTGTGAACGGTTTAATGTGTCATTTCATACCCTGGTGAGGCTGTGCATAGTGCTTTTGACACATTAAACGGAAGATTCGAAAGATTTAATGTGTCAGACCCCTTCAGAAGATGCCCAAATGACACATTAAATCGTCATTTTCGAAAGTTCAATGTGTCGGGACCCTCTGAGCACGCCCCGATCCCGTCCAATCTCATACAAAACCATGAATACATATGCAAAAGCACTGATCCCAGTGCTTCTAGAGTAGGGAACAGTGCTTCTGGATTCGATATCAGTGTTTCTAAGATGTGGGATCAGCCCTCTGCGCCGCCTTCGCCGCCGGAAGCGGGTTCTTCGGCCGGAGGAGGTGTCTGCTCAGCCGGAGTGGTGTCCTCTACCGGTGCGGGCGTCGTATCCTCTACAGGAGCCGGAGTCGTGTCTTCGACCGGTGCAGGCGTGGTGTCCTCAACGGGGGCAGGTGTCGTGTCCTCTACCGGGGCAGGTGTCGTGTCCTCAACGGGGGCAGGTGTCGTGTCCTCTACCGGGGCGGGAGTGGTATCCTCGGCCGGAGCCGGCGTGGTGTCGTCCGGAGTGGTATCGCCCGGCGTGGTGTCACCAGGAGTGGTGTCGCCCGGAACCGTATCGCCCGGTGTGGTATCGCCCGGAACGGTGTCGGTGCCATCCGGCGGAACGACGTCTGTGCCGTCCGGGACTGTGGTGGTGTTCGGATCTACATCGCCGACCTGGCCGTTCGGATCCATGGTGTGGATCTGGCCGTCATCGCCCAAGGTGCCTACGTGGACTTCCACGTCGCGGCAGGGATAGTGGCTCGAGAAATAGGACTCGCGCTTGATCTCGTTTCCGTCTTTGTCGTACCAGACTTTATAAGAAGCGTAGTCATAGCCGATACGGCCGGAAGTGGTCGTTTCCGTCTGGCCGACCGGGAGATTCGGATCGGCCACGTAGATGGTGGAAGGGGAGATCGTGCGGACGTGTTCGCCCACGAGCTCGATGTACTGTCCGTCCGGAAGGAGGCGGCCGTAGATCTCAACGGTAACATGCAGGTCAGCATAGTACGCGTGGATCGCCACCGGATATTCGGAATCGTTGGTGAAACGGAAATTCGGGCTATACCAGGTAACCGTCGCGTCAGTGCCTTTGTCGACGTATGTGCTCGGGATCGAGTGGTTCTTACGCTCGTTGACCTTGAGATCGGCCTTCGTGACACTTTGGTAGAGCATGGTGTTGGCCTGGCAGATGCCGCCGCCGAGCTCGTCTCTCATGGAGCCGTTGTAAATACCGTGTGCCATCTTGTAGCCCTTCTCCGATGTTCGCTGTCCGACGAAATCGTTGAAGTTGAATTCTTCGCCCGGCATGAGGACCAGGCCGTCGATCTTCTCGCAGACGAGGCGGATATTGGTGTTACGGTTATCGTTGTCTGTGGTCTCGGAAGTGGTCGAAGCGACCAGACCGAGCTGGCTTCTCAGGAATTCTGTCGTGACTTCCGGCTTGGTGATCTCCGCCTCGACAGGGATCACGACCTGGAAATTCGAATTGTCGAAGGCGGCTTTCACATCGGCGGCAGCTTTATCGAAATTGACGACTACGCCGTCCTGGGATTCCGTGTAGATGAACTCGAGTTTCTCCACATCGAAGCCCTCGACGGCGCCCTCGACCAGCTCCGTGTTGTACGGGTCGAGCGTCTCGTGTACGAGGGTGGCCACGTCGGTGGAGCCCAGTGTGTAGGTGCAGGTGAAATCTACGGGTGTGGTCTTCAGCGCTTCGATCTTCTCGTAACGCTCGCGGATGGCGTCGTCGCCGGTGAGCGTGCTGGTTCTTCCGTAGTTATAGGCTTCTTCGATGACTTCGTCGATATTGCTTCCGAGCTTCAGGCCGTCTGTGGCCATGGGGATCTCTTCGTCACCGAGCTTGAATTTGACGTCGATGACCTGCGAGGCATCCGATGAGAAAAGCGCGGCGACCTCGTCCTTGGTCTTGCCTCCGACGTCGGTCCCGTTGATCGTGATGCCCTGATAGAAGACCGGGGAATCGATCTCCTTCTGCATCCGCTCGACTTCTGACGAAGATGCCGCCGCTTCGCTGGCATTCAGTGTCGTGGTCGTGGCCGCATCGGCCGTGCCGGAGTTGCCGCTTCTCGTCCCGAAATAAATCAGTGTGCCGATGCCTCCGACGGCCAGCACCCCTGCTGCCGCGCCGATGGCGATCTTTACGATCTTCTTTTTCTTAAGTGCATCCGTTTCCTTGGAGATCTCCTTCAGTTTCAGTGCATCCGTTTCCTTTGGTTTGCTTGCCTCTTTTCCCATATTCGCGCCTCTGTTTCTCCTCCGAATTGCAATACCCTATTTAAAGATTACTATGGGCATGGGTGGTTTTCAATAGGGCGAGTGTTTCGCTTACGTTACACTTCGGGGGTGCGCCATCCGGGCAAGGGTGGATGGTGACGACAGACTAAAAGGAGATGCCCCGGCCCCACCAAAAAAAAGAGACGCGGGTTAGAGCGTCTCTTTCATCTGGTCGTAGGTGATGCCGTATTTCCGGGCGATGTTCTTGGCGTAGGAGGTGGTGTCCGGCGGGCTGCGCTTGACCTTAAAGGTGTTGACGTCGTCCCGGATCTCCATGACCAGGCTCACGACCGAGCCCGGGCCTTCCCATTCGTTCATGACGTCGGTGCGGCGGGCGAGCTCGTGGATGTGTGTGTTGAAGATCACGGCGGAACCCTTGTCCTTCAGGATGTGTAAGAGGTCCTCGGAGAGGTAGAGCGCATCGCTCTCGGATGTGGTGGAATAGGTCTCGTTGAAGAGCACCAGCGTCCGGGCGTCGGCTTCTTTCACGATGTTTCTGACGCGGACGGCTTCCTCGCCGAGGCGCCCGTAGTTGATCGTCAGGTTCTCGTCGATGGGGAAGTGGGTGAGGATGCTCTCGAACGGAAGTCCCTCGAAGGACGTCGCCGTGACGAAAGAACCGGCCGCGGCGAAGACGGAGATGAGGCCGAGGCCCTGCTCCAGGATGGTTTTGCCGCCGCGGTTCGGGCCGGTCAGGATGAATAGACGCTCCTGCTCCGAGAACAGGAAGTCGTTCTTGACGATGTCCTTCTTACCGAGGATCGCCAGCCGGAGGTTGTAGAAATCCTTCACTTCGAAGCGCATGGGAAGCGCGCTAGGACCCGGCTCGGACATGCCCGTAAGCTGCGGCATGCAAAGCGTGTAGCCCGCCTCCCGAAGTGACACGCAGAAACGGGAAATGGCGATGTAGAACGTCAGCCCCTCGTACATTTCCGTGATGAAATGACTGTCGAGGTTCGTGTATTTCGCAAGGAGATTCCGGACATCGGTGAAATGCCTCTTCAGGTGTTTCTCGAGCTTCGGCGCGATGGCGGCCAGGAGCGGATCGTCGCTTTTCGGGACGTTGCCGAGGGTGCGGGTCAGTGCCTGCGCGCCCTGCCCGGCCTGGATGATCGGCCCGAAGATCGCGGCCATCTGGACGAACTTGTACTTCGAACGGAGCGGATACGGCAGGAACTCCACCGCGGCGACCTCCGAGATCGACAGGTCGGGGTTGAAGTTGATGCCCACCATGCAGCTGCGGACTCTCGACAGGTCCTCGAGCATGACCTTGATGTCTTTCTCGGCGTCGGCGAAATCCGGCGCCTCCGTGATGGCGGTGACTTCTTTTCTTAATTCGGCAAAAGCACTGGATTTGGGGGCGTGCTTCTGGAGTGTGTCGCTCAGGTAGCGGACCGTGTCGACGTAGACCGCGAGGGAGCGAAGGTCGGAAAGGAGCGTGTAGAGGGAGTTGTCTTTACTGCTGACTGCGCGTCGCGCCCCGGCGAAATCCTTCAGGGTGCGGATCATGGGGAGTACTTCCTCGAGGTCCTTGCGAAGTTCCGGGTTGCTGTCGAAGTCAGAGAAGATCTCCTGGCGGTAGCGGATGTCCGCGGGATCCATCGGTATCTCCAGAAGGACCGATCTTAATATGTTCTTATCGTAGACACCCATGGCGATACGGGAGATGATCTCGTCGATGGCGAGGTCTTTCGCCGTTTCGTCAGGGAGCTGCCTGCATTTTCTATCTGAGTTTTCGGGAAAAAGAATGTTCATCTTTAGGTCTCCTGGATCGTGACGGAGCTTCCTGTTTCGCGCCTCGCGCGGCGTGACCATGGGGCGCTTCGCTCGTGGTGCGCGCGGGAAACAGGGCTTCCGGATTCGTTTCTTACTATACTTGTATTTGCGAAATGCATATACAACGATTACAATATTTATATCATTTTCTAAAGGCCTGCGCTGAAGCGCGCGGTGACGCGGGGGCGCCGCGCACGAGCCTTGCCGCGGCACCTCGGCCCCAAGTCAGAGGCGCGCCTTCTGCGCCGGGCAGTCACGCAGGGTGCGCTGCCGCGCGTACAAGCCGGTCACGCCAGGCGCCGCGCCCCCAGGGCGCTGGGCGCGGCCCCGCCTGGCCGAAGCGAAAGGAGAGAACAGATGGACAGATCCAGGATCCCGTTAAGCGAGATCATGCAGCTGCTGCACGAGAACAGCGAGAACGCATTCGCCCACACGACGTACCGGGAGGAGAGCCGGCGGTTCCATCTGCTGATGCAGGGCGACATGCGCGCGGTGGAGGAATCGGAGCGGATGTGTGCCCCGGAGCTTCAGGGGACGCTGTCTTCCGATCCGCTTCGAAATGCGCGGTATCTCTTTATCGTCAATACCGGCCTGGCCACGCGCTATGCCATCGAGGCCGGACTTCCGCAGGAGCAGGTCTATGCCGCATCGGACGTGTTCATCCAGAAGGCCGACGTGACTGACTCCATCGAGACGATTCGAGACCTGAACCGACAGTTCTGGACACTCCTTGTGGAGATGGTGCAGAGAAAAAGAGCCGAGAAACGCTACACCAAGCCTGTCATGGCATGCATCGACTTCATCGATGCACATGTGGCCGAGAGGATCACGCTTCAGGATCTCGCCAAAGAAACAGACATGCACCCGGCGTATATATCAGTGCTTTTTAAGAAGGAGACGGGGGAACCGTTCGGGGAGTACCTCCTTAGAAGGCGGATCGACATCGCGCGGGCACTGCTGCTTCGTACCGAATACCCGTACTCGAAGATCGCGTATTCGCTGTCGTTCTGCTCCCAGAGCTATTTCAGCAAGGTGTTCCGGGAGCGAACGGGGTACACGCCGCACCAGTATCGGATGCGTTATTATAATTCGAATATTTCACGGGGCGATGGTGTGGTACAATGAGCGGTAGTGTTTGTGATGTTTGTGTTAAGGGAGAAACGGGAATGAGGACACGTAATCGAGTGGTGGCGGTCGTGCTTGCCGGGATACTGGCGCTGGCGTCGGCGGCCTGCTCCGGCGGGAAGAAGAAGATCTCTGCCGAGGAGTTCCGGGAGAAAATGGAAGACAAATCCTATGTCGTTACGGAGGCCGCGGCAAATGGCGCGGTCAAGGTCTCGTATACGGCGTACCCGAATGAACACGCGAAATGGCTCACCGTCACATACAGTGAGTTTGAGAGCGCGGATGAAGCGAAAATGAGCTATACCACGTCGCGGCACAGTTTCGAGAAGGCGAAGAGCACCGGCGACTATACGAACGTGATGACGGGCAGCAACAAGTTCACCGCGGAGAAGGGGACGGAGATGACCGTGATCACGGTGCTTGTGGAGGATGTGGTCATTATGGCCTACGGCTCGGATAAGACGATGGTGCAGGACGCGATCGAGGCGCTGGGGTACTAGGGGGCCGGCGCGCATATGCTCATGACATCGGCGAATTCTTCTCTAGGAGCACTGTTACCAGTGCTTTTGCATAAGTATTCAAAGAAGTGAATGAGATTGGGGCGGCTCGGAACACGGATGAGAGGGGCCGACACATTAAACCGTCAGAAACGTCGATTTAATGTGTATTTTGGGCATGTTGGGAAGGGGTCTGACACATTAAATCTTCCGAATCGCTTGTTTAATGTGTAAAAAGCACTATACAATATGCCTCCGGGACGTGTTTTTACACATTAAAGTCACTCAAACTTCAGGTTTAATGTGTCAGGGGGACAGAGAGGTTCCGGGACATACTGATTAAAATGCTCGAAAGCGGAGTTTAATGTGTTTCGCCCCAATCAGGACATGCGGAGGCCGAAGTGGAGCCGCGCGCCAATGAGGAGACACGCAGATGCCAGATGCCGAAGCGCGCCCCCCCGCGCCCAATCAGGACACGCGCACGCCGTAGATGGCGGTGGAGCGCTGGCCGATCACGATCATGTCATCCACGACGATCGGCGCGGCCTCGAAGTTCGTAAGCTCCGCGTAATCCTCCTGCTTCAGCCCCTGGATCAGACCGATACGCTGGCCGTTCGAAGCATCCACCAGATGGCCCTGGGCCTGGCTGTCGAACACCACGATATAGGCGTTTCCATCCTCGTCGTAAATGTCGACCGGCGAGCTCCAGGAATAGGTATTCCAGTCATATCGCCACACCTCTTCACCGGTGGTCTTATCATAGGCAACAAGTGCATTACCATACTGCGTGTTTTTCGTCATGCTGTACGCGAAGATCACCAGGTTCGAGATCGACTTCTTGCCCGTGATGGGGTTGCCGAGCATGCCGCCGTTGATGTCGTCGCTGGAGCTGGTTCCGTTATGCGTGTAGCAGGCGACGGACTTGCGCCAGACGGTCTCGCCGGTCATGGCGTCGATCTTATATGTGTAGGAATCGCCCTGATAGTCGAGCTCGTCGCGCTGCCAGTCGACCTCGGTACCGGTATACAGGTATACGTGCCCGTTGTCCTCTTCGATCACCGGCGTGACGTCGGAGTCGTCGTCGAGACGGCGGGACCAGACGAGGGAGAGGGTATTCAGATCGAGGCACAGGAGGTTGCCGGCATTGTCGGTGCACCAGCCGTAGTGGTCATAGATCGCAATCGAACTCTCGATACCCAGCTGCTTGCCGGAAACATTGTCGAAGATGTAGCGGTACGCGACCGTGTCCGGATTGACGGAAACGGTGCCCGCGGCAGGGTCGAACTGGGTGTTCAGCTTGACGGTGTAGATCATGCCGTTCTCACTCGGATAGATGAGCGTGTCGGCGTCCGCGTCGATGATCGGCGAGGAGTCGCATGCACCCCAGGAATCGCGGTGCGCACGGGGATCGAGGCCGGTCTGGAAATGCATCATCTCGAAGTTCAGCAGGCTGTAGATGCGGTAGCCGATGACGCCTCTCTCGGAGCCGTTATCGTCGCCCTGGCCGACGTAGAGGATGGGGTAGCCGCGGGGGTCCACTGCCGGCGTGCCCTTGATGGTGGCGCCGACGTTCAGCGGGTCACGGGTCTTCTGTCCGTCCTCGATATCGAGGAAGTACACATGCCCGTCCTGCGAGGCGATGATGACCTCGGTGAGGTCCTGCTTCGACTTCTTGTCCGGGTACATATTCATGAGCTGCTGCATGTCGTAGCCCCAGCGGACGGCCAGTGCCTGACCGGTCCAGCCGACGCCGACCCAGCTCCAGGAAGAAGACAGCGGAGTGCTCTTGAACTTCAGCTCCGTGAAATCCCATACCTTCTCAAAATGCGCTTTTTCGTCTTTGGTTTTGTCGATGTTGACGTAGCCCCAGGAGGCGCAGTTGCGGAAGTTGTTGCCGCGGAACGTCAGAATGCCGGCGATGTCCTGATAGTTGAGCGGATCGCCCATGTGGATCTCGGATTCGCGCTGGTAGGACGACAGGCGCTCCTGTCCGTGATAGATGTCCTCCTGGGCGCCGCGTCCGGAGGGCGCGTACTGCGGATCCGGCACGCCGATGACGGCATCCATTCTCGCTGTCGCCGGAAAAAGAAGGACGTTCTGGTTCGGTCCCGGAACACTGGCCGGGTCCGGTGTCGTCTCCGCCGGGTCGGTGATGGAGATACTGGCGTTCGGATCGACGGTGATCACGTTGCCGTTCTCGTCGGTGACCGTCGGGACGGACGATCCGGAAGTGTCCGTGCTTCCGGATCCACTGAGGTCTTTCTTCGATTTCTTATACACGGCGACGCCGAGGACGACCGTCAGCACGACGAGCGCCAGTGTCACGGCGAAAAGGATGTACAGGCCGTTGTTATTGTTCCTTCTCCGGCTTGCCCGGTAGGAGTAGTTCGGATATCTGATGTTGCCTTGATTCTTCATGTGTCAGCTCTCAATTCTTATTTGTATAAGAGATATTTTACCATATATTCGGGAAAGTATATCCGGTGGGGCTGACCGCGCGGGATTCAAGAGCTTTTCGCATAGAGGACGAAACCTCTTGAGTGATTTCGCTGCAGGATTCAAGAGCTTTTTCCGAAAAGCACTGAACCTCTTGAGTGATGCGTGCTTATTTGATGATCGGCTTGACGCGGTGCGCGATAACGAACGCGACAGCCATTTTCACAAGGTCGGGGATGATGAAAGGGAACACGCACCAGGACAGGACGGTCGCAAGGCCGACGGCGCCGGTGTCGCGCATGTAGATGTACATGAACCAGCCCGTTCCGAATGCATAGCAGACCAGGAGGCCGAGGACGAGGGCGAGAATCTCGACGAGGAGCTTCTCGGACAGGAATTTCGTGAAGAGAAAATAGATGATGCCGGTCAGGAGGAACCCCAGGATGTAGCCGCCGGTCTTGCCGAGGAGGATGCCCATGCCGCCGGTAAATCCTGAGAAAACGGGAACGCCGACGGCGCCCATGAGGATGTAGGTCAGGATGGACATGATGCCGCGTTTGCCGCCGATCAGGAGAAGGACGGCGAAGACGGCGAAGGTCTGGAGCGTGAAGGGCACTGCCGTGGGGATGCTGATCCAGGAGCAGACGCTGATGAGCGCCGCGCCGATGGCGATATAGGCCAGGTCTAGTGTTCTCGACGCGGACGAGGAACCCTTGCCGTTGGCAAATGCATGGACCGAAGTCCGGGCCGAAGCGGATTTTTCGCTGCCCGACTCAATCTTGTTATCTGTGTTCTGTACGTTCGTATCGTTCATGTGTTTTACCTGGCTTTCTCTGACGCTTCCAAGACTTTATCACATGGCAAAAGCACTGTCAACCTGAATTTTGATTTAGGTTAACGGTGACGAAGGGGGGGTGCCCGGAAAAAAGTGCTGGCAATTCGGGAAAAAGGCGCCGATTGTCGGATATATCATGTAGCCAATCGGGAAAGAGGGGGATATAATGTTGGTATCGGATGGAGCTTCCCCGGGATAGGGAGGCGGCCGGATGAAGATTTATTATTTCTGCCCTCGGCAGATAACGTGATATGATTGTTGTTCTCATGTAAGGAAGCGGTGCCTGAGCCCCTGTCATGAAAACGGGACTTGACCGTCCCTTTTACTTGTGATATGCTATCTCACGCTGCAAAGGATGCAGAGAGCATAGTTATATATGCGATGAATTATCCTCGCTCTCATCGAAGTAGGTATGAGGGCCGTTCTAGACCAGGAGGAGGTGAAAAATCATGGCGAACAAGTATGAGATGATGGTTGTTCTGAGTCCCGTTCTCGGTGACGAAGGTATTGCTTCGACGACAGACGCAATCAAGGCTAAGCTGGAGTCCGGCGCGACAGTTGACTCGCTGGAGACACTTGGTATGAAGCGTATGGCTTACGAGATCGACGATCAGAAGGACGGGTTCTATCTTCTGTTCAACTTCACGTCTGACGCGGATTTCCCGAAGGAGATCGAGCGTGTGCTGAAGATTACAGAAGGCGTACTGCGTTTCCTCGTTATCCGCATTGAGGAGTAACAGCGTAAGAAGGAAGTGGCATTATGAACAAAGTAATTTTATTAGGTAGATTAACAAAGGATCCGGAAGTCAAGTCGACAGGCAATGGCGTGTCGGTATGCTCATTCGCAGTGGCTTGTGACAGAAAGTTCAAGAGCCAGAACGGCGAGCGTCAGACAGACTTCATCAACTGCGTGGCATGGCGTCAGCAGGCCGATCTCCTTGGAAGGTATTTCCACAAGGGATCGCGTATCTCCATCACCGGTTCGATCCAGAACAGATCGTACGATGACCAGAACGGTCAGAAGCGTTATGTGACGGAAGTAATGGTCGAGGAGATCGAATTCGTCGATACGAAGGCGGATTCTCAGGGTTCGTATGCGGCAGCTCCGGCTCCGGCCCAGGCAGCACCGTCTGCCTCCACCGCAACTACGGTTGCCCAGACACCGCCGACACCTCCGCAAGCCCAGCAGATCGATGCAGGATTCGAGGCGTCCATGGATTCGGACGATAATGCCCAGCTCCCTTTTGACGTGATGGCATATTGATTCGAAAGGAGATTAGTGAAAATGGCTGAAAATAGAGCACCTAAGGCACCGGCCCGTGAGTTCGGTGACCGTGGCATGAAGCAGAGACGTTCCAGAAGAAAGGTTTGTGCTTTCTGCGCGGATAAGATCGAAGTGATCGACTACAAGGATCAGGCTCGTCTTCGCAAGTGCGTTTCCGAGCGCGGCAAGATCCTGCCGAAGCGTATGACAGGTACATGCGCGAAGCACCAGAGAGAGCTGACGATCGCGATCAAGCGTGCAAGACATGTCGCTCTGCTGCCGTTCGTAGCAGAATAATTCCGTTCCGTTATAGACGGATCCCGTATGGCTTCCCGGAGCTTCTCCGGGGGTGAGCGATTCACGGGTATTCGTTTACAATATGGACTGAAGCGTTTATAATATTGAGCATCCGCATCCGATATGCGGGTGCTCGATTTTTTCTCTGGAGGAAACGGAAAATGAAGTGTATCTTACTTTCAGATGTTAAGGGTGTAGGCAAGAAAGACGATATTATCGAGGTATCGGACGGATATGCCAGAAACTACCTGCTGAAGAAGAAGCTGGCGGTGGAAGCGACAGCGGATAATATGAACAAGAACAAGCTGAAGAAGGGCTCGGAGGCGGAGCACGCCAGAAGAGAGCTCGAAGAAGCGATCGCGAACGGCAAGAAGCTGGACGGACAGACCGTGAAGCTCGCCGTGAAGACCGGTGAGGGTGGACGCCTCTATGGCGCCGTGACGGCGATGGACGTGGCAGATGCCATCCAGAAAGCCGGTTTCCCGGTAGATAAGAAGAATGTAGTGATCAAGAACCCGATCAAGTCCTGTGGTACGTACGAAGTCACCGCGAAGCTGCACACGAAGGTCAGCGTGAAGGTGAATGTCGAGGTCGTTCCCGGAGAGTGAGGACCTATGGCTGAAGAGAGGGGAAAATCGATCCTGAGCCGCGTTCCGCCGCAGAATAATGATGCGGAGATCGCCGTGCTGTGCTGCTGTCTGGATGCACCGGACAGAGTGCCATTGATCACCGGATATCTTCTGGCCGAGGACTTCTATGTTCCGGCTCACCAGAAGATCTACGAGACGATCTACACGCTGTATTCCCAGTCGAAGACGGTGGATCTGATCACCGTCGGCGATGCGCTGAAGAAGCAGGGCGACCTGGAGAAAGTGGGCGGCATGGAGTATCTGAGCACCATTACGGATGCCCGTGCCCTGGTGTCGAACCTTTCGGACTATGTCCGGATCGTGAAGCAGAAGTCCCTGGGACGCCGCCTGATCCGGGCACTGGACGAAGTGTCACGCCAGACCTACGAGGGCGAATCGGATCCCAGCAACCTTCTCGAGGTCGCGATCTCGCGCCTGTCGGAACTGCGTGACCACAACGCCTCCGATTCGGCGCTGGTGAGCATCAGCAAAATCTTCGAGGCGAGTGCGAAGGGCTTCCTCGATGGTAAGAAGGAAAAGGCCGTGATGAGCCATTTCTCGATGCTGGACTATGTGACGAACGGCTTCCGCCCGGGTACGCTGTCGATCGTGGCAGCGCGTCCTTCCATGGGTAAATCGGCCTTCGTGATCAACATCGCCGTGAATGTGGCGCTGTATGAGAAAGTGCCGGTTGCCTTCTTCAGTCTCGAAATGAATGCGCAGGAGATCGCGAACCGTATCCTGGCGGCCCGTGGCGATCTGCCGATCTCTGTCCTGCAGAGCAACAGGAAACCGGATCCCGAGATGATCGGGCGTATCGGGGATACCATGAAGATTTTTAACAAGGTCGACCTGTATATTGATGAGCAGTCGGGACTCAACTCTGCGGAGATCCTCACGCACTGCCGGGAACTTCAGAACCGCATCAACAAGCCGCTTGGCCTGATCTGTATCGACTACCTGCAGCTCATGTCTGCGGTGTCGTCGAAGAACAATGCGTCCCGTCAGCAGGAGGTTTCGGAGATATCCCGTTCCCTCAAGCTCATGGCAAAAGAACTGAAGGTCCCGATTATTGCGCTGGCGCAGCTCAGCCGTGAGTCGGAGAAACGTGACGATCACCGTCCGATGCTGTCGGACCTGCGTGACTCCGGTGCAATCGAGCAGGACGCCGATATGGTTATGTTTATCCACCGTCCTGACTACTATAAGCGTAAGGAAGAGATCGACGACGATTCGGATGAGGAGTCGAACGAGAAGCCGAAGTTTAAGAAGAATCTCGATGACGAGGAGATCCAGAAAGCGGAGATCATCGTGGCGAAGAACCGTCAGGGTCCGACGAAGACGATCTATCTTCAGTGGAACGGATCGAGAACGGTCTTCTTCGAGAAGGATAAGCCGAATCCGAACCAACCTCTGGGCCCGTCGGATGAGGATGCACCGCCGGAAGGGGCGCTCAAGTCCGTGGCGATCCCGCAGGAGCTGTTTGAAGAGCCGGCTGCCGCCCAGGATGCCATGGCAAAAGCACTGTTGTCCGGGGCTTCTTCTGCGGGAGCCGGGGCACCGGCTGTGGATGTGCCCTGGGATCAGAGTGCGCCGGCAGCGCCGGCTGCGGCGGAACCGTCGGAGCCAGTGCATTTCGAGTCGGATCCGGTCCTGGATTCGCTGGGTCTGGAGCCGATCGCGGCGGATATGGTGCCGGGACTGGCGCCTGCCGAGGACCTTTCCGGGCAGGCTCCTGACGATCTTTCCGGACAGGCCGCGGGGGATGATTTCTCCGGATTTGCGCCACCGGAGGACATTTCCGGGCTGACGCCGCCACCGCCGGGGGACGATGAGATCCCGATGGGCTTAGGTGTGACGGAAGAGGAGTCGCAGATGGGCTTCGAGCCGATGGCCACCATTGACTGGGATGACCACGGATCTGGCGACGATGACGACGATGACGATGAGCCGGACGAGCCCGAAGACGGGAGCTGGTTCGACGGTCCGGGTGAATCCGGGGATGAGGAATAAGATCGTGGAAGACCTGATTCTTGTGGTCGAAAACTATATTGAGAAATACCGGCTGCTGCCTGTTACGCGGCTTGTGGCCGGTGTATCCGGAGGCGCCGATTCGATGGCGCTTCTGTTCGTTTTAAAGGATATCCTCAGTAGGAAATATCCGGAAGTTCCGCTTCTCTGCGCCCATGTGAACCATGGGATCCGGGAAGAAGCGGGCCGGGATGAGAAGGTGGTCGAGGCATTCTGCGCGCACCTTCAGGTGCCTTTTCTCCCCAGATCTGTCTGTATTCCGGAAGTCGCGGAAAGAGAGGGATTAAGCCTTGAGACGGCGGGACGCATCGCGCGCTACGATTTCTTCCGGGAGCTCGCGGGAGACGAGGGAACCATCGCCGTGGCGCACCACATGGAGGACCAGGCGGAGAGCGTCGCGATGCATATCTTCCGCGGCTGCGGGCTGGAGGGACTCTGCGGGATCCGCCCCCGAAACGGCAACGTGATCCATCCGTTCCTGTGCCTTCGGAAGGAGCAGATCCTCAGGTTCTGTGAGGAGAAGGGCATCCCGTACTGCCATGACGTGACGAACGATGACCCCTCTTATGACCGGAATTTCTGGAGAAAAGAGGTTTTCCCGCTGATCCGGAAGGGCACGGACAGAAATCCCGTTTCCGCGCTAAATGGACTGGCGGAGAGAGTCTCGGAGGAGAGTGCTTTTCTCGATGAAATGGCCAGGGAAAGGCTCGATGCGATCCTTTCGCCGGAGGCGGGGGGGAAAGGTGCGGATCCGGGACAAGATGCGCCGGCTGCCGGTGAAGAAGCCGCGGTTGCGGGTGCTTCCGGGGCGCCGGAGACGTCGGGCGCTTCCGGAGTGCCGGTTCTGGCGCTGATGGAACTGAAGCGGCCGCTGCGGCGGAGAGTGCTGCGGCTTCTGGCTCTTCGGACCTGGGGCGACGTGGTGGATATCGAGGAGAGCCACTGGGACGCGATCCTGCGGCTTGTTGAGAAGCCGGAGGGCGGCGGACATCTGGATCTGCCCGGCGGACGATCGGCCGAGAGGGAACGCGGCTGTATACGGTTCCTCTCCGGCGCGAGGGATCCTTCAGGAGAAGAGGAAAAGGGCGGATATGTCGTCGGGACGGGGTTTCTGACGCCGTCCGGATGGGATGTGGAAGAAGTGCGGCTCCGCGATCTTCGCGATGGCGAGGTCCGGGAGCTTCTGGCCGTGGCGGACACAGGCGGTGAATCGGGTGGCGAAGCGCCCGGTGAGGTTCCTGTCGGGGCGGCCGGTGAGGCTACTGGAGAACCAAGCGGTGAAAAGGTTAATTTTTCACAAAGATTTGGCCGAATCCGACTTCATCGCATTGTGAAAGAAGAGCCTTTGATATATAATGATTTGACGTGGTTTTTTCCGGAATCGCTGCTGGAAAACGCCGTGATCCGGACCAGAAGACAGGGAGACCGGTTCTCCCGCGCGGGAAGCTCCTGTACGAAGCAGCTCCGCCGGTATATGAACGAGCTCGGCATTCCGCCGAGATTTCGGGACCGGGTGATCCTTCTGGCGGAGGGCGACCGGGTCCTATGGATTCCGGGATGGGCGCATGCCGAGGGGTTCACGGACGCCGAGTCGGAAAGGCGCTTCTGGGAAGACGGGCAAGTGCTTCGGCCCAAGGACCGGGCGGAAGAACCAATGCTTCCACCGACGGAACAGGCCGAAATACAAGTGCTTTTGCAGGCGGAGCGGGCGGAAGACCACGAGTATCGGGAAGGCCTCCTGTGCCTGGAGTTCCTTCCTTCGGACATCGAGTAACAGTAAAGGAGAACGGACAGATGGAACGAGTTACGGGAACCATGATCAGTGCGGAAGAAATCAGACAGGCCGTGGATCGTCTGGGTAAGCAGATCTCGGCGGACTATGCCGGGAGCGGATCCGAGATCGTTGTCGTCGGCATTCTTAAGGGTGCATTCGTATTCCTGGCCGATCTTGTCCGGGAGATCTCCTGCCCCATGATACTGGATTTTATGCAGGTGTCCAGTTACTATAACGGAACCGTCTCGACCGGTAATGTCAAGATCAAGAAGGACCTTGACTATGACATCGCGGGCAGGGACGTCCTCATCGTGGAGGATATCATTGACTCCGGCGTGACCATGCAGTGCCTCAAGAGAGAGCTCTATTCGAGAAATCCGAGGAGCATCAAGGTGTGTGCTGCTTTTGACAAGCCTTCCCGCCGCAAGGTGGACTTTACGGCGGATTACATCGGCATCGAGGTGCCGGATGAGTTCATCGTCGGGTACGGGCTGGATTATGCCGGTAAGTACAGGAATCTTCCGGATGTATGTGTTCTGGAAGTTGACGGAGGTGACAAATGAGTCAAACAGAGAAAAGACCGAAGCGGTCATTTAGCGGGCTACCGTTCTATCTGGTGCTGATCGTAGTGCTGATCGTGGCGTCCTATTTCTTCCTGAATGGGAACTCGGCGAAGAGTGCTTCTCTTTCTGAGGCGCTGAATATGATCGAGGACAAGCAGGTGGAGAAGGAAGACGTGGTTCTGAACGGCAATACGCTGTCGTTTAAGTATATCGATTCTGAGACCGGGAAGAAGAAGGAAGTCAGCAAGAAGGTGCCGTATGATTCCGAGGATCATGTGATGACGATCCTGATGGAAGCGCAGAAGAACGGTTCGATCGAGAAGTTCGAGTATAAGCAGCCGACGGATGTTTCGGCGATTATGTCGGGGATCATGATCGTGCTGATGCTTGCGGCGATGGTGTTCTTCGTATGGATCAATTTCACGAGAAATGCAGGCGACGGCAGAAGTGCGATGAACTTCGGCAGAAGTAAGGCGAAGCTTCACGATCCGTCGAAGAATAAGGTGACTTTCGCCGATGTGGCGGGTGCGGATGAAGAGAAAGAGGAGCTTACGGAGGTCGTGGACTTCCTGAAGAATCCGAAGAAGTATTCGGCGTTGGGTGCGAAGATCCCGAAGGGTATCCTCCTTCACGGTGCGCCTGGTACAGGTAAGACGCTGCTGGCGAAGGCGGTCGCGGGTGAGGCCGGTGTGCCGTTCTTCTCGATCTCCGGTTCGGACTTCGTGGAGATGTTCGTCGGTGTCGGTGCGAGCCGTGTGCGTGACCTTTTCGACAATGCGAAGAAGAATTCTCCGTGTATCGTGTTTATCGATGAGATCGATGCTGTGGGTCGTCACCGTGGTGCCGGTATGGGCGGTGGCCACGATGAGCGTGAGCAGACGCTGAACCAGCTGCTTGTTGAGATGGATGGTTTCGGGCCGAATGAGGGCGTGATCGTGATCGCGGCGACGAACCGTATCGATATCCTGGACCCGGCGCTTCTGAGACCGGGACGTTTCGACCGTCGTGTGGCGGTGTCCCGTCCGGACATCAAGGGCCGTGCGGATATCCTGAAGGTGCATGCGAAGAATAAGCCTTTCGAGGATGATGTCGATCTTAAGGAGATCGCGAAGATCACGCCCGGCTATACAGGTGCGGATCTGGCGAACCTTCTGAATGAGGCGGCGCTTCTTGCAGCCCGCCGTAATGCGAAAAAGATCAGTAAGGCGGATGTGTCCGAGGCTGTCTTTAAGGTCATGATCGGGCCGGAGAAGAAGAGCCGTGTCATGTCCGATAAGGAGAAGCGCCTGACGGCGTTCCACGAGGCGGGTCATGCGATCATCCTGCGTACGGTTTCCGAGACCGACCACGTCGAGCGTGTTTCCATTATCCCTGCAGGTGGTGCCGGCGGTTATACTGCCCACAAGCCGGATGAGGATATTTACTACACGACCCGTAAGCAGCTGATCGACAACATCATGATCTCCCTTGGCGGTCGTGGTGCGGAGGAGATCATCCTCGGCGAGATCAGTACGGGTGCTTCTTCTGACCTGCAGCACTGCAACAGTATCGCCCGTGAGATGATCACCCGCTACGGCATGAGTGAGCATTTCCCGAACGTGATCTTCGATGACGACGATGAAGTCTTTATCGGCAAGAGCTATGGTCATACGCGTGTGTACAGTGAGGATTCGGCGGCGAAGATCGACTCCGAGATCGCCGAGATCATCCGTGCGGCTTATGCGGACGTGCTGCGTATTCTGAATGAGAAGATGGATATCCTGAACGCTGTCGCCCAGCGCCTGCTCGAGAAAGAGAAAATCGAGGGTGCCGAGTTCGAGGAGATCTACAATAATCCGGATTCTGTGACGAGCGGTGCTGAGGCTGAGGATGCGGTATCTGGGACTTCTGAGAGTGCGGATTCTGCGGCTTCGGGTACTTCCGAATCTTCGGCTTCTTCGGGGGCGGATGCTTCGGGGGCTGCTGATGCGGCTTCTGCCGGCGCTTCGGATGCGGCTTCTTCTGGAGATGACGGGTTCGTTCCCAGTTCTTTCGGCGAGTTAAGCGGATCGGCGTCGACCGGCGACGGGCTGCTGTTCGGCGATGAAGGCGAGGACGACGGCAAGTCCGGCGAGGAGTGATCCGCGAGCGGGTCCTTCCCGATTGATATGACAATGGAGGCTGCCTTGTCGGTGCGAGAAGCATCGGCAGGGCAGCTTTTTCGTGCGTGTCGCGAGTGGTTTTCAAGAGGTTTTCTCGAGAAGCACGGAACCTCTTGAATGATTTGTCTGCGGGATTCACGAGGTTTCCTCGAAAAGCACTGAACCTCTTGAGCATTTTCGCTGTGGAGTTCAAGAGGTTTTCTCGAGAAGCACGGAACCTCTTGAATATTTTGTCTCTGCGATTCAAGAGGTTTTCTCGAGAAGCACGGAACCTCTTGAATGATTTGTCTGCGGGATTCACGAGGTTCCCTCGAAAAGCACTGAACCTCTTGAGTATTTTCGCTGTGGAGTTCAAGAGGTTTTCTCGAGAAGCACGGAACCTCTTGAAAGATCGACGGAAACGAATCAAGTGCTTTTCAAGAAAAAGGCAAAACCTCTTGAATGCCATAGCGCTCAGACAAGAAACAGCTTGGAAATTCATCTGATTCTTGTCTCCTCATGAGTGTGCAGACAAGAACGAAAGCGATTATCCACTTGATTCTTGTCATGAATCGAGGAGAAAGACAAGAACCAAGCGATTTACGGCCTGATTCTTGTCGCGGGCTAAGAAATCAGACAAGAACCAGCGCGATTTACGGCCTGATTCTTGTCGCGGGCTAAGGAATCAGACAAGAACCAACGCAGTTTCTCGTATCATTCTTGTCGCGGGCTGAGAAATCAGACAAGAACCAGCGCGGATTTCAATTTCATTCTTGTATCTGCGCGGAAGGAGAAGTTTTTTGCTATAATAGGCGGGACAGATTATAGGAAGAAGGGTGCAACATGCGCAAGAGATATATCAGACTTTGGCTTTTGATTGCGGCGATGGTCCTGGCAATCGGCATTTCGGCGGGCTGCTCGAAGAAGAAGGAAACGACAGCGACGACAGCCGCGACTACGACGGAATCGACGACGCAGAAGGAGACGACGGAAGCGCCGACCACTACGACTGAAGGAAACACGGAAGCCACGACGGAATCAACCGCGAAGGCCCCGACCGAAGCAACAACCACCGAAGCCCCGACTGAAGCAACAACAGAGGCGACCACCGAGGCGACGACTACGCAGAAGGAAACAACAGAGAAGCCGACGACGCAGAAGGAAACGACGGCGGCACCGACGGAGGCGGCCATTGACGAGGACGGCGAATACACGAGTAAAGACGACGTGGCGCTGTATATCTACACGTACGGGCATCTGCCGTCGAATTTCGTGACGAAGAGCGAGGCCCGCGCGAAAGGCTGGGAGGGCGGATCGCTCGAGGACTATTTCCCGGGATGCAGCATCGGCGGCGACGTATTCGGCAACCGCGAAGGCATCCTGCCGAAGAAGAAAGGCCGCACCTACTACGAGTGCGACATCGACACGAAGGGGAAGAAGTCCCGCGGCGCGAAGAGGATCGTGTTCTCGGACGACGGACTGATCTACTACACAGACGACCACTACGAGACTTTCACGCTTCTGTATGGGGAGGAGTAACATGAACATCTATCTTCTGGACGGAAAAGATATGACGAGCCGCGACGAGGCGTACCGCGTGATCGCGGCGGAGATGGCGTTCCCGGACTACTTCGGAAACAATCTCGATGCCCTGTACGACTGCCTCAGCGCTAGAAGCGCTGATAACGCGGTGCTCTTCGTGAATACGGCGATCCTCGAGGAGAATCTCGGGGAGTATGCCGGGAAGATCCTGGAATGCTTCCGCGATGCGGCGGACGAGTGTGGGTTCATACTGAGAGAGAAGCGCTGAACGGCGCGGCAAGTGAGGGAAGGTGCGGGAAAGACGCACCGAGGCCCGAAGCCGCGAAACTGCAAAGAAGCGAAGAAACGAAGAAGCTTATTAGAAAGAAGCGAATGAAATCATATGTTAGCCAATTATCACACACATACCCGCAGATGCCACCACGCAGTGGGAACGGAGAGGGAGTATATTGAGAATGCGATCGAGCAGGGATTTAAGATCCTGGGCTTCTCAGATCACACGCCGCAGCCGTACCCCGCAAATTTCCGTTCAGGGATCCGCATGGATATGAAAGAGATCCCCGAATACACCGAGACACTGGTGAAACTGCGGGACGAGTATAAAGACCAGATCCAGATCCTCATCGGCTATGAGGTGGAATACTCAGTGCGTTTCTTCCCGAAGCTTCTCGAAGAACTTCGGAACTACCCGCTGGACTACCTGATCCAGGGCCAGCACTTCGCCGTTAATGAAGTCGACGGCTTCTATGTCGGCTCGCAGATCTTCGGCGAAGAGCAGCTGCAGTCGTACGTTGAGACGACCATCGAAGGCATGGAGACAGGGCTTTTTACCTATCTGGCGCACCCGGACCTGGTGTACTACATGGGCGGGGATGAAGTGTACACCCGCCATATGCGTAGGATCGTGAAGAAAGCCATCGAGCTGGATATCCCGCTGGAAGTGAACATGTACGGATTTGTCGACGGACGGCACTATCCCTGCGACCGTTTCTTCAAGATGGCAAGTAGCATGGGTGCGAAGTTCGTGATCGGCTGCGATGCGCATCAGCCGAAAATGGTGCGTCAGCCGGATGATCCGCGTTTCCAGATGTTCCTTAAGAAACACGGGATCGAATGCGGGGACAACATCATCCCGATCCGGAACCCGAATGCGTGATCACACCTCGTACACCCGAGCATATGCGTGATCACACCTCGTACACCCGAGCATATGCGTGATCACACCTCGTACACCCGAGCATACGGAAAAAGGCGGCCCGATCGGCCGCCTTTTTTGTAACCTGTTGCGGATCCGAACACGAACCCGAATGCGTGATCACGACGTGATCACACCTCCAGATCGAGCTCGTCGATGATGGAGTGGATGATCTCCATCTGATCGTCCGAATAATCGAAGATGCTGATTTTGTATATCGCATCTGTGGTGCTGATGCAGCGGGTGTAGACTTTGTGCTCGGGCGCATCGTCCGAATTCGGATCGTAGTCCTGCACGATCTGCATACCCTGGAAAGAGAAATCGAAACAGTTCCCTGTTACCGCGCCTGCCATTTCGCCGTCCTCTATCATCTCATTCAGTTCGACCAGTAGATTCGAATTCTCGAAGACCGGCTCCATCAGCTCGAGATCAGGATCGATGATAATGCGGAAATCCCCTGTTGCGTCGTAATATATCAAACTGTCACCGGAACTGCCCGAATTTTTCGCAAACCCATATTTCGTGAGGACTTCGTCCACCTTCGCCTCGTCGAAAGTATGACCCTCGATCGAGCGGAAAACCTGCCGCAGATCGAGATCCGTGATCTTTCCGTCGTCATAGAGCTGCTGTCCCGCCATCTTGTAGATCACGAGGGAATCTTCTTCTGTCAGCTCATCGATATAGTCCCACGGATCGAAGAGGAGAATGAGCGAACCGAGATCACCACTGACATGGAAGGAGTCAGCATCACGAGGGTTGTCGACCTCGACGGTCACCTGGAAGTCCCGATCGATCGTGGGAGAGGCTTCGAGATCGTCATGGAAATACGTAACCAGCGCATCGAAATCGAGCTCGTCGTAGACGTCGTCCTTGAGGTCGTTTCTCACGAAATTTTCAATGATCCGATAGAGCATAGGCGCAAGCTTCTCGGGGTTCGTGAAGAAGTCGCTTGCTACCTGTTCGTAGTCCTTCATGTGCGCATGCACGACAAAATGCGCCGTGTTATCGTCATCGTTCGATACATACTCCAGCTCGTACGTAATGAGCGAATTGATGGCAGAATAGAATTTGCGATAGGAGTCACTGTACCTATCCAGTTCAGTGAAGTGGCTGTGGGCGTACAGGTAATAGATATCGATAGCAAGGAGCTTCTTCATGTACTGATCGAGCTTCGTCATCTTATCCACATCCCCCACAGGGAGCGCTTCCGTAATGATGTTGTACTGCTCCATCACGAGATCGTAGAGCTCCTCCGTAGAGGTGATCAAGGTGTCGTCGTCGTCCTCGCCGATTTCAAGCGGGATCTCGATCTCGGACTCGACCGTTTTCCTGGTGTCGGAAATGAGCTTCACCGCGGAAATATAAGTAAGCGAAGAACCTTCGGACTTCAGTGCTTTTGCCGCATCAGGAAGGGAAATGGTGACGGAAACGGTCGCCTCGTCGTCCGAAATCTCGGTCTCGCCGAACTCGAACTCCAGCTTCCCGATAAACGCATTCCATAAGTCCTCCTGCGCCGTGGTTTGTAAAGAGATGTCCTGAAAAGGATCCCCGTCCGGGTCCGCGTAGCGCTTCAGACGGTCGAGTTTTCCGGATCTCAGGAAGACGAGATAGTCCTCGACGACGCCCTCACAGCTCTTCTTCTGCGCTTCCTCTTTCTTATTCGTGCGAAAGCAGGCGCCGCATGTGCCGATGATACTGATAAGAAGCACCCCGGTCACCAGCGATGACAGGATGCGTTTGCTGAAATTACCCATGTTCCAATCTCCTTTTTCCGCTACTTATTATAGCACATACAGGGCGGCCCGGACGCGAAGACAGTGCTTCTGCCTTGGCAAAAGCACTGTTCCTGAGGGGTGCGTGTCTTTTATGGGGACTCTGCTTCTTTTTGGAGGGCCGGGAGGAAGGGCGTTCAGGCCTTCGGGACGTGCATGGCGCGGGCGGCGTTTAGGATCGCGAGGACCAGGACGCCTACATCTCCGAATACGGCGAGACGCATACCGGCAAGACCCAGCGCGCCAAGCACCATGACTGCGACCTTCACCGCGATGGAGAAGATGATGTTCTCTTTGACGATGCGCATGGTCTTCCTGGAGATGCGCACGGCCTGGGCGATCTTCGTGAGACGGTCGTCCATCAGGACCACGTCCGCCGCTTCGATGGCCGCATCCGAACCGAGGGCGCCCATGGCGATCCCCACGTCCGCACGGGTCAGGACCGGTGCGTCGTTGATGCCGTCTCCGGCGAAAGCAACGTGCCTCGTGCCGTCGAGAAGGCTCTCGATCTTCTCGACTTTATTGGCGGGGAGAAGCCCGGCGAAGTATTTGTCGATACCGACCTGCTCCGCGACCTTAGAGGCGACTTTCTCGTTATCGCCGGTCAGCATCACGACGTCGCGCACGCCGGCACGGCGAAGATCCGCGATGGCATCTTTCGAATCCGGCTTCAGCTCGTCGTTAATGACGATATGGCCGAGGTACTCACTGCTCTGCGGCAGCGAACGGGCCACGTGCACGACCGTGCCGGGAAGGTGGCATTCGTGGAAATCCGCATGCACGTCTTCCATGAGTTTGCCGTTTCCGACGAAGTAGGTCTGCCCGTCGATGACCGCCCGGATGCCGCGGCCGGCGATCTCTTCGACCTCGCCGAGGCGGGAGGCGTCGATGTGCTTGCCGTGGGCATTGACGATCGACTCCGCTACCGGATGGTGCGACCGGCTCTCTGCCAGCGCTGCGATATCGATCAGGACATCTTCGTCGATCTCATTCGGATGTACGGCGTCCACGGCAAAAGCGCCGCGGGTGATGGTGCCGGTCTTGTCGAAGACGACGGTGTCGATCTGGGAAAGGGCCTCGAGGTAGTTACTGCCTTTGATGAGGATACCGCGCCGGCTGGCCGCACCGATACCGCCGAAGAAACTGAGCGGAACCGAGACGACGAGTGCGCAGGGGCAGGACACGACGAGGAAAATCAGGCCGCGGTAGACGCTGCCGGAAATGCCGAGATCCGTGAAGACCGCGCATCCGACGGCGATCAGCACCGCCAGGATCACGACGATCGGAGTATAGTAGTGCGCGAAACGGGTAATGAATTTCTCGGAGCGCGCTTTCTTATCTGTGGAATTCTCCACCAGCTCGAGGATACGCGAGACCGTGCTGTTCTCGTATTCGGTGGTGGTGGTGACCGTAATGGCCGAAGTCAGGTTGATCGAGCCGGAGTAGACGCTATCGCCGGGTGCGACATCGACCGGGAGGCTCTCGCCGGTCAGCGCGGCGGTATTCAGTGCCGAACTGCCCTCAGAGATCACGCCGTCGATCGGGATCTTCTCACCGGGCTTGACGAGGACGGCCTCGCCGACACAGACCTCGGACGGGTCCACTTCCTCTTCGGCCCCGTTACGCAGCACGATGGCCGTGTCCGGGCAGATGTCCATCATGGCGGCGATGGATTTCCTCGATCTTCCGACCGCGATACTCTGGAAGAGTTCGCCGACCTGGTAGAAGAGCATGACGGCGGTGGCTTCCGGATATTCTCCGATGGCAAAAGCACCTGCGGTGGCGATCATCATGAGGAATTCTTCGTCGAGGAAATCACCGTGGCTGATCTTCTTGATGGCGCCGAGGACGACGTCATAGCCCACGATGAGGTAGGGGATCAGGTAAATAAGGATCATGGTGATCCGGCGAAGGACCGCATGTTCTCCATCGCTCCCGTAGAGGGAATCGAGCATGGAGGAGAGGGGCAGCACATGAAGGATCACCAGCAGTGCCGCTGCGGAAAGAATACGTATCAGGGTTTTCTTCTGTTTCTTCGTCATATACATCACCATAGCCCAGCAAGGCTGGAAAGTCAAACTTTGTAACAGTGTTACAGACTACTTCGGCCGGGACGCCCGGCCTTTTTTCGGGGAAGGATCCGGGCCGGGGAAATCCCGGCCGTCACTTCACGCTTCGGGGAAGGGGAGCCCGGCCGTCAGATTACGATCTTACAGTCCGGCTCGACCTTCGCGATGGTCTTAGCCGCTTCCTTCAGAACGGAATCGAACTCCGCATCGTCTGCCTCGAGGATCATCTTCTGCGCCATAAAGTTCACGGATACTTTCGTAACGCCGGGAAGCTTGCTGATGGCTTCCTCCATCTTCGCCGCGCAGTTCGCGCAATCCAGGTCTTCCAGCTTATATGACTTTCTCATATCTTCGTACCTCCGTTCATTGCTTTCGTATGAATAATCATTCATATGTCTGACAATTCATATGATACTCCTTTTTTCGCATTTGTCTATACCTTTTCGAAAAAAAGTCGGCTTCTTTTTCGGCGGGGCATTGTGGTATCATGAGAAGGTACATGGAAAGGTTCACGGGAAGACCCGTTTTAGAAAGGATATTATATATGAAACTTAAGAAAGAATATATTACTTATGACACAGCCGATGAGAGCATGCTGGTCCCGACGGCGGACGCCAAGTTCGCGGGACTGATACGCGGGAATAAGACGCTGGGTGCGATTCTGGAACTCCTGAAGGTGGAGACGACGGAAGATGAGGTCGTGGAGAAGATGATGGAGCGTTTCGAGGCACCGAGAGAGCTGATCGCGAAGGATGTGCACACGGCCGTGCTGAAGCTTCGTGAAGTGGATGCGCTGGAAGATGGAAATTCCTGATCCGAAGGCCTGAGAACTTCGAGTCATTGACCGGGAGGACAGATGATCCATGATCCTGATGCATGTTGAGAATGAAGCCCGTGAGGAGGCGGTGCGCCGTGCGGCCGCGTCGGTCGGGGAGAGAGTATTCGCGATCGGACCGGGCGAGCTGGAGCTGAAGCTCTCGGAGATCATTTCCAGGTTTGCCGGTCCGGAAGAGATGCGGCCGGAACTTCTGAAGATGCTGCCGTTTCAGCTTACGCCTCCGGGAAATGAGGCCGTACCGGTCATGTACCAGATGCCGGAGGTGCTGATCTTCACATCTATGGAAGAAGATGACATACGCACGTTTCTCAGTGCTTTTCGCGCTGGGGGGGAGAAACCGGTGGCGCTGAAGGCGGTGGTCACGCCGTTTAACATCGGCTGGACGCTCTTTGTCCTTCTCGGTGAACTCGGGCGAGAGCGCGACGCCCTGCGCGGATGACGTGAGCCCTGGTGGCGGGATGCGACGGAACGATAAGATAAGCCGCGTGGCCCCGGAAGGCGGTGAGAGGATAACATGAGTCCAAAAACAAGCACAAAAGAAAAGATACTGGAGCTTTTTGAGCAGAATAAGGGGACGTACTTCTCCGGTGCGCAGATCGCCGAGACGCTTCATGTCTCGCGGACGGCGGTCTGGAAGGCGGTGGAGTCCCTGCGCGAGGATGGCTATGCGCTCGAGGCGGCGCCGGGGCGCGGCTATGCGCTGTCGCCGGATACGGATATCGTGTCTGCGCAGGGCGTGGGGAAGTACCTGGGGCACGATTTCGATCTGGATTTCGAGGTGCTCGAGGAGGTGACCTCGACCAATACGCTTCTGAAGGAGAAGGCGGCGGCCGGTGCGCGTGAGGGTACCGTGATCATCGCCAATTCCCAGACGGGCGGCAAGGGCCGGCTGGGGCGGTCGTTCTTCTCGCCGCTCAATACCGGGCTTTATATCAGTGTGCTTCTGCGGCCGGCGGATATTCCTCCGCAGCGGGCGCTGAAGATCACGACGATGGCGGCGGTGGCGGCGTGCCGTGCGATCGACGCGGTGCTCCCGGATCAGATACGCCCGCAGATCAAATGGGTCAATGACATTTTCCTTCGCGGGAAGAAGGTCGTCGGAATTCTGACCGAGGCGTCGGTGAGTATGGAGAACGGAAATCTCGAGTATGCCGTGCTGGGCATCGGGTTTAATGTGTATGAGCCGGAGGGGGGCTTTCCGGAGGAACTGCGGAGTATCGCGGGGGCAGTGCTGCCGAAGCGTGTGCCGGATGCGAAGAACCGGATCGCGGCGGAGTTCCTGCGGTGCTTCTTCGAGGTGTACCGGGCGCCGGATCACCTCGGATATGAGGCGGAATATAAGGCGAGAAGCCTCGTGCTGGGGAAGACGGTCGACGTGATCCCGACAGGTGGCGGGACGACCCGCCGCGCGAAGGTCCTCGACATCACGGAGGACTGCAATCTTCTGGTGGAATATGACGACGGAAATCAGGCGGTCCTATCATCCGGTGAGGTCAGCGTCCGGCCGAAAAATCACTAGGATCAGCTCTTCTTCATATTCCATGATATAACATGCCGTCCTAGGTCCGCGCGCGATGTTATCCTACGAATAACATCCTTAGATTGCCCTTGACAGGGCAATCTAATTTCCTTGGTATATTATTCGGGGGATTCCATGGAAGCAGCGGGTTATTGTGTAAAATGTGGTTCACCTTTCTATGTGAATGATCTATATTGTGGTCAGTGTGGTTCTAAACTGGGTGAGCGAAAATGTCCGCTTTGTGGTGGGATTATTGATTGTGAGAAACTGGCTGCGGGCATGAATACCTCAGCAAATAAGACCTTTGTCCCATCCAAGGCATCACCGAATATCCCTGTCCCTCAGTCTGATTCTGCTCTTTTAAACAATAAACCGATCACTGATAATTCCGGTGCAATTGAGAATACTGCTTCTTCCCAGTCGAAAGTGGATGATTTCAAGAAGACGATTGATATCGGTTTTTCAACAGTCGATCATGCTAGTCAGTCCAAGCTTCTTCCTAACGAGATTCTTAAGCCCGAGGCGATGCCTAATCCCAACGAGATGCTTAAACCTGCTGCAAATACCTCTGGCAGTAGCCCGAGAATTTCAATCCCTTCTGATTCTGAGGTCCCTGAAGATCAGAGAGAAGCGTTGATTATGAAAGTTCGATTGAAACTGAATCCGAATTCAGTTCCTGATCTTCCCGATGTTCCGGCCATTCCTCAAGCACTGGGGAAGCCCGTTCTTTTCCCTGAATTAGCTGGCAAATCACCGGTGCTGCCTTACCTGAAAACTATGACTCTCGGGCAGCTTACTGCCAATGCGAATGCGGGAGATCCTCACGCGATGTTCCGACTCGGTCTTTTCTACGATTTTCTTGACAACGAAGTAGAAATCGATGGAGTACGACCGGCGGCAGAAGCTAGAGATTGGTATAAAAAAGCAGTTTTAGCCGGTCACGGACAGGCTCTTTTTGCAGTCTGCGATTTCGGACTTACTCTCGTTGAAATGTTTCAGGCGGTGATGCCGACAACGTATTCTCCGAAAGATAAGGAAGTTATAGAACAAGCTCGTGAAACATACAATTGGTTCTCTAGGGGGCTCGAATTATTTAGAAAGAGAGCGCCTGGAACCGAGGTCTTGAATTATCAGAAATTTAAAGAAAATGCAAATAGGGCGAGTTATTTTCTGGCTACGTCTCTTTGGTTTACTGATGAGAGTGAGGCGCTCAAACTTGTTTGCAATCATGCTGATCCAGCTTCCCAAATCATGACATTGGTGATTTATGAAGTCAAAAGACAAGACTTGATCGAAACAAGAGGCGATGAAGATCAGGCCATGTGGGAAGAACATAAAAAGAGAATTAAAAAAATGCTGGCTCTTGTGTTGGATGAAAAGTATAAAGCTGAGTCAAAAATGTTCTGCGAGAGTTTGTTCTATGCGGATGCGGCTATTCTTGTAGCTGAATCACTTTGCTATGAGGCTAAAGCCAAAGATAGTGCTATTACTTTTTTAAATAGTGCAAGGGTCGGTGTGACGTCAGATAATGCAAAATCGATAATTGATAACAAACTGGCTGAATTTTCTAAGTTATAGAAATCCAGTTGGGAAGATGGAAAGTTGATAGATGAGCATGAAAATGAAGGAAATGGTTGAACGTTTGTGGTTTATTTCTCGGGAAAAGCACTGGAAATGATCAAGAACTCTCTGGGCTCGAAAGAATACGAAGCCGGAGGAATGCTTGGAAGTAATAACGATGACGTAATAGATACATTTTTTTATGACGAAGGGAGGGGAGAAAGCAAAACAGATTATTATCCGTACGTCGAACTCTGGCAGAGAAAACTTGCAGAATGGGATGCATCGAAGATAACTTTCCGCGGAATCATACATAGTCACGTCAATAATGACAAATTATCTGACAGAGATATTAAAATGGCGCGTGAGATCTTGAGGATCAATTCACTTCAGAGCATCCTGATGCCGATATTTCTTATAAACAGAGCAGAAATCGTATGGTATGAAGTAGGAATGGATTTCGTGAGAAATCTCGACAGTAAAGTGGTAATTAATTGAACAATCAAGGAGACAAAACTATGAAAAACGAAGAAAAGAAAACAATCAAACTTCCGGGGGATCTGTCCTTTGCTTCTGGATTCAATTGCAAAAACTGTAAGCATGCTAATGGCTCAAAAGGCATGGAAATCTGGTGCGAATACTACAAACAGTACTATTACCCTGAAGAAGCAATGAAATGTGGGCATTATGAGCCGTAATACTATGATCAACGGCTAAAAAGATGTTTTTTTGACGGGGGTGTCCCCAAGTGTGACCAAAACACGAAGGGACTCCCCGTCAATATTTGATCGAAGAATAACACGATGATAATAACAAGACGGAGTTGTTATAATGGCATTTTGCGTACGCTGTGGAAGCGAATTGATTAATGGTTGGCAGTTTTGTGGAAACTGTGGATACCCTGTTTCAGGCGTAGAAGTTGATAGAGCTTCTGTTTCAGATAGTAGAAATAGACAGACAGAGATTATTGATACAGGTAATGAAAGTAATCCCAATCGTAGCCAGCCCACATATATTCCTTCTGCCGGAGAGAGTTCAAATAGGTACACGGCATCGTCAGAGAAAGATTTGTCTGGCACCACTGTTGATGGGAAATACATTCTTTTGTCGCGTATGTCCAGTGGTGGAGAGAGTGAGCTTTATGCCTGTTCTGATCCGGATGGTCAGCCGTGTTGTATAAAACTCTATCATGATTTTCAGCATGTCAGAATTGAAGTAAGAGAGACATTACTAACTCTGAATCACGAGAATATTCTTGGTCTGATCGCTTGGGGCTATTGGAACGACATCTTCTATGAAGTGACGCCACGGATTATTGGCCGAAGTCTTGAAGATATGGTGAAGGACGATTCTATTAAGAATTATGACTTAAAACCATTAATAAAGCAGATGGCAGATGCGGTTCATAAACTCCATAGCGTTGGTATCATTCATCAAGATATTAAACCGGCAAACTTCATGGTTTCGGAGAACGGAAACGTGAAGGTGATTGATTTTGGAATCAGTGGACTATTGGAAAAGAGTAATAATCCAGAAGAGCCTGGAAGGACACATCTTACTAAAATAGGCGAAACGTCTGATTTTGCGTCTCCTCAGGTGGTCGGAAACAGAACGGCATATGTCGGACCATCGGATGATATCTTTTCACTAGGAGCAACGATTTACTATATGATCTTTAAGAGGTCATGTTATGTGAAAACTGGTAATACAGGAGCGATAGATTGGATAAGGGTAACAAATAACCGGATACCGGATTTGGACAAGTTATCTGAAATGTTTTCTCCAGACGAGGCTGATCATTATCAGAATCTTCTGTATGGTCTATTACAGTATGAGCCGGAGAAAAGATGGAAATATGAAGCGGTAGCCGATTGGATCAAAGGCGATTATGCAAAGTGGATCGTCAAAAAGCCGAAGAGCGCGAATACCACTTCTGTTTTTTCGTTAGATAGTGAACAGTTTGTTATTCCTGATGAGATACCAAGACTTGTTACTACGCTAGCGTATAAGTGGAGAATACCTTTGCTTTCGCTCAACGGCAGATTTGAACTGCTTGCAGATACAGCAAAAGCAATAGAAGTCGAAGATGAATCTTCTCGAGGAGAAAAGGCACGAATCTATACGATATGTAATTCTACGTGGACCGATATGACCAATGGAAGTATGCGTTCCTACCCCTTTAAAGGTGATGTACAGCCCACCAATGACGGACTGTATTTTATCAAACTCTATCAGCTGTATCCTGATCTCAGGGTGTTTGCATGGAAACATCATGTTTCTAAGGATTTAGTAGATCTCGGTCAGAATATGCTTCAAGTGTTGTGGAAAGAGGATATAAAAGAAATAACCGAGACTTCTCCCATGGGCTCCGGTAGTTCGTTTTTTGATAGTATTAGTGCAAGCAGACAGAAGAGAGAGGATTCTAAAGCAGAACCACTTACTTTTACTCTGCTTCGGGAAATCGTAGATTCTCATTTGATAAGTATTTACTTCTATTTGCATGGGCAGTATGGATTGTCGGAGCAGGCCTTTAGGATAGAGAAATCTGTATATAATTATGTAACGATTCAAGAAGGGTACTACGAACTTGCTTATTTCCTTTCGGGATCGTCTATCCTTGATGTACACGGGACGCAGTATAACGGTCTTCCTGAGTTTAAAGGAGCGGTGAATGACATCATTTCGAGGTGTTCGTCATGTAATGACAACGAGCCATTCCTTACTTTCATTAATCTTTTATGTTCCGGAGGAACGATTAAGCCCGGTTTCAAAGTATGGGCTCGACACCAGGGAATAGAGAAATATGTCGATGATCTTCAAACCAAACTTGATGAGATAACAAAAAAATACGGGGGTTAATCTGCTGATGAGTTCACCTGAATATGACGATTATGAACTGGATAGTGCGCGAAAAGAAGAACTGAAACAAAGAGAACGTGAAACAAATGCATTGCGTAGTTCCATATTCTCAAGTATCCTGCATGCGCGAAAAACAAAACCTGGTATTGAAAAACAACTGGAAAAAACCAGACAACAGAAAGCATTGGTCCAATCTCTATCTGACTCATCACAGAACAAGGCGAGGATACTGACGCTGGTATTGAAGAAAGAACAACGGTTGAACAAAATGATTGAACTGTGTGATGTAATCTGCGCGACGGAATCTTCAGGTGAACTGGAAACGTTGCGCGTCGTTCAACCATCCGTCTATCAACAAGAGCAGACGCTATCTGTTATTGAAGCTGAGGAGAGGAGTTCTGCTGCTCAATATAGGAGCGCAATGAAGAATGTTGCTGACATACTCGGATCCCAGTACACTACATCTCAGTATTCCCTAGAAGAAGTGCTTGCCGCACTTCCAAGACGCGAGGTGCCTGTTTCAATATCTCCGACAGATAAGGAACTGGATGAATTACGGTCGCAAATACTTAAGCAGGCGGAAGAACTGCTTGATCGTGATAACCTATCAGAAAAGGACAGAAAAACTGTTGAAGAAGCTATTATCGACATTCAGAGAGCCGATAACGAAACAGCACTTCACCTGATTCAATCCCAAATCGTAAAGGAGATCGCATATCAGACAAGCAACCTGGAGAAAAACTATCCCCGGTATCGTCAATTGCTGGCGGAGAAGATGGCACTGATGAGACGACTAAACGAAGAACGTGAAGAGATTGAACAGACATTCTCTCGTGCGTCGGCGCTTGATAGAGCCATCCGTGATCTTGAACGTGATGTCAAAGAACTCGAGCAACGTGTGATGGAAATGGCATCGCGACAAGAAATTGCTCGCTGTATCGATGAGACAATGGAAGAGCTTGGTTATCATCTGATTGGCGAGAAGGACGGAGATGACGATGTGGTTACGAGTTTGTACAAATTCGGGGATCAAACGGGAATCCGTATTCGAAAAGAAAAAGGTGGAAAAGTTACCATGCGCGTAGTCGGAGTGCAAGCATCGGGTGAAGAGAAGACTTGGACAGATGATGAAATAATCAAAACACAAGAATCCTTCTGCGGTGCATCCCCGGAAATCATAAGACTCTTAAGAGATAAGGGGATTGTGTTGCGAGGTGGTTCTGCCAAAAGAATGCCTCCTTCTACAAGATTCTGGAAGATTGCCAGTAAGGAGGAGTATGCTGGTCAGTTATCCAGCGAAGATGAGCGGATCGAGCAGAACTCGGAAGGCCAAACGAAAGGCAGAACGCACAGGCACACGTCTAGTGGTCACGAGAAGAGACAGGTAAAACGACTGGATTAACAGGGAGAATACAGTATGATCAGATTCTATTATCCAGAGGATAAGGATATTTTCGTTGATGCAGATGAACGCGAAGAATTGCAGATTTGTCCGGTATGTACCCTGCCTAATCTTCCAAATGTTAGTGAATGTGTCGGATGCACGCATTCGTTCGTTGGAGAGGACAATGACTGGCATTTTGCATCTGCAATTGTGCAGTGCCCTGATTGTTCTTCCTATTTTGCAGAGACATCTGTGGAGTGTCCGAATTGTGGAAGAAAAATACAGAATTCTGAGGAAACAGTTACGAAGCAAGAGTATTACGTGATATGTCCCCAATGCAAGACTAAGAATCCCCAGTATGCCGCGAGATGTTCCAACCCTGACTGTGGCGCATCGCTTGAAGATGTCGATCCTCCGATGAGTGATTTCGATGTTCTTTCAGATAGTGTACCGCTTACTATTCTAGACGCGCGATCCCATAAATCGGAGAGCCTGATAATCCGACCGAGAACATACACTCTCGTCGGAAGAGAAGAGAGCCTTTCCGGTATTCTCCGGGATTATTCACGTGTCTCACGGCTTCATCTGCTAATTGGTATAGAGAATCGAAACGTATACATTGTAGATCTCAGTCAGAATGGCACATATATTGGTGCGCAACGCGCAGAAAGAGGCTGCAAAACACCTTTGATTTCGGGAACAACGGTAACTCTTGGAGTACCCCTTGGTGCCCCCGAAGTTGCAGAAGCGAAAGCAGCCATGTTAGTGATTAGTTATGGTAGTTGAACAGATTATATACCCGATAGAATCTCTGGGACCGGGCCGTCGTATCGGAATATGGCTGGTAGGTTGTGATAGGCATTGCCCCGGATGCAGTAATCCCGAGTTGTGGTCTCGGGAAGGCTGGCCGGATATGGATGTGAAAATGGTTGCTGAACTTGTTGATTCTGTTTTTCGAGAGAATCAGGTTGATGGTATCACGATTTCAGGTGGTGAACCAATGGAGCAAGCAGGAGAATTAGCCGAACTAACGAGATTGCTTAGCAAACTTACCAAAGATATTCTTGTCTTTTCCGGTTATACGTATGAGGAAATCTGTTCTGACTCGGAAAAAGAAGAAGTGCTCGATTATATTGCAGTCCTTGTTGATGGCCGGTATATCAAAGAGAAAAATACGCATATGACGATGCGAGGTTCAGAAAACCAGCACATCTATCTTTTTCGTCTGGATCTCGAGAACATGTACAGAGAGTATCTGGCTAATAATGACCCGAAGAGCGTGAGGAATTTTCACTTGCCTGAAGGAACGATTTCCGTAGGAATCCATGACGTGGATTTTTCAGAAAAACTAAGAGAAGAACTACAGAAAAAAGGAGTGGTAAAGAAGAATGGCTAATATGAAGTGGCATGATGAACTGGACATTTTCAGGAAGATTAAGCCGTGTATTATTCTGGAGGGGAACGTGCTTGATCGCTTCCACTATCCGGATGATTCTCCGGAGAGGAATCGTGATCTTGCTGATTTTGTGTATTATTATTTGAAAAAACATGGCTATGGGGCTGTTGCATATTATGATCCTTCCTCCGGTTTTTATGCACCAGATAATAGTTCCCAAATTGAGAAGATGTGTTCGAAAGTTCCAGGTGGATCTTTCAAAAACTGTTATATGCAAAGCGACTTTTCTGGAAGCCGCCTTAAGAAAAAGGATGGGAGCGATTCAGAGGTGCCTTCGATTGGAGAAGTGCTTCCGGCGCTTCTTGCTCAAACAGATGTTGCCGCCGCAGTTATCGTAGATATGGCTTCGCGGCTTATTATTTCGCCAGACGTTATGGAAGAATGTGATGTGAAAGCTTTCGCGAGCATTCAGCGTGCTATCCGTAAATCGAAGAACATAGTCCTTCCCAATAACGAAAGCACGAAGAACCTTTTGATCCTCATCGTGAATAAAGTGAACGACCTTCCAGCATGGTTTTATCTTGATAATCCGGATGTGAAAACGATTCAGGTATTGACTCCGGATGCCGAGGAAAGACGTGGTTTTATATCTGGTTCGAGATTGGCTGCATTTTTTCATCCGGAGGTATGGGAGCGTGATCGTGAACTTACAGAGAAGAACCCTTCTAAAGAAATTGTCAATCAAATGATCGGAAGATTTGTAGGATTGACCGAGGGTTATTCATATTCGGATCTGATTGGGATGCGCGCCCTATGCCGCAATGAGAGATTCGGAGTCATGGAACTGCCCCGATTAGTTGATCTCTATCGATTTGGTATCCGTGAGAATAAGTGGAACGCTGTTTCGAGAGATACCGTAGGAGGGTTGGAGAAGGATCTGACAGATAAACTGATCGGCCAGGATCTGGCGAAGAGAAAAGTGCTAGATGTGATTAAAAGAAGTGTTATGCAGAAGCATGGCGTAAGCAATCGACCAAAGGGTGTGATGTTTTTTGCCGGCCCAACTGGCACGGGAAAAACCGAGACGGCGAAGATCCTGGCGCAGAGAATTTTCGGTGACCAGAGTTGCTGTATCCGTTTTGATATGTCTGAGTACCGCCAGGATCAGTCTGATCAGAAACTAATTGGTGCGCCTCCGGGATACTTGGGATATGAATCCGGCGGACAGTTGACTAATGCAGTGCGAAACAGGCCTTTTTCTATTCTTTTGTTTGATGAGATAGAGAAAGCGCATCCTTCCATCATGGACAAATTCCTTCAGATTCTGGATGACGGGCGTCTTACTGATGGTCAGGGTAATACTGTATATTTCTCCGAATCAATCATCATTTTTACCAGTAATAAGGGGATTA
>Ga0310691_10000829_pt1 | contig 52861 bp, 40 predicted proteins | sample 176DNAGHGlowgp2_FD_203887 | JGI IMG/M metagenome (GOLD analysis project Ga0310691, IMG submission 203887) | Sheep rumen microbial communities from Palmerston North, Manawatu-Wanganui, New Zealand - 1766 DNA GHGlow gp2 (v2) (version 2) | ecosystem: Host-associated > Mammals > Digestive system >... | reverse complement strand
TTTCCTTGTGGTGGAACACTTCGTCGTTAGTCAGGTACTCACCGGCCTCAAAGGCGGCTTCTGCCTCGTCAAGCATTTCGTCAATCTCCTGCATCGTGTAGGGGCGCAACTGCTCGTTTTCTTCTTTATTTGCATACTCTATGAGATGTTCTCCCACCCAGCGCATATTGTTCGGCGAGAGTGTGCCATAGAGATAGTCAAGAAGACTTGTTAGTGTCGCTGTACTCATAACATTTCCTTTATGTTAATTGGTTTCGATGGCGCAAAGATACACTTTTTTCCCGACATTCCTGCGGTTTCTGCGGAAATTTTAGCGTTGCGGGGGCTGGGAGGGTACGGGGGCAGCGGCGGCAAGTACGGGGTCAGCAGGAGTTTGGGCTGCCCAAACCATGACTTTGGGCTGCCCAAACTGGAGGTTTGAGCAGCCCAAAGTGCGGAGGGGGGCCGGGGCTACTGCGTGATGCGCTGCAGCTGCTGGTCGCCAGGCTTGAAGAGCAGGCCGCTGCACTGGGTGGCATCGGCCTTGTAGGTCTTCAGCTCCAGCTTGTCCCACGCTATCTGGTCGGTACGCTGGGCCAGGCGTGCGTGGGGAATGACGGAGCCGTCGCGCACAAGGATGACAGCGGGTATTTGGCCTGCCTCGATGCGCTGCCAACCACCGCCGGCGTAGACGCTACCAGTCTGATAGTCAATCCATTTGCCGTGCGGCAGGTAGACATCGCGGCCGCTGCCCGACTCCATGAGTGGAGCGACGAGCATCTGCGAGCCGAACATATACTCGTCCTCGACGAGCCAGGCCCCGCGGTCGTCAGGAAACTCGACGAGCAGGGCGCGCACCATGGGCAGTCCGCGCTCGGTGCAGTCCTTGGCCTGGGCGTAGATGTAGGGCATGAGCCGATACTTCATCTCGGCAGCCTGACGGAATGCCTTCAGGAACGACTCGCTGATGAGCCACGGCTCGGTGGGCGGTGCGCCATGGGCACGGGTGTGACTGCTGAGAAAGCCGAAGGGCAGCCAGCGGCGGTAGATGTCTTCGGGCGAGGCGGTGACGAAGCCGCCCATGTCGTGGCTCCAGAACGAGAAGCCTGACAGGCCGAGCGAGAGTCCGCCGCGCAGGTCGCCCAGCAGGCCGGTATTGGTGGTGGCAGCATCGCCGCCCCAGTGGAGGGCGTAGCGCTGCGAACCGGCCCAGGCGGAGCGCGCCCAGATGATGCCCTCGCCGGGATACTGCCGTTCTACGGCCTCCCAGAGGGCCTGGTTATAGCGCAGGGGATAGAGGTTGTGCTCATAGAGCCCGCCACGGCCGTTGTGGTAGAATCCGTTCCACGGGGCTGCCTCGCCGAAGTCGCACTTGATGGTGCTGACACCCTGGCGCAGGAGCCCAAGAATCTTCTGCTGATACCACTGGACGGTCTGCGGATTGGTGAAGTCGAGCACGGCATCCTCGTAGGGCATCGAGCCGTCGGCATTGCGCACGTCCATGCGGTTGGCCACCAGTTCGCCGAAGTAACGGTTCTTGGGCGTGAAGTAAGGCAGTTGCCACAGGCAGGTATGGAAGCCGTCGGCCCGCAGCTGGCGCAGCATGCCTACGGGGTCGGGAAATCGGTCGGCGGCAAACTCATAGTCGCACTGCCAGTCGACGCCAAACCAGCCGGTGTCGAAGTGGATGACGTCGGCGGGAATCTTGTGACGGCGCAGCTGGCGGGCTATTTCGAGGCCCTCCTGCTGTGAGAAATAGGTGATGCGGCTCATCCACGTGCCAAACGACCACAGCGGCAGCATGGGCGAGCGGCCAGTGATGGCGGTGTACTCGTAGAGAATGTCCTTGGGCTGGCCGAAGAAGATGAACAGGTCGAGCATCTCGTCGGCCATGAACAGGCGCTGGGCTCCGATGTAGCTGGCACCGAAGTCGCAGGTGACAGGGGCTGACGTGTGCATGAACACGCCGTAGCCACGGTTAGAGAAGTAGAAGGGCACGGGCTTGTACTGGCCGTCGGTCTCAGGACCCTGGGGGTCGGTGACGCTGAGCTGCACACGCTGGCCCACCTTGTTGAGCGAGGTGAACGACTCGCCGCAACCATAGATGCGCTCGCCGGGCGAGAGGGTGAACACGGGGTTGACGCTCCGCGAGTTGTCGCTGCCGCGCTTGATAAACGAGAAGGGCAGCAGCTTGACCTGCGAGGAGTCGTTGTCGATGAGGTGGCGCGTCTGGGTGAGCACACGGCCCTGCTTGTCGCGCAGGATGATGCGGAACGGATAGCGCTGTATGTCGAGGCGGCCGAAGTCCGTCCGGTAGCTGACCACCGAGCCGTCAGTCTGGGCCGGCCATGCCGCCGAACGGCCCACGGGGCCGGCCAGCATGGGACTCTCGGCATCAGGACGGGGCGGGGCCACAGGGCTGGTCAGCATGCGGATGCGCACGCAGCGGTCGCTGACAAAGTCGACCTTCAGCCGCAGGTCGGGGTCGTTGTCGTAGGCCGTGTCGGGAAAGTCGAGCGACTGGAGCCTGACGGGCCAGTAGCCATTAAGGTTAAAGGCCTGACGGGGCGACAGCCGGTAGCGCTTCCAGTTGACGGTGCCCTCGCCCTTCGCCACGTCGAAGGACGACAGCGAGTCGACCAGGAAGTAGGTGTTCGACAGGTCGTTGAAGTCGCCGCTCATGTCTTTCGGCATACACTGCAGGTACTGCACGCCTGCATTCGTCTGCAGCTGTGCCGTCGCCGTGAGCGGGAGGGCGAGCACTGCCAGGAGTAGAAACTGTTTTTTCATCGTTCTGGGGTTTTAGGTTTGCGAAACATGGCGCAAAGATAAGCAAAATAATCGGAACGGCGCACACGCAGACCCTTTTTTTTCCCTTTTCACTTTTCCCTTTTCCTTTTTTCTTCGTACCTTTGCAGCCCGTAACCCCCGAACAGCAAGACATGGATACAAAACAGATACTGACATTCCTGCGCCAGGTGGCGGCCAACAACGACCGCACCTGGTTTCAGCAGCACAAGGCCGACTACGAGGCCGCCAAGGCCGACTTTGAGCACGGCGTGGCGCAGGCCCTGGAGCGTATCGTCAGCTTCGACGACTCGCTGGCCCCGCTGCAGGTGAAGGACTGCACCTACCGATTCTATCGCGACACCCGCTTCTCGCCCGACAAGTCGCCCTACAAGACCCACCTGGGCGCCTACATGTCGGCCCACGGCAAGAAGTCGCTCCACGGCGGCTACTACATCCACCTGGAGCCCGCCCGCTGTCTGGTGGCCTGTGGCAGCTACTGGCTGCCGACAAACATACTGACCTCGTGCCGCAACGAAATCATGGCCAACACCGACGAGTGGCTGCGCTGTGTCGAGAGCAGGGCCTTCCGCAAATACTTCGGCGACGACATGAAGCCCTGCACCGAGCGCGAGGCGTGGACCAAGCCACAGGGCTTCGGCATGGAGCGGCTGAAGACATGCCCCGTGGGATTTCCACGCGACTGGGAGCATGTGGCCTACCTGCGGCTGAAGAACTACTGCTGCTGGCGCCATGTGGCCCACGACTTCTTCGAGGGCGACGGCTGGCTGGCCGACGTCGAGCGCATGTTCCGTGCCGCCAAGCCGATGATGGACTTCATCAACAGCGTCGTCGACGACTACGAGTGAAGGGAAAAGTGAAAGGGGAAAAGTGAAAAATTTGCTTCCGCTACCAACAGTCAATGTTCAATGCTCAATGTTCAATGCTCAATAGCTACGACGTTTTCATCTTCGACCTCGACGGCACACTGCTTGACACCCTGCAGGACCTTGCCGCCAGTGTCAACTATGCCCTGCGCCAGCATGGCATGCCGCAGCACTCGCTGGACGACGTGCGCCGATTCGTAGGCAACGGCGTACGACTGCTCATGGAGCGTGCCGTACCGCAGGGTGCCGCCAACCCGCGCTTCGAGGAGGTGTTCGCCACCTTCCGCCAGCACTACATGCACCATTCAATGGACACCACCCGCCCCTACGACGGCATCCCCGAGGTGCTCGATGCCCTCCGCGACCGTGGCTGCCGCCTGGCCGTAGTCAGCAACAAGATGATGGCGGCCACCCAGGAGCTCGTCAGCCACTTCTTCCCACAGATAACCGTGGCCATCGGCGAGCACGAGGCCGAGGGCATCCGCAAGAAGCCCGCCCCCGACACCGTCTACGAGGTCCTGCGCCAACTGGGCATCTCACCATCACCCATCACCCAACATCCAACACCCAACGTCCAACACCCAACACCCAACGCCCAACACCCGTCAGCCGTCTACGTCGGCGACAGCGACGTGGACATCCAGACGGCCCGCAACGCCGGACTGCCCTGCATCAGTGTGCTCTGGGGCTTCCGCGACCGCCAGTTCCTAACCGAAAGCGGTGCCACAACGTTTGTTGCAGCACCGCACGAACTGTTGACCATTGAACATTGACCATTGAACATTGAACATTGACCATTGACCATTGAACGCCGCACGTCAATGAGGGCGCAGCCAATAATGTTCAATGGTCAATGTTCAATGTTCAATGGCTATCGGATAAACAGCAGCTCACGGTATTTGGGCAGCGTCCAGAGGCCGTCCTCGACGATGAGCTCCAGCTTGTCTATCTCGTAGCGGATGGACTCCATCTTGGGGCAGACGGTGTCGTGGTAGCTGATGGCACGCTGGTGGATGTCCTGAATGCGGTTGGCCACACGGCGGGCGTCGGTCAGCTCCTCTACCTGCTGCTCTATGCGCTCCGTGCGCTCGGCTATCTCCTCAATGAGCTTGATGTTACGGGCCGACAGGCGCGTCGCCTTCTCGCTGGTAAACAGTGCCGACGAGAAGATGTCGTTCATGCCCTGCACGTTCTTGATGAGCTGCGACTGGTAGTGGGTGCTGACCGGAATGATGTGGTTCATGGCCAGGTCGCCCAGCACACGGGCCTCTATCTGCACCGTCTTGACATACATCTCCCACTTCACCTCGTTGCGGGCCTCCAGCTCCTTGCGGTTCATGACCTTCGTCGACTCAAACATCGTGACGCTCGACTCGTCGAGGTAGTGCTCGAAGATGACGGGGCACGACTTCTCGGTGTCCAGTCCTCGGCGAGCAGCCTCCTGCACCCACTCCTCGGAATAGCCGTTGCCGTCGAAGCGCACGGGCTTGCACGTCTTGATGTCGTCCTTGAGCACCTTCAGAATGGCGCCGACCTTGTTGTCGCCAGCCGCTATCTTGGCATCGACACGCTGCTTGAACGACGTGAGGGCCTCGGCCATGGCGGCATTGAGGGCTATCATGGCCGACGCACAGTTGACACTGGAGCCCGGTGCGCGGAACTCGAAGCGGTTGCCCGTGAAGGCAAAGGGCGACGTGCGGTTGCGGTCGGTATTGTCGATGATGAGGTCGGGTATCTGGGGTATGTCTATCTGCATGCCCTTCTTGCCCTTCAGGTTAAACAGCTCGTCGGTGTCCGATGCCTCGATGTGGTTGAGCAGCTCCGTGAGCTGGGTGCCCAGGAAACTGCTGATGATGCTCGGCGGTGCCTCGTTGCCGCCCAGGCGGTGGGCATTGGTGGCCGACATGATGCTGGCCTTCAGCAGGCCGTTGTGGCGGTAGACGGCCATCAGCGTCTCGACGATGAAGGTGATGAAGCGCAGGTTCTCCTCCGGCGTGGCACCAGGGGCATGCAGCAGCACCCCCGTGTCGGTCGAGAGGCTCCAGTTCTGGTGCTTGCCAGAGCCGTTGATGCCGTTGAAGGGCTTTTCGTGCAGCAGCACGCGGAAGCCGTGCTGGCGGGCCACCTTCTTCATGAGCGACATGAGCAGCATGTTATGGTCGACGGCCAGGTTGCACTCCTCGAAGATGGGAGCCAGCTCAAACTGGTTGGGAGCCACCTCGTTGTGGCGCGTCTTGACGGGAATGGCCAGCTCCAGGGCCTGAATCTCCAGGTCCTTCATGAAAGCCTGCACACGGTCGGGGATGGTGCCGAAGTAGTGGTCGTCCATCTGCTGGTTCTTGGCCGACTCGTGACCCATCAGCGTGCGGCCCGTCATCAGCAGGTCGGGACGTGCCGAGTAGAGGCCCTCGTCGACCAAGAAGTACTCTTGCTCCCAGCCCAGATTGACGCGCACCTTCTGCACGTCGTCGTAGAAATAGCGGCAGACATCGGTGGCCGCCCGTCCCACGGCATGCAGGGCACGCAGCAGCGGGGCCTTGTAGTCGAGGGCCTCGCCGGTGTAGGCTATGAAGATGGTGGGTATGCACAGCGTGTCGTCGATGATGAACACCGGACTGGTGGGGTCCCAGGCGCTGTAGCCACGGGCCTCGAAGGTGTTGCGGATGCCACCGTTGGGAAACGAGCTGGCGTCGGGCTCCTGCTGCACCAGCAGCTTGCCGGTGAATGTCTCCAGCATGCCACCCTTGCCGTCGTGCTCCACAAAGGCATCGTGCTTCTCGGCGGTGCCCTCGGTCAGCGGCTGAAACCAGTGGGTATAGTGGGTGGCACCCATCTCCATGGCCCATCGCTTCATGCCGTCGGCCACGGCATCGGCGATGCTGCGGTCCAGGCTGGCGCCGTTGTCCATCACGTCTATCATCTGGTCGTAGACGTGCTTGGGCAGGTAACGGTACATCTTCTCCTTGTTGAAGACGTACTTGCCGAAATACTCTGACGGGCGCTCCTTCGGAACCTTCACCTCCACGGGGTGCTTGCGGAACGCCTCTGCTACTACTTGAAATCTCAGGGTGTTTGCCATAATTCAGTCTATGTATCGTTTGTTAATATTGGTATATGCATCAATGCGGCGGTCGCGCAGGAACGGCCACCAGCGGCGCACCTGCTCCGAGCGCGCCAGGTCTACGTCGACCACGGCCACGGCCTCCTGGTCGGCAGGGGCCTCATAGCACAGCTCACCCTGCGGGCCGCAGACGAACGAGGTGCCCCAGAAGGGTACGCCGTCCTCCATGCCCACCCTGTTGACCGTCACCACGGGCAGCCCGTTGGCCACGGCATGTCCGCGCTGCACCGTCTGCCAGGCCGTGCGCTGGCGCTGCTGCTCGTCGGCCGTGTCGTGCGGGTCGAAGCCGATGGCTGTGGGGTAGATGAGCAGCTGGGCACCCTGCAGGGCCATCAGGCGTGCGGCCTCCGGATACCACTGGTCCCAGCAGACGAGTACGCCCAGCCGTCCCACACTGGTGTCTATCGGGTGGAAGCCCAGGTCGCCGGGGGTGAAATAGAACTTCTCGTAGTAGCCCGGGTCGTCGGGGATGTGCATCTTCCTGTAGGTGCCGGCTATGCTGCCGTCCCGGTCGAGCACGACGGCGGTGTTGTGATAGAGTCCCGGAGCCCGCCGCTCGAACAGCGAGGTGACGATGACCACGCCCAGCCGTCGGGCCAGTGCACCGAAGAAGTCGGTGGAGGGTCCCGGTATGGGCTCTGCCTGGTCGAACACGCTGACGTCTTCCGTCTGACAGAAGTACAGCCCGTTGTGCAGCTCTTGCAGCACCACCAGTTCGGTGCCCTGTCCGGCCAGCTGTGCTATCTTGTCGGCCAGCCGGCGGCGGTTGTCGTCGCGGTCGGCGGTGTTATGTTGCTGGATAATGCCTACTTTCATCGCTTAACACACTGAAGAATGAGATACGTGCCGACCACCTGCAGCAGCAGGCCCGGCCAGCCAACGGTGAAGTCCTGTACGGTAGCCGTCAGACCGCCGGTGAGCACCCACTCAAAGGCACCGCCCAGCGTTTCGCTCGCCAGCACCACACCCACCAACAGGGGGATGCTGACCTGACGGAAATACTGAGCCGTCAGTCCGGCCACTACGGCCAGTGCCACCAGTTTGGCAGCCATCACGGGCACCACGGCCATGGCGGGCAGGCCAAACAGCAGGTGGTTGACCAGCGGCGATGCCACGGCGGCCAGCAGACCGGTCCTCCAGCCCAGCTTGTAGGAGCCGGCCAGGATGACCAGCGAGAGGGGTGCGAAGATGATGCCTCCCTGCGGGACGAGGTGGAACAGCTGAGGCAGCACCACGTTGCAGGCCACAAACACCAGGGCCCACAGGTAGGTCTTCGCCTCGTCGTAGTTAAGCGTGTAAAGTCGTACGTTTGCTTCCATAATTATCGTTAGGTCGTTTATTTGGGGGACAAAGGTACGCATAAGCGAGCACAAAACCAAAAGAAAGCCCAACTTTCTTTCGCATTTCGGCGGGCAGGGCCCGACATCCGGGTCATACCACCCTTAGTCAACGACTACGAATTATGCGGATTATACGAATTACGCTACGCAACGTACGCCCCGAAGATGTCGGCGAACGGCACAATTCGTATAATTCGTATAATTCGTAGTCAAGAGAAGGCGATAGATTGTCAATAAAAGAAAGCCCAACTTTCTTTCGCATTTCGGCGGGCAGGGCCCGACATCCGGGCCATACCACCCTTAGTCAACGACTACGAATTATACGAATTACGCTACGCAACGTACGCCCCGAAGATGTCGGCGAACGGCACAATTCGTATAATTCGTATAATTCGTAGTCAAGAGAAGGCGGTAGATTGTCAATAATACTGCATGGTGCAGCAGTGCAGCGAGCCGTGCTGGCGAATGACGGGCTGGCAGTCGATGCCCACGATGCGGCGGCCTGGAAATGCCTGGCCGACGGTCTGTAGCGCCTGGCGGTCAAGGTCTTGCTGGCCGTAGGTGGGCACCAGCACCGCGCCGTTCACCACCAGATAGTTGGCATAGGTGGCTGGCAGACGGTCGCCGTCGTCGTAGATGGGTCGTGGCAGGGGCAGGCGCAGCAGGCGGTAGGAGCGGCCATCGCGCGTGCGCAACTGCTGCAGCTCGCGCTCCATGAGCAGCAGGTCGGGGTGGTCGCTGTCGCCTCCCGTATATATTATGGTGTCGTCAGGACAGACACGCACCAGCGTGTCGATATGGCCGTCGGTGTCGTCGCCGAGCAGCGAGCCGTGCTCAAGCCACACCACGCGGTCGGCACCCAGCCATTGCCTGAGCCGCTGGTCTATTTGTTGGCGGGTCAGCGGCTGGTTGCGGTGGGGGGCCAGCAGACAGCAGGCCGTGGTAAAAATGGTGCCCCTCCCGTCGCTCTCTATGCTGCCGCCCTCCAGCACAAAGTCGAGGTGGGGCTCGTAGCGCCCACTGACCAGGCCGCGCTCGTAGAGCTGTCGGTTGATGGCGTTGTCCAGGTCGGCCGGAAACTTCTCGCCCCAGCCGTTGAAGCGGAAGTCGAGCAACACCAATTGTCCGTCCTCCTCGACGGTGATGAAGCCGTGGTCTCGTGCCCAGGTGTCGTTGTGGGGTATGTCGTCCACCACCAAGACGGGTTCGTAACGTGCTATCTCGCGCTTCATCGTCTCGTAGACGGCAGTGATTTCGCTGAGCATGGGTGCCCAGTCGGTGCCCGCGTGGGGCCATGTCAGCTGTATGCAGCGCTGCGGCTCCCACTCGGCCAGCATTCGTCGGTTTGTCGGTGTCATGGCTGCAAAGGTAAGGAGAAAATAAGAAATAAGGAATAAAAAACGGGAATTAATTGTCGCCCTTCGCCTTTTTTTCGTACCTTTGCGGCCAGATGCCCGACAAACCGGAAGGCATGAGAAGTAAGACACCACCATGTTAGAACTGCACAATGTCACCATCGGCCAGCTCATCCGCTCGTTCTCACTGACGGTAGAAGACGGCTCGCTGGCCACCGTCACCGGGCGCCAGGGGTCTGGCAAGTCCACCCTGCTGCGCGCCGTCCTCGGCCTGCTGCCCATCAGCGAGGGCCACATCAGCATCGACGGCGAGCTGCTGACACCCCAGTCGGCACCCTACTTCCGCCGGCTGACGGCCTACGTGCCCCAGCACCTGTCGCTGCCCGACGGCTACGACGGCATGGGACTGGGGGCATGGCCCCAGCTGTCGGCCGACGAGCGCTATCTGCTGCTGGTGCGCCAGGCCATAGAGCGCCACAAGCCGCTGCTGCTGGTCGACGAGCCGCCCCAGCCCTTGGCGGCCGATGTGGCGCTGACCGTCGACGGGCTGTTGCAGGATGCCGCCCGGCAGGGCTCCACGGTGCTGGCCGTCAACTCGCGCATACTGAAGAACCAATACCGGCTATAGCCATTGAACGTTAAGCATGACAACGATGAACATCACACTATTGCAACTACTGGGGGGCCTGCTGCTGCTGACCATACCCGCATACGTATTCTACCGCCTCGACCGCCGGCTGCTCCGCCAGTCGGCCGTTGTCCTGTGCCGCGTGGCCGTCGCCCTGCTGGTGCTGGGCGTCTGCCTGCACTATGTGTTTCTGTGGGACCGGCCCGTGGTCAGCCTGCTATGGCTGCTGCTGTCGGGAGCCGTGGCCACGGCCGTCTACTGCCGCAAGCGGTGGCTGGCCATACCTATTTATATTAGCATGACCGTCTGCTCCCTGGTGGTAGGACTGGTGGTGCTGTTGCTGACGGGCATTCGCGGCTCGCTGTTCAGCGCCATGTTTCTGGTGCCCGTCATGACCATGCTTCAGGCCGACGCGCTGTTTGTGTGCCGCCAGGGCATGACCACCTACGTGCTCAACCGCCGCGAGCATGCCTCGCTGCACGAATATCTGCAGGGCAACGGCGCCTCGCCCGGCGAGGCCCTGCGGCCCTTCGTGGCCCGTGCCATGCAGCGCAGCTATGTGCCCCTGCTGTCGCAACTGCTGCTGGTGGCCATTGTCTTTGTGCCGTCGCTGCTCATCGGCCTGCTCCTGGGCGCTGTCAGCGTGTGGCAGTCGGTGGCCATCGTGGCGATGATGCTGGCCGCCGGCCTGTGCAGCACGGTGCTGGCGCTCCTGCTCTCCATACTCATCTACAACCGTCTGCACGCATGAACAAGACCATCCTCCTCACCGCACTGCTGGCCCTTCTGACCCTGTCGGCCTGCCAGCAGCGCAAGCCGGCCGCCGTGGCCACCCTCGCCAGCATGAGCGAGAACACCGGCCATCACCACCACGACCGCCACCGCTCCGACAGCCGCCCCGACAGCCAGGAGCCGGCGGCACTGATTGACGTACACTTCGACGGCAACCAGGGGCTGAAGCACCTGCGCCGCTATGCCTACCAGTGCTGGTACTCCGAGCAGCTGCGCCTGCCGATGGCCGTGGCGTGGTATCTCACCGCCGACCACACCCGTGGCCGCGAGAAGCGCCGCGAGCAGGCCTTCCATCCTGACGACGACGTCCGTAACCCCGTCACCACCTTCGACTACATGCAGTCGGGCTACGACCGTGGCCACATGTGTCCGGCCGGCGACAACAAATGGAGCCGTCAGGCCCTGGACGAGACGTTTCTCATGACCAACATCTGTCCGCAGAACCACAACCTCAACACCAACGACTGGAACGACCTGGAGCAGCTCTGCCGCGCATGGGCACGCCGCTACGGCCGCGTCTACATTGTCTGCGGACCCGTGCTGCGCGGCTCCAGCCACAAGCAGATAGGCCCGCGCCAGCGGCGCATCGCCGTGCCGGAGGCGTTCTACAAGGTCGTGCTGCGCCTGGGCAAGGAGCCTGCCGCCCTTGGTTTTGTCTACGACAACCACGGGCGTCGCCAGCCCCTGCGCCAGACCGTGTGTACGGTCGACGAGGTGGAGCGCCTTACGGGCATCGACTTCTTTGCGGCCCTCGACGACAAGGTGGAGCAGCAAATCGAGGCCCATGCCACCCTCGGCGACTGGCAGCCCGCCAGCTACACCCGCTGAACGACAAGAAAATGACGGGAAAGGAGCAAAAAAAATGACTATTATGCACGGGAATAGCCATTTTTTTTGTAATTTTGCAGCCCATAAGAGGTATTAACAACATAAACAGGTAAGGATTTCTATGGGTGGCTTCTTTGGCACAATATCTAAGCGAGACTGCGTAAACGACTTGTTCTACGGCACTGACTATAACTCGCATCTGGGTACGAAACGCGCCGGACTGGTGACGTTCGACGAGGACAGCGGCTTCCACCGCAGCATTCACTCGCTGGAGCGCGCCTACTTCCGCTCGCGATTCGAGGACGAGCTCGACCAGTTTCGCGGCCATCAGGGTCTGGGCGTCATCAGCGACACCGACCCGCAACCCATCATCATCAACTCACACCTGGGGCGCTACGCCGTGGTGACGGTGGCCAAAATCAACAACCTGCGCCAGATAGCCGACGAGCTGATGGCCGAGCGCATGCACCTGAGCGAGATGTCGGCCAACAACATCAACCAGACGGAGCTCGTGGCCCTGCTCATCAACATGGGCGACACGTTCGTCGAAGGCATCAACAACGTCTACCGGAAGATAGAAGGCTCGTGCTCCATGCTCATACTCACCGAGGACGGCATCATTGCCGCACGCGACTTCCTGGGCCGCACGCCCATCGTCATCGGCAGGAAGTCCATCCACCGCCTGTCGCCCATCGGCACCGACGAGCACATCGAAGCCTATGCCGTGAGCAGCGAGACCACCAGCTTCCCCAACCTCGACTACGAAGTGCTGCGCGACGTAGGACCCGGCGAGATAGTACGCCTGCGGGCCGACGGCATCGAGGTGCTGCAGCAGCCCCTGTCGCGCTGCCAGATATGCTCGTTCCTGTGGGTCTACTACGGCTTTCCGGCCAGCGACTACGAAGGCATCAACACCGAGTATGTGCGCGAGAAGAACGGCCGCCTGATGGGCGAGAAGGACACCGACGTCGACGCCGACCTCGTCTGCGGCATCCCCGACAGCGGCGTGGGCATGGCCCTGGGCTACTCGCACGGCAAGAAGATACCCTACAAGCGTGCCGTGCTGAAGTACACCCCCACGTGGCCACGCTCGTTCACCCCCGGCAATCAGAACCGCCGCGCCCTGGTGGCCAAGATGAAGCTCATACCCAACCCCGCCGTCCTCAAGGACCAGCGCGTCGTCTTCTGCGACGACTCCATCGTCCGCGGCACCCAGCTGCGCGACAACGTGCGCACCTTCTTCGACTATGGCGCCCGCGAGGTCCACGTGCGCATATCGTGCCCCCCGCTGGTCTACGGCTGTCCGTTCATCGGCTTCACCAGCAGCAAGAGCGACCTGGAGCTCATCACGCGCCGCATCATCAGCGACTTCGAGGGCGACGACAAGAAAAACCTGGAGCTGTATGCCAAGACGGGCACGCCCGAATATCAGCGCATGGTCAACGAGATAGCCCGCCGGCTGGGACTGACCAGCGTCAAGTTTGCCACCCTTGAGGACCTCATCGCGTCCATCGGCCTGCCCAAGGAGCGCGTCTGCACCCACTGCTTCGACGGCTCCAGCTACTGTCACGAGCACGACGGCGAGGAATGACGCCAACGGCCAGACCGATACAGATATACAGATAATACAGATAAATTCCTAACACTCCTCGCGTACCGCACGCGCGCGCGGTACGCGTAAAAGTTTCCTTTTTATCTGTATCATCTGTATATCTGTATTTATTGGGGGCAGTCCGATAAACCGGTAGAACAGGGCGGCAGCCACTCCCCTCCCATCAAGGGGAGGGGCAGGGGTGGGGTCTGTAATGTTCTCCTGCTGACTTAGTTACAGACCCCACCCCGCCCTTCGGGCACCCCTCCCCTTGATGGGAGGGGAGCGGCTGCGCGACAATGCAACTGGATTTTCGGACTGTTCCATTTATTGTATCGTTAACTGGCGGCTACAAATGACGCCGCACAAAAAACGTACCGCCCCCACCCTCACTACGGCCAGCCCCGCACCTCAGCACCGCCGAGGCCGCACCTCAGCACCGCCGAGGCCGAACCTCAGCACCGCCGAGGCCGAACCTCAGCACCGCCGAGGCCGAGCCTCAGCACCGCCAAGGCCCGGCCAAACAGCCGCTGAGGCCCGGCCTTCGCCGCCGTTGGAAAGCGCCGAAGCAAAAAACTTCGGCTTTTCTTTGGTGTTTCGCCCGACTTTTCGTACCTTTGCAGCCTAAAACCATAGAAGCGTGAAGATAAAGCAAGTGCTGAGCGCCCTTGAACAGTTTGCGCCTCTGCCCTTGCAGGAAAGCTGGGACAATGCTGGCCTGCAAGTCGGACTGACAGAGGCGGACGTGTCAGGGGCATTATTGTGTCTGGACGTCAACGAGCCAGTGGTCGACGAAGCCATCCGTAAGGGCTGCAACCTCATAGTGAGCCACCACCCGCTGCTGTTTCGCGGCCTCAAGCAGGTCAGCGGCGCCGACTACGTGCAGCGGTGTGTCATCAAGGCCATCAAGCACGACATCGTGGTGGTGTCGATGCACACCAACATGGACAACGCCCGTGGCGGTGTGAACTGGAAGATAGCCGAGCGGCTCGGACTCAGCGACGTACGCTTCTTCGCCCAGAAGCAGGTGGACGGCATGGAGGCCGGCAGCGGCGTCATCGGCACACTGGCCGAGCCCCTGGCCGCCAGAGACTTCATCGCCAGCGTAAAAGCGCGCTTCGGGGTGGCCTGCGCGCGGTGCAACGAGCTGCTGCAGCGGCCCATCCGCCGCGTAGCCATCTGTGGCGGTGCCGGCGACTTCCTGCTCGACGATGCCGAGCGCGAGGGTGCCGACGCCTTCATCACGGGCGAGATGCACTACCACGTCTACTTCGGCCACGAGCAGCGCATCCAAATCTGCGTCATCGGCCACTACGAGAGCGAGCAGTTCACCGGCGAGGTCTTTCGCGACATCATCCGCCAGGCATGTCCCGGCGTGCGCACCGAACTGGCCGAGACGCTGACGAACCCGATAGCCTACCTATAAGGGAGAAGGGATAAGTGAAAAGGGAAAAGGGAAAAGTGAAAAGGGAGAAGTGAAAAGGGATAAGGTACAATTAACATAACAACAAGAAAGAAAAGAAACCATGGCAAAGAAAGACCCATCAGAGATGCCGGTTGAGGAGCGCCTGAAGACCCTCTACCAGCTACAGACCACGCTGTCGGCCATCGACGAGAAGCGTGCCCTCAGAGGCGAGCTGCCTCTGGAAGTGCAGGACCTTGAAGACGAAATCGAGGGCCTGGCCACCCGTATCGAGAAGATTCAGCACGAAGTGTCCGAGTACGAGCAGGCCGTAGTGATAAAGCGCGGCGAGATAGAGACCGCCAAGGCCAGCGTGGAGCGCTACAAGCAGCAGCTGAACGACGTGAAGAACAACCGCGAGTATGACACGCTGTCGAAGGAGATAGAGTTTCAGGAGCTGGAGATAGAGCTGTGCAACAAGAAGATTAAGGAGGCCACCTTCAAGACGGAGGAGAAGAAGGCCGAGCTGGCCCACAACCAGGAGATAATGGACGACCGCCGCCAGGCCCTGGAGCAGAAGAAGAACGAGCTGGACGAAATCATGGAGGAGACACGTGCCGAGGAGGAGAAGCTGAAGGTGAAGGTGAAGGAGCTGGAGGTCAAGATAGAGCCTCGCCTGCTGGCCTCGTTCAAGCGTATCCGCAAGAACGCCCGCAACGGTCTGGGCATCGTCTACGTGCAACGCGACGCCTGCGGCGGCTGCTTCAACAAGATTCCGCCCCAGCGCCAGCTGGACATCAAGATGCACAAGAAGATTATCGTGTGCGAATACTGCGGCCGCATACTCATCGACCCCGAGCTGGCCGGCGTGAAGATAGCCACCGCTGTCGCCGAGGAGAAGAAGCCGCGCAAGCGCGCCATCCGCAAGACGGTGAAGAAGGCCGCCGAGGACGACGCTCCCGCCGTGCCCGAAGCTGAGGCTTAACGCAATGGATGATGGACATGGCCAACTGTCCATTGCCTAAAGGCACCCGTAGTCGGGCACCTGCTGCAGGAAGGCATACGACTGGTGGGCATAGTCCATGCGGCAGCAGTAGTGCTGCAGGCCATTGCTGACCACCAGATAGTCGACGTGCAACAGCAGGTTGTAGGCCGACACCTGACTAAACACCCGCTGTGTCAGCGACACGGTGGGTGCTTTGTATTCTATAATCATGAGGGGAGCGGCCTGGCGGTCGTAGACGATAGAGTCGCAGCGCAGCCGCTTGTCGCCCACACGCAGCTCCACCTCGTTGGCCACGAGACCCTGCGGATAGCCTTTCTGCGCCACCAGCCAGTGGGTAAAGTGCTGGCGCACCCACTCCTCAGGCGTCAGCGCCACATAGCGCCGCCGCAGGAAATCGAATATCTCAGGCCGCTGTTGCGTGCCGCGCAGCCGGGCATCGTAGGCCGGCAAATTGAGCTCGTTCATGGTGCAAAGGTACGACATTCGACAGAGACGAGCAAAAATTATCCGCCTTTTATTGGAGTTATAAGAATTTTTCCGTACCTTTGCCGCGTAAGATTAAACAAGCATAAAACCACAAACAACAATGACACCCGTAAAGATACTAAGCGTTGACGACGAACAAGACCTGGAACTGCTACTCACCCAATACTTCCGCCGCAAGATACGCAAAGGAGAGTATGAATTCTATTTCGCCCACAACGGACTGGAGGCACTGACCCTGCTGCTGAAGGTGAAGGACATCGACATCATCCTGTCGGACATCAACATGCCCGAGATGGACGGACTGACCCTGCTGACCAAGGTCAACGAAATGCAGAACCCCGCACTCAAGTGCATCATGGTGTCGGCCTACGGCGACATGGGCAACATCCGCCAGGCCATGAACAACGGAGCCTTCGACTTTGCCACCAAGCCCATAGACCTGGACGACCTGAGCGTGACCATAGAGAAAGCCATTGAGCAGATAGACTATATCAAGCAGTCGCAGGCCGAGCACACGCAGCTGGAGTCGCTGAAGACCGACCTGGCCGTGGCCGGCGAGATACAGCAGGCCATCCTGCCGCGCGTGTTCCCGCCATTCCCCGAGAACGACCACGAGCTGGACCTCGCCGCACTGATGACGCCCGCCAAGGACGTGGGCGGCGACTTCTACGACTTCTTCCGCATAGACGAGCAGCACATCGGACTGGTGATGGCCGACGTCAGCGGCAAGGGCGTGCCGGCAGCCATCTTCATGGCCGTCAGCCGCACGCTCATCCGCGCCATCGGTCTGCAGGGCTATTCGCCCGAAGTGAGCATCACCAAAGCCAACGAGCTGCTGTGTAACGAAAGCGCCGACCAGATGTTCGTCACCGTGTTCTATGCCATCTACAACATCAAGACCGGCCAGCTGGAGTATTGCAACGGCGGCCACAACTCGCCCTACATCCTGCATGCCGACGGCAGCCTGGACCAGCTGCCCATCAGCCGCAACTGCCTGGTGGGCGTGATGGACGGATTCGAGTTTCAGAAAGACCAGACCCGACTGGCCCCGGGCGACACGCTGGTGATGTACACCGACGGCGTGAACGAAGCCTTCAACACCAACTATGAGGAATATGGCGAGGAGCGGATGGAGCGCGCACTGGGCAAGCTGGCCAGCGGCAACTGCCGCGAACTGATAGACGGACTGCTGGCCGATGTCAAGCAATATGCCGACGGGGCCGAGCAGAGCGACGACATCACCATCATGGCCCTAAAACGGAAAGCATGAAAGGCATCAGCAAAATAAGTACGACGACAGCCATCGTGAGCACACTGCTGCTGGTAGCAGTGGGCACGGAGGACTACCTGACGTACGACCAGCTGGCCCAGAAGAACAAGGAGCTGGAGGCACAGCTGGCCGAACTGACCAAGCGCGAACAGCAGTCGGTGGTCATGCAGCACGTCAACGCCCAGATGGAGGAGATAGCCAACGAGGAGCGGCGCATCAGCGACGAGCAGCGTGACGAGGCCGAACAACAGGCACTGCTGGCCCAGCAGGAGCGCCAGAACGCCGACGAGCAGCGCCGCCAGGCGGAGGTGGAGCGCCAGAACGCCCTCGTGGCCGAGCGCAAGGCCGTGGAGGCATCGCAGACAGCCAAGAGCCAGCAGGCCATTGCCGAGCAGCAGCGTGCCGAGGCGGAATACTCGAAACGCGTGACCGACACGCTGAACTACCTGACACTGGCCCGCAACCTGGGCAACACCGCCACCACCCAGTTTAATGCCGGCAACTATGAGCTGGCTGACCTGCTGGCCTATACGTCGGTGAACTTCACCAACCGCTATCACGGGGATATATATGCACCGATGGTCTACCGTGCCCTGGCCGCCACGAGCCAGAACAAGAGCGTCTGGAACAAGCACAAGGGCAGCGTGACCGACATTGCCTTCACCGACACACAAGGCTATGACTTCGTGTCGTGCAGCACCTATGGCGAACTGCTGCGCCACCACATCAGCAACGGCAAGCTGCAGACCACGACGCTGTTCAGCGACTCGCACTACGACTTCCGCGACGTCTATGTCGACCGCAAGTCGGCCACCATCTACGTGCTCAGCCGCACGGGCCATCTGTTCAGCTTCAAGAACGACAAGATACGCCTCATGCTCTATACCGGCATACGCCACCTCAACAGGATAGAGGTCTGCAACGGGCAATTCATCCTGTTCGGCGAGCAGCAGCTGGCAACCTTCACACCCGCCAACGGCACCGTCGGCCCGGTGAAGGAGCTGCCCTACAAGATAGTCTGCATCTGCCTGACCGAGAGCCTGCCACTGCTGTTCGACAACCAAGGGCGCCAGCACCAGGTCAAGAGCATCGACAACATCACCACCAGCAAGGTGCCCTACAGCGGACAGGTGACGGCATACGCCGAGTCGAAACACGCACACCTCAAGGCATACGGCATGAACGACGGCACCATCTACCTGGTCAACAGTCAGGGCAAGGCCACCCGGCTGACCGGCCACCGCTCGCGCATATCGAAGCTGAAGATGAACGGCGAGCGACTCTATTCGGCCAGCTTTGACGGCACGCTACACCTCTGGCTGACCGATGCCGCCAAGATAGAGCCGATGGTACTCTTCAGCACCAACGGCTGGATAATCAACTTCACCTACGACCCCCAGAAGAACAACATCTGGACCGGCGACCAGAAAGGCAACCTGACAGAGGCCCTCATCTCGGTGCCGACAATGATAAAGCGCCTGGAGAACAAGCTGAAGCGTAACCTGACGCGCGAGGAATGGAGATACTATGTAGGCAGGAACATACCCTACGAGAAATATATCGGAAAGGAGGGACAACCATGAAACGACTGCTCGCCACCCTGCTGCTGGGCTGCGCACTGCCATGGCTCACGGGCTGCGGGCTGTGGCCCACGGCCACACCGGCATGCACCGCGTCGGCCCAAGGCATACCACTCATCAGAAACTTCACGGCCACGGAGTATAGGGCACACAACCAGAACTTCGACGTCATCACCGACCACAACGGCACGGTGTATGTGGCTAACTTCGAGGGACTGCTCTACTACGACTACTCGCAGTGGCGCATTATCTACACGCCCGGCGTCACCCGCATCACGGCCGTGTTCTGCGACTCGAAGGGCACCATCTGGACGGGCGGCTACAACTACATAGGCCGCGTCAAGCATGACAGCAACGGCAACCTGCACCTGCACGGCATCGACCCTAACCACATGGTGACGGGCGAGGTGCAGTGGATATGGGAGAAGGAAGGCCACATATACTTCAGGGTCAACGACGACAAAATCTATACCGTGGTCAACGACAACGTACAGTGGGCGGCCGGCGAGCATCTGCCGACGACGGGATTCGCCACACTATCCACAGGAATGCACGTCAACCAGGTACAGGAACTGGACAACGGCCTGAAGGCAGTAGCCACCAACGGCAACGGCATCATCATCACCGACAACAAAGACCAGGAGCTCTTTCGTATCACCGAGGACAACGGCCTCTGCTCAAACAATGTCAGCCACATTACTTATAACCGCCACGGACTCATCTGGGGAGCCACCGACAACGGCATCTTTGCCATCGGCTACCCCTCTATCTACACCCACTTCACAAGCCATGAGGGACTGCGCGGCGAGGTGCTTGCGCTGCAACAGCTGGACGGACAGCTGTATGCCGGCACGCTGAGCGGACTGTTCAGGCTAAAAGGCAAGCAGTTCGTGCAGGTGGGCGACATCAGCCACGCCTGCTGGCAGCTGGCACTTCAAGGCTCGTCGCTGCTGGCCGCCACGTCGAATGGCGTCTATCGCATTGGCAGCGACGGCTCCGTGAAACAGCTGTCTACCGCCAACACGCTCTCGCTGATGGTCGACGCACACGGCTACTACAGTGGCGAGATGGATGGTGTCTACTACAACACTGATGCCGCCAAGAAGGTAAGCGACGTAGAGAAGGTGGTGAAGATATGCCGCGACAAGAAGGGAGATTTGTGGACACAGAACCTCTACGGAAAGGTGTGGCACGAACACACGTCATATAGCGACAAGCACGACGAGGAGGCCATCATCACGCTGGTAGAATATGAGGGCAACATCCTGCCCGTCACCTCGCATACCACCAAGCCATTCCCCTACCCCATGTTCTCGTACAACGACCCGGAGGGTGTGCTGTGGCTCAGCGACAACAAGGGCAAACGGATATACGCCTTCCAGCATGGCGAGAGAGAGAAGAAACTGTCGGAAGTAGTCTATCCGCTGATGGACTACTCGGCACGAGCCATGCTGCGCACGGGCAGTCAGCTATGGATAGGAGGCGACAAAGGCATCAATGTGGTGGACTACACACTCAGCGAGCCGTCGAAGGCGAAGAAGAAGCCACAGCTGCTGCTGCGCTCCGTACTGCTGAACAACGACAGCGTGCTGTGGGGGGGCCACGGCAATATGCCTGAGCAACTGCCCACGCTGTCGAGCGACGACCGCCACCTGACGTTCTACTTCTCCATCGACTACCCCAGCCTGATGCTGAAGACACAGTACCGTACACGCATCAACGGGGGAAAATGGAGCTCATGGGAAAATGAAACCACCGAGGAGTACAGCAACCTGCCGCACGGAAGGTTTACCTTTGAGGTGCAGGCCCGCGATGCCTACGGCCAGCTGTCGGACGTGGTGACGGTGAAATTCGACATCGAGTCACCGCTGTACCTGCGGTGGTACATGCTGCTGCTCTATATCCTGCTGGCTGGCCTGGCAGCCTACTACTTCGCACAATGGCGCACCAACCGGCTCGAAAAGGAGAAGAACCGACTGGAAGACATCGTGCAGGAGCGCACGGCAGAGGTGGTGAAGCTGGAAAAGGTGGCCACCGTGGCCAAGCTGACCCAGGGACTCATCGACCGCATACTGAACCCCCTGAACTACATCAACAACTTTGCCAAGCTGTCAGAAGGGCTGGTCAACGATGTCAAGGAGAACGTGGAGGACGAAAAGGAAAACATGGACCCCGACAACTATGAGGACACCCTGGACGTGCTGGACATGCTGAAAGGCAACCTGCAGAAAGTGGGCGAACACGGAGCCAGCACCTCGCGCACGCTGAAAGCCATGGAGGAGATGCTGAAAGACCGCAGCGGCGGCATAGTGGAGATGAACCTGACGGCACTGCTGCACCAGAACGAGGAGATGGTGAAGAAGTATTTTGAGAAGGAGATAGCACAGTGTCACATCAAGACCGTCTTCAACATTCCCGACACGGCTATCAGCATCAACGGCAACGCCGAGCAACTGAGCAAGACGTTCATGAGCATGCTGAACAACGCCGTCTATGCCGTCATCAAAAGACAAAAGCGGCAGCCGGAAGGCTACGAACCGCAAGTCAGCCTGACGGCCCAGAAGCAGGGCAAGAAGGTGGAAATAAGGTTCCATGACAACGGCATCGGCATAGAGCACACTATCATCGACAAGATATTCGACCCCTTCTTCACCACCAAGACCACCGGTGAGGCTTCGGGCGTAGGACTCTACCTGAGCCGTGAGATAGTGATGAACCTGGGCGGCGACATCACCGTACAGTCGGAGAAAAACGTCTATACAGAATTCACGATTACATTACCAACCCTATAAAAACGGAATGGATATGGAAAAGCAAGTGGAAACCCTGCAGCAGCAACTGCAGCAACAGGAAAAACTGGCCTCGCTGGGTGTGCTGAGTGCAGGTATAGCACACGAGATACAGAATCCGCTGAACTTCGTCATCAACTTCAGCAAGATGTCCGGCAAGCTGCTGGCCGACCTGACGGAAATTGTAGAAGACAACGAAGACAAGCTCGACCAGGACGACCGGGAGGAACTGGAAGACATCGTGGCTGACCTGAAGGAGAACATGGCCAAAATCGTAGAACACGGTGAACGGGCCATCAGCATCATACAGGGCATACTGCTGGTGTCGCGCGGCAAGGAGGACGAGTTTCAGCCCACCGACGTCAACCGCGTGGTCAAGGAGTATGTATGGCTGTCGTTCCATGCCTTCCGCGCCAATATCAAGGGCTTCAACATCAGCATCCATGAGGACTACCAGGAGAACATGCCGCCCGTCATGCTCATACCACAGGACCTGAGCCGTGCCATACTGAACCTGATGAACAATGCCTGCTATACGGTCTACTATCGCTCGCTCAACGAAGGCAGCGACTATGCACCCGCCATCAGCATCAAAACGGCCATGGCCGACGGACTGCTGACCATCAGCATCGAAGACAATGGCGAAGGCATGACCGACGAGGTAAAGCAACGCCTGTATGACAACTTCTTCACAACCAAACCCATCGGGCAAGGCACCGGACTGGGCATGGGCATTACGCGAGACATTATCGAGAAAAAACACGGTGGCAAGCTCACCTTTGAGTCTACACTGGGCCAAGGCACAACGTTTGTCATGACCATACCGGTCAAGAAATGAGTAGCATAAGAACTGTACTCCTATCCATAGCCCTCTGCCTGCTGCCAGCCACCATCGCCGCACAGGAGAAGGACCTCAGCCTGATACTGGAGCAAGCTGAGGAGGATTACCGGATAGGCAGGTTTGAACAGATAGTGACCAACCTGCAGGAACACCTGTACAGCTTCAAGGGCAACAACAGGCAGAAGGCATTGCGCCTGATGGCACTCAGCTTCATGGCCCAGGACGACATGGCCCAGGCTGAGAACTATGCCCGCCAGCTGGTAGAACTGAACAACTACTACAGCAATGTGGACGACCCCATCCGCTTTGAGGAGCTCGTCAACCGCCTCAAAGGCGGACTGGTGCAAAAGGTCAGCACCGCCTCCAGCCTGTCAGAGGGCATCAACGAGGCACCCGTGCCCGTGACCATCATCACCGCCGAGATGATAGAGAACCTGGGATACAACAAACGACTGGGACAAATACTGGAGGCCTACGTGCCGGGGATGTCGGAGGTGTCGACGGGCGAAACCGACAACATGGCCATGCACGGAGCCTACTCCAACAGCCAGGAGCTCATACTGGTCATGGAGAACGGCCACCGGCTGAACAACCGCACGTTCAACGCCTGCACGATGGACTACTCTATCAGCACGGAGAAGATAGACCACATTGAGGTGCTGCGCGGTCCGGCATCGTCGCTTTACGGCAATGTCGCCCTGTCGGCCGTGGTCAACATCATCACCAAGAGCGGCAGCGACCTGAACGGCATCAAGGCAAAGTACGGCTACGGCTCGCTGAAGACCCACAAAGCCGACATCACCATAGGCACCCGGTTCATGGATGCCGACATCTTCATCTGGGGCTCCTTCTACAAGTCAAGCCCGCAGTATCGACAGGCACGTGACGCCAAGGAATACGAAGAAAAATTCTTTGTAAAGCCTGCCACAGCCTATCACGCCTTCGCCGACGGCTATCAGGGGCCGCCCACCTACGACCTTGGCCTGTCAGTGAACTACAAGGGCTTCAGCCTGCTGTACTCGCGCAAGAACAACATGAAGATGAGCCAGTTTAGCGACTACGGCGGCTACTACAATTACGACAAGTATAAGACGCTGAACGGACACAAGCCAGGAAACGGCATGGAGGAGGACCACCTGGAGCTGGGCTACAGCTGGAATGCGGGACCGGTGACGCTCAGTGCCACTGCCTATGGCGACCGCTACGAGTCGCACGAATACCGCGCTGAGGGCCCCGAATACGACAACGCGGAAGACTATGACGCGTTCACCGGCTTTTATCAGTATATCAATATCAAGGAGCGTACCATCGGTGCCATCGTGCAGGCCAGCAGCAATTACACCATAGGCAGCATGACGGGCAACCTGCTGTTCGGCACGCAGCTGGAGCACTTCCGGCTGACCGACTACCTCAGGCTGATGGGAAAAGGATATAACGAGGCTGCCGAGGAGACCGAGACCCGATTTATGGACCTGCTGAACCACGAGAACAGTCTGTCGTTCTATGCACAGGCCAAGCACAACTTCACGCCGAAGTTTATCCTGAACGCCGGACTGCGCTACGACATCAAGAACCGGCACAACAAGCCCAGCGTCAAGGACCTCTCGCCCCGTCTGGCACTCATCTACACCCCGCGCAAATCGTTTTCCGTCAAGCTGACCTATGCCAAGTCGTTCGTTGACATGAGCTACTATAACCGCATCATGGACATCTTCAGCATGGATACGGAATTCCTGCCACAGTATCTCAACGCCCTTCAGCTGACGGTGATGGGCAAGGTGGCACCCCTGCACCTGGCCTTTGACGTAAACGTGTTCTACAACCACTTCAAGAATCTCTACGGGGTCTTCAGCAGCGTAGCTAATCAGTGGATTAACGAAGGAGCCTACAAAACATGGGGCATCGAGGCCAGTGCAACCTACAGACACCGGCGGCTGACCGCAGTGTTCAACGCCTACTGGCAGAAAGACATCGAGGCCAGCAACTACCTTTACAGTGAATCTGAGCAGCGCGTGGCGGCCGTACCCCGGCTGACGTTCAACGTCAACGTGGGCTGGAAGGTGCTGCAGCACGAGAGCCACCAGCTGAAGCTCTATGGCAACGCCCACTATACGGGCTCCAAGGTGATTAAGCCCAACCCCGTAAACCTAATTCCAGACTACAAAGTTAACCCGACGTGCATCTTCGATGCAGGCATCAAGTACACCTACAAGCAGCGGACAGCCATTGCCATCGACTGCGAAAACGTGTTCAACACCGACCGATTCCTGGCAGGCATGGAGTATGGCATGTATCCCTACTACCAGCGCGGGCGCAACATTATGGTCTCAGCATCCTATACATTTTAATATATAGACATGAAGATAAGACAATACATACTCACCTGCCTATGCTGCTGGGCGATGGCTGCAAATGCCCAAACAGCAGAGGAACGCTACCGTGCCATCTACGATAAAGCCGAGCAAGACTACAACATCGGCCGACTGGAGCAGGCCGAGCAGGAACTAAAGGAAAATCTGAAGAACTTTCCCATAACCATGCACCAGAGCGTCTACCGCATCCTGGCGCTGTGCTATCTGGGAATGGACCGCAATGCAGAAGCAGAGAAATGTGTCGAGATGCTGCTGCAAAACAACCCCTACTACAGCACAACACTTGATGACCCACAGCGATTCATCGACCTGGTAAACGACATCCGGTCGGGCTTCGTAGCCACCATCACCACGGCATCGAGCCAAGCAGAAACGCTGAACGAGGTGCCTGTGCCCACCACCCTGATAACCGAGGAGATGATACGCATATCGGGAGCACGCAACCTGCAAGAACTGCTGGCCATCTACGTTCCCGGCATGAACATCATCGACTGCAACGACGACATCAACATTTCCATGCGCGGCATCTACAGCAACAGCCAGGAAAAGATACTGTTCATGCTCAACGGCCACCGGCTGAACAGCTACTGCACCAACACGGCGGCACCAGACTTCAGTATCTCGCTGGAGAAGCTGAAACAGATAGAAGTGCTGCGCGGACCGGCCTCCTCACTCTATGGCGGCGTGTCGCTGACTGCCGTCGTCAACCTCATCACCAAACAGGGTGCCGACATCGACGGCATCAAGGTGCGGGCAGGCATTGGCAGCTACGGGCAGTATCGCGGCGATGTCATCTTCGGCAAACGCTACTTTGACCTCGACCTGCTCGTATGGGGAGGATTCTCACTGGTAAAGGGCCAGAAGCGATATGTCGACAAGGCCGACACCGGACTGGGGCTGGTAGGCGGCGACATCACCGTAGGCGGCATAGGCAGCAAGCCCAACTACGACTTTGGCACCAGCATCAAGTACAAAAACCTGCAATTCCTGTACAATGGGCAGTTTTCGCAGATACAGGCACCTATGACGATGACGCACACCTTCACGCCATACGACATAGAAAAGTACAAGACCTTCTACGGCGTACGCCCCAGTCACTCCACCTACTCACACCACGCCGACCTGAGCTATAGCCAGCAGTTCGGAAAGGTGTTCCTGAAAGGACAGATAGCCTTCGACAACAACGACCTGACCCACTATCAGGTCATCAGCGACAGAGCGCTGCCAGGACTCATGGACATCCTGCCCCTGCCCGAAACGTCGAAGGCGCTTGTCGGCGACAGCATAGGAGGCATCGGACGATACATCAGCGGACAGGAGCACACTTACAGCTTCAAGGTGCAGGGCGACTGGAGCTACATCAACAACGGCCAGCACAAGGGACTGCTGGCTTTCGGCGCGGAATACAGCTATTTCCAGCTTGACGACGCACGCTATGTCTTTGTCTACGACTTCGACAAGACGCTGCCCGAGACCATCAACATCTCAGAAGTCGGCAAGGGCCACGAGAACAACGCCAATGCCTTTGTGCAGCTGAAACACCAGTGGGGCCCGGTCATCCTGAACGCTGGCCTGCGCTTCGACTACAAGGCACGCTACGACAGCACCTTCATCCGTGAGTTCTCACCACGCGTGGCCCTCATCTTCGTGCAACCAAAGTGGAACGTCAAACTCAGCTATTCCAAGGCGTTCACCGATGCTCCCTACCTCTACCGCAAGACCAATCAATTCCTGCTTGCGCTAATCGGAGCTACAGGCCGAGACCAACTGAGACTGCCCCTGGAGCCCGAAACCATGCACTCCTACCAGCTCACGTTCGGAGCCACCGAGTGGCTGAAGGGACTCAACTTCGAGCTGAACGGTTTTTACAACCGTACACACGACATGATTTACATGGACCTTATCGAGCACTATAACATGGGTAACTCCGACATCTATGGCCTGGAGTTCTCGGGCAGATACGAGCAGCCAAAATATTCCGCATACATTACTGCCAGCTGGCAAAAGACTAAGTCGTACGAGCTCTTCTTCAGAGAGTACAGTAAGGCTTTCAACATGCCGGAGTTCTCGGCCAATGGGGTGTTTAGCTGGCAGGCCACACGAAGGTTGCAACTGCACACACGCTTAGGTTTCTATTCCAAGCAGACCTCCTGCTACCAGAACCTCATCAACTACACTAAGTATTCCAAAGCGTACGACTACATAGTCATGATGGAGCAAAAAATAAAGGAAGGCTACGAGCCCACCTCAGAGGAGGTAGCCACCATCGTGGCCACGCGTAAAGTAATAGCAGAGTCCTTAGAGGGTCTTTACGTCAACGAGGACGTACCGGCCTACTTCCTCTGGGATATAGGAGCCCGCTACCAGATAGGCAAGCTTGAACTGAACTTCAACATCAACAATCTGCTCAACAACCACTATTCCATCAGCGGTGCCTGCACCGGCCTCGTCCCCCAGAAAGGACGCTGGTTCCTGTTCGACGTGGCATATACCTTCTAATCGCCCAGCCAGCTGTGTTCATGCGCGCTGTTGCCGGTCTGTGGCTATCTAACTGGCAGTTTGTGGCTATCTAACCGGCAGTCTGTGGCTATCTAACCGGCAGTCTGTGGCTATCAAAGCGACAGCCTGCGGGAATGTTACATCGTCACAACGTTACGTCCTGACGGCCATACGATGACTGTTGCAGGTAGGGCGAGCATGAAAAGAAGCACCGCCCACAGTGGGGGCGATGCTTCTAAGACATGACGTGTTAAGAAGAACACGTGTTACTTGTCGGCAACCTTGGCAACGATGGCCTTGAAAGCCTCGGGGTTGTTCAAGGCGAGGTCGGCGAGCACTTTACGATTAATCTCGATACCGGCCTTAGCCAGCTTACCCATCAGCACCGAGTAGCTCATGCCTTCCTGACGTGCGGCAGCATTGATACGCTGAATCCACAGGGCACGGAAAGTACGCTTCTTGTTCTTACGGTCACGATAGGCATAGGTCAGACCCTTCTCCCAGGTGTTCTTAGCTACTGTCCAAACATTCTTGCGGGCTCCAAAATAGCCGCGAGTGAGCTTAAGAATTCTCTTACGTTTTGCACGTGATGCGACGTGATTAACTGATCTTGGCATAGTTTCTTACTTCTTTAAAATGTTCGACAATAGGTTAATTAACGCAGACACAACAGGTCACGAACCTGCTTCATGTTGCTCACATCAACAATAGTAGAACCGCAAAGGTTGCGCTTCTGCTTCTTGGTTTTCTTCGTCAGAATGTGGCTGTGGTAAGCGTGGTGTCTTTTAACCTTACCTGTTCCTGTGAACGAGAATCTCTTCTTCGCTCCAGAGTTTGTCTTTACTTTTGGCATTGTTTGTTTGTTTAATTGTTTATTAATAAAGCGGTGGCAACGCATATACCGGGCGCAGCGCACCTATTTCTTTTCCATATACAGTACTCGGGGGAAACGCATTCCGCTGGTCGGCAAGCTCCTAACCCTCACTCTCCGTCAGCTTCTTGAGCGCATCGGCACTTATCTTGGCATTGGCCAATAGTCCACCGTTAGACGGTGTCTCGGCATCAATGTTCTCTTGCTGACGGGCATTCTCCTTGTTTTCTGCCTCCACAGCCTCACGGTCGCGGGCCTGCTGGCTTTTCTTGGCTACGCCAGCCTTTTTGGGAGCGAGATAGAGAAACATCTTTTTTCCTTCCAGCGAAGGCATGCCCTCCACTTTTCCGTAGTTTTCCAGGTCGTTGGCAAAACGTAGCAGCAAAACTTCACCTTGTTCCTTAAACAGTATGCTTCTGCCACGGAAGAACACATACGCCCTCACCTTGTTACCTTCTTCCAGGAACTCTTTGGCATGCTTCAGTTTAAACTGGTAGTCGTGTTCGTCAGTCTGGGGTCCGAAGCGTATTTCTTTCACCTCCACCTTAACCTGACGGGCCTTCATCTCCTTCTGGCGTTTCTTCTGCTGATACAGGAACTTAGAATAGTCAATGAGCCGACAAACAGGGGGATTGGCATTTGGTGAAATCTCCACAAGGTCGACACCCTGGTCATGGGCCATTTCTAAAGCCTGACGTGTAGGCATAACCATACTGCCATCGTCGCCCACGATGCGTACCTCACGTACTCGTATCTGTTCATTGACACGGTACTGATTCTTCATTTTGTCGTTCTTCATCAACTACTAATCGACGTTCTTTTTTAAAAATCGGCTGCAAAGTTACGATAAAAACCGCAAACCGCAAAACATTTTCCCACTTTTTTGCTATTTCGGCACGTTAGTGTTCTTTTTTGGCCTGCCCGGCAAAAAACTGCACAAAAAGTTTGCGGGTGTGCAGAAAAGGTTGTACCTTTGCACAAAATTTTGGCAATTGTGCAATGGACAACATACAGATTCCCTCGTTCAACGACCTCATAGAGCAGGCCATCAAGGACAATTGGCTACTCGACGCACTTACCGACTACAAAGGGATTACGCTCCAATATCATGACGTTGGGCGGAAGATAGACAAGCTACATATTATGATGGAGGCTGCGGGCATCCAGAAAGGCGACCGCATAGCAGTCTGTGGAAGGAATTCGGCACATTGGGCCGTAGCATTCCTAGCCACCCTCACCTATGGGGCAGTCATCGTTCCTATACTCCATGAGTTCAATGGCGAGCAGATTCACAATATTGTCAATCACTCTGACTCCCGTCTGCTATTCGTCGGCGACTATGTGGTCAAGTCCATCGACGCTGCGGAGATGCCCCGTTTGGAAGGCATTTTCAACCTGCCCGACTTTTCGCTCCACACCAGCCGCAACGAGCAGCTGACGTATTCGCGTGAACACCTGAACGAGCTGCACGGGCGGAAGTTTCCCAAGTCTTTCCGCAAGGACGATATCCACTGGCACAAGGACTCCCCCGACGAGCTGTGCATGATTAACTACACCAGCGGCACCACTGGTTTCTCCAAGGGTGTCATGCTGCCCTATCGTGCCTTGTGGGGCAATGTCGAGTTCTGCCAGACCCACTTGGGTGTCCACATGCCCCAGTTCTCAAACACGCTGAGCATCCTGCCCATGGCCCACATGTATGGCATGGCCATAGAGTTTCTGTTCCCCTTTTGTTCCGGCTATCACCTGCATTTTCTCACGCGGCTGCCCTCACCCGCCATCATTGCCGAGGCCTTCAAGGAGATTTGCCCTGACGTGGTAGTGGCCGTTCCGCTTATCATTGAGAAAATCATCCGCAAGCGCGTATTCCCGAAGATACAGAGCAACGTCATCAAGCTGTTGCTTCAGATGCCAGTAGTCCAGAAGAAGGTACGCGAGCGCATCTGCCAAGAGGTCTATGCCGCATTCGGCGGGAGGGCCTACGAGGTTATCGTCGGCGGTGCCCCTCTGAATCAGGAAATCGAGCAATTCCTCAAGAGCATCGACTTCCCCGTCACCGTCGGCTATGGTGCCACCGAGTGTGCGCCCCTCATCTCCTTCTCTGACTACAAGGCCTTCGTGCCCGGCTCGTGCGGCACCCCCGTTGCCCGCATGGACGTAAAGATACTGTCCAGCGACCCGACTACCGTCGAGGGAGAGATAGTCACCCGTGGTACCAACGTCATGCTGGGCTACTACAAGAACGAAGAGGCCACCCGTCAGGCCATTGACGACGACGGCTGGTACCACACCGGCGACACCGGCACGATGTCTGCCGACGGCCATATCTTCATCCGTGGGCGCATCAAGAACATGCTGCTGGGTGCCAACGGGCAGAATGTGTACCCGGAGGAGATAGAAGACAAGCTCAACTCGATGACGATGGTCAACGAGAGCCTCATCGTGCAGCGCGGCGACAAGCTGACGGCCCTTGTTTACCCCGACATGGACGAAGCCCGCAACATGGGTTTCACCCAAGAGGACCTGGAAAGCATCATGGAGCAGAACCGCCAGGAGCTCAACCAGCAGCTTCCTGCCTACTGCCGCATTCACACCTTCGAGCTCCAGGAGCAGGAGTTCCAGAAGACCCCCAAGAAAAGTATCAAGCGCTATTTATATAAATAAGGTATAACACACTATTATGGAAAACAACATCATACCGGGTTTTAACGAAATCATTGAGCAGAGCATCATCCAGAACTGGGACCTCGATGCGCTGACCGACTACAAGGGAGCCACGCTTCAGTTCCATGACGTGGCACGCAAGATAGAGAAGCTGCACATCCTGTTCGAGAACTGCGGCGTGGAGCGAGGCGACAAGATAGCCCTCTGCGGCCGCAACTCCAGCCAGTGGGCCGTAGCCTTCCTGGCCACGCTGACCTATGGTGCCGTGGCGGTACCCATTCTCCACGAGTTCATGGCCGACCAGATACACAACATCGTCAACCACTCTGACGCCAAGCTGCTGTTCGTGGGCGACCACGTGGCCACCCAGATAGACCCGACCAAGATGCCCCATCTGGAGGGTATCATCAACAATCCCGACTATTCGCTCATGCTCTCGCGTACCGACAAGCTGACCTACGCCCGCGAGCACCTGAACGAGCTCTACGGCAAGAAGTTTCCCAAATACTTCCGCAAGGAGCACATCAGCTACTACCATGAGCAGAGCCCCGACGAGCTGGCACTTATCAACTACACCAGCGGCACCACCGGTTTCTCCAAGGGTGTTATGATACCCTATCGTGCCCTGTGGTCGAACTACGACTTTGCCGAGCACGTGCTGGGCAAGACCATCAATCGCGGCGACCGCATCATCAGCATCCTGCCCATGGCCCACATGTACGGCATGGCCTTCGAGTTCATCTTCGAGTTCCTGCACGGCTGCCATGTCTACTACCTCAACCGCATCCCCTCGCCGGCCATCATCGCACAGGCTTTTGCCGAGGTGAAGCCCAAGATTATCATTGCCGTGCCGCTGGTCATCGAGAAAATCATCCGCAAGAAGGTGTTCCCCAAGATACAGAACAACCGCATGCGCCTGCTGCTCAGCATGCCCGTCATCTCCAAGAAGGTGCGCGAGCGCATCTGCCAGGAGGTGGTCAAGGCTTTCGGCGGCGAGCTCTACGAGGTCATCATCGGCGGTGCAGCCTTCAACCAGGAGGTGGAGGCGTTCCTCAAGAAGATAGCGTTCCCCTACACCGTGGGCTATGGGGCCACGGAGTGTGCGCCCATCATCTGCTACCGCGACTGGCAGACTTTTGTTCAGGGTTCGTGCGGCCAGGCAGCCTATCACATGCAGGTCAAGATTAACAGCACGCGTCCTGACGAGATTCCCGGCGAGATACTCGCCAAGGGTCCCAACGTCATGCTGGGCTACTACAAGAACGAGGAGGCCACCCGCGAGACCATCGACGCCAACGGCTGGTACCACACCGGCGACCTGGGCACGATGGACTACGACGGCAATGTCTACATCAACGGCCGCTCGAAGAACATGCTGCTGGGTCCAAACGGCCAGAACATCTACCCCGAGGAGATAGAAGACAAGCTCAACTCGCTGCCCATGATAGTGGAGAGCGTCGTCGTGCAGCGCGACACGAAGCTCGTCGGCCTGGTCTATCCCGACTACGACGAGGCCAAGACCATGAACTTCAACGACACCGACATCCGCAACATCATGGAGCAGAACCGCCAGCAGCTGAACGAGCAGCTGCCCGCCTACGAGAAGATTACGGAGATAGAGATACGCACCGAGGAGTTTGAGAAGACCCCGAAGCGCAGCATCAAGCGATACCTGTACAAGTAAGGTCTCCGTGGAGTGAGGAGTGAAGGCAAAAAGGTAAAAAATGTTATCGCATGGCGTTTTTTACCTTTTTGCCTTTCTTGTTTTGTGCCTTTTTCTTACCTTTGCACGGCCGATGGAAGCGGCCCCGCTTGTTAAGGGGTACCGTCGGGCGAGATAAATTGCATAGAGATATGAAAGTACTGAAATTTGGCGGAACGTCCGTAGGTTCCGCAAAAAGCATTCTTAGCTTGAAGAAAATCGTGGAGGCAGAGGCTCGGACGCAACCTGTCATCGTAGTAGTAAGTGCGCTGGACGGCATCACCGACAAGCTGATAGCAACGTCCCGGATGGCAAAGCAGGGCGACGAGCACTATCGCGAGGAATTCGACGCGATGGTCAAGCGCCACCACCAGATGATAGACACCATCATCACCGACGACAAAAAGCGCGTAGACTTGTTCAACAACGTAGACCAGCTCTTCGACCAGCTGAAGAGCATCTTCTACGGCGTGTTCCTCATTCACGACCTGTCGAAGAAGACCGAGGACGCCATCGTCAGCTATGGCGAGCGTCTGAGCTCGCACATCGTGGCCGGCATGGTCAGGAACGGCATCCGCATGAATGCCCGCGACTTCATCCGCACAGAGAAGAAGGGTGGCAAGCACGTCATAGATGCCGACCTGACGACCCAACTGGTCAAGGACACCTTCACTGCTGTGGGCTACGACCATACGTCCACAGGTTCGGCCAATCGGATTTACGTGGTGCCGGGATTCATAGCCCGCGACCGCGACACCCACGAGACGACCAACCTGGGGCGCGGCGGTTCCGACTACACGGCAGCCATCCTCGCCGCCGTGCTGAATGCCGAGGTGCTGGAGATATGGACCGATGTCGACGGCTTCATGACCGCCGACCCGAAGGTCATCAAGAGCGCCTACACCATCAACGAGCTGTCGTACATCGAGGCCATGGAGCTGTGCAACTTCGGCGCCAAGGTCATCTATCCGCCGACCATCTACCCCGTCTGCATCAAGAACATCCCCATAAAGGTGCGCAACACCTTCAACCCCGAACATCCGGGCACACTCATCAAGGCCAAGATAGACAACGACCAGAAGCCCATCAAGGGCATCTCCAGCATCAAGGGCACGTCGCTCATCACCGTGACGGGCCTGTCGATGGTGGGTGTCATCGGTGTCAACCGCCGCATCTTCACCACCCTGGCCAACAAGGGCATCTCGGTGTTCATGGTCAGCCAGGCATCGTCAGAGAACTCCACCTCCATCGGTGTGCGCGACGAGGACGCCACTGCCGCCGCCGAGGCCCTGAATGCCGAGTTTGCCAAGGAGATAGAGACCGGCGCCATGTTCCTCATGCAGGTAGAGAGCGGCCTGGCCACCATCGCCATCGTCGGCGAGAACATGAAGCAGACGCCCGGCATTGCCGGCAAGCTCTTCGGCACCCTCGGCCGCAGCGGCATCTCGGTCATTGCCTGTGCCCAGGGAGCCTCCGAGACCAACATCTCGTTCGTCGTCGACGGCCGCTTCCTGCGCAAGTCGCTCAACGTGCTCCACGACTCCTTCTTCCTGTCCGAGTACAAGGTGCTCAACCTGTTCATCTGCGGCATCGGCACGGTGGGCGGCATGCTCATCGAGCAAATCCGCACCCAGCAGCAGTTCCTCATGCAGTCGCGCCGCCTGAAGCTCAACGTGGTCGGCATATCGGACGTCAGCAACTTCGTGCTCGACCGCGACGGCATCGACCTCGACCACTACGAGCAGACGCTCCGTGCCGGTTATCCGGCCGACACCGACCACATGCGCGACGAAATCGTGAAGATGAACATCTTCAACGCCGTCTTCGTCGACTGCACGGCCAGCCGCCAGATAGCCCAGCTCTACCAGACCTTCCTGGAGCACAACATCAGCGTGGTGGCTGCCAACAAGATAGCCGCGTCGAGCGACTACGACAGCTACCTGAAGCTGAAGCAGACGGCACGCGACAAGGGCGTGTGGTTCCGCTACGAGACCAACGTGGGTGCCGGCCTGCCCATCATCGGCACCATCAACGACCTCTGCAATTCGGGCGACAAGATACTGAAGATAGAGGCCATCCTCAGCGGCACGCTCAACTTCATCTTCAACGAGATAGCCGCCGACGTGCCCTTCTCCGAGACCGTGCGCCGCGCCAAGGAGCAGCGCTACTCCGAGCCCGACCCGCGTATCGACCTCAGCGGCACCGACGTCATCCGCAAGTTGGTCATCCTGACCCGCGAGGCTGGCTACAAAGTGGAGCAGGCCGACGTCGAGAAGCACCTCTTCGTGCCCGACAGCTACTTCGAGGGCTCCATCGACGACTTCTGGAAGCGGCTGCCTGAGCTCGACGCCGACTTCGAGGCCCGCCGCAAGGTGCTCGAGGCCGAGGGCAAGCGCTGGCGCTTCGTGGCCACGATGGAGAACGGCAAGACCAACGTCGCCCTGAAGGAGGTGCCCAAGAGCCATCCGTTCTATCCCCTGGAGGGCTCCAACAACATCGTGCTGCTGACCACCGAGCGCTACAAGGAGTACCCCATGCTCATCCAGGGCTACGGTGCCGGAGCCGCCGTCACCGCCGCCGGCGTGTTTGCCAACATCATGTCCATAGCCAACATCTAAGCCGAAAGGGCCTGGACGGTTCGTCCGTCCGGCCGCTTTTCCTTCTTCCCACGAATATGAAGCACATCATCATCCTGGGCGACGGCATGGCCGACCACAAGGTGGCTGCGCTCGGTGGCAAGACGCTGCTGCAGTACGCCCGTCCCCAATACATGAACCTGCTGGCACGCCGTGGCCGCTGTGGCCGACTCATCACCGTGCCCGAGGGCTTCCCGCCGGGCTCCGAGGTGGCCAACACCGCCATCCTGGGCTACGACCTCAACCGTGTCTACGAGGGTCGCGGTCCCTTGGAGGCTGCCAGCATCGGCTACGACATGGCCGACGACGACATGGCCATCCGCTGCAACATCATCACGCTGGCCGACGGCCGCATCGTCACCCACAACGGCGGCAACCTGCAGACCGCCGACGCCCGCGTGCTCATCGACTACCTCAACGAGCAGCTGGCCGCCCCCGTCAACCGCGAGCAGGGCTGCCAGCGCGTACGTTTCGTCTGCGGCATCCAGTATCGCCACCTGCTGGTCATCAAGGGCGGCTCCAAGCACATCGTCTGTGCCCCACCCCACGACCACCCCGGCGAGCCCTGGCGCCCCCTCCTGGTGCAGCCCGCCCCCGCGTCCGCACCCGCCGCGTCCGTGTCCGCCGCCCCCGTGTCCGTGCCCGCCGCCGCCCCCACAGTGTTCAGCGATTCAGTCGCTGAAAAATCCCGCCTCTCCCCCCAGCAGACCGCCGACCTGCTCAACGACCTCATCCTGCGCTCGCAGCAGCTGCTGGCCCACCACCCTTACAACGTGGCCCGCGCCGCCCGTGGCGAGCGCCAGGCCAACAGCATCTGGCCGTGGTCGGGCGGCTACCGCCCCTCCATGCAGACGCTGATGCAACAGTACCCGCAGATAAAGAGCGGCGCCGTCATCTCGGCCGTCGACCTTATCCAGGGCATCGGCCGCTATGCCGGACTGCGCATCGTCAAGGTGCCCGGCGCCACCGGACTGGCCGACACCAACTACGAGGGCAAGGCCCAGGCGGCCATCGATGCCCTGCAGACCGACGACTTCGTGTTTGTGCATGTCGAGGCCACCGACGAGGCCGGCCACGACGGCGACATCGACCTGAAGCTGCGGGCCATCGACTATCTGGACCGCCGCCTCATAAAGCCCGTCCTTGAGGCCATCGAACAGATGGACGAGCCCGTGTGCATGGCCATCCTGCCCGACCACCCCACGCCCGTCGAGCTGCGCATCCACGTCAACGAGCCCGTGCCGTTCATCATCTGGCACCGCGACATCCAGCCCGACGACGTCCAGCAGTACGACGAGGAGTCGTGCGTCAGCGGCAGCTACGGCCTGCTGCGCCTCCAGGAGTTCATGCAGGCGCTGATGAGCGAATAGACGCAAAAAACGGCCCGGATATTTGGCATTCTGCTTTTTTCTTCGTACCTTTGCCGTCAGAAGAACCATCCGCATAGCGTTAACGGGTGACGGGTGACGGGTGACGGCACCTATTTGGAAAACTCTACGCGTACCGCGCGCGCGGTACGCGTAGAGTTTCTTATTTTCCTCCCGTCACCCGTCACCCGTCACCCGTCAAATATTCTTAGGAGGTCAGGGAGTCAGGGGCATATATTGGGGCTGTCCGATAAACCGGTAGAACAGAGCGGCTGCCACTCCCCTCCCATCAAGGGGAGGGGCAGGGGTGGGGTCTGTAATGTTCTCCTGCTGACTTTGTTACAGACCCCATCCCGCCCTTCGGGCACCCCCTCCCCTTGATGGGAGGGGAGCGGCTGCGCGACAATGCAACTGGATTTTCGGACTGTTCCGTCAAATATTCTTTAGTAGGTCAAGGAGTCAGGGGGCATATATTTCTAAGGAGGTTAGGAGCTGAGGAGGTCGCGGCGTGCCGACAAGCTGAGAATAGCCGCTAAGGATTAGAGGATTTCAGGATTCACGCTGTCACTCCTATGCTCCTAAACTCCGTAGAAAACGTGGCCTCAGCGCAGCGATGGCAAGGGCAGACCCTGTGGCCGCGCTGCCGCAGCAAGGGCACACAGCGTGTGCCACTCCTTAAATTCTAAATTCCATAGAAGTCCACAAAGGGCCGGCCTCAGCACCACTTTGGGCCAGCCTCAGCACAACTTTGGGCCAGCCTCAGCACAACTTTGGGCCAGCCTCAGCACAACTTTGGGCCAGCCTCAGCACAACTTTGGGCCAGCCTCAGCGTGGCTAAGGTACGGCCCCGACACCGCCGAGGCACGGGGTATGTGCGGCGAGGCGGGCTGTATAGTTAACATATCATAAAGCTCAAAGTTCAAAGTTCAAAGTTCAAAGAAATTTCGTACCTTTGCGCAAAAATCAACAGCCCACAACCAATGAAATACTACAGCACGAACGGGCAGGCGCCCGTGGCCGACCTGGAAAAGGCGGTGGTGAAAGGACTGGCAGAAGACCGCGGTCTGTACATGCCAGAGGAGATATACAAATTGCCGAAGGCTTTCTTCGACAGCATTGCCGACATGCGTTTCCAGGACATAGCCTACAACGTGGCCGCCAATTTCTTTGGCGACGATGTCGACGGCGACGCCCTGCAGGAGCTGGTGTACGACACGCTGCAGTTTGACTGCCCCGTCGTGAAGGTCGCCGACAACATCTACGCCCTGGAGCTGTTCCACGGCCCCACGCTGGCCTTCAAGGACGTCGGCGCACGCTTCATGGCCCGCCTGCTGCGCTACTTCCTGCGCCAGGGCGGTTCCGCCTGTGGCGACGGCACCGCAACAGACCGGACGGACGCCGCCACGGCAGCCGCCGCCAGCGACACCGTCAACGTGCTCGTGGCCACCAGCGGCGACACCGGCTCGGCCGTGGCCAACGGATTTCTGGGCGTGGAGGGCATCCACGTCTACGTGCTCTACCCCAAGGGCAAGGTCAGCCCCATCCAGGAGTGCCAGTTCACGACCCTGGGGCGCAACATCACCGCCATCGAGGTCGACGGCGTGTTCGACGACTGCCAGCGGCTGGTGAAGTCGGCCTTCATGGACGACGAGCTCAACCGCCACATGCGCCTGACGTCGGCCAACAGCATCAACGTGGCCCGCTTCCTGCCCCAGGCGTTCTACTACTTCAACGCCTACGCCCGCCTGCTGCAACAGCCCGGCAGCGGCCTCATGCAATCGACAGACAGTAAAATTGACAAATCGTCAAACAGTCCTACCAGCCCGTCGTCAAACCTCGTCGTCTGCGTGCCCAGCGGCAATTTCGGCAACATCTGTGCCGCCCTCTTCGGCCATCAGATGGGCCTGCCCGTCAAGCGGTTTATTGCCGCCAACAATGCCAACGACGTTTTTTACCAGTATTTGCAGACCGGACGCTACGAGCCCAAGGCCAGCATCCAGACGCTGGCCAACGCCATGGACGTGGGCGACCCGTCGAACTTTGCACGCATCCTGAACCTCTACTCCAAGAACGGCCAGCTGTCGGCCGACGAGACCCACGCGGCCATCACCGCCCTCATCAGCGGCGCCACCTACAGCGACGAGCAGATAGCCGAGACCATGCGCCAGTGCTACCAGGAGACGGGCTACGTGCTCGACCCCCACGGCGCCTGTGGCTACCGCGCCCTGAAGGAGGGACTTAGGGAGGGCGAAATCGGCGTGTTCTGCGAGACGGCCCACCCCGCCAAGTTCAAGGAGAAGGTAGACCAGATACTGGGCACCGACATCGAGATTCCCGCCCGTCTGCGCGCCTTCATGGAAGGCCAGAAGCAAAGCGTGGCCCTGTCGAAGGACTTCCAGGACTTCAAAGAGTTCCTCATGGAGCAGTAAGGCGTGGCTGTATCACACACCATACGAAACCAAATGAGGGGCGCATCGTTCAATGCACCCCTCATTTGTTCTTTAACGCTGTCGTGGCCTTGTTATATTACGGTCACGTTCTGGCCCTGAACGACGATGGATTTCTGATAGACGACCTTACCAGAAGCGTTCTTCAGGAAGAAGGTAACGGTATAGTTCTTGCCGGCAGTGTTGGCATAGGAGTCCTTATACATCTCGATGGACTCATCAAGGGCGGCCTTTGCCTCGCTCTCCGTAGCTGTCACCGTATGACCAATCTGGGCAAAACCTGCCTGCATGGCAGACTTCTCATCGTCTGTCAGGTTTCCGGCATCAGTCAGCTCGGCTGAGAGCGTAAACTGCTCTCTTGATGCAGCACCTTTGTCGTCATCACTACCGCACGACTGTACGGCCAAGCCCATGAATGCAACCAGCATCATAAGCATCAGAGTCTGTAACTTTTTCATCTTCTTTGTGTAGTTAAAAGGGTGAATAAATGTGTAAAATCGGCTGCAAAGGTAACATCTTTTTCCCTTTTACGCAAACTTTCAGGCACATTTTTCGCCATCCCTTCACGCGCCAAAACTGGCTCCCGCATAGTGACCACGACGCGATGGACGAAACGCATGTAAACGTTAACGTCTTAAATAAAGTGAAAACCGATGGCGTTACAAAAAAAATGCGTACCTTTGCAGCACTATAAAAAACAAGCTATTTAAACATATAAGTTATGAAACCGTTAAACAAACACTTTGCTCCTAAGAGCGTCATGCCTGAAAAGGTCATTCAGTTCGGTGAAGGCAACTTCCTCCGCGCATTCGTTGATTGGATTATCTGGAACATGGACCAGAAGACCAACTTCAACGGCTCAGTAGTCGTCGTACAGCCCATTGACAAGGGCATGGTAGAGTGGCTCAACGGCCAGGACTGCCTGTACCACGTCAACCTGCAGGGCCGCGAGAACGGCAAGCCCGTCAACACGCTGGAGCGCATCGACGTCATCAGCCGCGCACTGAACCCCTACTCGCAGAACGATGCCTTCATGGCACTGGCCGACCAGCCCGAGATTCGCTTCGTCATCTCGAACACCACCGAAGCCGGCATCGCCTTCGACCCCGCCTGCAAACTGGACGACAAACCCGCCAGCTCGTATCCCGGCAAGCTCGTGCAGCTGCTCTATCGCCGCTGGCAGACCTTCCAGGGCGACCCCACCAAGGGTCTCATCATCTTCCCCTGCGAACTCATCTTCCTCAACGGCCACGTGCTGAAGGAGTGCATCAATAAGTACATTGAGCTGTGGCAGCTGCCCGCCGACTTCAAGAAATGGTTTGACGAGTGCTGCGGTGTCTACGCCACACTGGTTGACCGCATCGTGCCCGGATTCCCCCGCAAGGAGATAGCACAGATTCAGGAGAAGGTAGGCTACCGCGACAACCTCGTCGTTCAGGCCGAGAACTTCCACCTCTGGGTCATCGAGGCCCCGAAGGAGGTGGCCAAGGAGTTCCCCGCCGACAAGGCCGGACTGCACGTGCTCTTCGTGCCCTCTGAGGAGCCCTACCACAAGCGTAAGGTGACCCTGCTCAACGGCCCGCACACCGTGCTGTCGCCCGTGGCATTCCTCAGCGGTGTCAACATCGTCCGCGACGCCTGCAACCACGAGGTCATCTCGAAGTACATCCACAAGGTGCAGTTCGACGAGCTCATGCAGACCCTCGACCTGCCCATGGACGAGCTGGAGAAGTTTGCCGGCGACGTTCTGGAGCGCTTCGACAACCCGTTCGTCGACCACCAGGTGACGAGCATCATGCTCAACTCGTTCCCCAAGTTCCAGGCCCGCGACCTGCCCGGCGTGAAGACCTACCTGGAGCGCAAGGGCGAGCTGCCTAAGGGCCTCGTGTTCGGACTGGCAGCCATCATCACCTACTACAAGGGCGGCAAGCGCGCTGACGGCGTGGAGATAGTGCCCAACGACGACCAGAAGATTATGGACCTGCTCAAGGACCTCTGGGCCACCGGCGACACGCAGAAGGTGACCGACGGCGTGCTCGGTGCAGAGTTCATCTGGCAGGAGGACCTCAACAAGGTGAAGGGTCTCAACCAGATGGTCAAGCAGTTCCTCGACATCATCCAGGACAAGGGCATGCTCGAGGCCGTCAAGACCATCCTCTAAATCCGACCAAGCTACAGAAAGTGGGCCGTCCGTTTGGTCGGCTCACTTTTTTTGCGTACCTTTGCACGCAATATTAAGAAAAGGTGAAAAGAAATCTATGATTACAGTAACAAACTTAGCCATACAGTTTGGAAAGAAGACGCTCTACAAGGACGTCAACCTCAAGTTCACAAGTGGTAACATCTACGGCATCATCGGAGCCAACGGAGCCGGCAAATCAACCCTGCTGCGCGCCATCAGCGGCGAGCTGGAGCCCAACAAGGGCAGCATCGAGATGCAGCCCGGCGAGCGCCTGTCGGTGCTGGAGCAGGACCACTTCAAATACGACGACTATACCGTGATGGACACCGTGTTGATGGGACACCAACCACTGTGGCAGAACATGAAGGAGCGCGAGGCACTCTACGCCAAGGACGAAATGACCGACGACGACGGCAACCGCGCCGCCGAACTGGAAATGGCCTTTGCCGAAATGAACGGCTGGGAGGCCGAGAGCGAAGCCGCCCAGCTGCTGCAAAACCTCGGCGTGCAGGAGGGCCAGCACTATAAGCAGATGGCCGAAATATCGAACAACGAGAAGGTGCGCGTCATGCTCGCCAAAGCCCTGTTCGGACACCCCGACAACCTGCTGCTCGACGAGCCCACCAACGACCTCGACCTCGACACCGTGCAGTGGCTCGAAGAATACCTGTCGAACCTGGAACAGTGCGTGCTCGTGGTCAGCCACGACCGTCACTTCCTCGATGCCGTCAGCACACAGACCGTCGACATAGACTTCGGCAAGGTGACCCTCTTCTCAGGCAACTACTCCTTCTGGTACGAGTCGTCGCAGCTGGCACTGCGCCAGGCCCAGAACCAGAAGCTCAAGGCCGAGGAGAAGCGCAAGCAGCTCGAAGAATTCATACGCCGCTTCTCGGCCAACGTGGCCAAGTCGAAGCAGACCACCTCGCGCAAGAAGATGCTCGAAAAGCTCAACGTGGAGCAAATAACACCCTCCACACGCAAATATCCCGGCATCATATTCTCCATGGAGCGCGAACCCGGCACACAGATTCTCGAAGTCAAGGACCTCAAGGCCGTCGATGCCGACGGAACGGTGCTCTTCGACAACGTCAACTTCGTCATCGAGAAGGGACAGAAGACCGTCTTCCTCAGCCACAACCCCAAGGCCATGACGGCACTCTTTGAAATCATCAACGGCAACCGGCAGGCCGACGCCGGCGAATACAAGTGGGGCGTCACCATCACCACGGCCTACCTGCCGCTGGACAACACCGCCTTCTTCCAGTCAGAGTTGAACCTCGTCGACTGGCTCTCGCAGTACGGCACCGGCAACGAGGTGCTGATGAAGTCGTTCCTCGGACGCATGCTCTTCAAGGAGGAAGACGTGCTCAAGCATGTCAACGTGCTCAGCGGCGGCGAGAAAATGCGCTGCATGATAGCACGCATGCAGCTCAAGAACGCCAACTGCCTCATTCTTGACACACCCACCAACCACCTCGACCTGGAGAGCATTCAGGCCTTCAACAACAACCTCATCGCCTTCAAGGGCAACATCCTGTTTGCCTCCCACGACCATGAGTTTATCAACACCGTGGCCGACCGCATCATCGAGCTGACCCCCAAGGGCACCATCGACAAGCTCATGAGCTACGACGACTACATCTACGACGAGGCCATCAAGGCCAAGAAGGCCGAGATGTACGCCTGACCGGCTGGCACGGTATTTGCTTAAAGACCCTAAAAATCACTATAGCTATGAAAGAAGAAGACAAAATCAACGTAGAAGAGGAAAACACAGTGGTCAGCGATTCCGTCGCTGACGAACCCGCCGCCGACACAGCCGCCGACACAGCGGCCACAGCGGCCAGCGATTCAGTCGCTGGCACCCCCGATGCCGCCGACGACCCGCTGTCGCAGGCCCGCGAGGAAATAGAGCAGCTCAAGACGCAGATACTCTACAAGACCGCCGAGTTCGACAACTACCGCAAGCGCACCCTCAAGGAGAAGGCCGAGCTCATACTCAACGGCGGCGAAAAAGCCGTCAGCGCCATTCTGCCCGTCATCGACGACATGGAGCGGGCCATCGACAACGGCGAGAAGACCGACGACCCCGAGGTGCTCCGCGAGGGCATGGAGCTCATCTACCAGAAATTCATGAAGGCGCTCGAAGGACTGGGCGTCAAGAAGATAGACACCGACGGAGCCGACTTCGACACCGACATGCACGAGGCCGTAGCCATGGTGCCGGGCATGGGCGACGACAAGAAAGGCAAGGTCATCGACTGTCTGCAGACGGGCTACACGCTCAACGACAAGGTCATCCGTCACGCCAAAGTGGCAGTGGGACAATAGGAATGGATAATTGATAATCGATAATTGACAAGAAGAAGAAATGGCACAAAAACGTGACTACTACGAAGTGCTTGGCGTCGACAAGAACGCTACCGAAGACCAGATAAAGAAGGCATACCGAACCATTGCCATCAAGTATCACCCCGACCGCAACCCCGGCAACAAGGAAGCCGAGGAAAAATTCAAGGAGGCCGCCGAGGCTTACGACGTGCTGCACGACCCGCAGAAGCGCCAGCAGTACGACAACTTCGGATTCAGCGGAGCAGGAGCCGGCGGCTTCGACCCCTTCGGCACGTCGATGAACATGGACGACATCTTCTCGATGTTCGGCGACATCTTCGGCGGACACGCCGGCTTCGGCGGATTCGGCGGCACCAAGCGCGGACCCCAGAAGCACCGTGGCAGCGACCTGCGCCTGAAGGTGCGCCTGTCGCTCGACGAGATAGCCCACGGCGTGACCAAGAAGTTCAAGGTGCGCAAGGACATCACCTGCGCCCACTGCCACGGCACGGGTTCTGAGGACGGCAAGGCCACCGAGCAGTGTCCTACGTGCCATGGCTCAGGCGTCATCACACACACCACACAGAGCATCTTCGGCATGATGCAGACCCAGGGTGTCTGCCCCACCTGCGACGGAGCCGGCACAGTCATCAAGAACAAGTGCCACGAGTGTGGCGGCACGGGCGTGCAGAAGGGCGAGGAAGTGGTAGACATCAAGATTCCAGCCGGCGTGGCCGAGGGCATGGTTGTCAACGTGCCGGGAAAGGGCAACGCCGGACAGCGCAACGGCATCAACGGCGACATTCAGGTGTTCATCGAGGAGGAGGAGAACGACACCTTCATCCGCGACGGAAACGACCTGATATACAACCTCTTGCTCGACTTCCCCACCGCTGCACTGGGCGGCGACGTGGAGATTCCCACCATCGAGGGCAACCGCCTGCGGGTGAAGATGGAAGCAGGCACACAGCCCGGCAAAACCATGCGTCTGCGCGGCAAGGGACTGCCCGCCGTACCGGGCTATGGCAGCGGCAACGGCGACCTGGTGGTCAACGTCAGCGTCTACGTGCCCAAGACCTTGAGCCGCGAGGAGAAGAACGCCATCGAGCAGTTCCGCCAGAGCGACAACTTCAAAGGCGATGCCTCCACACGACGCTCCATCTTCCAGAAGTTCAAGAACTATTTCAACTAACCGTGTCCTGCATGTTGCGATGCCATCGCAACATGCAGCCCACCATCACCCAACACCCACCACCCATGAACTACCAAGAGACCTGCGACTACCTGTTCCACCAGCTGCCCATGTTTGAGCGGCAGGGAGCTTCCGGATACAAAGAGGGACTGGCCAACACCCTGGCGCTCGACGAGCACTTCGGTCACCCCCACCAGGCTTACGCCTCCATCCACGTGGCCGGCACCAATGGCAAGGGCTCTTGTTCACACACCATGGCGGCCGTGCTCCAGGAGTGCGGCTACAAGGTCGGACTCTACACGTCGCCACACCTAGTCGACTTCCGTGAGCGCATCCGTGTCAACGGCATACCCATCAGCGAGGAGTACGTGGTCGACTTCGTGGCTAAGGAGCAGCAATTCTTCGAACCCCTCAAGCCCTCCTTCTTCGAGATTACCACGGCCATGGCCTTCAAGTATTTCAAGGACATGGGCATAGACATTGCCGTGGTGGAAGTGGGACTGGGCGGACGCCTCGACTGCACCAACATCATCACACCCATCGTGTCGGTCATCACCAACATCAGCTACGACCACACACAGTTTCTGGGCGACACGCTGGAGAAGATAGCCGCCGAGAAGGCTGGCATCATCAAGCCGGGCGTGCCCGTCGTCATCGGCGAGGCCACCCCGGAGACGCGCCCCGTCTTCGAGGCCAAAGCCAAGGAGCAGGCGACACGCATCATCTTTGCCGAGGACGAGCCGGAGGTGGTCAGCGCCCACCCCACAGCCAGCGGCGGCATGCACTACGTCACCGCCCACCTGGGCGAATACACCGGCGACCTGGGCGGACTCTATCAGCCCAAGAACCTGAACACCTCGCTCCATGCCCTGCGCGTGCTCACCGAACGGGGCTTCCTGTGTTACTGCGAGCGCGAAATCAACTTCGAGAAATGTCGCATGGAGCTGCAGGCCGCCCTGGAGAACGTCTGCGCGCTGACGGGCCTGAAAGGCCGCTGGCAGACCGTCAGCAACGCGCCCCGCGTGGTGTGCGACACCGGCCACAACATCGGCGGATGGCAGTACATCAGCCAACAGCTGAAGACGGTCAAGTGTCACCACATGCACATCATCTTCGGCATGGTGTCCGACAAGGACATCAACAGCATCATGCAGCTGATGCCCCATGATGCCACCTACTACTTCACCAAGGCCAACACACCACGGGCACTCAGCGAGACGGCCGTGCAGACCTTTGCCATCCGCCACGGCATAGAGGGCAAGACATACCCCACCGTCGACCAGGCTTACAAGGCGGCCTATGCGGCAGCCGCCACCGACGATTTCATCTTCGTGGGCGGCAGCAGCTACGTGGTCGGCGACTTCCTGAAAAGCCGCCTTTAGGTGTTTTTAACACTCCCGTAACGTTTTTTTCCACCTTTCTTTCGTCATTCTCGTTTTTTTTCGGTTACTTTGCAAGTAGAATCAAGTAACTTAAAACTATCGATTATGGCTAATTCATTGGAAACAGCGAAATTATGTGGTCTGAACCGCAAGGATTTCCAGACCACGGTCAATGGAAAGAAAACAGATTTATACATTCTCAAGAACCGTAAGGGCTATGAAGTGGCCGTCACCAACTATGGCGGAGCCATCGTGGCCATCATGGTGCCCGACAAGGACGGCAACGTGGCCAACGTCATCCAGGGACACGACAACATCCAGGATGTCATCAACTCGCCGGAGCCCTTCCTCTCGACCCTCATCGGGCGCTACGGCAACCGCATCAACAAGGGGCAGTTCACACTGAACGGCAAGGACTACCAGCTGGCCATCAACAACGGTCCCAACGCCCTGCACGGCGGACCGACGGGCTTCCACGCCCGTGTGTGGGACGCCAAGCAGATGGGTCCGCGCGCCCTGGCCCTGACCTACACGTCAGCCTACGGCGAGGAGGGATTCACGGGCGAGTGCCGCATCACCGTGGAGTACACGTTCACCGACCTGAACGAGCTGGTCATCGAATACATGGCCACGACCAACAAGAAGACCATTATCAACCTGACCCACCACGCCTTCTTCTCGCTGACGGGCATTGCCGACCCCACGCCGACCATCGAAAAGCAGCTGATGGAGGTCAACGCCGACTTCTTTATCCCCATCGACGAGACGTGCATCCCCACGGGCGAAATCCTGAAGGTGGCCGGCACGCCCTTCGACTTCCGCACGGCGAAGACCGTCGGCCAGGACATCGATGCCGACGACGAGCAGATAAAGAACGGAGCCGGCTACGACCACTGCTTCGTGCTCAACAAGCGCGAGGAGGGCGAGCTGTCGTTTGCCGCCCGACTGACCGAGCCGGAGAGCAAGCGCACCTTGGAGGTGTACACCACCGAGCCCGGCATGCAGGTGTATAGCGACAACTGGGCCGACGGCTACAAGGGCCAGCACGGGGCCACGTTCCCCCGCCGCTCGGCTATCTGCTTCGAGTGCCAGCACTTCCCCGACAGCCCCAACCGTCCTTACTTCCCCTCGGTGGTGCTCAATCCGGGTCAGCAGTACAAGCAGAAGACCATCTACCGCTTCGGTGTAGAAGAGTAAAGAAACCATGTAAAGTCAACTAAATATAATAAGTATATATGTCACAGAATCAAACGACGAACTATACGTTCGCACTGATTGTTGTATTCATCGTCTGCTTCCTTATTGGATTCATCACCACGATGAACAACTCCATGATAGCCTTCTGCTCTGAAGCATTCCATCTGACGGCCCAGCAGGGACAGTATGTCAACTCTGCCTTCTATGGAGCCTATCTGCTGGCCATCCCCTTCTCGCTGCTCATGAGCAAAATCGGCTACAAGGGAACCCTCATCCTGGGTCTTGCCGTTGCCGGCATCGGCTTCGTCATCAATTCCTTAGGTATCTCGGCAGCTATCTCGGCCCAGGCCAATGTCTATGCCGTGTTCCTGTCGTCCATGTGTCTGGTGGCCATGGGTGTGGTGATGCTGCAGAACGTGGCCAACCCCTACGTCATGGTGCTTGGCCGTCCTGAGAAGGGCGCCTTCCGCATGACCCTGTCGCAGGCCCTCAACTCCGTGGCAACCACCGTAGCCCCCATCTTCATCACCAGCGTCATCCTGGCTGGCGAGGAACCTGCCCCCGAACTGGTGCCCGGTCCGTTCCTCGGTCTCGGCATCTTCACGCTCATCATCTGCGCCATTCTGGTGTTCCTGAAGCTCCCGAAGATTGACGAAGGCCAACAGAGCAAAGAGTTCCACCAGCACCCTGCCGAGAAGAGCAGCGTCTTCGCCTATCCTCACGTATGGCTCGGTGCCCTCGGCATCTTCTCCTACATGGGAGTCGAGATTGGTGTTCCTTCTATGTTGCCCTATCGCTTCCAGCAGTTGGGCATCGACAGCAGCGACGTCGTCACCAGCTACCTGGCCTTCTATTGGGGCGGCATGATGGTGGGCCGTTTCGTCGGAGCTGGCATCCTGACCAAGTTCAAGCCCCGTGTGCTCCTGTCGGCCTGTGTCAGCCTCGGAGCCCTGTGCATCCTGCTGTCTCTGCTCTTCGCCGACAGCATGCTTGGCATCTGGCTCATGCTTGCTGCAGGCCTGTTCCACTCAGTCATGTGGCCCCTCATCTTCAACCTCGGCCTCATGCACCTGGGTCGCCACACCAAGGCCGCCTCTGGCATCATCAACACAGGTGTCATCGGTGCCGCCATTCTCATGCCTATCATGGGAGCCGTCGTTGACGTGACAGGTGTCATCATCGCCATGTGCATCATGTTCGTCTATTATGCCTACATCTTCTGGTTCTGCAACTGGGGAAGCTACATTGGCCTGGGCGACAGAAAGCTTTTAGCAGAATAACATCTCACATTATTAATAATCATAAAATCAAAACAATATGATGGACATTGATTTCGTAAGAAGCCGCTTCATCAAGCACTTTGATGGAAAGACTGGCAACGTATATGCCTCCCCTGGCCGTATTAACCTCATTGGCGAACACACCGACTACAACGGTGGCTTCGTATTCCCCGGCGCAGTAGACAAGGGTGTCATGGCCGAGATGCGTGCCAACGGCACCGAGGACACCGTCATGGCCTACGCCATCGACCTGAAGGACCGTGTGGACTTCAAGCTCAGCGACCCCGACGGCCCCCGTGCCTCATGGGCCCGCTACATCTACGGCATCGCCCTGGAGATGAAGAAGCTGGGCGTGCCCGTCAAGGGCTTCAACATCGCCTTTGCCGGCGATGTGCCCCTCGGTGCCGGCATGTCGTCAAGCGCCGCCATGGAGAGCTGCTTCGCCTGCGGACTGAACGACATCTTCGGCGACAACAAGGTCAGCCAGTGGGACATCGTGCTGGCCGGACAGGCTACCGAACACAACTACTGCGGTGTCAACTGCGGCATCATGGACCAGTTTGCCTCCGTCTTCGGCAAGGCCGGCTGCCTGATGCGCCTCGACTGCCGCAGCCGCGAGTTCGAGTATTTCCCCTTCAAGCCCGACGGCTACCGTCTGGTGCTGCTCGACAGCGTGGTGAAGCACCAGCTGGCCGGCTCGCCCTACAACGACCGCCGCAACTCGTGCGAGAACGTGGTGAAGCACATCGCCGCCAAGCATCCCGAGGGCACCTTTGAGACCCTGCGCGACTGCACCTGGGAGCAGCTCGACGAGGTGCGTGCCGAGGTGGGCGAAGAGGACTACAAGCGTGCCAAGTTCGTGCTGGGCGAGAAAGACCGCGTCTTAGCCGTCTGCGATGCCCTGAACGAGGGCGACTACGAGAAGGTGGGCGAAATGATGTACCAGACCCACGAGGGCCTGTCGAAGGACTACGAGGTGAGCTGCGAGGAGCTGGACTTCCTCAACCAGATTGCCCGCGACAACCACGTCACCGGCTCGCGCATCATGGGCGGCGGATTCGGCGGCTGCACCATCAACCTGGTGCGCAACGACCTCTACCGTCAGTTCATTGCCGACGCCAAGAAGCGCTTCAACGAGAAGTACGGCCACGAGCCGAAGGTCTACGACGTCGTCATCGGAGACGGCTCGCGCAAGCTCTGCTAATCAGCAACAACACCCAGAGGGTGTGCCACAACAAAACCATGTCGTGGCATGCCCTCTTCCTTTTCACTTTTCACTTCTCCCTTCCCCCTTTTCACTTTTCCCTTTTCACTTTTCACTTATCCCTTCTCCTTCCTCCTTCCTCGAAAAAAAATGAGCAAACTACTAACTAACTTCCACGATATGCACCAACAGGTGGCCGACAGCGGCAAGCGGCCACGCATTGTAGCCGTCAACCCCACCGACGAGGCCACCCAGGAAGCCCTGCGACAGGTAGAGCAAAGCCGGCTGGCCGAGGTCATCCGCATAGCCGACGAGCTGCCGGAGCGGGCTGCCGAGAAGGCCGTCGCCCTGGTGCGGCGGGGCGATGCCGACGTGCTGATGAAGGGACTCGTCAGCACCGACGTGCTGTTGCGTGCCATTCTCAACAAGGTGTCAGGACTGCTGCCCGAGGAACGCGTGCTCACCCACCTTGCCGTGGCCGAGATTCCCGGCTACCACAAGCTGCTGCTGTTCACCGATGCCGCCGTCATCCCCTACCCCACGCTGAAACAGCGCACCGAACAGGTACGCTACACGGCAGAAATCTGCCACCGCATGGGCATGCTCGAACCACGCATCGCCCTCGTCCACTGTGCCGAGCATGGCGGACGCCAGTTTCCCTTCGTCGACGACTATGCCGTCATCAAGCAGCAGGCAGCTGCCGGCGACTTCGGCCGCTGCATCGTCGACGGACCCTTCGACATCAAGTCAGCCTGCTCGCTCCAGGCCCTCCAGGCCAAGGGGCTGTCGTCGCCCCTGCAGGGCGATGCCGATGCCCTCGTCATGCCCGACATCGAGGCCGGCAACGTCTTCTACAAGACGCTCACCCTATTCGCCGGCGGTCGCACGGCCGGCATGCTCTGCGGCACCTCCGCCCCCGTGGTCGTGCCCTCACGCGGCGACGATGCCGAGGCCAAGTTCCACAGCATCCTCTTTGCCCTGGCAAGCCTGTAGGTCGTCGACTGAAAGCCGAGGACCAATGGACAATAGACAATTGGACAATTGACCGGCGACACATGGCCGATAATTCTTAACGCTTAAATCCTTACTATGAAGATACTTGTCGTCAACCCTGGTTCCACCTCCACCAAAATGGCCGTCTACAACGACGAAAAGCCCATCCTGCTGCGTAACATCACCCATACAGCCGACGAGCTGTCGCACTTCGATGCCATCACCGAACAGCAGGACTTCCGCCGTCAGCTCATCCTCGACGAGCTCGACCGCTCAGGCATCCCGCTGGCGTTCGATGCCGTCATCGGGCGCGGCGGACTGGTGAAACCCATCAGCGGCGGTGTCTACGAAATCAACCAGCGCATGCTCGACGACACCCTGCACGGCTGCGTCATGCACAACCACGCCTGCAACCTCGGCTGCCTCATCGCCCACGAGATAGCCGCCGCCATACCCGGCTGCCGCTCGTTCATTGCCGACCCCGGCGTCGTCGACGAGCTGTCGCCGCTGGCGCGCATCAGCGGCTCGCCACTCATGCCCCGCATCGCCATCTGGCACGCCCTCAACCAGCGAGCCATCGCCCGCCGCTATGCCCGTGGCATCGGCAAGGAGTACGAAGACCTTAACCTCATCATCTGCCACCTCGGCGGCGGCATCTCCGTGGCGGCCCACGACCACGGCCGCGCCATCGATGCCAACAACGCCCTCGACGGCGAGGGACCCTTCTCGCCCGAACGTGCCGGCTCGCTGCCCGCCGCCGACCTCATCCGCCTCTGCTTCAGCGGCAAATACAGCGAGAAACAGCTCCTGAAGCGCATCGCCGGCAAGGCGGGCCTCAACGCCCATCTTGGCACCAACGACATGCGCGAAATCCTGCAGCGCATCAGCCAGGGCGACGACCACGCCCGCCTCATCGTCGATGCCATGCTCTATCATGTCGCCAAGAATATTGCTGCCGAGGCCGCCGTGCTCTGCGGCCAGATAGATGCCATCCTGCTCACCGGCGGCCTCGCCCACTCGGAGTATGTCGTCAGCGAGCTACGCCGCCGCATCGGTTTCCTCGCCCCCGTCTACACCTTCCCTGGCGAAGACGAGATGGAGGCCCTCGCCCTCAACGCCCTCGCCGTCCTGCAGGGCCGCCGCGATGCCAAGGTCTACGAGTGAGAAGATTCTAAGGAGCCATGGGGCATAGGAGTGGTACAAACGGCCCTCCTTCCCTCCTAAAATCCTTAGAAAGAAAATCCTAAAATCCACAAATCCTTAGAGACAAGTCCTTTGCTCCTAAACTCCTTAGAAAAAAAAATCTCAAATCCTTAGCAGATTTCTTTTGGTTTTTTGCTTTTTTTTTCTTATCTTTGCAATACGTATAACACCCTATTGCAGACGTAGAAAATGAAGAAACTGACCACAGTTACACGTATTTTGCAAGTGGCTCACTGCAAGCCACTTACGGGAACCCTGAAAACCCATGTTTCACGGCGTGCGGTGAAATGACACGCGGCGGCCGCTGCGAATACTCGCGGCGCACGCCGCGAATAAACGCGGCGGCCGCCGCGAGAAACGAAGGTGGCACCTTCGTCCCTGTTAAACGGCACCTTCGTCCCTCCTAGACGGCACCTTCGTCCCTGTTTGCGGCGGGCTTTCTGGCGGCTTCTGGCGGGGTGCGTGTGTCGCTGCTCCGTGGAAGGGTCTTTTTCTATGGATTTGGGGATTAATAGTCGCTAAAGAATTTGTTTTTTCTAAGGAGAGAGGAGGAGTGGAGAGGTTTTTCTAAGGATATAGGGATTAAAGGATTTTTAGTAAGCGTAAAACAATAAGTTGGTGAAAATTGATGAACATGAATTACCATTAATTATC
>Ga0310691_10000826_pt1 | contig 53002 bp, 39 predicted proteins | sample 176DNAGHGlowgp2_FD_203887 | JGI IMG/M metagenome (GOLD analysis project Ga0310691, IMG submission 203887) | Sheep rumen microbial communities from Palmerston North, Manawatu-Wanganui, New Zealand - 1766 DNA GHGlow gp2 (v2) (version 2) | ecosystem: Host-associated > Mammals > Digestive system >... | reverse complement strand
TTTCAAAGGATTTAATCGAAGGCTACAAAAAAGAGTACGGCGAAGACTAGCTTAAAGATTCCACCCACTTCTGCATTAAAATTCCAAATGCCACACCAACATTAAGCGATGCCTTAAGTCCCTTCATTGGGATTGTGACTGTGCCGTAAGTGGCGCGGGCAAGGGCTTCGGGGCTTACACCAAGCTCTTCTGAACCGATTATGCAGATACCCTGTTTTGGAAAGACGAAGTCGTTTATGTCTGTGCCGCCGGTTTCCAGGGCGAACACGGAAAGGTCTGCCGGCAGCTGGTCGAGGCCGCAGCGTTCCCAGCCCATAGTTTCTATGCAGCCCATGCCGGAGCGTATAGCTCTTGGTTGTGTCGGGTCTATGCAGTGGGGTGAAATTAAAACCTTTTCGGCTCCCATTGCTTCTGCAGTGCGGAAAATTGAACCAATGTTAAAGGGCGAGCGGATATCTTCGGCGTAAACACAGATGCCGGGAAAAAAGTCGCGGGCGCGGACGGTGCCTTCCGGTCCTGTGCCGGCAGCGGCGGGATTATGTGGCGCGATTACCAGGTCCCATTCAGCAGGAAAAGTTCCCAGTAATTCAAGCAGGGTGTTGCGGGCGTAGTTGCAAAGGCGGAGCTCGTCCAGCGGTTCTGCTGCAAGCAGCGTGCGCAGCCGCGCGCCGGCATCTTCGCTCAATTTTGGATCCCGGAGTAAAACTGCGGCAACCTGCCTTATATACTCGGCGCGCGGCAGACTATAGTTGTACTCAGTGCCTTTTTCTGCAATTCCTAAAATATCGCGTTCAAGGGCACCAAAGGTGAGGGCGAGTTTACGGCGCTTCTGACCGCCTTCAAGTTGAAAAAGTTTTCCGGGTTCAATCATGCCTGCTATTGTGCAAAAAAAAAAGTGTCCGGTCAAGCCGGACACTCTGTATTAATATGCCAGTTTCACAAAATCAAACAAGTCATCTGTTGTCATGCTGCGTGGAAGATTGTTTATAAGGTTTACAGCCCTTATATCTTCAACCGGCAGAGAAAGCTGTTCGATTGTAAGATTTAAGTCTTTAAGACGGGTTGGCAGAGCAGACTTAGCAATCTTCTGACGAACATATTCGGTAAACTGTTTTGCAGCATCTTCTCCGCTTGATTCTTCAGGGCAGGCACGCAGAATGTGAGCCAGTTTTTCAAGCTTTGCAAGCTTAAACTTTGCCAGATCTTCCAGCTGGAAAGGCAGAAGAATAGAAGAAATAAGCGACTTAGACTTGTGGTAGCGCGAATAAATGCTCAAAGAAAGCAGAGTTCCAATTCCTACAGATGAAGCAGCGGCTCCAAGAGAAATCATACAGCCGGCCTGAGCCAGCAGTACTTCTGCAGGAGTTGTAATGTCGAGGGTAGGGGAACCGTCCAGAGCGTAAGAGAGAATTTCTAGACCCTTTTCTATAAACATATCGCTGAAGAAGTTTGCTTTCTGAGAAAGATATGCTTCAACGGCAATAGAAATCAGTTCAATGGAAAGAGAAGCCTTCTGGTTGTCTGTAAGGGTAAGCATAAGGTTAGGATCTGTAAGAACAAGTTTGCAGACACCGCCCTGAACACGCAGGAACTTAAGCTGATGGCTTCGTGAATCTACAATCGGAATGTCCTGGGTAAACATAAAAGGACTTCTGTAGGTTGTAGGAATACAGATACATGGAATTGCGTTTGATGTAGGAAGGGCTCCGTCTACAAAGTTATAAAAATCGTGAACTTCGTTGTAGTAAGCTGCAACGGCGCGGCCTACCTGAATGGCTTTTTCACCACCGATTGCGATAATTCCGTGAACATGACCTTCTTTTGCAAGGCCAAGAGCTCGTGAAATAACCTGGGTAGTAGGGCCTTCTGCGAGTTCTGCAAATACAAAGCTTTCAATCTTGCGGTCAATCAAAGACTGCATAATCTGGCCTGCAAGCTGGGCCTCATTCAGCATAGGGTCCATAATAACCATATAGCGTGAACCCCATTCGTGTACCTGGGCACCCAGTCGTGCAATTGTGTATGGACCTAAAATAATGTTTGGATTAATTCTGAATGCTAAATCTGCCATTTTTTAATTTTCCTCCGTTGGTGGTTTCGATACGGCACTACGTGCCGTTTGCATTTAAGGAAATTATTTTCTAGTGCGCTCTCGCGCACTATGCATACGGCTTCGCCTACTCAATCACCGTGAATATGCCATTTGGGCTAATCAATCACCGGTGGTTGAGCTTGTCGAAACCACCTTAAACAAAAAAAGACGGAAGCTCCTTCCGTCTTTTTCGAGTCTGGTAAAGACTGCTGTTAGATACCAAGTGCAGACAAGAACTTATCTGCAGCTGACTTAATAACAGCATCATTCAAGTAGTTAGGATCCTTGAGCTTTTCTTTTACTTCGGCAACGCGATCTGCTCTTACATCTGGAGTCTCGTTAGCAACTTTCTCCATGTAGTAAGCTTCGGCCATTTCTTTGGCTTCTGCAGAAACGCTGATAGAATCGTATTCGCGGTCTACCTTTGCAGAGCTTTCGGTTTTGCGGAGATTCTGAACATTGTTTACCTGAGTAACATTGTTTACACCATTTATCATCATAACGTCCTACCCCTCTACCCTTTAATTATCGGTAGATTCATCAGAATTCTTAATATTTTTTACACCAGAAATAAAAACTGCAAACTCACCTTTTATGGATTGTCGCGAAGAATAATCATTGAACAGGTCAACGGCCGTGCCACTGGTTATCTCTTCGTGCAGTTTTGTCAATTCACGTCCTACAACGATGCGCCGGTTACCTTCAATATCGGCAATGTCCGCAAGAAGTTTAGTAATTCTGAACGGACTTTCGTAAATAACTACCGCATTTCCGGTTTCCATCAGCTCTTTAAGGCGGCTGCGGCGCCTTCCTGGTTTTGGAGAAAGAAATCCCTCAAAAATAAGTGTTTTACCGCCCGTACCCGCAACGCTCACAAGGGTTGCAAACGCAGCAGGGCCTGGAATCGGCACCACATCAAAACCTGCCTGGCGAACGACATCTACCAGAACTGCTCCCGGGTCAGAAACTCCAGGAGTTCCTGCATCGCTTGCATAAGCAATATCGTGTCCTTCTTCCAGCAGTTTGACTATCTTTTCCCCAGCAATTCTTTCGTTTTGGGCCCTGCAGGAAATAAGCGGCTTTTTGATTTCAAAATGATTCAAAAGCTGCAGCGTATGGCGGGTATCTTCCGCAGCAATGAAGTCTACGCTTTTGAGCGTTTCAATTGCTCGGTAAGTTATATCACCAAGATTTCCAATCGGAGTTCCAACAACAAAAAGTTTTGCCACGCATATATTATAGAATGAAAAGGGGGCACATGCAAGTCATTTTTATTTTTGCGTTACACGGAATTCGGGTGTAAAATATTAAACATGGCAGACATAAATAATATTCCATGGAAGTATCTTGATGATTTCAGGGGCACAGACTTTAAAGGTGAATGGCCAACATTCCCGGAGCTTGTGCGTATTCAGGCAAAACGTAACGGCGAAAGACCTTGTTTTGTAGCTTTTGATGGGCCGGGTGATTCTAAGCGCAGCCTCACTTATAACGAAGTTCTGGCAAACGTAGAAGCCCTGGCAAACTGGCTCACTGCAAATGGCCTTAAAAAAGGAGATCGTGTTGCCGTAATGGGTAAAAACTCACCGGAATGGGCTACAGTCTACCTTGCAGCACTTTTTGCAAGCGGAATTGTAGTTCCTGTTGATAACGGCCTGCATGAGCCGGAAGTTGTAAATATTGTAAACACAGCTCAGCCGGATTTTGTTTTCTGTGATGATGAAAAGGCAGAAATCTACACAAAGAATTTTCCAAAACTCAAAGTTTATTCTATAAATCCGGAAGCAGGAGACCGCTTTATTTATAACCTTAAAGCGGAGCCTGTAGCAGAAGATAAAAAGAACGAACCATGCAACGAATATGATACTGCCGCAATTCTTTTTACCTCTGGAACAACAGGAAAACCAAAGGGTGTAATGCTTTCTCACAGAAACCTTATGTCTGACGGTTTTATTGCCCAGCGCCATTTTAACCATTACAACACAGATGTTTTCTACGCTCTGCTTCCTATTCACCATGCTTACACAATGCAGGCGGCCTTCATCAATCCGCTGATGACTGGTGCCAGCATTGTATTTGGTAAGAGCATGGCTGTTTCCAAGCTGCTTCGCGAGCTTAAAGAAGGAAAAATCACTGTTATGCTGGGTGTTCCCCTTCTTTACAACAAGCTGCTTTCGGGAATCCGCAAGGGAATTAAGGCAAAGGGGCCGATTGTAGCAGGTCTCCTTGGCTTTATCAGCTGGCTTTCTTTTATAATCAAAAAGATTTTCAAGATAAATCCTGGAAAACGCTTTTTTAAGCCGGTACTCGAACAGGCCAGCATTTACACTCTGCGTGTTGCAATTTCCGGTGGTGGTCCACTTGCTGCCAGCGTCTGCCGACAGTACAACTCTATGGGTATTGATTTTATACAGGGCTATGGTCTTACAGAAACCTCTCCAATTATTGCCCTGAATCCGGTGGAGCACTTTAAGATTGAAAGTGTCGGCCGCGCCTTTACTCCTTACGAGGAAGTAAAAATCCTGAATCCGGAAAAGGTGATTACAAAGAAGGGAATTGAAGAGGTTGGTGAAATTGCCGTAAAGGGACCAATGGTAATGCAGGGCTACTATAATATGCCCGAAGAAACCAAGGCTATGTTTACAGAAGACGGCTTCCTTAAAACAGGTGACCTTGGAAGCATTGATAAAGAAGGCTACATTAAGCTTTGCGGTCGTGCAAAGAATCTTATTGTTACCAGCGGCGGTAAAAATGTTTACCCGGAAGAAATTGAAGACGCCTTCCAGCTTTACGATGAAATTCAGCAGGTTACTGTCCGCGGATATTATTCTGATGAGGATAAAACTTCTGAAGAAATTGAAGCGCTTATTTATCCAAGTGATGAATTATACAAGACCCTTGGAGTTGAGCGAAATAACGAGTTTGTTCAGGATGAAGTTCGCGATGCCGTACAGAAGATTGTAAGTAAGGTAAACAAGAATTTCCAGGCTTACTCTCAGATTTCGAAGGTTACCCTTCTGAAGGAGCCGCTCGAAATGACTACTTCGCAGAAGGTTAAACGAAACTTTGTAGCTAAGACCTACTAATAAATAACGGTGGTTTCGATACGCCGCTTCGCGGCACTCAACCGCCGTATGCACAGAACGTCCGGTGGTTGAGTAGGCCGAAGACCATATCGAAACCACCGTGGCAATCCACTATCTAACATACCCTCTGATTTCTTCACAAATTTTCTTTAAATCTTCCGGCTTACGCTGGTAAACTGCCAGATAGAGGTCTGGCTGTGCGCCGCCGGCACATGAAGCTGCCCAGAAGCGAACATCGTCTGCCTGGCGGTCGTATGCCTGGGCCCGGTAATGAACCGGCGCGAGACAAGACTTATCAGAAAATTCAGTCTGTGTATCTTCTGTAAAAAGTTCTGCAATATAGCGTTTACAGTTTGAATTATCAGAAAGCAGCATTGCAGAAACTGCAGGAGCCAGCAGACCAAAATTATCGGCATTTACATCCGGCGGAAATAAATAAGATTCATAGTTTTTAATTACATTATACGGAATCTTTCTGTGCTCGCTGAGCAGGGTAAAGAAGGAACCAAGCTGGCCGTCTTCTGCAAAATATAAAAGGTCATTTCCACGGCCGTTATACCAGGAAGGATGAGTAAAACCTTCTTTTGGCCAGCCTTTAAGCATATTCAGAACAGAGCGCAGGGTAAGGTCTTTGCTGTTAAGCTTTACATCAAGCAGGCTTTCCAGACTTTCGGCCTTGCGAAGCTCTTCAATCAGTTTTTGATAGGCTTTAAGTCCGCCTTCTGCGAGTACAATTGCACCCACTAAATCAATTAAAATCCGGTCTTCTGCTCCGTTACAGAAAAATGGGCTGAAAACCTTGTTCTTAGCTGTTTTAAGATAATTTAAATATGAAGTGAAGCTTGCAGGAACTTCAACATTGACTTCTTTGAGTACTTTTGTATAAAAGGCCAGTTCGCAATGATCAAGCAGAATCGGAATGCACTTTTTATCCTTGTCTCTTAAGGATCTTGGAATAGCTTCGAATATTCTGCCTGGAATTTCTTCTGCAGAATCAGCAAGTGTGTCTGTAATTTCACCCTTCCAGGTAAAAAGCATATCGTATTTTTGCTTCACTATAGATGTATCAAAAGCCCCTTCAGAAATAACATCAAAATTTAAGATAATATCTTCTTCCTGAGGAATTTTTTCCCTGATCATATTGCAAAGCTCCTCGGAAAGTCCGTAAAAGGCAATGCGAACAGTTCGGTCGGCTATACGTTTTTTGTAGGTACGTATACCAATAATGCTTCCGGCAATTACAAGAAGGCCGCAGATTACTGCAATAATAATCAGCATGTTCTTTTTAGAGATTTTTATTCTGGATATAAAAGATGCCTTCGAGTTTTTCTTTGATTTTTTTGATGTTTTCTTTGAATTCTTCATAATCAGATTATCGGAATGAAGGTTATGTTTATTAAAAAAACTTACGACAATATAATTATGAAGATTTTTGATCATGCTAAAGCCTTTTTTGTTGATAAAGGAGCCCGTGCGGCCGCTAAAAAAACTCTTTCGCTTTTACTGCTGGTTTTCTGCTTGTGTTGTGTAAAGCTTTGTGCAGAAGACACCTCGCCGGCCGAGGCTCAGGTTATGCGCGAAAAATTTGTAGCAGAGTCTAAAAAATGTGTTGGCTCACCTTATGTGCTTGGAGCTGTTGGTCCGGATAAATTTGACTGTTCAGGACTTGTATATTATTGTGCCCGCGAATCTATTCAAAAGCAGCTTCCCCGTACGGCAAAGGCTCTTTACAATTACTGCCGTATTGTACCAGATAAGGATAAGGAAGTAGGCGACCTTTTATTTTTTAAGACCAATAATACAGCTCCAATTACTCATGTTGGTATTTATATAGGAAATAATCAGTTTATTTCGGCTATAAGCGATGGTCCTAATACAGGAGTTATTATCTCTTCTCTTAAACAGGATTACTGGCGGCCAAAATATGTTGCCTGCGGGCAGTTTATAAAATCAGGTAAACATGGAGGGGCTGGAGCTTCAGATGATTTTGATGAAGAAGATTTTGTTGATGATGATAATCCTAAAACTGCAGGACGTTCGGGCGGGGCTCGTTCGGGTGGCAGCAATGTAAACTTTAAAGGCAGCAGTTTTTATAATCCGGATGCAGAAGGCCTGAATGTTCTTGCTGCAGATGCCGCTTTATTCTGCAACTGGTCTCTTATTTCTCCAAATTTCTTTATGTTCCAGTGGCGGGGTCTTGAGTTTCAGACAAATGTTCGTTATACAAAATGGTTCCTTGAACCGGGCTTAGGCTTTGGTTTTAGATTTAATTATGGACTTGGGGTTTTCCAGATACCGGTTTATTTTTCAGCAACTGTTAATGACTATTTCAGATTTTATGCAGGACCGGTTATTACCTTTGGAAATGCAAATATGATGGTAACCGGCGAAGAAGTAAAGGCTTCTGTTTTTCCGGGTGTAATAGGAGTTTCTCTTTCTACTCCATCACTTAACATTGGAAAAGTAAAGGGACAGGTTGTTCAGGATATAAGTTATACAGTCTTTAACAGTCCTGACAATTCTGCACTGTCATTTACTAATTCAATTTCTGCCGGTCTGGTATTTTTTACAGGCATAAGGGTAACCTTAAATCCCGGCAGCTTGTTTAATAAATGATGAGAAAACTTTTTTTATTACTGATAACACTCCTCTTTTTTATTTCCTGCACTACGGAAGTAACTCTTACTCTGAAGGCAGACGATTCTCTTGCTATCCGTTTTGAAGGCGGGGCAGGAGAGGCCTTTACAAAAATGATTTCCAGCGCGTCTGGCCTTGCAGGAGATTCTCTTGTTGATCCTGATTCTGTTTCTTTTGAGCTTGCAAAGGCAGGTTTTGCAGATGTAAAGGTCGAAGAGAAAGCCGGAGCAGCTGTTACTATCAGCATGAGCGACAAAACAAAGAGCTCTTATATTTTTTCTTCAGGAATACTAAAGGCAGAAAAAGGAAAGCTTAAGGCTGCCATAACACGTAAAAGTCTGGAAGATTTCTATAATAATGCAGATGAACAGACCCGCATGACACTGGATTTGTTTCTGGCTCCGGTTTTTAATAATGAAAACATGAGTGAAGATGAGTATCTGGAAATGCTGGGGTCTTTTTACGGGGAAGCTGCAGCGAAAGAAGTAAGCCAGAGTCTTGTAAAAATCAATTTGATTTCAAAAGACGGCAGTAAAGAGACGTTAACATATCCGCTGACACAAGTGTTCTGCGGTAATTTCTAAAACAAGTTAGCGATAACGTATTATTTTCAACTACAAGCATAGACATTTATTCAATTAATTTTTCTGAAAATCAGTATAACGTTATGTTATGAAAGAGTCAGAAATTTTTATTAATCAGCTTGGTTACAGGCCACATGATAAGAAAAACCTTGTTGTAAGCAAAGAGGCAAAGGGGGAAGCTAAAGAGTTTTCTGTATGCCAGAAAGCAGACGGCAAGGTTGTTTTTTCTGCTTCACTTTATGAAGCTGCCGAAGACCCTCAGTCTGGCAGCGGGTATTTTACCGGCAACTTTTCTGCAGTAAAAGCTGAAGGCGACTATTATGTCAGCGTGGGAGCCGGCAGAAGTTTTGATTTTAAGATTTCTGATAAAGTTTATGATGAAGTTACTCTTTCTACTTTAAAATATTTTACAGATTCCCGCTGCGGTCAGGGCCTTTGCCATACAGGTACTGCCGAGGTTTATGGAACTGGCGAAAAAAAAGATGTTCAGGGCGGCTGGCACGATGCGGGTGATTATGGCCGCTATATTGTTGCCGGTACAAAAGCTGTTATGGATTTGCTGCTGGCTTATAAAAAATGCCCGGAAAAGGCGGCATCTTTTAATCTTCTTAGTGAAGTAAGATTTGAACTTGAATGGATGCTTCAAATGCAGAGGGATGATGGCGCGGTTTATCATAAAATCTCCTGCTATCACTTTTGTCCTTTTATAATGCCGCAGGAAGAAAAAGACCAGCTTGTTCTTGCACCGGTTTCTACAGCCGCTACGGCAGATTTTGCGGGTTGTCTTGCTTATGCTTCCGGCTTTTACAAGGCAGAAGGTCCGGAACACGACGAAGCTTTTGCTAAGAAACTTCTTGATGCAGCTCTTAAAGCTCAGACCTATCTTTTTTCTCATGATGATGAGCTTTATATAAATCCTCCTGAAATTACAACAGGCGGTTATGGCGACCGCGATGTACGCGATGAGCGTTACTTTGCCCTCTGTTCTCTTTTTGCCGCTACAGGTGAAGAAAATTATCTTAATCAGGCATTGAAAATCCGCGAAGACAAAAAAAAGGACACCCCTGATCCAAAACATCCATGGAATTGCGGCTGGCAGGAAGGCTTTGGCTGGCCTTTTGTTACCGGCTACGGAACAGAATGTCTTCTCGAAGTTGCATATCAGCTGCCGGAAGAACTTCTTGCAGAAATAAGCAGCGGGATAATCAGCCAGGCAGAAAAGTATCTTACCCTGAGTAATGAGTCTGTCTTTAAATACTGCTCAAAATTTGTAATGTGGGGAAGTAACGGAGCAATCTGCGACCTTGCTCATGTTATGCTCATGGCATATGACCTTACAGGCCGCGAAGATTTTAAGGATGCGGCTAAGGCTCAGATTGATTATATCTTTGGTTGTAATCCGCTTAATTACTGCTATGTAACCGGGGCCGGTACAAAGCAGGTTCTTAATCCCCATCACAGACCAAGCGGGGCAAGCGGAAAGGTTTATCCTGGAATGCTTAGCGGAGGCCCTTGTTCGGCCTTACTGGACGCTTATGCAAAAGAGCATCTTACCGGCCGCCCGCCGCTCAAATGCTTTGCAGATGCCCAGCCAAGTTATTCAACAAATGAAGTAGCCATTTACTGGAATTCTGCTCTTGTTTACGTGCTTTTCCGTGTTATATAATATCCCCCATTAAAGGAGCGGGATATTATAAATATGCAGAAAAGAAAGTTAAAGATATGTAAAAAAATTAGTGCAATTGTAATTATTCTTTTACTGTGCGCAGAAGTTTTTGCACACGGCGGAATGTTTTCGGGTGAAAAAAAGCTTCGTGTCTTAAAAACACAGTGGTTTGATATTATTTATCCGGAACGATGCCAGGTAAGTGCCACAATTTTATATGAAAAGGCTGATGATATTTACGATGAAGTTACCGCGCAATACGGGCTTAGACCTGCCTTCAGAATGCCCCTTATAATTACTCCTGCAGTAGATCAGTTTAATGCCTTCTGGACGGCAGTGCCCTATAATCATATTGCAATTTACGATACCGGAACTTCCGGGGCAAGTGAACTTGCTGTATTCTCAGAAACCCTGCTTTCTACTTTCCGCCATGAGCTTACCCATGCAGTTACTTTTAATATGAAAAACGGATTCTGGCGGGTAATGGGAAAGGTTTTTGGAGATGAATTTGCTCCGGGAATGCTTGCTGTAACAACCGGAATGGCAGAAGGTGCAACCGTAGTAAGTGAAAGTACTTCCGGCGAAGGAAGATTAAATGATGAATATGCTAAGCATTATGTAAAACAGGCAAAAATTGAAGGACAGTTTCCATCATATCATGATGTTTCAGGTGCTTCCGATGTGTCACCTGGAGGGGCACCCTATTATTTTAACGGGGCCTTTCACGACTGGCTGCAGAAAAAATATGGAATGGAAGCCTATGTTGAGTTCTGGTATAGGGTTGTAAATGGAAAAAACATAACCATAACCGGGGCTTTTAAAAAGTCTTTTGGTGTAAAACTAAAAAAAGCCTGGAAGGCCTTTGCAGAAGATTATGAAGTTCCCGAACTTGCGGCAAATCCGGTAAAGAGTGGGGAAGTTCTGGACTTTTTTCAGCCGGAATTAAAGGATTATTCTGAATTAAATAAGGCGGGTTCCCTGTATGGCAGCTTAAATGCCGGAGGAAACAGACTTATATGGACGGATCGCTTTGGAGGTCGGGTATTTTTACAGGAAGGGGAAGCTAAAGCCCGTGAAATCTTTTCTATGAGGGGGCTTACAGGTGCCCGCCTTTCCAGCGACGGACGTTTTATAGCGGCCTCTTATCTTAGCGATGGGGCCGCAACAATAAAAGGTCGTGTGAAAATATACGACATAGAGCGCCATTCCTTTTATACGGTAAAAGATGAAGGCTTAAAAGAAGCGGCTCTTCTGGCTGCCGAGGAAGGCTATTACCTTATAGCTCAGAAATATTTTAATCAGAAATATTCTATTGTAATTTATAAATTAGAGCTGAAGGAAGATGGCAGTTCTATAAGAGCCTGCCAGCTGATAAAAGAAATTACCTTTAATCCGGAAACTAACCCCTACGCTTTTACACCTCTGAGCGACGGCACATTTGCCTGGCTTAAAAAAGAGGGCCTTAATTACAGCCTTTGCATAAGCGGCGTGGACGGAAGTCTGCTTAATGAATTTGTTTTTCCACAGGGAATGGTAGTGCATTCACTTTCTTCTGGCCCGGAGAATGACTTTTACTTCAGCTATGCACGGAAGGGAACTTTACCAAGGGCCGGCCGTCTGCAGATAGGCCAGGCAGATACAGGCTCTTCTGCCCTACTTTATCTGGGCAGCTTCGACATTTCCGGCGGTATTTTTGATCCTGTCTGGTGGAAAGGGAAAATCGTTTATACCGGTGAATTCTATCGCCAGAACAGACTTTTGATTTTAAAAGATGATGAATATTTTACAGACAGGTCTTTGTCTTTAGCTTCAGGCGGCAAAAAAAATAATCTGGAAAGAGAAGAGGAGGGGGAATCACTTTCTGACTTGCAGAATATTTCAGGTCTTTCAAAAGCTTATAATCCTTTACCATATATTATACATGGAATTCTGATTCCTATTGGAAGTTATAGTCCAGAATTTATAGGGCCAAGGGCTTCTGATACAGCAGATTACTTGTCTTACAGACTTGGAGCAAGTTATATAACAGCATCGCCATGGACAAGCGGGGCAGGAGAACTTTTTGTTCTGACCTCCGGCTGGGATTTCAAAACCGATACGGCAGGCCTTTCCCTGCAGTTTAATAAAGGTACTGATACTTCTCTTTTCCAGACCCAGACAGAAGTTAAGTCTGAGTTTGATGCAAGGGGCTGGAAGCAGGGAGGCGGCTCCTTTACGGCTTCTTCAAGTATTGGTATTGGGAATAATTCAAAAATAACGCTTTCTAATAAGGCAACGGCGCTTTTTGGAATTGAGAAAGAATATTTTTATTCTTTGCAGGATGTTGTATCTTTAACATATTCAAATGCCAGAAAAGCAGGCCCCGGCCGTTATGAAAACCGTGGACTTGCACTTTCAGTAAGTTATGGAAGAAGGATAGATGAAAGTTTAAGCGGACCTGAAACTACTTATGTAGATATTTCTGTACTTTCTGCTGCAGGCAGGCTGTATATTCCTCATCTTCTTCCATTTGAATCACAATATAGTTTCACTTATAATTTTCCTCTTACATTAAGTGTAAGAGTTTTACCATCTTCTTCAAATTATGCTTTTGCAAATGTTGATAAAGATACACTTGGTCGTGCAGTTTTTGATGCTTCAGTAGAAACCATAGTCTTTTCAGCGGATTTCCAGAGAGCACTTCCGGGAATTACGGCAGTTTACCTTAATGATTTATATATGTCGGCTGGTTATGCTGCGAGCGGAACAGCCGGCTCGACAAACTATGGCGGCTTTCAGACTTCAAAGATTGCAGAATACTTTAAGGCAGTTGGAGATGGCAGGGGGTATTATCTGGATTCTGTATATATAAAAGCAGGAGCTGAATTAACACCAAATATTGGAGTTTTTTCAAATTCTGCGTATAAAATCAATATTTATTATGTCTACAGCTTCACGATTAATACAAATAAAGAGTTAAAACCAATTGAAAGAATTGGTTTTACTCTCGGTTTAGATATGAATTTCTAAAATATTGTCAGACTTTAATCTGGCCCAGTACTTCGCCAATCGGTTCATGTATAACCAGATTTGCCATGCTGTCCTGCGGAGTGCTGGATTTATTTAATAAAATAAGATTTTCGCCATGGAAATAATCTACAAGTCCGGCTGCAGGGTAAACGGTCAGAGATGTACCGCCAATAATCAGGGTATCTGCAGCCTTAATAGCCTTAACTGCTCCTTCAATTATCCGCTGGTCAAGTCCTTCTTCGTATAAAACTACATCCGGTTTTACAAGACCACCGCATTTTTTGCAGTGAGGCAGTTTATCAGGGGAGTTTTCGCTTTCAATTATGATTTTTTCATCATAAAATTCGTGACAGTCCAGACAGTAATTACGTAAAGTGCTGCCGTGAAGTTCAAAAACATTTTTGCTGCCGGCCATCTGGTGTAAGCCATCAATATTCTGGGTTACAACTGCAAGAAGTTTGCCCGCCTGCTCGAGTTCTGCAAGTTTGTAGTGGGCTGCGTTTGGTTTGATGCCCTGAGGCAGCAGCTTTGCCCTGTAAAAACGGTAAAATTCAGGAGTATTCTGATAAAAAAAAGTGCGGCTTATAATCTGCTCAGGAGGATATTTCCACTGCTGATTGTATAGTCCGTCAACACTGCGGAAATCTGGAATACCGGATTCTGTAGAAACACCCGCACCACCGAAAAAAACAATCCTTTTGCTTTTATTAACGATTTGTTGTAAAATTGCTATATCTGATGCACTCATTTTTGCTCTCCTTATAAAAGTTTAAATATATTATAACTCAACTTTTTCTAATTAAACAATGCCATTCGACCGATAATATAATGAGGGATTTTAAATTAAAGGATTTTTTTTCGAAAAACAGAGGTATTTAATGATTAAACTGAAAAAAAGTTTTTTTATTTTCATTCTAACCATTCTCACGGCAACATCGCTTTTTGCTCACGGTAAAGGTGATATAGAAGATATTGCTGTTGAGAATATGAACAGCTGGCAGGAACAGTTTGATCTGGACAGCCGCAAGCCGGGAAAATACAACATTATGATTACTGCGCGCGACCTGGGTGGAAATGTCCATATTGAAGGTCCTCACAACCTTTATCTTGATCCAAAGTCAGACCTTCCTATCTGTGGTATTACAAACCCATATCCAAATATGCGTGTTGTAGGTAACCTTAATATTGTAGGTACCTGTGTTGATGATGATGGTGTTTCAAGGGTAGACCTCGTCCTTGATGAAGGCACCGATATCGAAAAGCATGTAACTGCAGAAGGAAAAGAATTCTGGTCATATTATCTCGACACAAACGACCTGGAAGAAGGTCCTCATACAATTAAAGTAATTGGTTACGATATAAATGATGAGCCTCGTGTAAGTAACCCTTATACGCTCACCTGGCAGCTGGACCGTAAACAGCCGGTAACAGAAGTTCAGGACAAGGCTATGGGTATTCTTGTTTCTGGTAACGTTAAATTTGACGGTATAGTTTCCGACGGAAACGGAATTAAAGAGCTTTATTATTCAACAGATAATGGAGAAAACTTTATTCCTCTTAAATTCGGCGGAAATAAAAATAAGGCTCTCTGTGACTTTACAGTTACAGTTGATACAAAGAAATTTGATGATGGACCTGCCGTTCTCTGGTTTAAGGCTATAGATATGGCGGGTTCTGTCGGAATGTATTCATTCCTTTATTTTATTGATAATACAAAACCGGATGTAGGAATTGTTTATCCGGCAGCAGACCAGGTAATGGACGGTATTTTTACAGTTGCCGGTTATGCAAAAGATACAATAGGTGTAACAGAGCTTTCATGGACCTTTGGAACACAGTCAGGAGAGTTTGAACTTGTTCCAGGTAACCCATACTGGGCTGTAAATGTGGATACACTTTCCAGCAAAGATAAAGCCACAAAGTTTACGATTCACGCAAAAGACCGGGCTGGTAACGTTGTAGATGTAACTCAGAGTATTAACCTTAATCAGGAAAATGATAAGCCTGTAGTTACAATTTCGGAACCGGTTGACGGCCAGAATTTTGGTGATGAAGATCCTCTTTTTGTTCGCGGTATTGCAACAGACCCTGATGGAGTAAAAGAAGTACGTATTATTTTGGATGGAAATGAACCGATTGTACAGGAAACAAAGGGTGTATTCTACTATCATCTTTGTAATGCAGCAGATCTTTCGGCAGGAAATCATAAGGTAACCGTTACAGCAGTAGATGTAAACGGAGTTGCCGGAAATCCTGTATCTATAAATATTGTATCACGCGGAATTGCTCCGGTCTTTGAAAATGCAAGGATTGTCAGTGGTAAAGACGGTGAAGATTTTGTAAACGGAATGGAAATACATCCGGAAAGCGGAAAAAGCTTCTCGGTTGATATTTCTTCCGGAGTTGGTATTGTAAAGGTAAATTCTGAAGTAACCTGGGGTAATGACGGTAGGGCAGAAACTTCGGTAGATCTTAAGAATTCAACTTCTTATACTTATACTCTGCCTGTTCTGCCTGATTCAGCAAAGGGTGTAATGAACCTTACTGTTACTGCAGAAGATGTTATAGGCCGTGTTTCAACATATAAAGCTCTCTATTATGTTACAAATACTACTATAGTAAAATCTGAAGAACCTCAGATTGTATTTGACGACAGTACAGTTGGAGAAGACGGCTCAATAATCAGTAATATGGAATTCCCTGTTACCGGTTACTTAATAGGTGCAAATGCTTCTTCTGTAGAACTTGTTCCGGCTACAAAATTTGCCAGAGCAGAGCTTCAGGGAAATCTTATAAAGCTTATTCCTCAGGAAGCTGTAGGAAGCTCTGAGCCTGTTGTTGTCAGAATCAAAACTGATAAGGGCAAGACAGTTGAATCGCGTCAGTTACGCTTCCGTGCAGATACAGCACTGCCTCAGATTTCTATAAATGATTATTCAGAAAATAAAGCAATAAACGGTCTGGAAGGTCCGCTAACTGTAAGCGGTAATGTAAGCTGCGAAACAGGTGTCGGTGGACTTAAGTATCGTGTTATGTCTGCAAAGGTAGATATTGCAAAGGGAATTATTGGAACTGTAACAGCCCCTTCTGTAAATGATGATTTTACAAAGGTTGATGTTGCTAAAGACGGTTCTTTCAGCTTCTCATTCAACGCAGACAGCTATGGCTATGGTCTTCATATTATTGAACTTATTGCCGAAAGTGCAGGTGGAAATCAGCTTGCTAAAGGAATTGCAGTTAAAAATATTCCGGATGTAGAAGAGCAGGGCGGAAAAATGCCGGCTCCAAAAGCTCCTGCAGTTTACTGGGCAGACGGTTTTGATGTTTATGCCCTTGCAGTTTATCAGGGCGAAATGACAAATGACTATCAGGCCTTCTATCGTTCAGATATGATTGAAGGAAATAATCCGTTAGGATTTGCTTCTTCAACTGTTGAAAATAAACTTGTAGCTGCTAAGTATACTGCTGTTAAAAAGCCTTCGCTTTCTGCCCATATTGTTCAGATTAATGATGCAGAATATTTCAGCGGAATGCCTGTAGTTCTTGCTTACAACTCAAAAGATACTGCAACAATCCGCCTCTATATTGATACAGGTGCTGCAGTTAATTCTGTAAACTTTGAAGTTACCGGAGAGGAAATTGCCGGTGGTCTTGTAAGTCAGAAGGGAGCTGCTAAACTTACCAAACCAACTCCAGATAATCCTATGCGCTGGATTGCAGATATTCCTGTTTCAAATCTTCCTTCCCGCGTAAACAAGATCAGCGCTACAATTAAAGCCGGAGCGCTTGAACAGACAGTAAGCGGTTCCTTTACAGTTATCCGACAGGACGAGGAATACCTTATTAATGATAAGGAAGGCATTTATCCAATGCCTGCTGCAGAAACTGTTTATGACGAAGTAGATAATAATTACGTTTTGAGCAATGGTTCAAAATTCTACTATTATGTAAATTACAATGCTCCTTTTAAGGTAGAGCTTGTTTCTAATACTCAGGGACTTATTGTAGACACAAACGGAAAGCTTATTACTCTTTCTGCAGAAAAAGACGGTGTTTACAAAAATGTTGTGATAAGGGTTACAGACCGCTTTGGCGATGTTCACACTTCATCTCCATTGAGTTTTATTGCTAACACTAATCTGCCGGAAATTAATTTTGTAACTCCGGAATTGTTCCAGTGGGTAGGAAATACCTTTAAGCTTTCGGGAACAGCTGCTCATCCTCTTGGAATCAGAGCGGTAGAATACTCTCTTGATAACGGAGAGACTTGGGAAAGCTTTGATCTCAGCAAGAACAACAACAGAGTTGGTGTAACCTTCTCTAAAGATGTAAATATTTCTGAGCTGCCGGATGGCCTTATCAGAATTAATATGCGTGCCCGCGACACATCTGGTCATGAAGCATACGTATATACATCTGCTTATAAAGATGTAACACCTCCAGAGGTACGAGTAATTGAACCTCAGGAAGTTGATGTTGTAAACGGTGATAACCTGATTGTATTTGAAGTTAAGGATAATGCCCTGCTTGCAAAAGCAGAGTACATTGCTCCTCCAGAAAAGGGCCGCTCACAGGTTCGTCTGCCAATAGACTTGAATCCTCTTATTTACACTCATATTGGTACACCGGAAGCACCTATCAGCGATGCAATGTCATTTGCCTTTACGGATGATGCAGGTAACGTAACTCCAATTGAGTCATGGGCATTCAGTATTGATAATGAATCAGATTTGCCTCGTGCAGAGATTCACGTGCCGGAAGATATGCAGGTAATTACCCGCGACTTTACAATTTCGGGCGTTGTTTATGATGATGATGGTGAATCTTCTATCTTCTATAAGATTGATAACGGAGAATACAAACAGGTTTCTACAAAAGAAGTATTCAAGCAGACCAGCCCTGATGCAGAATATAAATTAAATACAAGCTTCTCTATTGATGTACCGCTTGCAACAATGACAGATAACGAGCATACAGTAACTGTATACGCAGTAGATATCAACGGAGTAAAGGGACCAGAGGTTGAAAGAACCTACCGTATCTCTCTTGAAGAGCCAAAGGGTGCTGTAGAAAAACCTACTATTGATACTTCAGTACGTAAGCTTGTAACAATTTCTGGTTGGGCAAGCGATAAGAACGGAATAGCAAACGTAAAGGTTTCTCTTGATAACGGTAACTCTTACAACGAGGCTGTTGGTACAGAAAACTGGAGCTACACTGTAGATACCCGCGCAATTCCTGGTGGAACTCAGGTAGTCTTCCTTAAGGTAACAGATAATTATGGAATTCAGGGTCTCTATTCCAGCCTTATCAATATTGATAACGATGCTCCGGAACTGAATCTTGAACTTCCTCTTGATGATTCAACTACAACAGGACAGCTATTCTTCTCCGGTTATACATTTGATAATGTTGAAGTTACAGAACTTTATCTTACAATCCGTAACCTTGAAAAAGGTTCAAAGCCGGATGTTCGACCGTTCAAGATTGACCGTATCATTGGTGAAACAATTGATATGCGCGATTTGCCGGACGGCTTCTATAACGTAGAACTTACCGGAAAAGATAAGGCCGGAAACATTACAAATGTCAGCCGTAATATTCACCTTGAAAAGAATATTGAACCTGCTACCGTAGATATTCTTTATCCGCTTGAAGGAGAGCATAAGAATGGTGTATTCACAGTTTACGGACAGGCAGAATCAGAAAATGAAATTACTCTTCTGAATCTTTATGTTGATGATAAGCTGGTCGATGAAACAACTCTTACAAGCAGTGGCTTCTTTAAGTTTGATCTTGGACCAGATAAGATTGAAGAAGGCGTTCACACTTACCGTGTAGATACAGTTCTTTCAACAGGAAAGGTTGTAAGATCCCGAAACCAGACAATTACCTATAGTCCAGTTGGACCATGGATTACAATTGAAAACTTTACTTACGGAGACTTTGCTATCAATCGTCCTTATATCAGAGGTCAGGCTGGTTATTCCATCAGTGAAGATGAACTCCTCTTCTCAAGAACTAAAGAGGCAACTGCAGAGCAGAAGGCTGCAACTGCCGCTAAGAAGGTTGCAAAAATTGAGATAAGCTTTGATAACGGTAAGACCTTTACTGAGCTTTCTACAAATGAAAAGTGGATGTACCGTATTGAAAATCAGGATATTGCAGAAGGTTATCACTTCTTCCTTATTCGTGCCACAATGAAGAATGGAGAAACTGCTATTACAAGAACAATCATTCAGGTTGATAATACACCACCTTCAATCCGTTTGATTGCACCTGTAAATGGTGGTCGTTATAACCAGATACTTAATGCTTCCGGACTTTCAAACGATGATGTAGAGCTTGAGGACGTAACAGTAACTCTGCGTAAGGGTGATAAATCTGCATATGAGATTCCATCCTTCATTCAGGGCCTCTATGTAGACTTCCGCTTCTGGGGTGCAAGCTTGTTTGCAGTAGGTGCCGGACTTACCTTCTTTGATGACGTTGTAAAGGTACAGGCTTCTTACGGACAGTTTACACAGCAGCAGCGCGACGCAGTATCAGACCTGTTTAAGGTTGACCTTACAGAAATGCGTTACGGAGGAAATATCTTTAGCCTTAAGATTCTGGCAAATGTTGCTTCCCTGCCGTTCAGTTTCTTCCTGGGACATGACTGGGACTGGCTCTATGCACAGTTTGCCGTAGGTGCAGAGTTTGCCCTCTTCTCTCAAACTAACAGTGGAAAGGCTCAGATTCTTTCTTCACTGCTGGCTCAGATAGAATTCCCTAAGGTTAAGCTTCAGAATGTTAAGATGTTCAGTTCATTTGCTATGTATACTGAAGGTTCATTGTGGTTTATTCCTACGGACGTTTCTGGATCAGATATTAAGAGTATTATTCCTCAGATTGCCCTTGGATTCAGAGCAAATATCTTCTAGGCAAAGGAGTTAGAATGTTTGGAAGAAAAATAAAAATACTGTTGTTAGCAGTTTTGTTCATCTTCTTCTCAGGTAGTCTTTTTGCCCTGGAAGAATATGTAAGCGAAGTTTACAAACAGATAGACTCCTGCTTTTCTGCAAAAGATGAGAATAAGTTGAATAGTATACTTTCGAAAAATGTAAACGATAAGTATTACTATTTAATGGAAAACTACACGCAGAAAAAAATCAGACGTCTGATTGTAAATAACGATTATGATTTTGCCATGGCTGCAACACTTGTTATTATTGAGAATAATCTTGATAATGAAGAAGCAGTTGAAATGTATTCTGTGATTTCTGATGCCTACGAAATTCAGCGCAAGCATGAGCTTGAAGTTGAACAGCAGAGACAGTATGAGCTTGCAAGAATACAGATGGAAAAAGAAAAGCAGAGAGGCAATGTTGAAAAAGAATATGTTGCTGCAAGTAAAACTTCCGGTGGTTCAGTTTATGTTTCTGGAAAAGAAACAAAACTTACAAGTACAAACTGGAAACTTAATCTTGGAATTGTTGACCTTGCTTTCCTGATGGATAATGCATCTGAAATACAGTCTCTGCATTACGGTGTTTCCTTAGATTTTGATTATGAATATGTAATGGAAAATAAAAATGTGCTTGGAGCAGAAGCCTTTGTCGGAGGACAATTCCTTACAATTCCGCTTTCACAGGATGAAGGTAAAATTGTTCCGCTCCTTGTAGACCTTGAAGCAGCAGTAAAATATGCAATTGCAAATATTTCAAAAAATCTGTTTATTAGAGTTGGATTTAATGCTATTATAACAGGTAAATCTGAAACGGCACCACTGACTGCAGGCGTTCTTGATAACTTTTACTCTCCTTTTATTGGAGTTAAGTTTGCGAATGTTGCAATTGGTCCTGCTAAATTAGAAATAGGAGCAGACTGGCTGGCCGGACATTTGTTCTACCCGGATGTAACAGCGGCAGCAGGAGTTGCAATGAATATTGCGATTCCATTTGCCGAATTGGAAAAAGTTAAGTTAAATTTTAATATAGGAGTTAGAGATAAGTTCTTCCTTAAGGAAGAGGGCTTTGAAAACCGAGCCAGCTTAATTGTAGCTATTGGAGTGGAAAATGTTGTTAGATAAACTTAAACGAATTGTAATCGTATTATTAGTGACGTGCTTCACCGCACAGGTATTTGCGGCAACAACAGATCTTACGCAGCGCTTCCTTGATAAAGCAAACGAGGCATATGACGATGGAAATGTTGAAGATGCTTACAAGTATGTAAATCAGGCTCTTGCAGTTGCTAAGGATGAATCTTCACAGGCGAATGTTCTTTTCTTTGCGCAGAACGTTTACAAACAGAAACTTCTGAACCTTCAGAAGAAATATGATGATATGGCACTCATCGACATCAAGATGAATCTCGAGAAGTATCCTAATATTGAAAATACTACTATTAAAAAGCTTGTAAAACAGATTGAACAGGATCAGGAAAATAAAGAAAAGGCTGCCCAGAAGGCAGAAACTGCTGCTCAGCGTAAAGTAGAGCAGGAGCGCTTTGAAGCCCAGCAGGAAGCACAATCTGCACAGACTAAAGCTTTTGAAGAGTTTACAGCTGCCTCAAAAGAGCAGACTCAAGCTTATGAAAAAAATGCCGAAGCTCAGAAGCAAAGCAATAAAGAAATGAAGGAAGCTCTTGATAATCTTGTAACTTCTTCTACGGAAGGTATAAAGGAAACAAAGCGTTCAACAAGAGTAATTGCAATCTCAATTATTGCAATTGCTGTTATTATAGTTTTGCTTGTTTTCTTGATTATGATAATCATTAAGAAAGCTGCAAAGGCAAACCAGTATCAGCAGGAACAGTATGCACAGGCCTTCAAAATGCTTGCTGCAAACCAGAATCAGACAAACCGCCTTATGCTTGGTGGAATTACAGACATATATGGTGGAAATGCTTCTCTCAGAATTGCAGGTTCTTCTACCTGGGCCCCGGCAGCAGCACTTCCTGATGTTACTTTCTCAGAAGAAGATGAAGAAGAACTTAAACAGCTTGCCGTTAAGTGTGAAGAAATCGGCCAGCAGATTGATAATGTAACAGGTCGTAAAAATAACTCTAAGAACGTATCTGAACTTGTATATAAGCTCTCCATTCAGCTTGGACTTCCACAGGGAATGGCAATGCTCAACTTCTGTGCAGGTATGATTTACGATGCGGGCTTCCTTGCAATTGACCCTGATCTTCTTGTAGCAACTCAGCTTACAGAAGAAGAAAAACAGGCAATGAAAGAGCATGTTAATCTTGCAGAAAAACATCTTGAATTTGTTCCAAAGAAATACTGGAGCGTATTTGAAGATGCAGCTACAAAGCATCATGAAAATATTGATGGAACAGGTTATCCTCATGGACTCAAGGGTGACGAGATTCCACAGATTGCACGTCTTATCCGTGTAGCAGAATCTTATGTTTCACTTTCAAGTAAGCGAAGCTACCGTGGTGCAATGGATAAGGAAACTGCCGTTAATACACTTAAAGAACAGCCTGGTTTCTACGACCAGGAAGTAGTAGATGCTCTTGATAAGATTGTGTAAGCCGTCATGCTGAAACAAGTTCAGGGTGACACAAAAATTAAATATTTATCAATATTTTGCCGATAAAGAGAGTATGAAAAAGTCAATTTTTGTACTCTCTTTGTTTTTTTTAACAGCGCTTGCTTTTGCAGATGAAGTTAAGCCACTTTACCGTCTTCCCGAAAAAAATCCTGTAAGCTCACAGGAAGGTGAAAACGAAACAGATATATTCCTCGTAGGTTCTGATAACGGACTTTTCCGTGTTACAAATAGAAATTCCGCAATTCCGGTTTGGACAGAAGGCCGCGTAGACCAGCTTTTACGCATAAACAATGGCTGGCTCATGCGCACCCAGAAGGGAATTTTTTATTCTGCCGACCTTAAGACTTTTGAAGAACGCGATACAGGACTCCCTTTTCTTACAATCAAAACCTTTAAGGAGGGAGAGAAAACACTTTCCCTGCAGATTCAGGAGCTTAAAGACCTGAGCGTAAATCCGCTTAATCATAATGAAGTTGTTACTGCAACTAAAGACAGCGTATATTTCAGCCGTGACGGAGGCCTTACCTGGAAGGACCTTGGTTCAATGAGTAAAAACTCGCCGGGCATAAAGGCAGTAGCCGTTGCAAGTCTGGAAGATCAGCCTATTGTCTTTATGGCACATCCTATTTTCGGGCTTTCTTATATTCTGCCGGACAAGCCAAAACCAAGCTGGACAGATATAGATGCAGGCTTTGAAAAAATGCCGTCCCTTACATCACCTGATGAAATTGCAGACATTCTTCCCGTTTTACGCACAAATGCAGACGGCTCGCAATATACAGAAATCTATATTTCGCAGACTTATATGCCTCGAATTTACCGCCTGAACTGGCAGGAGAAACAGGCAGAACTGATTTACACAGGCTCAGAGCCTACAGATGTAACAGACGGACTTACAACAATTGACAATGTTCTTCTTTATACAAAGCTCGAAGGCTTTGGAGCCATAGACCTGGATTCTTTGCAGAGCCCTGGAACTCCAAGTAAGGAGCGGGACTGGCACGAAGCCTTTTCTGCAGTACCGGGTATGATTAACACCGCCTGGATTCCTCAGTCTCGCAGCGGCTTTGCCCGCGGACTTCAGCTCAACGAACTCTGGCTCCTTTACCCAGGCACAGTAAATTCTCCATATGCCGAAATTGCAAACGGCCGCAAGAGTATTTATGCTTCTGCCTACCAGTGCAGCTTCCCGGACGGTGTTGCAAAATTTAAAAAGATTATTAAAGATCGCAACATGAATTCCATGGTAATTGATATGAAGGATGATTACGGCTACCTTCGTTACGATTCGCATGACCCTCTGGTTCTGGAAAAGTGTTCGACTTCGGGCTATGCAATAAAAGACCTTGATAAGTTTATTAAGGAATTCAAGGACGAAGGAATTTATCTTATTGCCCGCATTGTTACTTTTAAGGACCGTTCTCTTTCGAAATATCAGAATGGAAAATACGCGGTGTGGGACAAAAAGCTTAATAAGCCCTGGCTTGGAATTAAGGGCTATGATGATGTTCTTGATGAAAATGAACAGCCGACAGGAAATAAAGAAACTACTTATTACGATGAGCAGTGGGTAGACCCTTATTCCGAAGAGGTCTGGGAGTACAACGTTGCAATTGCAAAAGAGCTCGTTGCCCGTGGTTTTGACGAAATTCAGTTTGACTATATCCGCTTTCCAACCGACGGTTTGAACCTTTACAATGCACAGTACCGCTGGCAGGACAAGGGAATGGACAAGGAATCTGCTTTGATTTCCTTCCTGTCATATGCCCGCGCAAATATTCAGGCCCCGATTGGAATTGATATTTATGGAGCCAACGGCTGGTACCGCTCTGGAACCCGTACAGGCCAGGATGCAGAAATGCTTGCAGAGTATGTTGATGTAATTGGCCCTATGTTCTATCCGAGTCACTTTGAGCAGACCTTCCTGAACTATGCTCCGGTTGCAGACAGAACTTACAGAATTTATTATTACGGTTCTTTCCGTAACACTGTGCTCTGCCGTAACCGTGCAATTATCCGTCCGTGGGTTCAGTCTTTCTATCTGAATGTCAGTTACGACCGACTTTATTATGATTCTGATTATATTAAAAAGCAGTTCTTTGGAGTAAGAGACTCTCTGGACCGCGGTTATATGTGCTGGAATAATTCGGGTGATTATGGAACAACTCCTCCTGATGTTGAAGCAACAGAAGCCTTTATAGGAACAACCGCAGAAGCAAGCAGAGAATTCCGTAAACCTGCAATTGGTGATACAATGAAACCGCTTTTTGTAGATTCTGATGTTTCTGTACTCGACAGCATTTTGTATCCTTATCGCGAAGAAGAAACAACAGTATTCCGTCCTTTCCTTAAGGTTATGCCTTAAGTGGTGATGGGGTCTGCAGAGAGACGAAAGCTCTGCAAGGGGCCCCGGAAGGACAGATTATGACACCAAATCAATACACACCAGAAGAACCAATTTCCTCAATTGCAACAGCGCTGGCTCCGGCCGCACTGGGTATTGTCCGCGTTTCGGGCAAGGGCTGCATTGAGCTTGTGAGCAAGATTTTCTCAAGGCCTAAGGCGCTGCTGGAGGCGGCAGGCAACACTTTAGTTTACGGCTGGATTCAGGCTCCGGTGGTTGAGTGCCCGCAAAGCGGGTGTATCGAAACCACCAAAATCGACGAAGTAATGCTGGCCGTTTACCGGGCTCCAAAGAGCTTTACCGGCGAGGACATGGTGGAGATTTTCTGCCACGGTGGCCCTGCAGTTGTAATGGCTGTGCAGAACCTTATGCTTAAAAGCGGCTTTCGTCAGGCTAATCGTGGAGAGTATACCTTCCGCGCCTTTATAAATGGAAAGACGGACCTTACGAAGGCCGAGGCTGTAAAAGAAATTATTGATTCCCACACTGATGTTTCGCGCTCGCATGCAGCGGGTCGTCTTGCCGGCGGCTTGTTCGAAGAAATAGACTCAATTAAAAAGCTGATAATAGATACTCTCGCTGCCATTGAGGTGGAGATTGAATACCCTGAGGACGAGGAAACTATTGCAGACTCCTTTGACCGCAGCGACATAGAACTTGCGGCGAGCAGACTGCAGGCTCTGGCAGATTCCTGGCGTGGCGAAAAACTTTATCAGGATGGTGCGAGGGTAGTGCTTGCGGGCCGTACTAATGCGGGAAAGTCTTCTTTGTTTAACGCTATTTTGAAGGAAGAGCGTGCCATTGTCAGCGACATTGAAGGAACTACGCGAGACTGGTTGGAAAGCTGGGCCAGCATTAACGGAATTCCGGTACGGCTTTTTGATACTGCAGGTTTGCGCCAGACCAGCGATGTAATTGAAGCTCAGGGTGTGGAAATAAGCCGCAGCCTTGTGCACGATGCCGACGTGGTTTTGTATCTTGTTGATGGAACTCAGGGAATGAATGATGAGGACCAGCAGTTTGTTGATAATTGTAAAGAGCCTTTGATTGTTGTTTATACTAAGAGCGATAAAGGCGGGGGCGTTACGGGGGCGGAGCCCCCGTTAGAAGGGGAAGCGAGCAACGAAGTGCGAGCGAGGGGAAGGCTTTCCCCTCCTGCCTGCAAAATCTCTTCAAAAACCGGCGCCGGCCTTTCGGACCTCTTTGCAAAAATCTACGGACTATTAACGGCAGACCTGGGCGGCAGCGGAGCGGGCAGCACAACAGAAAGGGCACAGGCTGGCCTGGGCTCGGCACGCCAGAAGGAATCGGTAAGCGAGGCTCTGGAATGCGTGCGCCACGCCCTGGTAAGTGCCGACGACAACTACTCGCTGGACGCCGTAGTGCAGGACCTGGAAGATGCTTTGGACTCGCTGGGCGAAGTAACCGGCGATGTAACTCCGGATGATGTACTGGGAAGTATTTTTGCTAACTTTTGTGTAGGAAAGTAAGCAAAAAAAGTAACTGCGTTGCGAAAACGTTGTTTTTTCATTACAATCAGAATACTAAATTGGAAAAGGAGACCTCTATGTGTGGCATTGTAGGTTATGTTGGAAATAAAAATGCGACTTCGGTTTTGATCAGGGCTTTGAAGAAGCTGGAGTACCGTGGTTATGATTCTGCGGGAATTGCGGTTTATACTGGTGATGAAATTGTTGTTAAGAAAGTTAAGGGTATGCTCAAAAATCTTTCTGAGAGAATTACCGGCGAAGTGATTCCTGAAGGACTTAAGGGCAAGGAATATACTGACTACGAAAATAAGCTGGCCCTTAAGACTGATGATTTTATTAAGGGAAACATGGGAATTGGTCATACCCGTTGGGCTACTCACGGCGAACCTAGCGATACTAACAGCCATCCGCATACAAACATGGACGGCACAATCTCTATTGTTCATAACGGTATTATTGAAAACTATGCTGAGCTCAAGGCTAAGCTGCAGGCTCAGGGTGTTGTATTTAAATCTCAGACAGATACTGAAGTTGTTGTTCATCTGCTGGACCAGAAGTACAAGGCAAGCGGCGACATCTTTAAGGCTGTAATTGAAACTCTGCACGTGCTCGAAGGCTCTTATGCTCTCGGTGTAATCTGCAAAAACTATCCGGACCGTATTATTGCTGCCCGCAAGGAAAGTCCTCTTATCGTTGGTCTTGGTAAGGGCGAAAATTTTATTGCTTCTGATGTTCCTGCTATTCTTGAGCACACCCGCGATGTTTACTATCTTGGTGAGCGCGAGCTTGCTGTTTTGTATAACGATCATGTTGACCTCTTTAACTTTGAAGGTGAGAAAATCATTAAAGAGCCTAGCCATGTTGAATGGGATATGGACGCTGCTACTAAGGGCGGTTACGAGCACTTTATGATTAAGGAAATCCACGAGCAGCCTAAGGGGCTTACCGACACTATGCGCCCTCGTATTGTAAAGGATGCTTCTGGTAAGCCGGTTGATGTTTTCTTTGAAGAGAACAAGATGGATGATGCCTGGAAAACTGCTGACCGCGTTGTAATTACTGCCTGCGGTACTGCTTATCATGCGGGCGTTGTTGCTAAATATGCTTTTGAAAAGATTGCCCGTATGAAGGTTGATGTTGATGTTGCTTCTGAGTTCCGTTACCGCGACCCGATTCTAGACAAGAAAGATATCTTTATTGTAATTTCTCAGTCTGGTGAAACTGCCGACACTCTGAGCGCCCTTCGCCTTGCTAAGGAAAACGGCCTCAAGGTTGTTGCAATTACTAACTGCGTTGGTTCAACTGTAAGCCGCGAGGCAGATGATGTTATTTACACTCTGGCTGGTCCTGAAATTGCGGTTGCATCTACAAAGGCTTACACAACCCAGCTTTTGTGTCTTTATCTGCTTGCCATTAAGGCTGGTAAGCTGCGCGGTACTTTGAGTGACCAGGATGCTACAAAGCTTTTGACTGAACTCGAAGGTATTCCTGCAAAGATTCAGCAGATTCTTGATGGAAAAGAAGTTATTCAGAAATTTGCAGCACAGCAGTTCAACAAGGATAAGATTTTCTATATCGGTCGTCAGTTTGATTCAGCTACTTCTCTGGAAAGTGCCCTTAAACTGAAAGAGGTAAGCTACATGCATTCCGAGGCTTTTGCTGCCGGAGAACTTAAGCATGGTCCTATCGCCCTGATTGATCCTCAGACTCTGGTTGTTGCAATTGCCAGCCAGCCTGCTTTGTACGATAAAATCGGTTCAAACATGGTGGAAGTAAAGAGCCGCGGCGCTACAGTGCTTGTTATTACTCAGGATGAAAAGGCTTTTGAAGGCAAAACTGATGAAGTATTCAAGATTCCGGAGTGCTCAGACACTCTCGCATCAATCCTGACCGTTATTCCGGCCCAGCTTTTCGCTTACTACTGCGCTGTTCAGCGCGGCTTTGACCCGGATAAGCCAAGAAATCTTGCTAAGTCGGTTACAGTTGAGTAGTATTGTGTTTTTTGTGATTTTCTGATAAATTATAAAAACATTTCGGGCCATTAGCTCAGTGGTTAGAGCAGAGGACTCATAATCCTTTGGTCCTTAGTTCAAGTCTAAGATGGCCCAATTCTATAGGATTCTGTGTGAAACAGAATCCTTTTTTTATGATTTTTTTTAGTACAAGAATCCAAATAACCACAAAGGAATTTTAGAGCCGTTACCAGTTTCAATTCCATCAGCGGCAACAAATGCGTTTTCCAGAGTTTTTATCTGTTCTCCTGTTTTGTTTTTTCCGCCACATTCAATTGAGTATTTATTATTAACAAAGAAATCACTAACTTCTGAGAATTCAACAGTCTGATTATATGAAAGCTGATTTACCAAAAAAGTTTCCCGGACATTTCCTTCATCTACCTTTTCTCCCTGATATAAATACATGAGGTTTGTGTTTTCCAGAAAAATCTTATCTGGCTTTTGAAGAGAACTTACACCTTTTAAATCCTTAAACAAAGAATCAATTAATTTTGCATCAGTAAGACTTTTCAAATATGAAAGCAGCGTAGTTCTATTTAACTCCATGGCACCAGACAGCTTTGATGTGTTCAGCATAAAAGGGGAACTTTCTGCAATTATTGCCAGAAGTTTTTTTATTTTAGGAACATATGTTATATCTATTTTTCTTAAAAGTGGAAGTTCTACATCCATAATCATGTTTATAGTTTCTTCAAGCTTCATGTAGTAGGTATCAAGACCTTCCATGAAAAATGGATAATAGCCAGTTTTTAGATATTCATCAAAGTATTCAAACGGCTTTACTTTGTCACAAATAGTAAATGCATGTTTTATGTGATTCTGTAAAATTTCTTCAAGAGTTAATTCCTGAAAATCAATTCCTGTTTTTATATTCAAGAATTCTCTAAAGGATAGTCCCTGCATATTATACATTACCGGACGACGGCTTAAATCTGCACGAGCATCAAGAATCTGAAGTAAAGAAGAGCCTGTAAAAACAACCTGAAGTTCTGGATAATCGTCATAAATATTTTTAATGTATATAGGCCAGTCTTCGTATCTGTGAACTTCATCAAGATAAAGAATCTTTCCACCGTTTTTGGCGAAAGATTCAGCAAGATCAAGCAATGAGTTTTTTGCAAACCATATATTATCAAGGCTTACAAAGAGAGCTTTTCCAGAAGCAACTAAATCCATATGATTGTTTTTCAAATGTTGCAGAAGAAGAGTTGTTTTTCCGCATCCTCTAGCTCCTTTGATTCCAATCAATCTAGAATTCCAGTTAATCTTCTTATCAATAGATCTTACAAAAGTCTCTTTTGTATTTTTGATTTTTTTTGCTGATATTTCTATCAGACTTGTATAATCTATCATCATATTCATATTATACCTCATAAATTAAAATTGTATAGTCCAATAAACAAAAATTAGTAAAAATTGTATATTAGGCTAAACAGACTTCTGTTCAAACAGCTTATTAGCCGCTTCCACAGCAGGTTTTACTGCCTCAACCATTTCAGGAATTGCAGCTCTTGTGACATCAGATATTTTTACAGTGTCTTTTACAGTGTCTTTTACAGTGTCGCTGTTTTGTTTTTTCTGATTGAAAGAAATTTATTGCATTCTTATTCACCTAGTGTAATAATAGATAGATACGGGGAGAAAGGAATCTTAAAATGAGTGTTTATTCAAAAGAAAGTGTTTCAGACTTATTGTTTTCAAAAATTGATGCAATAATCATTGTTGATGCTGAAAAAGACTCCTATCATACCGTAAAAAAACAGGGTATTTTTGAAAAGCTTGTTGAAGATGAAGGCAGCTACAAAAGTCTGGTCGAAAAGCTTTGGTTCCATTTGAATAATAATCCCAAAAAGATTACAGATGACTATCATGTTTTTATTCCAATGATAGGGCAGTTTAAGGGTAAATATGTTGACCGTATAAATCTCAGTATTGAAGAGAAAATCCATCAGGTTCAGATTTCAATTTACCCGATAGATGAATCCTGCAAAAAGTATATTTTTATTCTTGATGAGCTTGATAACAGTGAATATCTGCGTGACTTCCAGACGGCAAGAAAGCTCGATACAATGCAGAACACCTTCCTTTTCTCTATGTATGTTGATTTGATTAAGGATATTTCTTACAGCATAAATGTAACTGAACTTTCTGATAATCCGCAGAATTACGATGTAAAATATACAGAATGGCGAATGATGATTGTAAATATGATCTGGCCGGATGATCAAAAGCTCTTCCTTGAACGTACTGATCCGGACTGGTTAAAGAAAAATCTTGAGCCGGGACGCGCCACTTCCTTTGACTGTCAGATGAAAAACCTTGAAGGTGTGTTTATCTGGGTTAAGCTGATTTTCAGCCGGGCTGCTACAACAAACGATGAAGACTTCCGTTTTGTATTCATGGTTCAGAACATTCATGAAAATCATATGAAGCTTTTTGACACCCTCAAGCGTTATGAAGAACTGGCTTCTAAAGATCCTCTTACAGACATTTACAACCACGGCCGCATTGAAACAGAAATCAGTAATTCAATTGAAGGCTTTAACAGCGATGGAAAACCTGTTTCATTTATGATGCTGGATATCGACTTTTTCAAAAAGGTAAATGATGAGTTTGGTCATTCTGTTGGTGACTTTGTTCTTAAGGCTTTTGTAAAGGTTGTAAATGATTTTATTACTCCTTATAAGTTTGCAATTGGCCGCTGGGGTGGAGAAGAATTTGTCTGTGTCTGCTATGGTATGGATCTTGAGCACTTGAAGCCTATTGCAGAGGGGCTGCGAAAAGCCGTAGAAAATGCTGAGTTTGAAAAAGGCATTAAGATTACCTGCAGTATTGGTCTTACCCAGGTTACTAAAGGCGATACAGCCCAGATAATTTTCGACCGCGTAGACAGCGCAATGTATGAAGCTAAAACAAGCGGTCGAAACCGTATAATTCAAAGATAATTTTCTTTAGAGTATAATTCCACCGGCGAGCACGGCAGCTCCAATCAACATGAAAACAAGGTCTCTGAAATGTACCATGTATGATTTTGTACAGCAGGCTCTTGTGCGGAGGTAAAAGCCTCGGAGCTCTGCTGCAGTTGCTGTTGATTCAATCTTACGTACAGAAGAAATCAAAAGAGGGAAGCAGAGAGGCAGAATCATTCCAAACTTTTTGAAAGGATTTTTTACTTCGAAGTCTACGCCACGTGCCTGCTGCGATTCAATAATTCCGCTCATCTCAATCGAAAAAATCGGAATAAAGCGGATGGCACTGGTAAAGGTAAAAGCATATTTATAAGGAATGTGCAGATATTTTACCATTGTGTTGGAAAGGTCATTGAGGTTAGTTACAGAAATCAAAATTGAAAGGGGAAGTGTTGCTCCCATAAGGCGGAGTACAAGCAGAAGACCTTTTTGAATCGCAAGTCCTGTGATAGAAAAACTACCGACTGTTAGGATTGGATCTCCCTGACGGATAACCAAAACTTGCAGAATAAAGAGGAAGATAGACATTTTGATAAGGCCCTTGAGAATGCCAAGAGTTCTCTTCAAAAGTCCGTTGCCATTTTTAATTTTGCCGTTTCCAGCTGCAGCCATCAAAACATTAAATACAATTACTCCAATTAAGTAAAAAGGATTTGATGAGCAGAAGGATGCTGCACAAATCAAAATTGAGACAAATATTTTTACAAGGGGATGCATTCTGTGAAGCACTGAGCTTCCTGGTAAGTAGTCTAAAAAGCCTTTCATTTTACATCTCCTTTATCTTCGAAATCATTTCGTCGTCTGTGAATACGCCGTCAAAAGCAGGCCCAAGCAGCATGGAAACCTGGGCAATCTGTGGCGGCAAAAGTCGGGCACGCTGTAAAAGGTCGCGGTTACTGAGAATCTCACGACTTGCGCCCTGTCCAAGAATCTCGCCACGGTTCATTACGATGATTGTCTTTGCAAAGTCGAGGACAACCTCCATGTCGTGGCAGACCATAATTACTGTAGTGCCTTTTTCATTGAGAGCCTGGATTTTTTCCATTGCTTCCATACACTCGCGGTAGTCGAGTCCGGTTGTAGGTTCATCAAGAATAAGAATTTCCGGATTAAGAGCAATAAGGCAGGCAAGACAAAGTCTCTGGCGCTGGCCCCGGCTCATATTAAAAGGCTCCGTATCGCCATCAAAGCCGAACTCACTCAGCGTTTTTTCTACACGCGCTTTTATTTCTTCTTCGGCAATCCCGTTGTTACGCAGGCTGAAGGCAATTTCTTCGCGAACTGTTGCACAGCAGATCTGGCGGTCCGGATTCTGAAAAAGGAAGCCTATGTGTTTTGCAAGGGCGCTAACCTTCTGCTGCTTTGTGTTTTTACCGACAACAATAACATCGCCGGTGCTCGGTTTTAGAAGTCCGTTTGTGAGTTTAGAGAAGGTTGATTTTCCAGCTCCGTTCGAACCGATGATTGAAATAAAATCGCCCTTATGAACCTTTACGTTCAGGTCGTGGACGTTGGCAGTTTCGTTGTAAGAGAAGCCAACGTGAGAGAATTCGAGGACTACATCTTCGTCCTGTTTAGATTGTCCGGTCGAGCCGGACAATGACACATTAGGTGAGCCGGACAATGACATTGCTGCATTAGCTGATGACGGAAGCACCTTCTTCACAAACTCGGCCGCCTCCTCAGCATTCAGACAAATTCTATCTTCACTCTTCATGCCTGCAGGAGCCAGCCCCTGGTCAACCATTTTTCCGGTAAGTGTCAAAACGCGCGGACAGTTGATTCCGGCTTCTTCCATTTCTCTCTGATGGGTAAGGGTAGATCTGATTTCACCGTAGTGAACACAGGTGCCGTGCTCAAGAACAATTAACTTTTTTACAAATTCGCAGAGCAGCATGATTTTCTGTTCTGCTACAACAATTGTGATTCCTTTTTCTTCGTTGAGCTTTTTAAGCATCTCGAAAATCTGAACCGAAGAAGCTGGATCGAGCTCTCCGGTAGGTTCGTCTAAAACTAAAATATCCGGTTCCAGTGCAAGAATTGCCGCAATTACAACCTTCTGTTTCTGACCGCCGCTGAGAGAAGAAATCTCCTTGTGACGAAGCTCGCTGATTCCCATAGTTTCCAGGGCGGAAGTAATGCGGTTTTCAATCTGGTCAGCAGGAATACCAAAGTTTTCAAGACCAAAAAGAATTTCGTCTTCAACAAAGTATCCGGTAATCTGACTTTCAATATCCTGAAATACAGAACCAACCTTAAGTGCAAGCTTTCCCGCATTAATTTCAAAGGTGTCGGTTCCATCAACTTTAACACTGCCGTAAAAGTCTCCGGTGTAGTGGTGAGGAATCAGCCCGTTGATGCAGTTACAAAGAGTAGTCTTTCCTGCGCCAGACTCACCGATTATTCCCACAAAACCGCCCTTTTCAATCTCAAGCGATATTTTCTCCAGAGCGTTTTTCTTAGCTCCCTTGTACTTAAAAGTTAGTTCCTGTATTTCAATCATTTCCTTTTCCTGGTCAATAATGGAATATTGTTGAAGCATTGTATAAGCACTCGAAACCAGACCTGTTACGGAGTGAAAAATGTATGACGACAACATCATCCCGTTGGCGACATGCATTTTTCACGGGAGTAACAGGTCTGGTGTATTAGTTATTCTGCTGATTCAACAATTTCCTTTTTCAATGCTTTCATCAATGGTACATATAAAGCTGCAACAATAATCGCATTCAAAGTAGCAGTACCCAAAACGATAGGCACGTAAGCTGCCATTGCAGAAGGATCAGATTTGATGAATACAAACAAAAGCACTGTGTAGAGTCCGCCGGAAATTACTGTACTTACAAAAGTTGTAATTGCTGCAAGACCAATCTTCATTCCCTTTGACTTTGCAGGAATAAAAATCAAAAGACCCATAGCGAGGGCGCCGGCTGCTTCTGAAGCAAAGTTCAGGTAAGGAGTTCCAGGGAAGAACTGGCAGATAGCACCGGCGATAATACCGATAATCAGGCTGTAGTAAACCTTTGGTCTGATAATGACAATTGCCATACAGTACATTGCAATAATGAAGTTTGGCTTCATTCCAAATAAGTTGATAAAGGTTCCTACAAAGAACTTAAGAACTGCACCGGCTGCAAGAAGAACTGCTGTAAGGAGCAGGTCCTGAAGGCTGATGCCTTTTTTTTCTGTTTCGTTTAATACTCTTTTTTCCATTTTGATTCACCTCATTAATTTGTTTATAAAGCAGCCGGGTGTGCACGAGGTCGTCTGCTCTTGTTACTGTGAATAGTAACATAACTTAATGTTACTGTAAATAGAAACATAGAAAAATTCTGTAAATATAACAAAATATTATATTTAGAACGTTTAGAGTATGTTTTGAAGGATGAAGGCTGTAGTTAAGCCTAAAGACATAAATGGAATAAAGGGAAAAGAGGCTTTTCCAAATCGTTTATTAATTATACAAAGAGCGGCAAGGGCTTCTATTCCAAAGCAAAGGGGAAGAAACTTTGGCAAAAGAAAAAGTCCCTGAAACAATCCGAACCAGACGTCGGCTATGCCAAGCTTTCCTTTTGTGATTATTCGGACGAGAAAGTAAAAGGCTCCTGCCAGTATGCTTGAGAGGATAAAAATCCATATGCTTTGGCGGGCGAAAATCAGCTGACAGACCAGGGCAGAAAAAATAGCTGCCCATTGGATGTAGATGCCTACGGTCATTCTTTTTATATCCTGAATTGAAAGAATGAGGGAAAAAAGAAGAATTAAAGCAAACTGGACAATCAGATAGAGGCTTATCTGCATAAAAATATGATAACACAAAAAATCAAAAATCAGCAAAAAAAAACTGCAGGCGGGAAACCTGCAGTTTTATAACAGAACAGCCAGCTGTTAGCGGTCAAATCCATCCATAGTCTGAATCTTTCCATCCGGCTTAAAAGTAAGCTCGCGGAACTTTACATTGCGCTTCTGGTTGATTCCCTTTGAGCGTTCGCAGTCGTGGTAGAAGAGGTACCACTTGCCGTTGAACTCAAGAATTGAGTGGTGAGTTGTCCATCCAAGAACAGGTGAAAGAATACATCCGCCATATGTGTATGGACCGTAAACGTTCTTGCTGGTTGCATAGCAGAGCAGGTGAGAAGTACCTGTTGAGTATGTGAAGTAGTAAGTATCACCCTTCTTGAAAAGCCATGGATCTTCAAAGTAGCGGCGAACATCGTCACCACCTGTGAGTGGCTGGCCGAATTCATCTACAATTACCAGGTCGCGAAGCTCTTCTGCGAGTTCCTTCATATTATCTTTAAGAAGTGCGATTTTTGGTGTGCAGGCAGGTTCCTTGTCCTTTGGTTCTTTATTGTCTGCGCTCCACTTGTTGTTGCGGTACTGGTCGAGCTGGCCACCCCAGAGTCCACCCATTGTAAGGTAGTATTTACCGTCTGTGTCTTTGAAACAGCATGGGTCAATTGAGTAAGTTCCCTGAATATAGTCATCTTCAGGAGTAAAAGGACCTTCCGGTTTGTCTCCAACTGCAACGCCTACACGGAACATTCCTGTTTTGTCGCGGGCAGGGAAGTAGAAGTAGTATTTTCCGTCTTTTTCTTCGCAGTCAGGAGCCCAGAGCTGTTTGCTTGCCCATTTTACATCCTTGAGTGTGAAAACACAGCCGCAGTCGCGTGGATAAGTTTCTGTATCCTTCATTTCGTAAACATGATAATCTTTCATATCATACTGGTCGCCGTTATCATTGCTTTCAACGTCGATATCTTCGTCGTGTGAAGGGTAAATGTAAATCTTTCCATTAAAAACATGTGCAGATGGGTCAGCTGTGTAAAGATCGTTTACAAGTGGCTTTTTTTCGATACTCATATAATCTCCTGTTAGGGCCTGTAATCAGGTCACAAATTTAGGCAACCGGTTGCCTAGTTTATTTCATTATATTGTTAAGCGTTTAACTTTTCAATCGGCAGTATTACCTAAGGGTGCCCGGTGCCTCATTCTCGGCATTTCTCGCGGCACACCAGGTGCCTTTTTTGAGGGCGGCGGCCAGCTTCTCGGCGGCTGTACCGGACTGGTCTCGGTTTTTCAGATATTCATAGAGGAAGCCGGCGTTGAAGGAGTCGCCGCAGGCTGTTGTGTTGAGGGCGGTGACTTTTTCGCTAGGGCATTCGGAGAATTGTCCGCGAGCCGCTGCGTAAGTGGATTCGGTGCCGCGGGTTATAACTATGATGTTTTCAAGCTCGCGGCTTTTTTCTGTGATGGCCTTTTGCAGCGGCAGGTCTGCCATTTCCGGGAAGGTGGCGCGGAATTCTTCTTCATTGATTTTGATTATGTCCGGTACAGAGGCGGCCAGTGTTTTAGTCATATCTTGGCCGATATAATCAGCTAAAAAGATTTTTCCTGCGTCCCGGGTCATTCCGGAAATTGTGGCATACAAATCGTCATTCCAGATTTTCGGCCGGCTGCCGGCAAGCAGCGCGGCATCAACCTGTGGAAGCATATCATTTATAATCTTCAGAATTTTGATTTCTGCAGCGGCAACTGCTTTAAGGTCTCCTTCGCTTTCGAGTAAAGGCTCACCAACTACAAGCTCGGTTGTTGTGCCTGCAGTGCGGTCCAGTAAGGTCCAGCATTCGCGGGTCTGGCCCGGAATTGTGGCATAAAGCATATTCAGCTTGTCGCGTTCAGCAGCCTCTGTAAAGGAAGAAAGATTTTTTTCACCAAGCGGGCAGACCACAGTCGAACAACCTGACTCCAGCTGTTCAAGTACACGGGCAGAGTTTACCGCCTTTCCCGAAGCATCCAGGCGGTATTTCTTTGAGCGGTTTACATGTTCCAGCTTGAGCGAATCAAAAGAGATTGTGCGCTGCAACGTTGAACTAAGACAAATACATAAGATTTTCATTATTAAATCTCCTGAGTATGTGGTTTCGATATGGTCTGTGGCCTACTCAACCACCGTGGCAGCTCGTAAATTGAAGACATACGGATTGTCTGGCCCTGCTTTCCACTTTTATTCGCCGCCCTTGCCGCAATCATAGAAGCAGCATCCTCAGCAAGAGGCTTTCCGTTAGGACTGCCTATCAAAACTGCCGTGCCTCCAAGGGCAACCCAGCCGTCAGTGTATTTCTGCATATCATCCAAAAAAAGTGTATCATCAACAGAAGCTCCCACTTTCTTCAAAGCCGCCATAAAAGCATCCGGATAAGGTTTGCCATTAAAGCCTGCATCGCGGATATCAGTTACAGCTTCAAATAAATCTGCAATTCCAAGCTTGCCTAAAACAGTGTCTGCGTGTTCATGGGGTGCGTTAGTCAAAACTGACATCGGCATATTAAGAGAAATTAAAAAATCGCGTAGTCCCGGCTGAGGAGGCAGTTCATCAGCTTCATAAGAAGGATGTACGTGTGCTAAAAATCCTTCAACATCAGTTAAACCTTCTGCTCTAAGCCATTCAAGAGTTGTAGAGTAGTGAACAATTTTTTCTGCCCTCAGCTCAACGGCCTTTTCCATATCACAATGAAAAAAATCTGCAACACATTCCAGCATACGGCGGGTAATTCCCTTGTCCATTGCGGAACTTGCCGGATAAAGGGTGTTGTCCATGTCAAAAAGAAGGTGCTCAAAACTCATATGTAAAATTATATCAAAATTTTTAACTAGCGTTAATGCATATCTCGTTGTAAAATAGATTGGAAATGAATTCGTTCCTGTTTAACCATATAAAATTTCAAATTGCCTCAATAACGATTCTTTTGATTCTGGAAATCATCTATTTCCTTCGTCCAAAAATCAAACTGCTGTCTAACCGCATTTTTACGGTTCTTATGGTTAGTGCTTTTGGCTATCTGATTTTTGACTTTGCAACAGTTTTTGCCCTGGTTTATTATGATAATCTTCCTCTGTGGTTTGTAACATTTACACATCAGGGCTTTATCATGTTCCTTGATATTGCGCTTTCATCAATCTATCTTTATATCGATATGCTCAATCGAAATCAAAGACGTTATTCAAGATCAGAGTTGTCTTTGATTATTGCATCATATATTGTAGTTATTGCTTCTATTTTGTTTGCGCCTATTTCATACTACATAGAAGAAGATGGAATTTATTCCTACGGCATAATGGTTAACTGTGTTTACGCCGTCCTTGTTATTTATTCGGGAATGACCGTATTCCAGACTCTGCGTCATATAAAAGATAAAGATCACCGTAAGCAGAAAATCTGTGTTCTTATGACAATGGTCCTCTGGATTGGTTTTGGCGGCATACAGATTCTTGAACCTAGAATTCTGATTTCCAGTGTAGGTATTTCAGCAATCATTCTTTTGATGTTCCTTTCGCTCGAAAATCCTTCTGAATACCTCGACAGTGAAACCCGGGCATTCAACTATTATGCTCTCAAAGCAGTTTTGCAGGAATATCTTAGCCGCAAAAGAAGTTTTGCAATTGTAAGCATGGAGCTGGATGAAGCTTCTATAATTGAAAGTTATGCAAGCAGCAACGTAATTTCTGAGGTTCTTATTGAAATCAGGTCTTTTATTGAAAGAAACTTTAGAACTCCATGCTATCGCATGAATCGAATGACTCTGGCCTTCATAGTAGACAACAAAAAGATTTCAAAGCTTGATATTTATCTTGAGATTCTTGCAGACAGATTTTCTCAAACCTGGGGTTTGAAAGACAGATCTGTCCGTCTTAATGCTCATGCAAATGTTTTGTGCTGCCCTGAAGATTTTCCTTTTGATGGAAATGTTGATGAACTTCTTGATTTTGCTGAGGAGACGGAAACATACGGCCGTTCAATTGGATTCATTCGTCGTATTGATGATAAGGCTCGCGAAAAACGTATTCGTCATCGTCAGATTCTTCATGTGGTTTCAGAAGCTATAAAAGATGATGAGATAGAAATGTTCTATCAGCCGATTTACAGCCTCAAAGAAAAAAAGTTTACAAATGCAGAGGCTCTTGTTCGCTTAAAAGATGAAGAAACAATCGGTTTTATTTCGCCGGAAGAATTTATTCCCCTTTCAGAAAAGAAAGGTATGATTATGCCTTTGAGCGGACTGATTTTTAATCATGTTTTTAACTTTATGGCTGAAAACAATCTGAAGTCTAAGGGTGTTAATCACATTGAAGTAAATCTTTCCGGGCTGCAGTCTGTAGATGCAAATTTGCCAAAACTCATGAAATCTCTTTTAATGAAGCATAATATTTCTCCTGATAGTGTAAACCTTGAGATTACAGAATCTATAGCCGTTACATCTGGTTATATGCTGAAAAAGAATATGGATGAACTTCGTAAGTTCGGCTGTTCTTTCTCTATGGATGATTTTGGTACAGGCTATTCAAACCTTTCTCGAATTGCCAAGGCTGATTTTGAAATGATTAAAATTGACAAGAGTCTTTTGTGGCCATGCTTTAAGGAAGATGGAACTGATAGTACACAGAATGCAAAGATTCTTCTCGAAAATATGATTTCTATGCTCTTGAAAATCGGTCGTAAAATAGTTGTAGAAGGAATTGAAACCAAAGAACAGTTTGATTATCTTGAGAATCTGGGCATTACTTATGCACAGGGCTTCTACTTCAGTAAACCGATTCCGGAAGAAGAGTTCTTAAAGTTCATTGAAGAGAAGAACTGCTAGAATTCTTACCTGCCAGTCCTGCCATCTTACTAAAGGTCTTTTCAAGATACTGTGCCTCACCTTCAGAAAGGCTGGCGCGGCTGAGAATACTTCGCCAGAAGTTTTCCATATCTTCGCGGCCTGGCATTTTGAAAAATCCGATTTTCTGCATATTGTCTGTGATTATCTGAACGGTGCGGTCTACACGTTCCAGGGTAAGTGGCGTGTAGCCGCGGTAAGTCTCTCGCGAGGAAGTCAGATTTTTTCTGAAAAGATGATAGCTCATAATCTGTACAGCGTGACTCAGATTGAGAGAACCGAAATTATCTGAGGAAGGAATTGTTACACCGAGGTTGCACTGGTCCAGCTGCTCGTCTGTAAGGCCTGTGCGTTCATTTCCAAAAATCACCGCAACCTTTCCGCCGGCTTTCTCGCCCGAGGCCCCGGTAATATCATCCGCCATATCCGCAAACTCTTCCGGCAGCAGCAGTTTTCCCCGCTTCTTTCCCCTGCGGCGTGTAGTTCCTGCACAAATTGCACAGTCTGCGGTGGCTTCTGTTATGGAATTGTAGAAGTGGGCCTTATCAAAAATCGGCCCCGCATGAATTGCAAGCACGTGAATATGCTCAATGTCATAATCCGTCTTGTTACCTACAATACGGAGCTCGCTTATATCATTATTTGCCATAGCCCGACAAGCCGCACCAATATTGCGCGACTCGTCCGGATGGTCTAGTACAATTACGATGTTGTTAAGATTCATGATAGTGTGTATTTATCCTCTTGTTTATTTATTTTACCTGATACTGTTAATGTCTGTACGGTCTGAGAAAGCTTCTTGCTGATTCCTTTATAGTTCATTGCACGGGCTATTTCTGTAAGTGTAAGAGGTTCTTTTTTGAGCACGTTGAGAATCAGTTCTTCATATTTTTTTGCTTTTTGTTTCTTCGCTGTTGGCTGAGTGAAATAAGAGTGTACAGGAATAATCACAGAAAGATAATCTCTTTCAGGATTCTGTTTAAAAACAGGAAGAGAAGAACCATTACGTTTAAGAGCAGCTATAGCGTTTGGAAAACCTGTGTTTCGGCCTTCGATTAAACGAAGTTCTTTAAGAAAGTCTCCAATACGGCGGTTCCGATAAAACCTTGCACGAATATCATAATTGGCAATATCTTCATCAGTTATGCTTCTGTCAAAGCCAGGAAAACTTGTAATTTCAATTCCCTCTGGCGTAATGCGAACAGTAATAGGTTCATTGATTTGATAAGAACGATGATATACAGCATTAGCAAGTATTTCTTCAATCGCTGTATAAGGGTAATTAAATATACGGATTGCTTTTTCCTGGTTGGCCTCTTTTATAACAACTTCTTTGATAGTGTAGTTTTTCAGATATGCAAGGGCATCTTTTAATTGTCGTTGAATAGGACCTGTAAAAATCTTTTCGGTCATATTTGTACCCGTTGGGTCAGGTATATCAACAACTTCAATTCTTGCATATTTAAAGTATTTTTCCGGATGCTCACTAAACATAAGAATTCCTACATTCAGAGGACTACGGTTCTCCTTTGGACCGGAAATTATCTGTAAATCATCAGCAAGTTCTTCAAGGCTTTTTGAGTCTGAAAAATTGTAAAGGTCACTACCAATTTCTTTCAGGTGCTCTCTCATTAATCCAATATCCAGATCTGATATTTCTGCTGCAAGATTTTCTCTATCATCAAATGGTATAGTCGAAGAAATATAGAAGAGTTCTTTTTCTTCATCACGAGAAGCTATTTCTGTGCTGCTGAATTTGCGGATGTAATAATATTTAAAGCCAGTTTTATTTGTTACATCTTTAGGTGCGCGATAGGGGCGTCCGTAACCTCCTCTTACCCAAATTACAAGAAGATGTTTTTTCTTGCCATCACTTTTATCATTGTAAAGAATAGGTTCTACTACTGGCTCATAAAGAGGTTCAATAGAGTGACAATACTCACGTAGCTTTTTTAAAGTTGGATCAATCTGATTTTTTTGAAGGCCTGTTACAGGAAACTTGGGACTGCCATTATCTTCCTCTACGCCAATGATTATATAACCGCCTCCCAGATTATCTATATCATTTGCAAATGCACAAATGGTTCGAATGATTCTATCAGGATTAAAGTCTTTTTTATATTCAATTCTAGTCGATTCAACAGTATGAGGATTTAATAATTCATCAATACTTACCGGAATTCCCATATTTACCGCCTCGACAAAATTATAACACACTAGACAATATTTTGTCGAGTGCTTGATAAAAAGTTGTCGAGTTGGATGTTTTTTTTGTCGAGTAACTTGTATAAGTAATAAACGAAGCTGCAAAATAATTAACTATTAATTTACAAATAACACATACGGGTGTAAAATATAACAATAATTATATAAATATGGAGAAGAGAAATGGATCAGAATCTGGTTTGTGCCAATTGTGGTGGAACATTAGCTGTTGATGCTTCTGGAGAATTTGGTACATGTATCTATTGTGGAACTAAAAGACAGTTAGTTGAAAAAGTTGTAACTGTCGTTGAACATACAGGCAAAGTTGAGGTTGATGGAATCGCAACTGCAGCCGCTAAACTTACGGCAGCTTATCAGTGTCTTCAGACAGGTAATGCAGAAAAGGCAAACAGGTTATATAAAGAAATAACAGAACTAGAGCCACAGAATCCTTATGCCTGGTGGGGGCGTTTCCTTTGTGAGGAAAGTTTTGCCCAGCATTATGGTTTTAAAGATAAATATGGTAATTCAGATAATATCACAAAAGCAAATCAGGTATTGGAAATATTAAAATATGCAGATTTTGCGATTCAGTATGCAGATGACGATGTAAAACAAGAGTATATCGCGCAAACACAGGAATACAGAGATTTTGTTGAGTCTGTTAGAAATCAGGTAAATCAGCAGCCAGTTTATCAGCCTAAAAAATCAAAGAAAGTTTTAGTAATCGGCATTGTAATTCTGGTAGTAATTTTTATCATTGGTAAATTCATTTAGGTTATTATGAGTTTTTTTCAAAACTTAGTAATAAAAGCAGTTCGTTTTTATCAACGGACTGCGCCATCTTCTTTACGCCAGTCATGTAGATTTACACCATCCTGTTCTGAATATATGATTCTGGCTGTAACAAAGTATGGTACAATAAAAGGTGTGTTTATGGGAATCAAACGGATTAGCCGTTGTCATGCACCAAATGGTGGAGAAGATTATCCATAAACACAAAAAAAATCAGGAGATATTTATGCAGTATAAAACAGTAGCTGCTCCAGTTGGATATGAAATCAAAGCTGGAGATCCAAAAGGATGTGAAAAAGCTGTAGCTCAGTATGCAGATTTAATTCAGAAGGAAGCTGTTGGTGGATGGGAACTTGATATGATTCAGTCAATTCCAGTAACAGAAAAACCTGGATGTTTTGCAGCTCTTTTTGGAGCTAAAAATGTAACAACATATTTTAATATGCTTGTTTTCAAGAAACAGGACTAATTCATTAAAAGGCAGTTTTTGGGATGGCAAGAACTGCTTTTTTATAGGAGAAAAGTAATGGGGATTTTTAAAAAGAACCCGAACGAAGTTAATTACGTTGGTGGTGAAAAACATTGGACAGATGTAATTAAGAATTCTTCAACTGGCAATGAACTTTTATGGTTAAACCCGGAAGAAGATTTTAATACAAATTCCACTTTAATTGTTGCTGAAAGTGAAGAAGCCCTGTTTTTTAAAGATGGAATTGTTGAACAGGTATTTGAAGGTGGTAAATATACACTTTCGACAAATAACTATCCTTTTATTTCTCGAATAGCCACAGCATTTAGTGGTGGCATTTCAACCTTTAATTGTAAGGTTTATTTTGTTAGAAAAGCACATTCACAGGAAATACTCTGGGGAACAGATTCTCCTGTACAGGTTCGTGATCCGAAATTAGGAATTGCAACTTCTGTTCAGGCTCGCGGTTCTTACAAAATTCAAATAGATGATTCTAAAAAATTTCTTGTAAAACTGGTTGGAAACAATATCCAGAATTTCCAGCAGGATTCTCTTAATCAATATTTTAGAAATGAATTTACACAATATATAAAATCGTCTATAGCTCAGTCTATCAAAAACTCAAATGAAGAAATTCTTGGAATTTGTTCTAATCAGGTTGAATTGGCAAAAGAAATTCAGGAAGAATTAGCACCTCTAATGAATGAGTATGGTATTAAGCTGATTTCTTTTACTCTGGCTGCAATTGATATTCCACAGAATGATCCTAACCGCCAGAAACTTGAAGCAGCCTTTGCAACTAAGGGTGAAGCTGCAATTTATGGCGAGGACTATAATAGATTTGTTTCCAGGGAAATACTTACAAATCTCTCAAAAAATGATGGAGCTGGGCTTGCTGCAATGGGCGCCGGTCTTGGAATGGGAGTTAATGCTGGCAGTCAGTTAGCAAATATGGCAAATCAGTTTATTTCACCACAGACAAATGCTCAGCCTCAGAATGGAGTGATATGTCAGAAATGTAATGCTCAGAATCAGGCTGGTGCAAAATTCTGTTCATCTTGTGGTGCAGAACTTGTGGCAAAAAAACTTTTCTGCACAAATTGTGGAACTGAACTGGCTCCAGGAAGTAAGTTCTGTTCCTCATGCGGAAATAAGATTCAGTAAAGGTAGCGCTTATGATTAGTTTTTTTATTAAATTAATTTTACTTGCAGTTTTTAATGTTTCATTTTTTACTATCACAAAAGCAGAATGTACATTTTCAATGTGGATTTCTTATGGATTTATTCATTTTGCCTTTTTGATGTTCTTTTTAAGTCCATTATTCACAAAAAAATCAAGAAACTCTCGCCATGTAGCCATAGAATCTATAGCCCTTGTTACAGCTATATATTTTGTTGCTACACTGATAGTTGGTTTGTTCTTTCTGTTAAATCCAATGCTGGTACTATTTCAGTATTCGGTAGAAGCTTTTATAACGGGAATATATCTTATTATTCTCTTGATTACTATTGTTGTAAATAACAGAATAGCTGATAATGATAATACAGCTGATACAGAAAAACAGTTATTGAACAATATATATGTAAAAGCAGAATTCTTAAAAACAAAATCGGGGGATGCACAGGTAATTACCGAGCTTAATGCTTTGCAGGAAGATTCCCGTTATTCGCCAACTAAATCAAGTCCGGCTGTAAAAGAGTTTGAAAATCAGATTATTTCTAATCTGGACGAAGTTACAAGAGATGTCGAAAAAGCCGCTTCAGATGAGATTCTTTCGAAAATTAAAAATTGCAGGGATTTACTTAAGCAAAGAAATCTGATGCTTAAAAAAGGTATGTAAAAAAAGGTGCTGTTCTAAAGAGCAGCACCTTTTTTTGTGTTATTTCTGTTTTTTCAAAAGACGTAAACTGTTCAAAACTGCAAGAATTGTAACCCCCACATCGCCGAAGACTGCAATCCACATGTTGGAAATACCGAGGGCACTGAGCAGGAGAATTGTTCCCTTAATTCCCAATGCGCCGTAGAGGTTTTCGTAAACTATGCGCAGGGTGCGGCGGCTGGTTTTAATACCGTCCACAATCTTGCTTGGCTTGTCTTCCATGATGATAATGTCGGCAGCTTCGATTGCGGCGTCACTTCCCATGCTTCCCATGGCAATGCCGGCGTCGGCGCGGGCAAGAACTGGTGCGTCGTTTATACCGTCTCCTGCGAAAATAAGGGTACCGCGCTTTTTACCGGCTTTACCATTCTTTCCTGGTTTCTGCAGGTCTGCAAGAAGTTCTTCAACCTTGGCAAGCTTGTCTGCACTCAGCAGCTGACCGTAAGCCTTTTTAAGGCCCAGCTTTGCCGCAACTGTGTGGGCCGCACGTTCGTTGTCACCTGTAAGCATTACAACATTTTCTACGCCGATTTTGTGAAGGCCTTCAACCGTCTGGGCTGAGTCGTCCTTAATTTCATCGCTGATTACAATGTGGCCGCTGTATTTTCCTTCGCTTGCAACGTGAATTACAGTTCCATCCTGGTGTTCTGAACACTCATTGTAAGCAATTCCAAACTGTTCCATAAGTTTTGTGTTTCCGGCCAGAACTTCCTTGCCGTTTACAAGAGCCTTAATTCCCTTACCTGCAATTTCTTCAACATTCTCAAGCTTTACATTGTCGCAGCACTTGTCATGGTGGGCAGCCTTGAGCGAAGCAGAAATAGGGTGGGTAGAAAACATTTCTGTATGAGTTGCAAGAGCCAGAAGTTCTGTTTCTGTGATTGCCGGGTCAGTTGCGTGAATATGAGTTACAACAAAGTTTCCTTTTGTAAGGGTTCCTGTTTTATCGAAAACGGCTATTTTTGTACGGCCAAGAGCTTCCAGGTAAACGCTTCCCTTAATCAGAATTCCCTGACGGGCCGCTGCAGTAATACCGCCGCAGAAAGAAAGAGGAATAGAAATAACAAGCGCACAAGGGCAGCTTACTACCAGGAACATGAGGGCGCGGTAAACCCAGGTGGACCAGGTTGCCTGCCAGTTCCAGTTACCAGTCTTAAAGCCTATAATCAGGCTTGGGATGATTGCGAGTGCCAGTGCCGAATAAACAACAATTGGTGTATAAACTCTGGCAAAGCGGGTAACAAACTGCTCCGACTTTGTCTTGTTTTCTGTTGCGTTTTCAACAAGTTCCAGAATACGGGAGAGGGCAGAGTCACCGGCATGACGTGTAGTTCTGATTTCCAAAACTCCCTGCTTGTTGATTGAGCCCGAAAGAACCTCGCTTCCAACGCTTACGTGGCGAGGAATACTTTCGCCTGTGAGGGCAGAAGTGTCCACAAAGGAATCTCCGTCTACAACAACGCCGTCGATTGGAATACGGTCGCCAGGCTTTACAATGATTACAGAATCAGTTTCAACTTCTTCCGGATCCATTTCGCGGGTTTCGGCACCAACCTTTACTGTTGCGTGGTCTGGACGAAGTTTTGCAATTTCTTCGATAGAATCTCGCGATTTATCAACTGCATAATCTTCAAACTTTTCACCAACCTGATAGAGAATCATAATTGCAACGGCTTCTTCATATTCACCAAGAAGAATTGCGCCGATTGCCGCTACAGACATAAGGAAGGATTCGTCCATCAGTTCACCATGGAATAGATTTGAAACGGCACCTATTACAATATCCTTTCCGGTTATCATAAAAGCGATAAAGTAGAGCACAAGGCAGGCAGCTTCGTGAATCAGTTCGATTTTTGCTACATTTGGTAGCCAGGCTTCAAGGGGAAGGTGCTCGACAACAAGGCCCAGTACAAAAAGTACAGCAGCAAAAATCAGCTGTTTTACTGTAAGTTCACCTTCTTCTTCGCCATGCTCGTGGTCGTGATGATGGCCATGTTCATGACCGCAACCGCAGCTGCAGCCACCGTGAGAATGCTCGTGGTGATGCTCATGCTCGTGATGGTGGTCATGGTGATGATGCTCATGTTCATGCTCATCGTGGCAATGACACTCTTCGTGTTCATGCTCATGGCATTCGCAGTGTTCATGTTCATCATGTTCATGGTGATGTTGATGTTCGTCTATATCTTTACTCATAAAATTACCTCCTACTTAAGCTCCGAAATGTGCTCCATTCCACACTCTATGATTTCCTGAACATGCTCGTCAGCAAGACTGTAGTAAACAACCTTGCCTTCCCGCCGTGTTTTTACCAGGTTTGAATCCCGCAGAATCTTCAGCTGATGAGAAACTGCAGAGACAGTCATTTCCAGCAGTGCAGAAATATCACATACACAAAGTTCGCTTTTATCCAGGGCATACAGAATTTTTACACGGGTTGTATCCCCGAAAATCTTGTAAAAGTCAGCAAGGTCAAAGATCATTTCATCTTTAGGAAAAGTGTCCTTGACCTTTTTGACGATGTCTTCATGAATGATTTCACATTCACAGGTCTCTTCTTTTTTCTGCATAATTTTTCCTTAGAACATTTGAATAAACATTCAATTGAATGGTTGTTCAAATAATAACGTCATTTGAATGATTGTGCAAGTGAATTTTTGATTTTTTTGCAAAAGAGGACATATAATTAAAGATATTTTTCTTCGTATTCAAAAAGAGAAATTGGTTTACTGTAATAGTAGCCCTGAATAATTTCGCAGCCTAAGTCTCTCAGGCGGTCTACCTGATTTTTACTTTCAGCACCCTCTGCCAGGCAGACAAAGCCCAGTTCCTTTGCCAGACTTATGATATGACGGATAACAATGATGTCTTCCTTACGTTCTTTTTCAGTTGCAATATTATCAACAAAGCTTTTATCAATTTTAAGCGTATCAATAGGCATACGGGTAAGAAGCGAAAGTGAAGAGTAGCCTGTTCCAAAATCGTCCATTGAAATCTTAAAACCCCGCCCTCGGAGTTCTTCAAGTACGCTAAGCATGTGTTCCGTATTATCATAGGTGGCACTTTCGGTAAGTTCAAAATCAATAAGCTTGTGGTCTACTCCGTAGTGGTCAACAATGCTTACAAGATTATCAATCAGTTTCTCGTCGTCCAGGCGGCTGCGCGAAAGATTTACCGAAACAGTATAAAGAGGCTTTCCTTCGTTTTTCCATTTTGCAAGAGCAGCACAAACCTTTGTTAATACAAGGTCATCAATTTTTCCAATTGAGCCGTCTTTTTCAAAAAATGGAATAAAACGGTAAGGCGGCAGGAATTCTTTGCTTTTATAGTTCCATCGGATTAAGGCTTCAGCACCCTTTATTTTTTCTTTTGTGATATCAAATTTTGGCTGCAGGTAAACAACAAATTCATCCTGTTCAATTGCAGTTTCCACATATGCTTTTATGTAATTGCCCCAGGAAAGATTGTCGTGCATTTCATCGGTATAAACAATGATTTCGGTTTGCTTCTGCTTTGTTGCAAGGGCCTGAGCCATTTTTGCAAAATCGGCTACACGATTACCGGAAAGCATTGCCCGACGCATAGGAACAAGTCCGCATTTGTAATAGATTTTGTAATGAGGATCTTCTTCGAGGACGGAAAGTTTTTCAAAAAAATCTTTGAGTTTTTGAACAAGCTCTTTTTCCGGCATGTCCCTTAAAAGTATTGCAAAATTATCGTTATGGCAGCGGCCACTGGCAATTATAAAGTCTGATTCCTTTATTGCTTTTACAATATTTTTAAGCACCTTATTGGCAGCAATGTGACCATAGCCTTCATTTATTACACGAAATTCCTTAACATCAAAATGTGCAAAAGCATAATCGTTTATGCTTTTATCTGCAGGAACTTCAAGATAGGCTTCAAGATGATTCCAGTTATAGATGCCGGTTATTGAATCTGTAAATGCAGATTTATAAAGGGTTTCCTTTTCAAATTTCGAAATATCATCATTAATAACATTTACAGCCCGGTCATTATATAATTTCCATTCATATAAAAGTCTGATTTTTTTATAATCGTGAAAAATACTTATAACCTTTACGTCATCTTTTATGCAAAGGTCACTGAAGGGTCTGTGAGCATTATCTTCTTTTGCAACATCTGCAAATAATTGTTTTATAAATGGATAATTAATTTCAACATCATCGTCGATTTCAACTGAGTAGAAAAAGGATGCTTCGAGTGTAATAGATTTCAAATCAGAAGGATATGCTACCCTCGGGTCATCGGGGCGGTATTCGATTCCAAGAACTTCTTTCTGAAGTTCTTCTATAAAAAACAAACCAGGATAATCATAAGTCCCAAAAGCGTTAGAATATTTTTCAATATTTTTCGGTAACAGACCTTTATAAAAGTCCTGAATTTCTTCAGGTGAAAGTTCGCTGTAATAGAGAATTCGACTTGGTTTAAATAATTGATTCAGTTTATTAATAAACATGTATTAATGATAACACAAAAAGTTTGTATAGACTACTTTTTTCCAAGTACAGTAAAATCCTGGGCTTCATTGCAAAATACTATTCCGCTTCCAGCCTCAGAAAAGCAGGGAAGTGCTGTTATGGCAGCAACTATGTCATCTTTTTTTTCTGATGGAACCAGAATCATAAGCATTTCCTTTTCCGGAACAATCTTCATTCCAAAGAAGGCTGCATCTCCTTCTTTGGCAGTTCCACGGGCGCTCATGATTGTACCGCCGCCGGCTCCTGCCTTTCTGGCTGCTTCCATAGCATCTTCTGCATAGCCCTTGTTTACGATTACGTTTATCATCTGATAGTTTTTATCTGACATAGTTTCTTCTCCTTTTGTTTCTTCTGATTTTTCGTTCAGGTGTCCGGCGCGGATAAAATCTGGAGTATCAAGAGTGAACATTACGCCGAAGTGGGATTTTTTTTCTGATGCTGTAAGGATTGCATCGTATACTGCTTTTTTCAGATTATTTTTTACAATGATGTATACGATATCCTTTGAAGTATCGCCCAGTCCTAATAGTTGAAGAACACCGTTAGAAGCAGTGCCCCGGCCCATGGCAATTGTACCGCCACTGGCACCCACGGATTTTGCGGCATCACAAATCAGTTCGCCGCTGTTATGCGGAACGATTCCAATCAAGAGTTTATAACTCATCTGGCACCTCCTGAACGGTTGTGTCATTATCCGGCTCGACCGGATAATCTATCTGCACTTTTGCAGTTTTCTTTTGTTTCATCTTAAAGATAATTCCCATAATCTGAATTGCCAGCAGTGGCATCATTGCAACAAGAGCAATTACTCCAAAGGAATCGTTTCCGCCTTTACCGCTTGCAGCAGCACCAAGCGTAAATGAAAGGACAAAGGTTGAAGTAAGAGGCCCAGACGCAACCCCGCCCGAGTCAAAGGCAATGCCCGAAAAGAGGGAAGGGCAGAAAAGCATTAAAAGCATTGCAAGTGCATAGCCAGGAATCAGAATGTATTTGAGGTTAAAGCCCACAACAGCCCGCCACATAGAAAGAGCAATTGCAAGGGCAGTTCCTACAGAAAGGAAAAGAAGAAGAGCCTTGCGCCGGATGGTACCGCCACTTACCTGTTCTACCTGTTCACTCAAAACCCATACAGCAGGCTCTGCGCAGACAATTATTGCTCCAAGAGCAAGCCCTGTTCCAATCAAAAGAAGATACCAGGCACCGCCACGGTTAATGGCAAGTGCTCCAAGTTTTCTGCCCAGTTCTGCACCAGCCTGTGAAAAGCCGCCCTTTACTCCAATTAAAAAGATTGTAAGGCCGATAAAGGCATAAATAAAACCGATTATAATTCTGATAACCTGTCGCTTAGTCATCTTAAGAAGAGTAAGCTGAAAGATTACAAAAAGGGCAAAAAGAGGTGCAATTGAAATTAGAGATTCATGGAATACATGACGGACAATCTGGGAAAAAGATTCTATAGCACCTGAGTCTACGGTGCTTGAGTAAGCCGAAGGCTGTATCGAAAGCACCGCAGAATGAATAACAAGTGCATAAATCAAAACTGCCATAACAGGTCCGATAGAGCAGACACCGGTAAGGCCAAAGCTGTTTTTATCATCATCACGAACAGAAGAAACACCAAGACCAAGGGCCATAATAAAAGGAACCGTCATAGGTCCTGTAGTGGCGCCACCAGAATCAAAAGCAATTCCAATAAAACTGTCTGGCGTAAAAAAAGTCATGGCAAAAAGCAGAGCGTAGGCAATGAAAAAAGTCCACTTAATTGAAAGATTCAAAACTGTGCGGAGCAGACCCAGCATAATAAAAAGGCCAACACCACCTGCAATTACAAAAGTAATGCTGATTTTTTTTACAAAAGGAAAAATGCTGCGAACCTGGTCTCCGAAAACCTGAATATCAGGTTCGGCGGCAGTAACAATAAAGCCAATTATAAGGGCTACCCCGAGCAGCAGGGGCAGGGAACGCTTTTTTGTAAGTTCTGCACCACAGCGCTGTCCCATAGGCTGAATACCCAGATCAACTCCAAGTAAAAAAATTGTGAGCCCAATAATAAGCAAAAGCCCGCCGGCGACAAAACGTGCCAGCAGGCCTTTATCAAGAGGAACAAAAGTTAGCCCGAGGAGAAGAACAATTGCCATTACCGGCAATACGGAAACGGCCGTCTCCTTTAATTTATTCAGAATGTTCAATTAGAGAAGCCCCCTGTTGTCCTGTTAGCATGTCATTCTGTTATGCATCTGCAAAAGTTTTTCCGTCATCAAGAGTAACCTGCAGCTTTGTATACTCGCAATGGAAGTCGTTTTTAAGACGGTCCAGGTAACGCTTGCTTTCCCATTTGCACATAGGAAGGTCGTGGAGAAGATAGTTACCGCAAGCCTCAGGGCGGGTTGCCGGAACTTCATTCTGAGTAAGAATCCATTCAAGACAGCGGATTGTAAGCTGGCGCATATCTTCTACAGAATATTTTCCCAGCATGATGATGTACATGCCTGTAAGACAGCCCATAGGCCCAACGTAAACTACATCTTCTTTTACCTCGGAATTACGGAACCAGGTTGCCATAAGGTGCTCGAGACTGTGGATTGCTCCAGGCTGCATGGCAGGCTCTTTATTTGGCTCGGTTATGCGAAGGTCGTAGGTGGTAAAGCCCTTGTCTTCGCGTGAAATATAAATACCGGGTTTTAAGTGTGTATGGTCAATTGTAAAACTCTGAACTACTTCCATATTAAATCTCCTATCGTCATTGATTTGTGACAATGTGTCATTGTCGGGCTTGACCCGACAATCTATATCTCCTTAATTACTTCCAGTAAAAAGTTACTGCTCAGTTTTGCGGCAGTTTCTTCTGAATAGGTTTCTTTTACAGTATCATCAGCCGCATCAGACATACAGCGGATAATCACAAAAGGAACCTTGTTTGCATAACAGGTATGAGCGATTGCACAGCCTTCCATTTCTACGCACTGAGGCTGAAAGTTGTTGATGATAAAAGCT